>Ga0116230_10001540_pt1 | contig 22062 bp, 18 predicted proteins | sample S1TSphfallax_3_FD_88678 | JGI IMG/M metagenome (GOLD analysis project Ga0116230, IMG submission 88678) | Host-associated microbial communities from peat moss isolated from Minnesota, USA - S1T2_Fd - Sphagnum fallax MG | ecosystem: Host-associated > Plants > Peat moss > Unclassified | place... | reverse complement strand
TTGTATTGTTCGTCGGGTTTGCGTGAATGTTCGCGTTTGCGGGTTTGAATCATATTCACCTGACTGCGGCCGGGCGCGAGCGTGCGGGCATTCTTTCCGCGCACGCCAAAGAGGATGAGTTCGGTCACATTGCGGAAATAAAAGCCGACGCCTCTTCCATCCGAACCGCCATCCTTCCGCACTTTGTGCCAGACGATGTTCGACTTGTAATTGAACCCCCAGGCTTGGAGGACTGCCAAACCATCGGGCAAAAGGGCATTCGGAACCCAAAGGTAAAGATGCGACGTCTCATCGGCGATTTTCGCGACCGGTAATGCCATGATGTCAGCCAGCGTCATGGTGCCATAACGATTGAGGCGCTTATGCTCTGGCGCAACTTTGCCTGTTGAATTTTGGAAGCGCCATGGCGGGTCTGCCATGATGGTTTTGAAACGGCATCCAGCTGCGATTCTTATCAGGTCATCAGAAGGATTGGACGGTTCCACTTTAGTCAGCACGAATCGCATCCTCGTTTTACTTTTGTTCTTTCGCGCCCTTAAGAGCGTCAGGCAAGTCTGAACCCCGTCTCATGCGTCAAACTTTTGTTTAAAGTTTCAAGAGCACATGCTTCTTGCGGCCAAGCGAGAGTTTCGCGACCCCATCGACGAAATCGCCCGCGCCAACCACGGCCTTCTCATCATTGACCGCTTTGTCATTGATCTTAAGCCCGCCGCCCTTGATCTGGCGCCGTGCTTCGCCGGTCGAAGCGACAAGCCCCGCTTTGACGAAGGCCGTCAGAACGCCAAGCCCCGCTTCGACTTCAGCGCGCTCGATGCTGATGGCCGGCAAAGTTTCGCCGAGTGTGCCTTCCTCAAAGGTCTTACGTGCCGTTTCAGCGGCTGCCTCCGCCGCCGCCCGGCCATGCACCATGGCGGTGGCTTCGGTCGCCAAAATCTTCTTGGCTTCGTTGATCTCAGCACCTTCGAGCGCTGCGAGCTTGGCAATCTCATCGAGCGGCAATTCGGTGAAAAGCTTCAGGAACCGCGCAACGTCACCATCTTCGCAATTGCGCCAATATTGCCAGTAATCGAAGACCGGCAGCATAGCAGCGTCGAGCCAGACCGCGCCGGAAGCCGTCTTGCCCATCTTCGCGCCGGAGGCGGTCGTCAGCAGCGGCGAAGTCAAAGCATAAAGCTGACTTGTGCCCATGCGGCGTCCGAGATCGATGCCGGTAACGATATTGCCCCACTGATCGGAGCCGCCCATTTGCAGGCTGCAGGCATAGCGCTTGTGCAATTCGACGAAATCATAGGCCTGAAGGCACATATAGTTGAATTCGAGAAAGGAGAGTTCCTGGTCACGTTCGAGGCGCATCTTGACCGAATCCATCGACAACATGCGGTTGACCGAGAAATGCCGTCCGACATCGCGCAGAAAATCGATATAGTTCAGGCTCGCCAGCCATTCCGCATTGTCAGGCATCACAGCATCGGTCTTGCTCTCGCCAAATGTGAGAAAGCGCGAGAAAACCTGTTTGATCCCGTCTTTATTCGTAGCGATAGTCTCAAGCGTCAAAACCTTGCGGCTTTCATCCTTGCCGGACGGATCGCCAACGCGCGTCGTGCCGCCCCCCATTAAAGCGACGGGTTTGCCGCCCGTTTTTTGAAGCCAACGCAGCATCATGATCTGAACCAGTGAGCCGACATGCAGCGAGGCAGCGGTACAATCAAAGCCGATATAGGCGACGAGCTCGCCGCTCTTGGCCTTCTGATCGAGGCCCTCAATATCGGAGCATTGATGCAGGAAGCCGCGCTCGGTCAGTACGTTGAGAAAATCGGAGGACGGCCGGAAGATATCGGACACTTATATAAACTCTTGGCGCATGGTGCTGAGGCGGCGCGAACATGACCTCGTGCCTTGCATGCGTCAAGGCAAGGGAGCTTTTTCCCATATTTGGGCTATAATCCTAGCCGATTGGTTCGCGGGAGCATTGTCGCATGATTCGCGCGATTGGCTTGATGAGCGGCACGTCAATGGATGGCGTCGATGTTGCGCTGATCGAGACGGACGGTGAGGCCGCGGTCACAGCCGGGGCCACTTCGTTTTTGCCTTATAGCGAAGAAGACCGGCATTTGCTGCGCGCGGCGCTGGCGGACGCTGTGCATCTGGCAGACCGCCAAGCGAGGCCCGAGACCTTGGCCGCCGCCGAGGCGATGATCACAAAGCGTCACATTGAGGCGGTCGAAACCTTTCTCGCCGCAGAGAAAATCGATCGTCAAAGCATTGAGGTCGCCGGCTTTCACGGGCAAACGGTTCTGCACCGGCCAGAACGGAAATTGACTGTGCAAATCGGTGACGGCGCGGCGCTCGCGCAAGCACTGGGCATCGCAGTCGCTTATGATTTCAGGGCGGCGGATGTCGAAGCGGGCGGGCAGGGCGCGCCGCTGGTGCCAATTTATCACCGTGCTTTGGCCACGGCGGCGGGTTTTGCCGGCCCGGCCGCCATTATTAATATTGGCGGCGTCGCGAATCTGACCTTTTTGATGCCGGGCTTTGACCCGATCGCCTGCGATACGGGACCGGGCAATGCGCTCCTTGATGATCTCATGTTCGCGCGTATCCAGGCCGCGCGGGATGAGGATGGCGCAGCGGCCGCCTCGGGCACCGTCGATGAAGCGGTGCTCAAAAAGCTTCTGTCTCATCCCTATTTCGGCAAGCCTGCGCCAAAATCTCTCGACCGTAATGATTTCGACGGCGGACCTGTCCAGCATCTTTCGACGCCAGACGCGGCCGCGACCCTTACGGCCTTCACGGCGGCCAGCATCGCGCGCGGTTTCGCGCATCTGCCCTCTGCGCCTAGCCTTGCCGTGATTTGCGGCGGCGGGGCGCATAATCCAACCCTGATGCGCGAACTTAGCAAACGTCTGCCGTGCCGCGTGATCGCCGCTTCAGAGCTCGGATGGTCAGCGGATGCGATGGAAGCCCAGGCCTTCGCTTATCTCGCCGTCCGCAGACTGAAGAATCTGCCGATTACCTTTCCGGGCACAACGGGGGTCACGCGGCCGCTCAAAGGCGGTGTGATCGCGCGGGTCTAGCCGCGGTCCGCCGGTTCGCTGCGGGTGGGTGTTGGCAGGCGCGGAGGATTGCCGAGACGGCGATCAAGATAGATCCCGACCTCTTCGATCAGCGGTTCGACGCAATTTTCGAAGAAATGATTGGCGCCGGGGATAACGGCATGTTCGATCAAAATGCCCTTTTGCGTTTTGAGCTTCTCGATCAGGCCAGTGACTTCCTTCAGCGGCGCGACACGGTCTTGATCGCCATGCACGAAAAGGCCAGAAGACGGACAGGGTGCCAGAAATGAAAAATCGAACCGGTTGGCCGGCGGGGCAATCGAGATAAAGCCTTCGATTTCGGGCCGCCGCATCAAAAGCTGCATGCCGATCCAGGCACCGAAGGAAACTCCTGCGATCCAGCACGCGCGTGCCTCGGGATTAATCGTTTGTGCCCAATCGAGCGCCGCGGCGGCATCGGACAATTCGCCCTGGCCATGATCGAAGCCGCCCTGGCTGCGGCCGACGCCGCGAAAGTTGAACCGCAGAACCGAAAACCCGCGTTCGGCAAAGGCATAATAGAGATTGTAAACGATCTGATTATTCATCGTGCCGCCAAATTGCGGGTGCGGATGAAGAATAATGGCAATCGGGGACCCGCGCTTCGTGGAGGGATGAAACCGCCCTTCCAGGCGGCCAGCGGGACCAGTGAAGATGACTTCGGGCATCGTCGCTCCTGATTATATTCGTCTGTGGACGGCTGGATTGATCCCGCCTGAATTTCTGCCAATCACCTACGCCAAGGTCACCGCGACGGATGCTTGGAAACCAGGCTGCAGTGCCGGGTTTTTGCGCATATCTTATTCATCGAACAAGGAAATTGGGTTCACACTCCGCCGGACTTCCAACCGTCTGCTCTTGACTCCCGCACCTTGCAGCGCCTATATGCAGTTAGAACAATTCTAAGGCGTGTCCAGCTCGAAAGTAACCTGTTTCGGGCGGGTTGAGCCTTTGCTCCCGGATGGAAGGCGTATGCCGCCTTTTACCATGGGTATGCACCTGGATTGCAAGTATTTTGGTAAGCTGCCGCCCATATCCTGGGACCCGCAGGTTTCGAAAGGCTGGCGCTGTGTCGCAGTCTCGTGTCTATCTCGACCATAATGCGACCAGTCCGCTTCATCCAGCGGCTAAGGCTGCTATGTGGGAGGCGCTGGAACAGAACGGAAATGCGTCTTCTGTTCATGCGGAGGGCCGTGCCGCGCGGATTTTGATCGAGTCGGCGCGAATCGAAGTGGCGCGTCTTATTGGTGCCCGGCCGAAGTCGGTGTTTTTCACCTCGGGCGGGACAGAGGCCCTCAACTTAGGCTTGACGCCTTTCATTTCCACACCGGCCTCTTCGCAGCCTTTCGATATGCTACTTGTCGCGGCGGGTGAGCACGCGGCCGTCCGTTCGGGTCACCGGTTTCCTCCGGATCAGGTTGAGGAAGTTGGGTTAACCGCTTCGGGAATCATAGATCTTTCTGCTCTTCATGCGGTGCTTGAGAAGCACCGGAGCCGCCGTGTGATGTTGGCCTTGCAGGCAGCTAATAATGAAACCGGCGTGGTGCAGCCTGTCGCCGAGGCAGCTGCCGCGGTTCATGCCGCGGGGGGATTGCTCATGTGCGACGCCGTGCAGGCCGCGGGTAAGATTGAATGTAACATCTCTAGGCTTGGTGCGGATATTCTGGTGCTTTCCGCGCATAAGTTTGGCGGCCCCAAGGGTGCCGGAGCGCTTTGTCTCGCGGATGACCGTCTGCATTTTGCAATGCCGTTGCTCGGCGGCGGCGGCCAGGAGCGGGGCGTCCGCGCTGGAACCGAAAATGTCGCAGCGATCGCAGGCTTCGGCGCAGCTGTCTCTGTGCTAGAACAGAATCAGTACATGCGGGGATTCGCGGAGCTGCGGGACCAGCTCGAAGCCGAGGTGGCACGGGTCGCGGATGATACTGTGTTCTTCGGATGCGAGGCGGAGCGTTTACCAAACACCTCGTGCTTCGCACTCGACGGTTTAGAGGCACAGGTCTTGCTTATGTTTTTGGACATTGAGGGTATTGCCGTTTCATCGGGTTCCGCTTGTTCGTCTGGCAAAGTGAAACCATCGCATGTGCTGGCGGCGATGGGCGTACCAAAGAGTTTGGCACACGGTGCCGTGAGAGTCAGTCTCGGTTGGAATTCTCGGGCTGAAGATGTAGAGCGGTTTTGTAAGGCATTCGAAAAGGCAGTAAAAACGGTCAGAGTGAGGCGGTTAACGCAAACACGAAACGTGAAATCTGCTGCATGAATTGGCCAGGATGACCTGGTTGGTTATGATGTCTGAACCAGCGGTCTTTGTAATCGCTAAGGTGAGGAGAAAAGTATGGCTGCGGTCCAGGAAACAGTTGATCAGGTCAAGTCGATCGACGTAAGCGAATATAAATATGGTTTCTCGTCGGAGATCGAAGCCGATAAAGCGCCAAAAGGTCTGAATGAAGACATTGTCCGGTTTATCTCTGCCAAGAAGAACGAGCCGGCATGGCTAACGGAATGGCGTCTTGAGGCCTACAAGCGCTGGCTGACCATGCGGGAGCCGACCTGGGCGCGTGTTAATTTTCCGCCGGTCGATTATCAGGATCTTTATTATTATTCCGCGCCGAAATCGATGTCTGGACCAAAGTCGCTCGACGAAGTCGATCCGGAGCTGCTTAAGGTTTACGAAAAGCTCGGTATTCCGCTCAAGGAGCAGGAAATTCTAGCGGGCGTTCAAAAGCAGGAAGAAGCTCCGAAGGAGCAGCTTTACGACGAAGACGGCAATCCGGTTGCCGATCGTAAGATCGCTGTTGATGCCGTGTTTGACTCGGTTTCGGTGGTCACCACCTTCAAGGAAGAGCTGGCCAAGGTTGGCGTGATCTTTTGCCCGATCTCGGAAGCGGTTCATACGCATCCTGAGCTCGTCCAGAAATATCTCGGTTCCGTCGTCCCCACGACCGATAACTATTATGCGACGCTGAACAGCGCCGTGTTCTCGGACGGCTCGTTTGTTTACATCCCGCCGGGCGTCAAATGCCCGATGGAGCTTTCGACCTATTTCCGTATCAATGAGCAGAATACCGGTCAGTTCGAACGGACGCTGATCATCGCGGATAAGGGCGCTTATGTGTCTTACCTCGAAGGTTGCACAGCACCGAAGCGTGATGAGAACCAGCTTCACGCGGCGGTTGTCGAACTCGTGACGCTCGACGATGCCGAGATCAAATATTCGACCGTGCAGAACTGGTATCCGGGCGATGCCGACGGCAAGGGCGGCATTTACAACTTCGTCACCAAGCGTGGTGATTGCCGCGGTAATAATTCCAAGATTTCTTGGACGCAGGTTGAGACGGGTTCGTCGATTACTTGGAAATATCCGTCTTGCGTCCTGCGCGGCGACAATTCACGCGGCGAATTCTACTCGATCGCGATTTCGAATGGCCACCAGCAGGTCGATTCCGGCACCAAGATGATCCATCTCGGCAAGAATACGTCGAGCCGCATCATCTCGAAGGGTATTTCGGCGGGCCACTCGCAGAATACCTATCGCGGGCAGGTTTCGGCGCATCGTAAGGCGACAGGCGCACGCAATTTCACCAATTGTGACTCGCTCCTCATCGGCGAGACCTGTGGCGCGCATACGGTGCCATATATTGAGTCGAAGAATCCTTCGACGCAGTTCGAGCACGAGGCGACAACCTCCAAAATCTCCGATGAGACGCTGTTCTACTGCCAGCAGCGCGGACTTTCGGCTGAAGAGGCGACAGCGCTGATCGTAAATGGGTTCGTCCGTGACGTCCTTCAGCAATTGCCGATGGAATTCGCAGTCGAAGCGCAAAAGCTTATCGCAGTCTCGCTAGAAGGCAGCGTCGGCTAACGGACCTCACTGGTTCCAAAGGCCTCGATTATCAATAAAGCGCATGTCCGGGTCTTCCGGGCATGACGTAAGTCACAAGGCATATTCGCTTGGGTGCGAAGAAGCCTCAACTTTTGCTTATAATGAACGGGATTTGCCATGCTTGAAGTCAAGAACCTCAATGTTTCCGTTGCCGGACGCAAGATCCTCAATGACTTCTCCCTTACGGTGAAGGACGGCGAAGTCGCTGCTATCATGGGGCCGAATGGCACTGGCAAATCCACGCTCTCTTACGTCATAGCGGGCAAGAAAGATTACGAAGTCCATAGCGGCGAGGTGCTGCTCAACGGGTTTAATCTTCTCGACGTTGAGCCTGATGTCCGTGCCTCCAAAGGCCTGTTTCTCGCTTTCCAATATCCGCTGGAAATTCCCGGCGTCGCGACAATGACCTTCTTGAAGACTGCGGTGAACGCGCAACGCAAACATCGCGGTGAACCCGAGTTGTCGACCCCCGACTTCATGAAAAAGGTCAAGGTTGCTTCCGACAAGCTTGGCATTAAGTCCGACATGATGAAGCGCGCTTTGAACGTCGGCTTCTCCGGCGGTGAGAAGAAGCGTATGGACATCTTGCAGATGGCCCTGCTCGAGCCGGCTTTTGGCATCCTCGACGAGACGGACTCAGGCCTCGACATCGACGCTCTGCGCATTGTGTCCGAAGGCGTGAATTCTCTGCGTACCGAAAAACGCGGCTTCCTTGTCATCACCCACTACCAGCGTCTTCTCGATTATATCGTGCCCGATACCGTCCATGTCATGTCGGGCGGCAAGATTGTTCGTACGGGCGGCAAAGAGCTGGCGCTCGAGCTTGAGAAGAGCGGTTACGCGGAATATGCGACGTCCGAAGCGGCGGCTGCGTAACGAAGAAGGGGGCGACCGTCATGAGCGCACAAATTATCCCTTCGAAGACGCAGGCAGAAACGGGTCTCGCCGAAGTCTATGGCGCGGTGAAAGCCAAACTGCCGGGCAATGCAGCGGTTATCAAACTCCGCGACGATGCCTTCAGCGCCTTCAGCGAGGCGGGTCTGCCGCACCGGCGCATCGAGTCCTGGCATTACACTGATCTCCGCACTTTGATGCGTGAAGCCCTCCCGATCGCACCGGCGCCAAGCGCTGCTGCGATTGAGGCCTTGCGCAAAGAGATCGGCACGGATCTTAAGCAGAAGCTAGTCCTGGTGGATGGTGTTTTTGCCCCCGAATTGTCCGATGCCTTGCCCGAAGGCATCTCGGTGCGCTCACTGGCGAGTGTCTTGGCTGAAGGCAAAACCGATCTGATCACGTTGATCAGCGGCATGGGCTTGGGCTCCGAAGACCCGATTGTCGCTTTGAACGCGGCTCTCATGCAGGACGGTGTTGTGCTTGAAGTTGCGCCGGGCGCGGTGATCGCCGAGCCTGTCAATATACTTTATGCGACGGCTTCAGCGACGCCGGCCGCGTCTTTCTCACGGTCCCTCGTGGTTGTCGGCAAGGGCGCATCGGTCAGGATCGCCGAGTCAAGTATTGGCAGCGGCGGCCGTACGGGTCAAACCTTTGGTGCCTTGATCTTTTCGGTCGGTGATGAAGCCAATGTTGGTCATACATTAATGCTGACCAAAACAGTCGCAGGCAGTGTCCGGCTTGAGACCTTTATCGTTGAAATTGGCGCCAAAGCGAAATTCGACAGTTTCGCATTGATCGCAGGCAGCGGCCTTGTTCGCCGTCAGATTTTCATGCGCTTCGCTGGCGATGAGTCGGAAGGCGCGGTGCGCGGTGTCTCACTGCTGCGCGGGAAAGAACATGCGGATACGACCTTGTTCGTTGAACATGTCGGACAGAGCTGTATGGGCCGCGAAACGTTCCGCTACATTCTCGATGGTGAATCGACGGGTATTTTCCAAGGCAAGATCCGGGTGGCGCCTGGTGCTCAAAAGACCGATGGCAAGATGTTGAGCCGGGCTTTGTTGCTCACCGACATGGTCGCGATGAACAATAAGCCGGAACTCGAAATCTTCGCGGACGATGTTGCCTGCGGCCACGGCGCCACATGTGGCGGCTTGGCCGAGGATCAGATCTTTTATCTTCAAGCGCGCGGCATTCCTTATGTGGATGCGGAATCGCTTCTTCTCGAAGCTTTCGCAGCTGAACTCGCGGATGAAATTCCGAGCGAAGCGCTGGTCGAGATCTTTAGGGCCGAGATCGCAAATTGGCTCTCCGAGCGGGTCAAAGCGTAAGGGCACGAATGAGCAAGGGAAGGGCGGCTCTATGCCACGCTTCCTTGTTAAACAGATTAAGCGCGGGCCATGGCAGCGCGCGGGAATATGGTGCTGCAAATGAATAAGCATATCACTGATGCGCCTTTGGACGTGATGCGTATTCGCGAGGACTTTCCGATCCTGTCGATGGAAGTCTATGGTAAACCACTCGTTTATCTCGATAATGCGGCTTCGGCTCAAAAACCGAAGGAAGTTGTCGACCGGATGGTGCGGGCGACCTACACCGAATATGCGAATGTGCATCGCGGATTGCACTATCTTGCCAGCGCAGCTACGGATGCGTTCGAAGCAGCCCGCGAGAGCGTCCGTTCATTCTTGAATGCGTCGACGGTTGACGAGATCATCTTCACCAAGTCTGCGACGGAAGCGTTCAACCTTGTGGCGTCTTCTTTCGGTCAGGCCTTTATTCAAGAGGGCGATGAAATCGTCCTCTCGATCATGGAGCACCACGCCAACATCATTCCATGGCACTTCCTGCGCGAACGCAAAGGCGCCGTGATCAAATGGGTCGATGTTGACGATGACGGCAACTTCTCGATTGAGGCCTTTGAAAAGGCTTTGTCGCCTAAGACCAAGATCGTGTCTATCACGCATATGTCAAATATGCTCGGCACCGTAACGCCGGTGAAAGAGATTGTCCGCATCGCTCATGAGCGTGGCATTCCGGTGGTGATCGACGGATCTCAGGGCGCTGTCCATCTCGAGGTGGATGTTCAAGACCTGGGTGTCGATTTCTATATTGTGACAGGTCATAAGCTTTACGGGCCGACCGGCATCGGTGCGCTTTACGGGAAGAAAGAGTGGCTGGAAAAGCTGCCGCCCTTCCTCGGCGGCGGCGAGATGATCAACGAAGTCACGATGGATAGCGTGACTTATAATGAACCGCCGCATCGTTTCGAGGCTGGTACGCCCCCGATCATCCAGGCGATCGGGCTTGGCGCGGCTGTCGATTATATGCAGAAGATCGGGCGTGCGAAAATTCACGCTCATGAGATGGCCTTGAGCGACTATGCACATGAACGTCTCGGCCAGATCAATTCACTGAAGATCTTCGGGCGTGCAAAAGGCAAAGGTGCGATAGTCGCCTTTGAGATGAAGAATGCACATGCTCACGATGTTGCGACGATCATCGATCGTTCCGGCGTCGCTGTGCGGGCTGGAACGCATTGCGCCCAGCCCTTATTGAAGCGGCTCGGTGTCACATCGACATGCCGTGCCTCTTTCGCCGTTTACAATACTTTCGAAGAAATCGACAAGCTCGCCGAGGCCCTGCTTCGGGCCGAGGGTTTGTTTGCCTGACAACGAGGAGCCACCAATGTCCGAAGCTGATACCGCCGAAGCCACGACGGCCCCAAATAGTCCGGAATGGATCTTTCACGAGGAAATCTCGGAGAAGGAGCGGGCACGTTTGACAGGTGATGTCATCGCAGCGCTTAAAACGATTTTCGACCCGGAAATTCCCTGCGATATTTATGAGCTCGGCCTTATCTACAAGGTCGATATCGACGACAATCGTCTGATCCGCGTCCTCATGACCCTGACCGCTCCGGGATGTCCCGTCGCCGGGCAGATAACAGAATCCGTCGAGACCGCAGTTGGGACTGTTCCCGGCACTTTGGGTGTGGTTGTGACAATCGTTTTCGAGCCGCCGTGGGATCAGGGACGTATGTCCGATGAGGCCCGCGTGTCGCTCGACATGTTCTAAGCTTGCCGGCCGTCTTGCAGCCTCGCTGTTGTCAGACAGAGCATTTTGCTTTTTTGCTTTGTAAAAGCGGCTGAGGAATCAGCCGCTTTTTCTATTATTGTCCGCCTTTCAGCAGATTGGCGAAGGTTTGCTGTCCGCTCAATAAGCACGAGGTTCGAAATTATCTGATCTGAAAACGAGGAGGCTTCATGCGACGCGCGGGTGTAGGTTTTGCTGTTGGATGGGCAGCGATGGCTCTGGGGCAAGTGGCCGGAACAGAAATGGCTGGAGCGCAGTCGCCGCCTGCTCCGCTCCCATCGCAGGCACCCGTTCCTGAGCAAATGCCTTTTTATATTCCGATCGGTCCATCGATCGATCTTGCCAAAGCGAAAGAACTCGCCGCTGCCGCTGAGGCAGAAGCGGTCAAGCACAATTGGAAAATGGCAATCGCCATCGCCGATCCGGCCGGCGAACTGCTCTTATTTGAAAAGATGGATGATACGCAATTTGCGTCTATCACAGTCTCGCAGGCCAAGGCCCGGACGGCCGCACGTTTCCGCCGTCCAACCTCTGCCTTTTACGATGCGATTGAGACGGGTCATCCCTCAATCGCGGCGATCGACCCGACGATCACAGCAATACCTGGCGGCATTCCGCTTGTCGAAAATGGAAAGCTTATAGGGGCGATCGGCTGCAGTGGGGGGGCGCCAGCGTTCAAGACGCGGTTGTCTGTAAGGCCGCCGCCGGGAAGCTTAAATAGCAGCGAGCAAGTTTAGTCTTGCTCTTCTACCACTTTCATGGGTCTGAGCTTGACGGGCCGCAGCAGAAACATGGGAACGTGATCGCCCATACCGACAACGGGCGCATCGTCTAGGACGGGAACACGGGAGCGCCGCTCCGGCGCGCTTTCCGAGGCGGCACGTTCCGGCATGTCGCGACGCCTTGATTTTGGATTGGGGCGGGGCATGCGCGGAGGAAGAACATCATCATTCAATTCGGCGTCCGCTGCTATTGCAGGGCGCTCACTTGCCGGCGAACGGCGCCGTGAGCGTGATGAGCGCGGCTGCTCCTGAGGCTCATCGGCATCCGCAAGCGCGGTCTCCGAGATGGTGGTGTCTCCCAGCCATTCGATCTTGCCGTGGATGAGCTTTTCGATTTCATCGACGTGTTTTTGATCGGCATGGGTCACAATCGAAAATGCGATGCCGCTGCGTCCCGCCCGGCCTGTGCGGCCGATCCGATGAACATAGTCTTCGGCATGTGTCGGCACATCGAAATTGAAGACGTGGCTGACGTCTGGAATATCCAATCCGCGCGCCGCCACATCGGAACAGACGATCAGCGCGACTTCGCCGGACTTAAAGGCATCGAGTGAGGTCATACGCGCGCGCTGATCCATGTCGCCGTGCAAGGCACCGGCGGCGTAGCCGTGTTTTTGCAGCGAACTATGGAGCAGCGCGACATCACGCTTGCGATTGCAGAAGATGATCGCGTTTTTGAAATTATCCGCAGCCTTTGCGTCACCGATGAGTTTGCGCAAGGTTTCGCGCTTGGCAGCGCCAGGTGCTGAGGCAACCAGTTTTTGCGTGATGGTGCTGGCCGTTGAGGAAGGGCGGGCAACTTCGATCTTAACAGGATTATGCAGGAATGTATCGACCAGACGGGTGATCTCCGGCGGCATGGTCGCGGAGAAGAACAAGGTCTGGCGTGTGAAGGGAACCAGTTTGCAGATACGCTCGATATCGGGAATGAAGCCCATGTCGAGCATGCGGTCTGCTTCATCGATGACGAGAATTTCAATGCCTGTCAGAAGCAATTTGCCGCGATCTGCGAAATCGAGAAGACGGCCGGGCGTCGCGATTAAGACATCGGCGCCGCGCATAATCTTGGTTTCTTGATCACCGAAAGACATCCCGCCGATGAGAAGCGCGACATTGAGTTTATGATTGATGCCGTAGCGCGAAAAACTTTCCTCGACCTGCGCCGCGAGTTCGCGCGTAGGCTCGAGGATGAGCGTGCGAGGCATGCGGGCGCGGGCGCGTCCCATTTCCAGACGGCACAACATGGGTAAAGTAAACGCCGCCGTCTTGCCTGTGCCCGTTTGAGCGATGCCGAGAATGTCGCGTCCGTTGAGCGCGGGAGGGATGGCCTGTGCCTGAATAGGGGTGGGATCGGCATAGCCGGATGCTTCGACGGCTTGCAAAACTTTTTCACTAAGGCCGAGTTCTCGAAACGACATTCTAATCCTAAGAAAAGACAAACGGGGATGGGGGACGATGCACGGCGCGATGGGGTTGAGGCAAGGCGCAGCGGCGATGATCTGCTTCAGACATTGCTAGCCGTGTTCGCAGGATTTGCTCGCACGTCTTGTTCGTGCACTTTCATTTCAGGGTTGGCCGGAGCAATAACCTCCGCGGAGACATGGCTCGCAATTTTTGAACTGTAGAAGCCTCTTGCCGCCGCGATATGACGAAACAAGGCGAGACTCCAATTGTCATCCTCGGGCAAAGCAAAAAGTGTGCGATGACTGGAAAGACTAAATCACTATGCTCGCTTCTTGCCATCCGGCTAGTTAGCAGTAGAGCATCTTCCTTGGCATATGATGGTAAGCTGCTGATATTACAAGTTTCATAGCACGGGCTATTAAAATGCCTTTATGCTTATGTGCCAATATGCCGCGTTATCTGCGGAGATTTGCCAGGCCGGTCATGGTTGCGCACCTGTAATGACGGGCCAAATCCGGCTTTTTTGTAATGTTCATCACGCCAAATAAGGCGATAGCGTTTGAGGATGTTTTTGGAAATCTCCGCCCGCGAGACTCAAGATTCGTTTCAATCTGGCTCCGCTTTAGATTCGGAGCCAGATTGATTAACGGTCTCTTAAACGGCGAAGCTCGATCCGCAACCGCAGGAGGCGGTGGCCGCGGGATTCGAGATCTTAAACATGCGGCCCATGAGATCGTCGATGAAATCGATCTGGCAGCCCCGCAAATATTCAAGGGAGATTTGATCGACGAGAACCGTGGCACCGTCGCGCTCTAAGACGAGATCGTCCTCGGCGCGCTCCGTTGTCACGGTATAAGTGTACTGGAAGCCTGAGCACCCGCCGCCGTCCACGCCAACGCGCAGAACGGAGCCAGGGGCCTCCGTCTTCATGATTTCGGCGACGCGGCGGGCTGCCGCCTCGGTAAGTATGACGACTGGCGCTTCGGCCACTGCGGCTTCACTCATGGGAGGAACCTCGGAAAAGTTTCGGGCTAATCGAGGCCATCATTGACGATGCTTGCCTCGTTTCGATTTAGAGAAGATACGTCGGCTTGTCCGCAACTGCAACAATTTAGGCCCGGAAACGAATTTTCATGAACGATTCTAGTTTTACACCGCCCAGGGCCCCCTATGCCTCGATTGCGGCACGAAGTCGCGGCCGTCTGCTGAGCGAGGCTTCTTCGCCGACTCGCACGGATTTTCAACGCGATCGCGACAGAATCATTCATTCGACGGCATTCCGCAGGCTCGCCCATAAAACCCAGGTTTTCGTGCCGCATGAAGGCGACCATTTCCGCACGCGTCTGACGCATTCGATCGAAGTTGGCCAAATTGCCCGTGCGCTCGCCCGCGCGCTTGGCCTTGATGACGACCTGGCAGAAGCGCTGGCCCTGGCGCATGACCTCGGTCATACGCCCTTTGGACACACGGGGGAGGATGTTCTCGACGAACTGATGTCGCCCTATGGCGGGTTCGATCATAATGCCCAAGCGCTGCGGATCGTCACCAAGCTGGAGCGGCGCTATGCAACTTTCGACGGCTTGAATCTAAGCTGGGAAACGCTTGAAGGGCTCGTCAAGCACAATGGGCCGCTGCTGCGAAAAGACGGGACGCCGATTGCGCGCTATGCCGAGCGCGGCCTGCCGGTTGCGATCCTCGAATATGACGCGGTCAATCCGCTGAACCTTGACACATTTGCAAGCGGTGAAGCGCAAGCCGCCGCGCTCGCCGACGATATCGCTTACAATGCGCATGATATCGACGACGGCCTGCGCGCCGAAATCCTAGACTTCCAGCAGATTTCGGAGACTGATTTTCTGCGCGATATCGGCAGCGAGATCGAGTCGCTTTATCCGGGCCTCGATAAGCCGCGGATCATTCATGAGCTTGTCCGGCGCTTGATCACGCATTTCATCGAAGATGCGATTGACGAGAGCAAACGCCGGCTTGCCACGGCGAAGGTCGAAAGCGTCGAGGACATCAGGGCGCAGCTTGAGCCGGTTGTCGGCTTCACGGAGGCTACGACGAGCGTCGATCGCATGATCAAAAGCTTTCTCTTCGAACATATGTACCGGCACCCGGACATCACCCGCATCAGGTCCGACGCCAATGATGTCATCATCAATCTTTTCCGCAGTTTCTTTGCCGAGGTTGAATTGATGCCGAAGGAGTGGGCGCAGATGGCCGCTGCGATCGGGCCGAAGCAGGAAGCCCGGCGGGCGCGGCTCGTCTGCGATTATATCGCAGGCATGACCGATCGCTTCGCCCTGGCCGAACACCGCCGCCTTTTTGACGTCGCTCCTGATTTACGTTAGCCGCTGTAAGATCATGAATATTTTCGCTGAATTCCAAGAGCGCATCGCGTCGCTTCTGTCGCGGATCGTGGCCTCTGGCCGTCTGCCCGCCGATCTCGATCTTGGGCGTTTTGTCGTCGAGCCGCCGCGTGATCCCGCGCATGGCGATCTCGCGACCAACGCGGCCATGGTTTACGCAAAGGAGGCCAAGGCCGCCTTTGCCAATCCGCGCCAGCTTGCGACCGAAATCGCCGCCGTTCTAGCCGATGATCCCGATGTCGCGCAGGCCGAGGTCGCGGGTCCGGGCTTCATCAATATTCGTTTGAAACCGGAGGTTTGGACGCGCGTTTTGCGCGCCGCTTTGACGGAGGGCGCGGCCTTCGGCCAGATGGGGCGGCCGCAGCCCGCCGCGAAACGCAAGATCAACATCGAGTATGTATCGGCCAATCCGACCGGCCCGATGCACGTCGGGCATTGCCGGGGCGCAGTCTTCGGCGATGCGCTGGCCGAACTGCTTGCTTATGCGGGTTTCGAGGTGCTGCGCGAATATTACATTAATGACGCGGGCGCGCAGATCGATGTCCTCGCACGCTCCGCCTATCTGCGCTACCGGGAGGCGACAGGTGAAGAGATTGGCGACATCCCTGAAGGACTTTATCCAGGCGATTATCTGAAGCCAGTCGGCGAGGCGCTTGCCAACGAATATGGGATCTCACTTCTCAGCAAGACTGAACCTGAATGGCTTGAAGCTGTCAGGCTTGTTTCCATCGAAACCATGATGGGGATGATCCGCGAAGATCTCGCCGCCCTTAACATCACGCATGAGGTGTTTTTTTCAGAACGCTCGCTGACGCGCGGCGCGGGCGGCGATGTTGTCGCCGCTGCGATCCAAGCCCTTCGCGACAAGGGACTTGTCTACGAAGGCCGCTTGCCGCCGCCGAAGGGGCAGCTTCCCGAGGATTGGGAAGACCGCGAGCAGACCCTGTTCAAATCGACGGATTTCGGTGACGACGTCGATCGTCCTTTGATGAAATCGGACGGCAGCTACACTTATTTCGCCTCGGATATCGCCTATCATAAAACCAAGATCGACCGGGGCTTTTCGACTTTGATCGATGTTTGGGGTGCCGATCACGGCGGCTATGTGAAAAGAATGCAGGCGGCGGTGGCAGCGCTTTCAGGCGAACAAACCGCATTGGACGTCAAATTATGCCAGCTCGTCCGGCTGATGCGGCATGGCGAACCGGTCAAAATGTCGAAACGGTCGGGGGACTTCGTGACCTTGCGCGAAGTGGTCGATGAGGTCGGCGTCGATGCCGTGCGGTTCATGATGCTGTTTCGCAAGAATGACGCGGCGCTCGATTTCGATTTGGCGAAAGTCGTCGAACAGTCGAAAGATAATCCGGTCTTCTATGTTCAATATGCGCACGCGCGAGGAAAGTCTGTATTAAGACAAGCTGTCACAGTGTTTTCCGGGAGCGATTTCTCAAGCGAGATCTTGGCAGGAGCCGATCTCGGCTTACTAGAAGATGAGGGTGAAATCGGCCTCATCAAGTTAATTGGACAGTTTCCGCGTATGATCGAGGCAGCCGCAGCTGCCCATGAGCCGCATAGGATCGCGTTTTATTTGCATGATCTTGCCTCTCTCTTTCATTCGCACTGGACGCGCGGCAAAGATCAGCCACAATTACGCTTTGTTAATGAAAATACTTCAAATTTGACCTTTGCGAGGCTGGCTTTAGTGACAGCCTTGACTTCGGTCCTCGCCTCAGGACTGAATATTTTGGGGGTTAGCGCTCCCGAAGAGATGCGTTGACGCGAGGTATAGAGCGTCAAAACGCGGCTTGCGGCGGAATGAAGAGGCTTTCTGCCAATAGGTCTTCAAGCCGCAATAATTCGGCCCAAAGTCCGTTTTACTTTGGGATCGGGCATTAGACGCGAGGTAGTGTTTCATGAGTGAGCCAGCGGCAAAGCCACGCCCCATGATCGATTTGGACGAGTTCGAACGGCGTCTGCGCCGTCCGGCTGCGGCGCCACATCCCCAAGAAGATCCTCTGGCCGAATTAGCGCGTCTTGTCGGGGGCCGCGAGGACCCTTTCAAAACCGTTTTCGAGCAGGACCGGCAGATGCCGCGGGCGCCGCGTGTCGCTGGTACACCCATGTCCTTTACTCGCGCAGCGCAACCAGAGCCTCTGCCAGATCTTGATCAAGATCACTTCGATCAAGACCGTTTTGAGCAAAATAGTTTCGAAAACGGCGCCCCGCCTTTGCATGGCACGCTGCATCCGCAATCTTATGCTGAAAATCCGGCTCGGACAGCGGTGCAAGCCAGCTATCCTTCACAGCCGGTTGAAGACAATGATTATGTTTGGCCGGAGATTGAAGCGCCCATCGCGCCTGCGAATGCTCGGGAAGTTAACGCGCGTGAGGCTGATACGCAGCGTTCGCGCAGACCGTTGTTTATCACGGCCGCGATCATTTTCGCAGGAATAGCCGGGATCGGCGTCAGTTTTGCCTATAAGAGCAAATCAGGACCGCATGAACTTGCGGTGATCAAAGCGATAAGCGGTCCGACTAAGGTCCAGCCTGACTCGCCTGGAGGTACAGATGTGCCGAACCAGGATGCGTCCATTCTCGACAAGACGCCGCAGCCAACGCCAGTTGGGCTTTCCGACCACAATGAACAACCGGTCGATCTTGCGCTTCAGCAAGGCGCTGCCTTGCCGCGGACCATGACGGCGGATGCCTCCGGAACGATGGGCGCCGCGAGCGTCCCAGGCCCACTGCCCTCGGCAGGGACGCAGACAGGATCGCTCTCAGCGCAACAAAATATTCAATCTTACGGTATTGGTCAGTTGATCGAGCCTAAGAAGGTAAAGACGGTGTCGGTCCGCTCGGACGGGACTCTGCTGCCGAATGACACCCCGCCTCAAATGCCGTCGAGCGTGGCTCCATCCGCTGCGCCGCTGCCACATGCGGCTGCTCCGTCCACGGCTGGCGCGACGCCAAAGCCCGCCACGTCGAAATCGACTGCGCGCGTCGTCACAACGCCGAGACCCGCGCAGTCGATCGGTCAGCTTGCGGATGACGCCAATGAAGCCGCTGCTCCGCCAGCCGCTGTGGCGAAACAAAAACCAACACCTGCGAAGCCGCTCAAACTTGCCTCAGCGGAAGCCGCGGATTCACCTTCCGAGGTAACAAAAACGCCGGGTGGACGTAGTTTCGCTGTGCAATTCGCGGCGCCCGGCTCAGAGCATGAAGCGCATGAGGTTGCCAGCAAGCTATCGCAGAAGTTCGGTGGCGAGCTCGACGGCCATCACCTGACATATCACCAGGCGAAAGTCGGCGATAAAACCGTCTATCGGGTGCGCACCAGCGGTTTGACGCGTGAAGAAGCAAACGTGATTTGCCAGAAAGTTCAGTCGAATGGCGGTTCTTGCTTCGTCGCCAAGGATTGAGATTGGGATTAGAGCATGTTCCGCAAAAGTGTACGCGGTTTTGCCATAAGAACATGCTCTAAGTTTTTGAGTGGACAGCGAATTCTTATCGCTTGGGTGATTCCACCCAAGCGATAAGCGCTCTAGAGCGGGTCATTGAAATGCGGGCCTTCGTCTGCGGCTGTTCGGGCCTAACGCTGACGCAAGACGAACGCGCCTTCTTGCTGGAGGCTGACCCCTTCGGTCTCATTCTCTTCAAGCGGAATATCGAGAGCCCCGCGCAAGTGAAGGCACTCGTCGATGCGTTCCGCGATTGCCTCGGACGCGATCATCCTGCCGTGCTCATCGATCAGGAGGGTGGCCGGGTTCAACGTCTTAGTCCGCCGCTATGGCGTGCCTATCCGTCGGCCTTGCGGCTCGGGCAGGTTCGCCTGCCGCTTGAGCAGCGGGCCCGGCTCGCACGCCTCGCCGCGCGGATCATGGCGCATGATCTTCTTCAACTCGGGATCAACATAGACTGTCTGCCCGTGCTCGATGTGCCGGTGCCAGGCAGCCATAATGTCATCGGCGACCGCGCCTACGGCGACACGCCGGAGACAGTTGCCGTGCTTGGCCGCGCCGCCGCCGAAGGGCTTATCGATGGCCATGTTCTGCCGGTCATGAAACATGTTCCGGGACACGGCCGCGCCATGGCCGACAGCCATTTGGAGCTGCCGATCGTCACAGCGCCGGCCGCGGCTCTGCGTGAAACGGATTTCGTGCCGTTCAAGGCCAATGCCGATCTGCCAGCTGCCATGACCGCGCATGTCGTCTATGAGGCGCTTGATCCCGGACGCCCGGCGACCCTCTCGCCTTTAGTCGTCGAGACGATCATCCGGCATGAAATCGGATTTAACGGGCTATTGATCAGCGATGATCTTTCCATGCACGCGTTGAAAGGTTCATTCCGCGAGCGGGCCGAGAGCCTGTTCGCGGCAGGCGTCGATATCGCGCTTCATTGCAACGGCGATTTGACCGAGGCTGCTGAAGTCGCGTCTGCCACACCCTGGCTCGAAGGCAAAGCGCTGGCGCGGGCGGAAGCGGCCTTTGCCCAGCTTAATCTGGGTCTGGGGGCGGCGTCCGGCAAAGCTGATTTCGATCCTGTGGACGCTTGGAAAGAGGTCGAAGCCGAGCTTGCGATCATTGCATGATGGGGCCATGGTTTCTGACTGAACATGCGTCAGTCAGGAGAATGATTCGGTGGCGGAGCTTCCCTTCGACGAACAGCAGCAAAGCAAGCGTGAAGAAGAGGCTGCTTTTCTCGTCGATCTCGACGGTTTCGAGGGGCCGCTCGATCTTTTGCTCGATCTTGCCCGCCGGCAGAAGGTCGATCTGCATAAAATCTCAGTTCTGGCGCTTGCCGAGCAATATTTGTTGTTTATCGCAGAAGCCCGCCGCGTGCGGCTTGAGCTTGCCGCTGATTATCTGGTGATGGCGGCTTGGCTCGCCTATCTCAAATCCAAGCTTTTGCTGCCGCAAGGCCAGAATGAGACGGAACCAGACGGCTTCGAACTCGCCGAAGCGCTTGCTTTGCGCCTGCAAAGGCTTGAGGCGATCCGCGCCGCCGCCGATGCGCTCGTCAACAGGCCAAGGCTTGATCGCGACGTGTTCCGGCGGGGTCAGCCTGAGGCGCTGAATATTGCCACCACTTCTATTTGGCAGGTTACCATCTACGATCTGTTATCGGCTTATGCGCGGCAAAGACAGACGCAGGCGCTTTCGGTCATGCACATGCCGAAACGTCTTGTTTGGTCGCTGGCCGAAGCCCGTGCCGCGCTTGAAAAGCTCGCCGGACAAGCTCTGGATTGGACCTTGCTCGACTCTTATCTCATTGAGTACTGCACGACGCCCGAGATGCGGCGGACAGTTCGCGCCTCGGCTTTGTCGGCCATGCTGGAAATGGTCAAGGATGGCGCGGTTACGATCCGGCAGGACCAGGCTTTCGCGCCGATCTGGGTAAAGAGTGCCGCGCGTGAATTGGAAGTGCCCGCGGCTGCTGTTTAGCCGTGGCATGGCGGCTTAGAGCCGATGAGTCTTTGTTGACGGCACTTGAGGAGGACGGGTTTTTGGGCGAGATCGCAAGGTTGTTTCCGCACCTGGAAAGTGACGCGAAGAGCGAGGACAATAGTTCTGCGTTTAACGCGCTTTTCGGCGAGGCGATACGTATCGCGGAAGCCATGCTTTTCGCCGCGTCCGATTTGCTGGAAGAAAGCGAAATCGAGAAGCGTATGCCGAATGGTGTCGCTGTCGTGCAGGTGCTGGAGCAGCTCAAGCAGGATTATGCCGCGCGCGGTGTCAATCTCGTGCGTGTTGGGCATAAGTGGATGTTCCGCACCGCGTCCGACCTTGGCTGGCTTTTGTCGCGGACTGCGATTGAGCCCAAAAAGCTGTCCCGCGCCGCGTTGGAAACTCTGGCGATCATCGCCTATCACCAGCCCGTTACGCGCGCCGAGATCGAGGATATTCGCGGCGTCGGTCTCTCGAAGGGTACGCTTGATCTGTTGCTTGAAACGGGCTGGGTGCGTTTGCGCGGCCGCCGCAAGGCGCCGGGGCGCCCGGTGACTTATGCGACAACGGAAAACTTCCTCCTGCACTTCGGGCTTGAGGCGATTACCGATTTGCCTGGGCTTGAAGAGCTGAAAGGCGCGGGCCTCTTCGATGGACGTCTGCCGAAGGAGTTTCAGATTCCGCTGCCCAATGACGATCTTGCTTTAACAGCCGACGAGGATCCGTTGGAAGACGATGCCGCGCCGGAGCTTCTGCTCGATCTCGACCAGCCGGAGCCAGAAGAGCCCGATGATTTCGAGGAAAAGCCGCTGGAGGATGACGAGTGACGCTTGATGATGGGTCAAATCAGACTGCAGTCCAGTGGCGCTCTGGCAGAAATTTCCGTTCAAGGCGCGGAAATCCGAAGCTGGGAAGTGGCTGGCCAGCCCTTGCTCTGGAAGCCGGATGCCAAGATATGGGCGGAGACCGCGCCTGTTCTGTTTCCCGTGGTTGGATGGACGAGAAATGGTGAGGTGCGGGTCGCGGATAAGGTCTATCCGCTAGGCCTGCATGGCTTTGCGCGTCACAAGCCGTTTAGCGTCGCGCAGCTGACGCGGG
>Ga0116230_10001537_pt1 | contig 22086 bp, 18 predicted proteins | sample S1TSphfallax_3_FD_88678 | JGI IMG/M metagenome (GOLD analysis project Ga0116230, IMG submission 88678) | Host-associated microbial communities from peat moss isolated from Minnesota, USA - S1T2_Fd - Sphagnum fallax MG | ecosystem: Host-associated > Plants > Peat moss > Unclassified | place... | reverse complement strand
CCAGTCGTCTTGCTGATTGGTGATGCGATGGCGAGCGCTGAGATGAAACCAAATTCAGCTATCAGCCGTGTTGATAAGCTGCTGGGAAATGTAATCGAAAAAATCGAGATTCCAACTCACAACTGAATATCATTCTTCTCGAACTAATACAGCAGGGCATATTTTCGTTTATCCATGTAGCTATCTAAAGCTGGCCTCCAACTATCAGCAATTATTCTTGGGTCTGTACCTGCCATCAATCCCTTCATGGTTCCATGATTGACTATTAACCTATTTGTGCTTGCCAGATGAAATTGCGCTGGGTAGGCTTTCGCCAGCGCAGTGATTATCTCAATGCCCATCTCTGGCGAGTCAAGGGCATTACGGTCAGTAAGATTGATTCTGATTCCACTACATTCCTGCCCAGCATAGGGATAAGGTTTTTCTGGAGTAAACTTCGTTATTGCAAATTGCACACCGGGAATATTGCGGGCATTCAATGTCTTGGATATTACTGCACCATCCATCCAAGGTGCGCCGATAACTTCAAATGGAGTTGAAGTACCGCGACCGACCGAAACATTCGCTGTCTCCATGAAGGCAAGCCCAGGGTAGAGTGCCTCTTCGGTCACATTATGCAGGTTCGGAGATGGATTCACCCATGCAAGACCGGTATGATCGAACCACATTGAACGCTGCCAGTTCTGCATTTTTACCACTGTGATGTGAGCATTCAGGCCGCGTTGTTGATTGTCATACTGTGCCAGTTCGCCCAGCGTCAGTCCCTGACGTACCGGCTCCTCGATATAGTTGGTGTAGCTTTCACTTCCCGGATCAGAGACGGGTCCCTGGACGGCGATGCCATTTATGGGGTTCGGCCGGTCAAGAATAATTAAGTCAATGCCAGCTTTTGCAGCTGCTTCAACAAAATATCCAGTAACTGCTTCATAGGTGTAGAAGCGCACACCAGCATCTTGCAGATCAATGACGACAGCATCAAGATTTTTCAATTGCTCCGGGCTTGGTCGTCTTGCGGCTGGGGTTGTACCGTAAAGACTAATCACTGGCAGCCCGCTTGCTGTATCAATGGAGTTTCCAATGCCTGTGTGGTCTTCAGTGCCTTGAATGCCATGTTCTGGTGAGAAGAGCGTGGTCAGCTCTACTCCTGTTGCAGCACGTGCATCTATATGGAGCAGATCAATAGTGCGCTTGCCATTTTTATCCAAACCAGATTGGTTGGTAAGCAGCCCCATGCGCAAATGACCGCCGTGCATTGCGGCCAGCGCAGAAAATTGTGCGTAGTGGTTTTGCTCCAGAACATCAATGCCATTCAATACGCTCACTGGTTTCTCATACAGATGCATATCCTGGGCTGCTGCTGTAGCTACTGCTCCGCGCATGGGTGTGATGTTGTAGGTGGCGTGGGGATGAACACGATTGGTGAGCAACACAATGTAGGTGTCGCTGTCCGGGTCCATCCATATAGAGGTGCCAGTGAAGCCTGTATGACCAAAGCTGGTCAGCGGAAATATTTTTCCACGCGGGCCGGAGTAGGGAGAGTCAATGTCCCAGCCCAAACCACGCTCTGCTTTCATGCCAAAGGGCTGCTGGGGAGTAGTCATCAACTTTAGTGATGCGCTAGTTAGCGGAAACTTGCTTGGTCGACCAGCTAGTTTATCCAACAAAGATTGTGCATAGGTAGAAGCATCGGCGGCGGTCATGAAGAGCCCTGCATGGCCAGCCACCCCACCCATGCGGTGTGCAGTTGGATCATGGACGTATCCGTGAATAATTGTGCCTGTTGAGTTTGGTCCACCATTGGTGTTGTACTCCGTGGGCGCTATACGGGGAAGCCAGGATGCAGGTGGAAGGAAGCGCGTTTCTTTCAGACCCAGAGGCTTGATGATGTGCTTCATGGCGTATTTATCGAGGGACTCGCCACTCAGCCGCTCCACCAATGCGCCCAGTGTGATGAAATTGATGTCGCTGTAGCGAAACATAGTGCCGGGTGGTGACATCAGCTTTGAGGAGAATGCGCGCGAAAGGGCTTCCTGCTTGCCGGTCCATGGGGTTGATAGATCAAGGTCAGGCGGCAGACCGGAGTAATGCGTCATCAACATGCGGATGGTGATTTTGTCTTTTCCGTTGACGCCAAACTCTGGAATATAGTTAGCGACTGGATCGTCAAGGCTAAGTTTCCCCTTTTCTTTCAGCTGCATTATTGCAACTGAGGTCATAGTGGCCTTTGTCAAAGAGGCCATATCGAAAATTGTGTCAGTGGTCATTGGCTCAATATTTGGGATGAGGGAGCGGTTGCCATAGGCTTTTTCATACACTATGTATCCACCATGACCAATGATGAGTACGGCCCCCGGAAGCATGTGCGCTGCGATTGCGTTGTTAATAATCGGGTCTATGTTGCTGAAATCATATTGCGTTTGCTGACCAAACAGCTTGGTTCCACAGAACAGAAACAACATGAATACTGTAGCTACTGCGCGTTTGGTTTGCTTTGTCATTAGGCTAACTCCGTAACCAACTATAAATGTTGCCATGGACCCGATAGGGACATACCAGGGATATGCAATTACTGGGCAGATGATTCTGCCGCCCAGTATCAGCGGAGTATGTTGGATCCAAAGTGCGATATTTAGTATGAACCCTGTCAACATGCCTAAAATTGCTCCAGTTTCAGTTGCGCGTTTTGTAAGGGTACCGAGTAAAAATACACCCAGCATTGCGCCAAATGCTACGCCAACTATTGATAACCCAATCTCGACAACATGCCCACCAGAACGTGATAGTATTGCCAAGCCGCACAATACTATTGTCCAAAAAAGAGTAGCAATGCGGGCAACTGTGTTGTATTCACGGTCTGTAGCTTGTGGACGAATGCGCAGATAGAAATCAATCACACTGGTTGAAGAGAGAGAATTCAATGCTGCACTCAGGTTGGACATTGCAGCTGCCAGCACTGCCGCCACCAACAGGCCGGAAATGCCCATGGGCATATGCTGAACGATAAAGGACGGAAAGATACGGTCTGTTGACGAAAAGAATTGTGGCTCCTGCTGATAAAAAACAAAGAGGCCGACACCGATTAGCAGGAACAAGGAAAACTGAAAAAGCACAACGCCACCACTTGCCATTAGAGCGATGCGTGATTCGCGCAGGTTTTTTGCGGCGAGTAATCGCTGGACCATAAGCTGGTCTGTGCCGTGGCTCGCCATGGTAAGCATCGCACCACCGATTAGACCTGCCCAGAATGTGTAGGCCTGAGTTAGGTTGAAAACAAAATGGAAGATGGTAAATTTGCCCAGAGGCGCAGCGATATGAATGATTTGTGGCCAGCCACCATGCACATGTATGCCGATCGTTACCAGGCCAGCGACTGTGCCAAGAATATATAGCAACATTTGCACAACGTCAGTCCAGATGACTGCATTCATGCCGCCCTCCAGGGTGTAGATAAAAGTAAGGATGCAGATAATGATGATCGAGAGAATGTCGCCGGTGCCGATGGCAATACCAATCACAATTGAGATTGCAAAGACCCGCACACCCTCTGCCGCAGCCCGCACCAGTAAAAAGAGACCAGCAGTTAAATCATGCAGTCGCTCGCCGAACCGCTGTTCAATTAATTGATATGCGGTGAACATTTCTCCATGAAAATATCGAGGCAAAAATAATATGCATATCAGTGCACGGCCAACCAAATAGCCGAAGACGATCTGAAGAAAGCCAAAGTCACCCAAGTAAGCCAGTCCGGGGACACTTATGATTGTGAGGGTACTGGTTTCAGCCGCGACCATGGAAAGTGAGATTGCCCACCACGGGATTTCTCGGCTGGCAAGGAAATAGCTCTTAAGGTCACGGTTCTTCTGTCGGAATTTTAGACCGAAGAGAGTGATTCCCACCAGATAAAGTGCCACAAGCACCAGGTCTGGCACAGAAAGGTGAGAACGTAATGCAACATTGGGCTGTAGAAGGAGCAAACTGAGCGGCAACATTTTCATGTGATTTAGATTGTACGATTAGCGCCTTGTCTCTGGAGGGATTGCATCTAACTAAATGTACTTCCAGATCGGAGAAAACTTTGAAAATCAAATGGTTCATGTCGGCTGCGCTATCAGCGCTACTTGTAGTTCCTGCAGTGGCACAGGTTGGAATTTATATTGGCAGAACGCCACCACCACTACGTTATGAAGAACGAGGCCCGATGCCTGGCCCTGGCTATGCCTGGGTGGATGGTTACTGGGGATACCAAGGGAACCGTTATGTTTGGATTGGTGGTCGCTGGGACCGCCCGCCTTATGAGGGGGCATATTGGAACCATCCGCACTATGACCATTATCAGCAGGGTTGGCGGTTGCATGAAGGCCATTGGGACCATGAAGACCATGGCGACCATCACGATTACAGCAATGATCGCAGGTAGTCGTGGCTGAATGTGCATCGAGGGATGATTTGAGTTCCTCGGTGCCAGCCTCTGCACTAACAAGTTGAAGCAATATATTATTAGTTTCAGTAAGCATTTCAATTTAGGACATTCCGACATGCAGACACGTCAACTTGGTAATTCAGATTTGCAAATCACCCCAATAGGTTTCGGTGCATGGGCTGTTGGCGGCGGCGATTGGGAATATGCCTGGGGTCCACAGGACGATGATGACTCCATCGCAGCCATTCATCGAGCGCTCGATGCGGGCATCAACTGGATTGATACCGCTGCAGTATATGGTTTGGGGCACTCTGAGGAAGTTGTAGCTCGGGCGGTAAAAGGACTTAGTAGCAAGCCATATATCTTTACCAAGTGCTCACTGGTTTGGGATGGAGACCGCAAGATTACAAGGACTTACAAGCACATTCGCGAAGAGATTGAGGGCAGTTTGCGCCGTTTGCAGGTGGATGTAATCGATCTTTACCAATGCCACTGGCCAGTCGAAGATGCTGAGTTGGAAGATGGCTGGGGTGTAATGGCGGACCTTAAAAAAGAAGGCAAAGTCCGTTGGATTGGTGTGTCAAATTACAATGTCCATCAGTTGAAGCTGGCCCAAGCGATTGCTCCTATTACATCGCTGCAGCCTCCGTATTCGTTGATAAACAGTGCTGTTCAGGATGAAGTCTTGCCCCTTTGTGAGGCAAATGGTATTGGAGTCATCAACTACTCTCCAATGCAATCGGGTCTGTTGACTGGAACCATGACTGCGGAACGTATTGCCGGACTTCCACAGGACGATTGGCGTCGCCGGAACCCCAACTTTCAGGAACCGAAACTGTCACGCAACCTAAAATTGGCAGAACTGTTGGGTAAGATTGCCAGCAGAACTGGTCATACAACTGGTGAGGCTGCCATAGCATGGACTTTGCGGTTGAGTTCAGTAACAGCAGCCATTGTTGGGGCGCGCAGCGCGAAACAGGTTGAAGGTTGGCTGGGTGCGTCTGATTATCGCCTCACGGATGAAGAAATTAGAGAGATTCAACACTTTATCGACACAAATCCAATGCCGGCATAGTTTTTTTCGCGTATTTTGCAGTAAAAATAGTTACTTATGTAATGCAATGGGTACTTCTGTAATGGCAAATCGGGCAAATTAAGCGGTTTAATTTGATAAATTGCTTGCCGTATTACAACTTTTCCGCCATGATTGTCTATAAGTAACCATGCTAGTTAACTCTTCTGACAACATCGTTAAGTCCCCAGACTTGGCCCTCGCTAAAAATCAGGCGGACCCAGTCAGGACCGCAGTTCGTTTTCCGATTCAGTTACCCATAAATCTGCTGTGGGCTGAGGGGGAAATGTCTGCGACCACAGTGGACATCTCTGCATGTGGTTTGCTGTTTGTAGCCGAGAAGCTGTTGCCAATTAATAGCCGAGTTGAATTTAGCATCCCAATGCCTTCAGAAATACTTGGAACAGATTCAGATGTGGTTGTTAGCTGTGTAGGCCGCGTTGTGCGAAGTACATCCCATCCATCACAAGCTGTGCAAACTGCCGTGGTGATTGATGAATACTCTTTCAGGACATAGGGAATGATGACCGTGGTTAATCCAGAGAACCAAAACGAAGAAACGGAAAGTTTGGATACAGAGAGCCACTCAGGTGGTACATCCATACGGATCATATTGGCAGATTCACAGGCAATATATCGTGTTGGCATTCGCAAAGTATTTGCTCTGGAAGATGATATCCGGGTTGTAGCGCAGGCGGAGTCGCTCGAGAACCTTAGCACTGCCTTGAAACGTTATCCCACGGACATTGTGCTGCTTGAGGCCAGCCTGATAACAGGTACTTCAGACGCTATACCAGATTTGGTACGCAGCGCGCCAGATGCAAAAATTATCGTGCAAGTAGTTGAAACTGATGAGTCTAAGACGGTTGAGCTATACCGTCGTGGCGTGCGTGGAGTGATCCCGAGGTCGATTTCACCCGACATGCTGATCAAGTGCATCCGCAAAATTGCGGCGGGGGAGACCTGGATAGACAATCAATCGGTGAATTGGGTGATTGAGGCGTATCGGTCCCAGGCGAGTACGCTGACGAATCCGAGGACCCAGCCGAGATTGTCAGAAAAAGAGCTGACTATCATTGGTTGCATCACGCGGGGGATGCGCAACAAGGAAATCGCGTATGAAATTGGGACGACCGAGCAGGTGATCAAGAATTATCTGCGCAAGGTATATGACAAACTGGGAGTGAGTGACCGGCTGGAATTAGCGCTGTATTGTCTTCATCATCAACTACTTAGGAAGTATGCTGTGGACAGCGCACAAGCTGGATACGAGGGCATGATGGGCGAGGAGTTGGAAGTTGGAGTTGGTGCTGAGGCTGAGTAGTTGCACCTAAAATTGTGCAAAATGTGCGTTAAGCGTAATATTTCACGGTAAGCGCCGAGGAGCCGCGATGTGGACTCCGAATTCCGAGGCTATACAAGCTGGATACCTTGGACCATACGATGGGCCAGTCTTGGACCTGTGGTGGTTCGGGCTGCATCAGTGGTGGACTTGGTTAGGGGACGGCGACGCTGTAGCTGAACCACCAGAACCATGCCACTGGAACCCATGCGTAGGCGATTGAGGTCAGCGCCGGGTGGATGACCAAAACCAAAAAGAGGACGATGGAGTTTAAGCCGACCATAATGGCGGTCGAGACGGATTTGTGCCTAGGGTTGCCGGCTGCTTTTGTAAGGCCGTAGGCCATGACGGGCAGCAGGACAATTTGGTCAGAAAACCAGCCGTAGGGTGAGGTGAGTATGGAAACCATCATTAAGGTCATGCCGTGAGTGGCCCAGTCCCAGTGACTGCGATGGCGAATGTAATAGTAGAGTGCCCAGGGGAGTGCGATTAAGGTTGGGACAAATATCAGCCAGCCAGCGCGGATTTCGACAGCTATGCGCAGCAATTCTGACAAAGTCGGCAGGAACTCATTTTGCAGTGCGGCATTGTGCAGCATGGCGATGTACTGAGGCCATATTTGATGGTCAAACAGCATCGCGAAACCTGTGGCGGCGAGCAGGGCTGTTACAAAGCCAGTAAGAAGCCTGATGCCATTGCGCCAGTTTCTTTCGGTTATGCAATGCAGCAGCAGGATGATCCAAAAGAGAGGAAATAGGTGTGGTTTGATGGCGAGTAGTAGCAGGGAGCAGCCAGCGAAGTAGGGCTGCCGAGTATGGAGGTATAAAAAGAGGCTGAAGCCGAGCAGAAGGAAGGGTGAGCTTTGGCCGGAACAGAGTGAGGCGAGGGCGGGTGCAAAGAGAAAGGCGAGGATTGCGTCCTTTACGGATATTTGTTGCAGACGAATAAATGCAAAGATGCATCCGATTGAGGTCCCAATCCAAAGCAGCAGAGCTATGAGCGGAGTGGTGAGGCCAAGGGGAGCGCATAGAAACATGGCCCATGGAGGGTTGCGCATTATGAGCGGTCTGGCTTCGGTGTAGCCCTGAGACTTTTCCATGGCTAGTACACCGTCATAGGAGTATGGGTCAGCATGTTGCAGGAGCAGCTTGCCTGCTGACCAGTACGAGATGAAGTCCTTCTCAGCGGGCTGGGTAATTAGAGCGATCGCGAGGATGCCGGCAAGTGTAATGGCAAAGATGCCGAGGGCTTTGCGCAAGGATAGCATTTATCAATTTATATAGTAAGGCCAAGGGCGCGACCACGGACATTAAGGACTAACACGGGTGTGTCTAATGCTTAACGGTGGTTTGCAGTAATAAACGCTAATTCAGTTTAAATGGCGAAGTCTGATTAAAGTCAAAGGAAAAAGGTAGGGGTTAGGAGCCGGGGCTTAGAAAAGCAAAAGCTTAACACCGATGAATACCAATCAAGGTCAACGACAAACGCTATAAAGGACAAGGGCAAAACGCCCAGCCCTGAAGGGTCCATTTTTTGCGTGTTATTTTCGTGGAGATAAATCCCCACGCTTCCACCCGAAGAGCAGAGGCAAGGTCAAAGTCAAAAGAAAAAGCATATCCCTCGCTGCGCTCAGGATGACAACCTTAAGTCGGGGCGAAGGATGGGGCACCCGGTTATTGGATGAAAAAAAGTAGAGGGGAGAGAGAGCTTCAGGAGATTAGGCGGGAAGGGAATTTGAGCCAGGCACAATGGGGGAGGCAGCAGTGTTCAGGGTTATTGCGGGGGAAAAGTTTGGATTCTTGAGGATGCGCTCTCTTATTTTCGTGAGTCCATCAATAAGTTTTTGGGCATCTTCGCTGGGCATATCTTGAAAAAGTGAGGTGTGCATTTGCGCCATAGGTGCCTCTAGTTCGGTAATAATGTTGGCGGCTGCGGCTGTAATTTTAACGATGATGACGCGGCGGTCCGTGTAGATGCGATGGCGTTCAACGAAGCCACGTTTTTCCAGCCGATCAAGCAGGCGGGTGACATCTGGAGTGATTTGGACAAGACGATTGCCGAGATCGCCGGAGTGCATACCTGTGTCCCCTGCTTCATGCAGGACGCGCAAAATGGCATATTGGGGATGGCTGAGCTGGTACAGTAGCAGATTTTTTTCAATCAGGCGCACAATCAGTATTGCCGTACGGATGATAGAGAGGGAAGCCTCAACGGACATGTTGGGAAAAGGGGATTTCCACTTAAGCTCGTTCTGTAGGCTGGATGACATAGCTTGTAATTCCACTCGGACAAGATGTTTCAGTTTTGTGACAACTCAATATAGACCTAGATAGCGATAAATAGCCAACATATTCGTATTTTTAAAGAACCTTTTATTGGATCAAAAATAATATGGGAATGAATTGTATATATGAATATTGGGGCTGAGTTTGTATCAAAAATCGTATGGAAAACTGTGTTCGGGCAGGGCGCGAGAATTCCGCTCCACATTCTGAGGCTGCCCTGAATATTAGCAAAAAGGGGTGTTGAGGGTGCAGTCGTATTATTTATTGCCGTTGGGATGCTGCTGGGCTGTTCGTTCCAATTCCTGAGCTATATTGTCACGGACTATGCCAAGTGTATTGATGCAGCTTTGGATTTCTTCGCTGGAGACGCCATTAAATAGGTCAAGACGCATTTTTTGCAGGACAGAGTCCAAGGGCGCTATTAATTTTATTCCCTCCTCCGTAATTTTTACTAGGATGACGCGGCGGTCCTCTTTGATGCGGTGCCTGGCAATGAGGTCGCGAGATTCGAGTTTATCGAGGAGACGAGTAACGTCAGGATCTACAGCAATGAGACGTTCTGCAAGCTGGCCGGAGGAGAGGCCGTACGTACCATGTTCGCGCAAGATACGCAGCACAAGATAGAGGGCATAGCTTAGGTTGTAGGGTGCCAGTTTTTGGACCAGCAGATGATCCAACAGGGATGCAGTGCGCTGGATAGAAAGACCGGCCTCGGCGGCCGTGCTGCTGAAGGGATACTTTCTCAGAGTCTCCTCTTGAAGCTTGTATGGCAAGAAGTACGGCTCCCCGGTTGATTGAAACTATATTGAGATGGGCGTTACTAATTTATGTATAGCAGGGAGGATGGACAAAGCTAACAAATAAATAAGAATTAATTTTTTTTGAGGTACCACTAAGGGCAAGAGCGTTGATGACCGCTAATGCGTAATTGGATGTGACAAATTGATAAGACGTTCGCGGATATTTGAGAGGGACTCAATGAATGCTTTCACATTGTCGCTGGACATGTCTTTGAAGACACTGATGTGCATTTGATCGATAGGGAGATCCAGTTCAGCAAGAAGATCAATGGCCTTTTGTGTAATTTTAGCGACCACGATGCGACGGTCGTTGAAGTCGCGCTGGCGTTTGATGAGGCCCCGCTTTTCAAGCCGGTCGAGCAGACGAGTGACATCGGGAGTCATGTTGATGAGGCGTTGGCTGATCTCGCCACATTGAAGGCCTTTATCTGATTCTTCGCGCAGAATTCGCAACAATGAATATTGAGAATGGGTTAGATTGTGGGGCAGCAGATTTTTTGTAATCTGCCACTCAATGAGCGCAGCGGTGCGCATTATAGAGAGAGACGCCTCCACGGAGGGACTGGAGAAGGCGAATTTGCGATGCAACTCATGTTGCAGAGTGGATGACATGTGGGAGATGCCTTCCATTCAAGATTTACGTACTAATAGTCATGTAAATATAACGCAAAAGGAGGGGGATAAATCAAATAAATTCATAAAAATGAAGGAGATATAGTTGTTCTAAACAGAGTTTGTTGTTAGAGGATTTACAAATTTTACATGTCGACAAAATGTATTTGGTGAGAGGTGGGTTGTCACGAAGAAGCAATGTGGACATGGAAATAAAACCAGCATAAGCAAAGACGGAAAAGTCCAGATTGGGTTTGAACAAAAAAATTTCCACAATTGTAAGAACTTTAGTAATGTTTTGTGTCATTGTAGAACAGTGTAGGATTTGGTGTATCAATATTAGACAGACAAATTGTATGTAAATTACACAGTGTGCAAAATTGAATCATTTTATTATCTCTCGGCGTCTAGTGTTGCTAACAATATTTATTAATTAGGAGAAGATATGAGTGATTTACTATGCGCTGGAGCATTGATGGCGATGATACTGCTGCCTTGCTTATCAGCAATGAATGCGATAGGGTCCGGCAATAAAAACAATGATGAAAAACTGGTGCGACCGACACGTCGGTAGTTGCGCTAGAGTTAAATTTACTTAAATCAACTGTAGTTTAATTTGTGGTGCGAATTTGTATTCGTAATGATACAAATTCGCAATGGCAAAAAATATGTTGGGACGGTTCCGCGAGCTAAACGCGGAGCAGAGAAATGCATTCGTTGCGTGCTTTTTAGGATGGACGCTGGATGCGTTCGATTTCTTCCTAACAGTGTTCTGTATCGGCCCGATCGCGGCTGAATTCCATGTATATGATGCACAGGTAGCATTAGCGGTAACGCTAACTTTGGCGTTTCGGCCAGTGGGTGCGTTGCTGTTTGGCTGGCTGGCAGACCGATATGGCCGGCGACCCACATTAATGGCGAACATATTATGCTTCACGGTGCTGGAATTGGCATCCGCCTTTGCGCCAACGCTGCCATTGTTTCTGGTGCTGCGGTCGTTATTTGGTGTGGCAATGGGCGGCGAGTGGGGGACGGGCGCGGCGCTGGCGTTGGAGACGCTGCCTACGGAGGGACGGGGATTTTTTTCCGGCCTGTTGCAGGAGGGCTATGCGAGCGGATATCTATTGGCGGCGGTGGCGAACTGGCTGATGCTGGACCGGTTTGGTTGGCGGGGAATGTTTATAGCGGGCGCTGTGCCTGCGCTGCTGGTGGTCTATATTCGCGCGGGGGTGAAGGAGTCGCCCGCCTGGGAGCGGGAACGAGAAGCGCGGCTGGCGGGAAGTGTGCGAGTAGAGAGCAGTTTTGGGGAGAAGCTGGGGGCGATCCGACTGCACTTGCCGCGGTTCTTATTTATGGTCGCGATGATGTTCTTCTTCACGAGTTTTAGTCATGGGACGCAGGACTTGTATCCGCGATTTTTGAAGAGCAATTTGAAATTTTCAACGGCAACGGTGAGTCGGATTGCAATTTTGTACAACCTGGGAGCGTTGGCTGGGGGCATCACATTTGGGACCATTTCAGAATGGTTGGGACGACGGCGCGCGATAGTGATTGCGGCACTGCTGGCGATACCGATCATCCCGCTGTGGGCGTTTTCACATTCTGCATACACGGTGGCGGTGGGCGCCGTGTTGATGCAGTTTATGGTGCAGGGCGCGTGGGGCGTGGTGCCGGCGCACTTGAATGAAATGTCTCCGGCATCGGTGCGGGCTACGCTGCCGGGAGTGGCGTATCAATTGGGCAATTTGCTTTCGGCGTGGAACATAGAAATGCAGGCGGACGCAACGAGGGTATGGTTTGGGGGCAATTATGCTCCGGTGCTAGCGGCAACAGTGCTGGCGGTGAGTGTGCTGCTGGCACTGGTGGTGGGACTGGGGCGTGAGGCTAAGGGCGCGGACTTGTCGCGGGCGGGGTGAAGATTGAGAGAGTAAATAGAGTTGGCGAAGGATGAGTAATATTGAAATTCCCAAAGGGGGATAGCGTTCTGAGTTGATGGATTACCTTTAGTTGCTCATGTTTCTAAAGGCCATGCCGATGGTTTTTATAACGGCATGGAGGCCGACTCTATGGGGTCAATCGCTATCACGGGAATATCCGGTAGTATGAGTGATACTCGGCAGGGTGTAACGAGCAACAGGAAGCTGAAAGAGCACTATGGTAATTTTCTCGACGAAGAGACCCTGGGGTTTGAAGAGGATGATCGTGTAGAGCTTTCTGATGAAGCGCAACAGATGCAGCAGCAGGGATAGTGCGCGACACTGCCGTGCAGGCCGCAGGAACCTTAATCACCACTGCGCACAGGATGAGATAGACACTACTATTATGTAGGCGCAGAAATTGCGCGGCCATCTTGTATTTAAGGCGGGGACTGAGTGCTCTACTGGCTGCTGTATCAAAAGCTGTTTTTATATTTCAAGCTGTTTCGCATCTTCCGATACATTACTTTTCGGACAGCGTTCGCGAGCCTGACTGCGCTGCTGATTGGGTTGCTTATTGGGCCGTTTGTGATCGAGAAGCTGCGTGAGTTTCAGATTGGCCAGCACATTCGCGACGAGGGGCCGAAGTCGCACCAAAAAAAAACAGGGACGCCAACGATGGGTGGGGTGCTGATATGCATCGCCATACTGGTGCCGACGCTGTTATGGTCTGATTTATCAAACCCGTATGTATGGATAGTGGTGTTTGCAACGCTGGGGTTTGGCGGAGTGGGATTCGCAGATGACTATATTAAGGTGGCACACCGACGGAACCTGGGGCTGACGGCGCGGGCGAAATTATTCTGGCAGATAGCGGCCAGCATGGTGATTGCCATTGCGCTGATGATTATGGACACGGTATTTCGCGACTACAGTACGCGGTTGATGGTGCCATTTTTCAAGCAACTGAGGCCAGACCTGGTGATTGATCCACTGCTGCATTCGCCGTATTTGTGGCCAATTGCCTTTGTGCCGTTTATTGCATTTGTAGTGCTGGTGCTGGTAGGTTCGTCGAATGCGGTGAATTTGACGGACGGACTGGACGGGCTGGCGATTGGTTGCACGATTATTGCAGCGGGCGCGTTGACGGTGCTGACCTATGTAAGCGGCCATGCCGTCTTCAGCGATTATCTGGGACTGCAACGCATGCCGATGGTGAGTGAGCTGACGGTTTTTTGCGGGTCCATGGTGGGGGCGAGCATTGCATTCCTTTGGTACAACGCGCATCCGGCAGAGATATTTATGGGCGATGTTGGTTCGCTGGCGCTGGGCGGGGCGATTGGTACTGTGGTCATTATTATCAAACAAGAGTTGCTGCTGCCATTTATTGGTGGCGTGTTTGTGCTGGAAGCACTGAGTGTGATTTTGCAGGTGGGCAGTTTTAAGTTGCGCAAGGGCAAGAGGATTTTTAAGATGGCACCAATTCATCACCACTTTGAATTGATTGGGTGGTCTGAGTCGAAGGTGATTGTGCGGTTTTGGATACTGGGGCTGGTGTTTGCTTTGTTTGCGTTGACGACGTTGAAACTAAGGTAAAGCAGAAACTTAACACAGATAAGAGCGGATTTTAAGATCAAAGACATTTGATTTTAAAGCAGAAACAATTTAAGAAACAAAGAGAAAAATCCGCGAGTAAATAATTCAAAGATCAATGTTTATGGTCAGTGTTATCTACCGGCGATGAGGGTTTCGATGACGGAGCCGTTTTCGTGGATTACGGTGATGTTTGCTGGGCGTCCAACGGCGAGAGTGCCGATAGAGTCATCGAGTCCCAACATGCGGGCTGGGTTGGTGGAGGCAAGACGCACGGTTTGTGCCTGAGATGCGCCGGTGAAGGCGGAGAAATTCTTTATGGCCTTATCCATAGTAAGGATGCTGCCAGCGAGTACGCCGTTCGCTTCGCACTTGCCGTTGGCAACCTGTACGGCGAAGCTGCCAAGCATGTAGGTACCATCTGGCATGCCGGTGGCGCTAATGCCGTCTGTGATTAGGATGGCGCGTTCGGAGCCTTTAGACTTCCAATAAATTTCAACGGCTTCGGGCGCGACGTGAATGCCATCGCAGATGAGGTCCGCATAGAGATTGCTGGCGAGAGCGAGACCGAGGATGCCGGGTTCTCGATGGTCGAGGGGACGCATCGCGTTGTAGGTGTGAGTAAAGCTGTGTGCGCCAGCGGTGACGGCAGGTTCTGACTCGGCGAGTGTGGCGTTGGAGTGGCCGAGGGTGATGCGGACGCCGAGTTTGGCTGCGTGAGCGAGGGTTTCAAGAGCTTCGGGAATTTCTGGCGCGATGGTCATGAGCTTGATGTGGCCGCGCGCAGCTTGCCAGAAGCGGTCAAAGAGTTCGACGGTGGGGTTAAGGATGCAGTCAGGGGGATGGACTCCGCGCTTGGCGTGAGAAATGAATGGACCTTCAAGGTGAATGCCGATGGGGCTGGCGCCGGAGTTTGTGGAGGACTCAATAGTGTGGGCGATGCCGTCGAGGGCAAAGAGGATTTTATCGACGGGTGCGGTGACAGTGGTGGGCAAGAAATGGGCGACTCCGCGGGTGGCGAGAAAATTGCCGACATTGCTGAGAGCACTGGGCGTGGCCTCCATGACGTCATGACCAGCAGCACCGTGGATATGAATGTCAAACCATGCGGGTGAAAGTGTGGCGCGGGGATAGTGAACATGCTGCGCGGTGGCGGGGACCTCTGATGCATCCTGCGTGGAGATGGAGAGGATTTTTCCATCGTCGACGAGGACGAGTGGGTCTGCGATGGATTCAGTAGCGGTGATGAGATGTGCGGCAGTGATGGCAGTCAGCATAATTGAGTCCCAGAAGATTAGTATATGCAGTTGCAGAAAGTCCCACACCTGAGGAGCGAGATGTGGGACTTTCGAAGTGTTACATGGACAATTGTGCTTTATTATTTTACGGTTGGTATGGTTGCCAGTTCAGAGGGCAAGCCAATCTCCGACGCGGGCGGTATGGTGTGTGTGGTTGCCCACTGCCGTTTGATGGTGTTGAGCTTGTCAATACGAGAGAGCCACAGTTGGGTGGACTGGTCATAGAGGGCCAGCACATTGTGCAGCCAGTAGGGGCGGTTTTCGCTGAGCCAAACCTGCTCATACAGGTCGCGGGTGAGAGAGTAACTGTCGCGGATGTCCTGACAATAGCCGTTGGTGCTGTCGATCACGCTGAGCATGTGTCCGACTTCGGAGCGTTTCTCGCGCTGGTGCTGCTCGTTGAAGGCGGTCTGGTAGTCGAGGACCATCTGGTCAGCGAGTTCAAATTTGAGGCCGATGAAATCCATGCGGCGTGCGCCCATGTCCATCGCTTTGAGGGGGCCGACTTCGCGGAGGTTTTCGCTGTCGCGGGCCTCGGCAATCAGGCTGATGGCGCGTTCGCTGTGCATACGCAGGTCATGCAGGACGGGGCGGATTTTGGCGGCGATGAGCTGGCCCTGGGGGCTCCACGGATCGACCCAGAAGAGGCTGTCGTTGCCGTCGCCAACTTTGGCGACATCGCTGAGGAGGGAGTGTGCGGCCATCAATTCAAGCTGGGCCTGATTGATTTTGCCGCTAGTGTCGCCGTGGAAGACTTGGCCGAAGCTCTGCTCAAACTGCGGGATGCTGCTCTCGCCGGGCTGCCATGCAGCGGCGGCGCCGAAGAGCACTCCATACCAGTTCATCTCAAAGAGGCCTTCGCCGTCATCATCCCAAACGGTGTTGAGCTGGCCGACTGCGCCAAGACGCTGACCATCGCGGGTGAAACCCTGAATATTGAGCAACGCCGTGTTGTTATCGGGCCAGACACGGCTCCAATTGCTGACGCCGGGTGCGACCCAGGTTTCCATGCCCGCATCGGTGAAGGGCTTGATGTCTTTATCAAAGCCTTCGGTTTGGACGCCGTAGCGCCAGGGGACAGCGACCATATCATGGATCATATCGGGCGGAAGCTTTTTGATGAGTTCGGGAGAGTGGACGGCGATGTCACCCCAGAAGAGCAGGCGGCGATGCAGGGGCAAAAGGCGGTTATGAATATTAGTGATGAAGTCAAGATAGACGGCATCGAGACCGCGGGCATCCACGTCCGCCTTAGTTTGGCCGAGGCCGAGGTCGAAGGTTTCATCCGCACCGATGTGGAGATAGGGGGCGGGGAAGACAGCTGCCAATTGAGAGAACCAGCTATTGATGGCATCGAGGGAACCGGGCTGGCCGGGGGCGAGCACGTTGCCGTAGGGAGTTTCAGCGAGCTTGGAGTATTGCTCCCAGAGCATGATGTGGTGGATGTGGCCGAAGCCCTCCTGCTCAGGAATAATTATGACGTGATATTTGGCGGCGTAGGCGACGAGTTCGCGGGCATCTGCGGGAGTCATGGCGCCGTCGGGCAGGCCGACGAGAGGATCACTGGCGTAGGCGAAGTTGCTCTCAAAGTAGGGCGAGTAGACATTAATTTTGTAGGCGGCCACAGTGCGGATTTGGCGCTTTTGATATTCGAGAGTAGGCACGGGACCGCGGGAAAGGTCATCATCAATGCCACGGAACTTCATGGCTGGCCAGTCGCGGATGGTGGCGGTATTGAGGACGGGCTTGCCGTCTTTGGTCTCAATCAACTGCTTGAGAGTTTGTGCGCCGTAGAAGAGGCCGACTTTGCTGGCGGCGATGATGGTGATGTGCTTGCCGGAGCAAAGCAGGACGTAGCCCTCGGTTTCCATCTCTGGCGAGAAGGTGAGGCCGGCGGATTTGAGATCGGCTTGTGCGGCGGGTGAGGTGGTAGAGAGCAGAGCGACGGTAACGACTCCATCGCCTATGGAACTAGTGGTGTGGACGCCACGCTCTTCGAGGGCGGTGGTCAGGTCCTGCACGGTGAATTTGTTTTCTGCATCGGTGATAGCTTCAATGTGAACGCCGGCAGTAAGGGGAAGCGAGCCGGTAATTTTGACTTCGCGTGGCATAGGGATGAGTGCGGGCAGGCCACTGGGTGCGGGCATGATGGCGAGAGTGGCTGGTGGCGGTGTGGCTGGAGTTGGAGTTTGAGCGAAGCCGATGGCGGAGGAGAGCAGGAGAACTGCTGAGATGAGTTTCATAGCGAAAATGATAGCAGTTGGATATTCGGATCGTGAAGGAATTGTTCCCGGCAGCCATCAGGAGGGTTTGGCTGTGGAGCAGGGTTTTGCTTCACGCAGAGTGAAGTACCAAAGCAAAAATGCCAGTGCAACAGATCCGCTGACGACCATGTCGATGCCGGAGAGACCGCGCGCGCCCCACCATTTTGAGCCGAGTCCATCCACAGCGGTCATATAGGCTACCGGAGCATTGCCCAAACTTACAGCAATTGCATAGCGGCTGCTACCGCTCCTGCCCGCCTTGCCGATGACCTGCAGCACCAGTGCGGTGAACACTGCATAACATGCTCCCACCGTGAGTAGATACAGAACCGTACCCACCAAATAAGTGAGCGGATTGGTTGGCCCAATGCAGAGAACACCGATGGAGAGTGCATTGGCAATGCCCAGCAAGGCGTAGGCCAGTCGCGGGTCAGTATGTTTGGGAAGCAATACGACCAGTAGAGCACCCGCAGCGGAGAGCAGCCCCCCTGCCATCCCATTCAGCCACGCAACCTGGTCGCCCGAGATACCGTAGTCGATAGCGATCCCCGGCAGTAGATCGATTGCGGCCCCGCTGCCCAGCGGAGACAGCAGCAGCAGCAGGGAAGGCAGGGAACTCCAACGGAGAAATGTTTTCTTAAATTCCACCCACATTTCATGCAACTGGGAGGAGAAACTGGGGGAGTCCTTGTCGGAGTTCACAGGCGGTTCGTCGACTGCCAGCACCACGGATGAGGTCAACAATACGGCTGCCGCTCCAATTAGACCGAGCATGGGCCGCGCCATGTGTTGGGCAAGCATAATCAGACCACCAGCGCCCAGCGCACCTCCGCCAACGTTGCCCGCCTGCACCATGCTGGAGACTTTTGTCTTTTGGTCTTGGGGCACCAGCGAAGCTGCCATGCCTCCAAAACAGGCTGAGGTCAGCATCATGACGGCGACGGCCAGCACCAGCAGGGCCACTGCGGCTGGACTGGAAAAATTTGGGAGTTGAAATGCAATGACGACCGCCACCGCCGCCACCAGTGATGAGAGCAGATACCAGGCACGGCGACGCAACCAAAAATCCGACAACGGACTCCACAGGAAATAGAGCATGGGCGGCAGATTAATCAGCGCCAGCTCATTGGCAATGCTGTCGACAGCCACGCCTTCGCGTCGCAGAAGATAGGAAAGCAGTGTTCCGGTGATACCGCCAGTCAATATTCCATTTGGTGTAGCCAGCAGCAGAAAGAGCCAGGCTGGCGGCGGTCTGTGCGACCGTTCCAGAACAGTTGTGGTGGAGAGTGCCTCTTCCGTGTCGGAATGGACCATGCTGATTGGTGGGAGCTCCTACTTCGGACTGTGTTGAGGAGATTGTATAGGAGTCGGTTTGCCGGGCAGCGGACTAGGTGGGCAGAGGACTAAGTTTCAAGGTACGCGGGCCAGGAGGAGCGCAGGCTGGCTTCGCGCTCCCAGTGGTCGAACTCATCTAGGCGTTCCTGCTGGCTGGTTTCAATGTGTTCGGTCATGAGCTGCATGGCTAGATCAGCGTCATGCTTAACGACAGCGTCGAGAATGCGAACATGTTCCTCATGGAGGCTTTTGAGGAGCCAAGCCTCATGGCCGCGGCGATGGGTGGCAAAGATGCGGATGAGCAGGCGCGCCTCATTAACCGTTTTAAGGATACGGGGATTGCCGGCGACGCGAAGCAGCATGGTGTGGAAGCCGAGGTCACTGGCGGAGAAGCGATGCATCTGCTCGGGATTGAGCGATGTTTTGCCAGAGGCGACGAGTTCATCGTGCAGGAGAAGAAAATCATTGACGAGACTGCGGAGGCGGTCAAGCTCAAAGCTGCGAATTTTTGCCGTAGCGGCCCGGCTGATAGCGAAGACTTCGAGCGCCTGGCGGAGTTGGTAGAGGTCGATGATGTCCTGACGGGTAAGCTGCGCGACGACGGCACCGCGATTGTGGGTTTGTTCGAGTAGCCCTTCGGCGACGAGCTGGCCAATGGCTTCGCGAATAGGGGTGCGGCTGATGCCAAGTTCGCGGGCAAGGGCGAGTTCGCTGACATCACCGCCTGCAGGAAGTTTGCCGGTGGCTATGGCTTGCTGAATATATTGATAGGCGCGTTCGCGTGTGGGCTGAGTTTTTGCAGATTCGGCTGTGGTTGCTGTGGGCAGCAATGGGAGAGCGGCGGAAGGTTTGGTTACGGGATGTTTATGGTCTGACATCGGTTGTAGTTTGGAACGATTAATATGAATGCAATTGCCATTACTCTGTCGACAATTTTATATAAATTGTGGGCTGACAGTACTCACTATTATTAACGGATTGTGGCTGAGGCATAGATGGCCAAGTTCGCTATGGGAATAAGTAAGACTAACTGATCTCAACAAATACGGCAAATGTATCGTGCGAGTTGATCCAACTAAGGATGCTTTTAAGAATTGTTAATAATGCATGAATCTTGCGTGAATTTGGATGCGAATTCTCATTCTGTTCATAATCATTTGTAAATCTTATATCGCGAATCAACACATGGAAGGCAGGTAGATGAAAGTATGCTGTGGGCTTTCGTCTCACAGTAGTCGGTACTTCCATGTGACGCGTATAAAGACTAATTCGAAGAGGGGTACAATGAGCAAAAAATCTAAAGCATTGTTAATGCTTATACTTGCAGGATTTCTGGTGACTGCACAGGCTGAGGACAGCGCTGTGAACAGTCCCAAGAAGCCAGCTATGAAGAAAGAACCCACCGTCAGCGAACAGATTGAAGAGCTTCGCAAAGAGTTCCAGAGCAAGATTGATTCACTTCAGCAGGAAATTGCAGACCGCGATGCCAAGCTGGCAGCAGCAACAGCGGCGGCACAGTCACAGGCAGCAGATGCAGCGGCAAAAGCGGACAGCGTGAGCAGCAGTCTGGCAACGGACAACGAAGCAGTCAGCAAGCTCTCTGGTGCCGTGGCTGACATCAAGTTGAACAGCACCAGCATGGTGCAGACAGTGCAAGACACACAGAAGGCTATCAATGCAGCGATTTCCAGCCCTGATGCAATTCACTACAAGGGCATTACGATATCGCCGGCAGGAAGCTTTATCGAAGCTGCGACTGTTAACCGCACTGGCGCCATTGGCGATGATATCAATACGCACTGGACCTCCATCCCTCTGCAGTATGCACAGAATTCACAAGTAGGTGAGTTCTATGGTTCCGGCCGCCAGTCGCGCATTGCGCTGAAGGCGGAAGGCAAGCTGCCGAATGTGACCCTGACCGGTTACTACGAACTGGACTGGCTGGGCGCTGGTGTCACCTCCAACAACAACCAGTCGAACAGCTATGTGGTGCGTCAACGTCAGTTGTGGGCGCGCGCAGCCTTCACCAACGGCTGGAACGTTGTTGGCGGCCAGATGTGGTCGCTGGCAACTGAAACCACACAGGGCATGACCAACGGAACGGAAATTCTGCCGTCTACCATTGATGCGGCATATACTCCGGGTTTCGTTTGGACCCGCCAGTACGGCTTCCGTCTATACAAGAACTTCGGAACAAAGGCTGCCGTAGGTCTCTCGGCAGAAAATGCTGAAACATTGAACCCCTCCTGCGTTGCCGCAGTTGGTTCCTGCCCCAGCAACTATGAGTACGCTGTGGCCGGAGACACAGGTGGTCTGTATGACAACCAGTCGAATTACTCCTTCAACAAGCTGCCGGATTTTGTTTACAAGTTGGCATTGGACCCGGGCGTGGGACACTATGAAGCTTTCGGTATAGTGCGCACCTTCCGCAACCGCATTTATCCTTCGACCACGGTGGCACCGTTCAATGACACTGAAGTGGGCTACGGCTTTGGTGGTGGTTTCCGCGCACCGCTGGCAAACAAGAAAGTCACTCTTGGCCTAAAAGGACTTTATGGCTATGGCGTGGGACGCTACGGCGACTCCACCATTGCTGACGTGACGCTGAACCCGAACTCCACATTCGTACCGTTGCAGGCATTCTCTGCACTCGGCACCCTGGAAGTGAACCCGACCAAGAAGCTGACGATCTACTTCAACTACGGCGGGGACTACATCTACCGTGACATCACTGGTGAGACAGGCAGCGGTACCAGTCTGACGCAGTACATTGGATATGGTATTCCGGTTGTCAATTATAACGGCACCAATTACGGCGTGAGCATGGCAGGTTGCAACACTGAGCCCACCACTGGTGTTGGGGGCTCTTCCCCGGCAGTCACGGGGCTTAGCAACTGCGGCAACAGCACCAAAGACGTGCAGGCGGCGCAGATTGGCTACTGGTTCAACTTCTACAACGGACCCAAAGGCCGCTTCCGTCAGGGCATCCAGTATGCATACGTGACCCGCAACCTATGGTCCGGTCTGGGCAGCACCACTGCCCCGAGCGGCGTAACTGGCATTGCCAACCCGAACGGCGGCGCGAAGGGTACCGACAACATGGTATTCACCTCGCTGCGCTACTACCTCCCCTAAGCTGTTGATTGCTT
>Ga0116230_10001536_pt1 | contig 22086 bp, 7 predicted proteins | sample S1TSphfallax_3_FD_88678 | JGI IMG/M metagenome (GOLD analysis project Ga0116230, IMG submission 88678) | Host-associated microbial communities from peat moss isolated from Minnesota, USA - S1T2_Fd - Sphagnum fallax MG | ecosystem: Host-associated > Plants > Peat moss > Unclassified | place: USA... | reverse complement strand
TCATAAAGACTAGTCGAAAATACATGTTTTTCTTCTAGTGTTAATGCACATAAAAAACGTGAATATTTCATTATAAAAACTTAAAGTAGTAGGAGTAAAAATCAATCTTATTGGCTAGTCCACCTTATACCTTAATTTGAAACAATCAAATGCATCAAGACCTAACATACACACAATCACAACACAGTTCAAATTGTTTAGTTTGGAACAAATGAAATTTAGTTAACAACCCTTGAAACTATTAATTCCATTTTGGTGTATTAATACACATTTTGTGAACATTGAATCTAGTACATGTGGAGGATTATAAGGTGGGTCTGGGCAAGAAGGTGATGGTGCAGCTGCATAATTAAAATTAAGATAATAAATGATTAAGAAGATCCTTGTCAAGTTCCTACAAGACTTAATTTGTTGAAAACATGTGTAGCAACTCAATGCATAATTGAAAAGGGTGGACAAACACATATATGATTGCAACTAATAAATGGGTCAGGAATTTGTGATCTGTGGCTGAACTAAGGATGTGAGTTCCACAAGCACAATGGATTAGCTCCAAATGCATCGTGGATAACCACATAAAATTTCTCTGCATATTCGTCCACCTCACATGAAGAAGACTACAACGCAATTTTTAACATTGCCTACACTTCCAAAAAATGAGGTTGACCTTTTATATGACCCTTCTTTTGGCAAATCACATACACAAAAAGTGTAACACTAATAAAATTTCCTTCATTTTTTTATGGCAAGATAATTATTTTTAAATGAACTAAAATTCCAAGGGAAAATAATCCAACTTCCAAATGCTTTAGTTTCTTAACATTAACTAGAAAGATGGCTAGATAATGGGCAATTAAAATGAAATCTCCTACTTCTAATGAGAGATCTGGAAAACAATATTCAGAATGCACATGATAGCCAAGCTTACCCCATGTGGGTAGGGGATAAAACAAATCAAATGGAAGCTTCGTAACTTACAAAGCTATTTGGAAACTGAAGCCAAACAAGGAATACAAACTTAACATGTTAGTAGAAAAGACATGTACAAAACGACACCCATCTCACCATAAATACCAAAGATTATGACGATTTAACATAAGGTGAAAACACACTATGAGGGGGCCAATTTGGGCACTTTCACAACATGTATGTAAATATATATTTCTGCAAAACGTATTACATTTAATTTTGAGTTTCATTTTTGGTGTTTGGGTTTGATATTTTGATTTTCACAAAGTTAATGATATTTAATATTATTTGAAATTAAATAAATTTAAAGCTTGAATTCAAGGAATTTTGAATATATTTATGGTATATACAATATAATATAACATGTTTCTATTTTTGGATTACACTTGGTTTGGGTTGGAAATAGTCAACCAAAAAATGTCTAAAATGAAAATTTAAAAAATACCCACCTCACATATCTTGTCATCTTCCATTTGAAAATGATAGTTTGTCAAAATGTTAATTTACCACATATTTATGGTCATAACCCCCAAAAACACATGGCTCACAAACTTATTCCAATTGTATGGAACCATAATGTTTGATAGATGCTACAAATTTCATAAAGGTTAAAAATCATTTCAATCATTTTTTGAATATATTTGCATTTTTTAGTACATAGTGATGTACATTGTTTTGCCACAAATATACTTTGGAATCTCACAATGTAAGTTGGAAAAAAAATAAATTGCAATTGAATTCTTTGTGTTATAATCTACCATATTATGCAAAAAAATTGGAAAAATATGTTCAAATATTACCATGGTTGAAGTTCAAACATGAACACCCTTGGAAAACAGTACAATGTGACAACATTTTTGGCTTCCCTATAATGTGCTTTCACCCCATAAAGATACCAACAAGAAAAAAAACCTAAATTGTTTCATAACAAAAGTTGATAATCAAGGAAGGTTAATAACTTTTGTTAATCTTGAAAGCAAATATGAAGTTGTGAAGCAAGTTTTATGGTAGTGAACCAAATTACTTCATGTATGTCTTTCCTTTTCTTGGACATGAACTGGCGTCGATCATCAACCTTTCACCTCTTTCACCTTTCAAATGAAAAAACACTTTTTAAAACCACCAACATTTGATTGAAGGCGAAGGCATGTGAAAATGAAGCAAAAAACACAAATTTTGAAAGATTAACAAAACCTTGCAAAACCTGAAAGATGTTAAGGTTCAAGCAACAAAGTTCAAGTTACCAAGTTCGTTTCAACTTTAAAAGCCAAACCCTAATAGTTCCCCCTTGTCTAAACCCACAAATTCTCTTTCAAATAATTCCCCCCTATTTAAAGCCTAAAAGTTCCTTCTCAAATGACTTCATGTAGTCGTGTGGTTTTTCACTAAAGACTAGAAGATTACCAATCCCACCAAAATACATATATCTATCCATCCCTAGCATTTTTTTTCCATCTTTAATTTGTGCATTGTAGAGGTTATTGATTTATACAAATTTGCAAAATTTGAATTCAAAACATTTTTGTTTTTAAAAGTTATGGACTTTTAACAATATGGTGGGTTTTTCCAATGATCAAAAGTCCATAGTGTGATACCTTCAATTCATATGATGCAAAATCCAAATTAAAGTCCATTAACCTAATTGTAGTTGGCATTACACCCCTGCTTCTCAATTTCAAAAGTCCATAGCTCTTAGGATTATGATTTTTGCATGACAAAAAATTGCACCATATAAATATTAAAGTACATTATTTGAAAATGAGTCCCTATTAACCAAGCCCAACATATGCAATATGATATAACATTTGCAATCGCACCCACTATAAAAAAGGTACCCATGTGACACCAAAATTAATCCACCTTACCATGCAAAGACCCAAAAACAATTTGCAATTGAAAGAAAATAATGATTATTTGATTAATGCATTTTAGGAGGAAATAAAATACATAATGTCCTCAAAAACATTTAGCAATTCTAAAAAGATCTACCAAATGTAATTGAAGGCACCTTCTATGCAAAAAAAAACCTTGTTACATTTTGCGAGGCAACAACCTTCAATTAAAGGAGGCCTTAATCTATAAAAGATTAATTGACAATCAATAGGAAGCCATGTATTCATAAATGATTATGCAAGACATTTTTAGGAGCCATGAAGAAGTTAGAAGGAAGCTTGTATCAATAAAACATTGGTTACACATTAGGAGTTCAAATAAACTACATTGGAAGGAAAATTGTAGGATTGAAAGTCTAATTGAAATTTTTTACTTATTGAATCCTTGTTAGAAAAAAATTAAACAAAGAAAATGATTGACTCCATACACTATGAGAAAATATAAGGTTTTACAACTTGGCTTACAACTAAGGTTTCCAATTGCAATGGACACTTGCAATTCATGGTATTTATATAGCCTTGAGTGTTGTTGGACAAGTTGCAATAGTTGTAGTGGACACCTTATGTTGTATACAATGTTGCAAATATGGTGCAACTCACATACAACTATATGCAACTTCTTTGTAACTAATCTCCACATCAAATTCTCACACACATTCCAAAGTGGTGAATGAAATGCCAATGTGGCATTTCATCCATTTGTTGACAAATGATGTATGTTAATACCTTTTGCAACTTATTTATAATTATTTTACAACTAGTTTGATGAATATAATCTTTAATTATTTCATTCATCTATTTGATAAATGAATTTTATTCTTATATTTTATAACTTATCTACAATTATTTTACAATTGGTTCAACAAATATATTCTTTCATTATTTCATTCATCCATTTGATGTGAATGGATTCTATCCCAATCCTTTGCAACTTATTTATAATTATTTTACAACTAGCTCAACAAATATATTTTTTTATTATTTCATTCATCCATTTGAACAATGAATTTTGCTCCTATCCTTTACAACTAACTTACAATTAAAGATGAAATGAAAATAAAGGATTTAGTGACTAATTTTCAACTAGGGGTTTAAATTTGGGTTTCAAAGCAATTGTACAATAGTTGATTTTAGTAATATTAAACAATTAAATTGCAAGCTACAATGCAATTATCTAAACCTCACACAATCAATATCATGTTGAATTGCATTGGACATCATTATTTATAAACATGAAATGGATTTCAAACTTTAAATACATTTACATTCCATGTTGAAAAATACATCACAAAAAACTTAGAAAATGTTTTTATCAAAATACAATTTAGCTATGAAACTAAATATAATGCCTAAGCTATATATAATAAACATTTTACACTATCTAAACAAAAGTTCATATAAAAAAAATGATGACCCACAACAATCATTTGAAACATTATGTTTGATAAATGAATTTTTTTTCCTATTTTTGTTGAAATGGAATTTGAGCCATGCAATTTTTTTAATGCACCTTATCTACTTGAAATCTGCCATGCTATGATATTTAATTCCACATGTGAAATGAAATCAATAGCATATCATAATATTGTAATGTTAAAAATATGTAAATGATCCCTTTAACTTGTATAAAATTAATTTACAACTATATTACCACTAACATGCAACTTATTTGTCACTAAAATGCAACATATAGAACATTGATACAAATTAAATTATAATTTGTACACTTGCAAATATAATCAAATATTTTGTTTACAATTAAGTAAATTAAATACAAGTTCAGATACTTTTGAAAAATATTACCTTGTATACATAATTTTGATGTTGATGGATTGAAACATAATGAAAGTTTGGCCTTATAACATAAAAAACACAAAAGTAAAAACTTTCAATATCTAAGAGTAAAAGAAAAAACTTTCAAGATCTAAAACTAAAAGTAAAAGTTTTGAACATTCAAGAGTAGGAGCAAGAACCTTCAACATCCAAAAGTATGAACAGGAACCTTCAACATTCAAAGAAACAACAAATACCTTGAACATTCAAAAGCAAGAACAAAAACCTTCAACCTTTTTAAGAGTAAGAACAAAAACCTTCAACTTTCAAGAGCAAAAACAAAAGCCTTCAACCTTTTTAAGAACAAAAACAAAAACCTTCAACCTTGAAGAGAGAAAAACAGAAGCTTTTGACCTTTCCAAGAGCAAGAATAAGAACCTTCAACTTCCAAGAGCAAAAATAAAAGCTTTCAACTTATCTAAGAGTAAAAATAAGAACCTTGAACCTTTAAGAAAAAAAACAAAAGCTTTCAACCTCTCAAAGAGTAAGAACAAGAACCTTTAACCTCCAAAATAAAAAACAAAAACTTTCAATCTCCAAGTTATTTAAATAAATGATAGAACTTATAACAACCTTTTATCTTTAATTATAAACTAAACAAACAAAAATAATCTTAATTATAACACATGATATGAAAATTGCATCACCAAAAAATTAGGATATATACAAAGTGTTTGAATAGAAAGATTTTTTAAAAAAATTCATCTTGAATTTATTGACAATAAGTGCATGAAGGTCGTTGATGCATTGGGGCAAATTTGTTGATATATTGCCATGTGTTACTTGCTTAAAGGTTTCTTGCCCAAATTTCAGATCTTTAAATTTCAATTTTTAAGTTGAAATATAGTTGCATATTAATTGCAAACAAGTTGAAATGTCATATATATTGAACGGTGAAAATGTATACACGTGGCATGATCGTATGTGTTATTCAAAGCCATACATTTGTTGCAAAATAGTTGTTGATTAATAATTAAATTTATCTTGGTTGTGATGTAGTTGTTACATGTAATTAAAGTGCAATTTGTCAACAAAGTCAAACATGATTTACTACAACTATATATTAGTTGCAATGTGTACATTATATTGTATAAATATACATCTTGCAACTAATTTTGCAACTATAATACAACTCCTTGATTTTCTAACTTAGCATTTTTTTTATTAATTTGTCATATTTCCGTGGAACAATTACAATGTAGTTGCATATTAGTTATTTTGGAGCTTTAGTTGTAAGGTAGTCTAGTTGCCATAGACAATTTTTCATAGTGTTGTGAAAACAAAATCCAAATAATTAAGCTACTTGACTCTTTACACACACAAAACCAAGTGGTCAAACTACTTAACTCCTTACATAAAAATAAATCAAGCAATCAAACTCCTTGGTCCTCCTTGCACAAAAGTAAACCAAGTAGTCAAATTTCTTGACTCTTAGGTGAAAGCATTGTAAAATATAAAGAAAAAGTTGCTAAAAAAAATCAAATTAAAAAAGAGGTAGTTTTTCACAAAAACACAAGAAAGTAGATTCTAAAGTTAATTAAATTTCATTTTGAAACTATTGAGCCTTCAATTGGGGATATTGTAAATCAACTACAAAATTTGAAAAACTTTGGAATAATAAAAGTAAGGAATAAATAGGTTTAAAATTGATTGGTCAATATGGTGTTCAAACCTACTTTTTCAATTGAAAATTTAATGAAATATACATGTATGAAATTATAGCATAAATATCATTGTACAGTCAAAGGCTTCACCAAAAAACAAATCTATTTTTTCTTTGGTAGATTATACTTGACACATACTTGAATCAAATGTTACACTATAGAAAATAGGTTTAAAAAGCTACTTGCTTTTAGAAATGTCTACTTGAAACCTAATTTTACAATGAATTTTTTAAAAATTAATGCATAATAATGAAGAAGTATCTTGTTATTTAGTATTCAACTAAAACTATTGAATGTGTAACAATTTTGTGATGGGTTTTGGCCCTACTTTTTGTTCATTTGATAAGTAAACTGGCAAGTACTTTTAGTTGTACACTTTATTGTACTTTTAGCACAAAATAAACAAAGCAATCAAACTATTTGATTCTTTACACAAACAAAACCAAACACTAAAATTGTTTGATTTTTTATTAAAAAATAGATTAGAAATAGTTAAATTGTTTGTTGCAACCTTAGCTTTGGGCTCGTGACCAAGGCAAAGGGGTTGCAAGGGTGCGAGCCAAGAGAAAGTTCGAGAGTCACATCACATACTCCCAGGAGTGTAGGAAAGTGTGAAGGAGTGAACCCTCACACTCCCAAAGCAACTCTCACTTTGGGAGATGAAGTCCTGGTGGACTCTCACAACTTCAGAGAATGATTTCAAGGGTTGAAAGTCAAAGGCTTGTGGCGTTTTTTATATCATTGAAAAGCCCTTGGAACGTAGATGTTTGAAATGGGCTCACATTGCTCATTTAGACATCTGAAACATAAGTTATGGCCAAAAGAAGGGCCGGGAGTCAAACTACCAATTTAATTCTCGACCATAAAAAGTCGGGAATCGACCCGATTTACTTGTCTGCAAATGGCGTGCGACATACCGTTGGAAAGCTCTCAACGAGGGCTAACTTTGCTTTAGACCACATTTCAATCCAAGGTTTGCTCGCAAAGTTATGGGGTTCCAAAGTCGTGGGAATCCTAACTTGCCCGGGACAAAAAGTCATTTGGATGTGGGCCCTATGGAGAGGTGCAGAGTATACTATAAGGGGGAAGGTGGTGGCTTCTTGCAAATCCAGGGCGTGATGAGTCTTGTGTGTCCGTGTTGCCCGTCGTTCGTCCTAACACCAAAAGTGTTCCAACTACGCACTAACCACCTTGTGTGGGTTTTGTGCTGGCCCGTGTGAGTGAGTGAAGCTTGTCAACTCTTCCTAGTCCCATTTCGGAGCTCTAGCACACCCCTCTACCCCTCAAAATGCTGTGAATTAAGGAGCGTGCCCTGATTCCTCCTTCCGCTATTTTTTATTTAGACTCACATTTGAGTCTTTCAAGGAATTGGGAGTGCGTCACTGTTTAACTCCTTGTAAAAACAAAATTAACTATAAAAATTACTTGACTCCTTGCACAAACAAAACCAAGCACTCAATGTATTTAACTCTTTGCATAAACAAAACCAAACATTCAATGTATTTAGCTCTTTGCATAAACAAAACCAAGCATTCAAATGTTTAACTAACTCCTTGTGGTGACAAAAATAAACATTCAAATTGGTTGAGTCTTTATAAAAACTTCATTAAGCAATCAAGGCAAATTTAATCCTTGTAGAACTCCCACCAAACAATTTGTAAAAACTCCACCACGCTAAGTGGTCAAAATAAATTTAGTATTCTTTAGAAACAAAACTAAAAGCATTCAAGATTCAAATGCAATTGTAAGGTTCATAAAGTCTTTACAATTTACCATAAATTTTTACAACCATAAATAAACAATCATACACTCATAGCCCGTGCCATTAAAATCAAAGAAGATGGTGCATGTAAACCTACCTCCTTGGGCTATGAATATTGATAAAATAAGTTTCAACAATTGAACATAAACTTATATAACCACAAACATTGTGTGAGTTGAAAGCACCATGGACTCAAAAACAAAGCACCTAAAATTAAAATGACACCATTTGAAATTGAGAAGATAACAAATGTCATGACTGTTATGATGAGAATAAGCAATTCTACCTCCAACATGGAAATCTAAACATTGTGCTCCAGAACTTGACTTAATTTATAGCCCAAATCTAAATGGGTAAACCTCATAGTGTATACAAGATTCAACAAAATGTACATACAAAAAATGGTGCATACATGTAAAGAGAGATGTTCATACAAGCAAAAGAATTGAACAATTATTCAAAACTATAGGTTCTAACCTATGATGTTTGATGATAATGATTAGGATGGATTTCAAATTTTTTGACCCAAACCTTCCTTTGTACGACATCCTTCCAATTGGGTGATATGGAGGTTTCTTGAACCCACTAATCAATCATTAATTTCTTCACTACTTTTGATATGTATAAGATCTTTTAGCTTTTTTATAATTCAACTAAAAAGTATCATTCATAATATCAAGTTGGGCACGCCTTAACACTACTTTTGATATGTTTTGTCTATTAACTCCAAGCACTCTAGCTACAACTCTTTTGCTAGTAATGGATTGTGATGATGTTAATGTGCAGACAATGTCTTTAGCCATGACTAGCTTGGATTTTCGACGACTTGCCAAGTGTGTATTGATGCCTTCTTTCATGTTTTGCAACACATCATACTTATGCTTTACAACCCCTGGATCAATAAGGTAAGGAGGACCCATATCTTTGAGTAGGGAATGACTTAAAAACTTTTTAATAACTTCATGTTGAATTTCAAGAGGAACATTTATCAATTGGTTGATAATGAACAAAATCATTTCTCTTGCAACATTTGTAAAAAGCTTTTATGTTTTTTTATTATTAACACTAGAAGAAATTTGGAATAAACGATTACAATTTTAGTTGCAAAAAACAACCAATCACAAAAAACTCCATGTGGCATGTGATTACCCATGTAGTCACATATTATTTACAATTGCAAGGATTTTTCATTTGTTGACTAGTCATAGGACTATGCAACTATAGATATGATTACACAAAATACTAAGCAACATTTTCAAAATAATTAAATTTAAACTATTTAATATATATTTTAAATCACATTTTAAAAATAAATTATCTATATCTACATAAATAATGCAATATAATAATTCATATTATTGTTAATTTCATAATTTTTTAGTTTATGAATTGTTAACATGTGTCACTACCTAGGCTAGGCTAAAAACCTAATTTAGGTTGGCCATTTAGTCTAGGTATTTAAGGAAGCCTAAGTGGCACCTAGGTTAGATAACCTAACTATGTATGGTAAATATAGTCAACATACCATTGTTGACCACAACTATGTCACTTGTGAGGTTTGATCCTTAAACCTCAAGGATGAATATCAATTCTTTTGCCATCAAACCACCCCACTTGATGTGAAAATATAATGGAATGCATTATATTTAGCCCATACTTGACTTTAAACATTGCATAAACATTAATTTCAATATTTCATATTTTATTGATATTTGTCCAAATGGAAAAAATTTAAGTTGATTTTTTAAATACTTTCAGTGACATACACAATTGAATGTATTTTTCTTCCAAAAATGTACATTAATTTGAATTTTGTTAAATTGAATTACATTTCAAAGATGATTTGTTGGAATTCTTTTTCAAGTACATGATTTATAAATGAAACATATTTTACAACTAATATTTAATAAATAAGTAATTTATCTCCCACATGTTAATCCTTCATTTCATTAAAAAATATGTATATATACAATGTGATCACAAATTTATATCTATCACATTTAGTAATGTTAAATAATTAATGAATTTGATGGAATTTTCAATTCTATATTTTAAAAAATGTAATATATAAATTTTGATTCAAAATTATGGTACAAAGTTTTATTTTCAAATAAATGATATAATTTTTAGACATTTTAAACCTCTATTTGATATTTTAAAATATCATATTTGATTATGATAATAATATGTTATAATTTTACCAATAAAATTTAATTTACATGTATAATATATAATTAAATAATCATCATATATAATAATTTGTATTGTTAATGTTAATAATAAATAATAAATAATAATAAATAATTAAACACAAGTTTATCATCAAAATATTATAAATGGAAAAATTATTGGCCTTAATTGCCAAAACAACTACAACCAGTTGCAAAAACAATTAAGTTTTCATCCATCCAAGGATCCATTCACAATATTGGATGAAAAATGTGCACTTTCATTTTTTTTTCAATCCAAACATGTAATAATCACAAATTATAGTTGCATTTACGACTTCATTCAATTATATCAACATTATAGTCACATTTGTGACTACAATAGTTACATATATGATTACACACATTTACGATTAAAATCACACATAGGACTAACCAAGCTATAGTTGTAAAAATAGTTGATTTGGACACTAGTCACATCTATAGTTGTAACCATATGGTTGGAATGGACAAGATTTCTTCTAATGTAAACTCCAAGTAATGTGTGGGTGGATTTGACCTAACATGATGATCCAACTCTTACCTTACAAAATTTGACTCTTCGTACTCATGACTTGCAACTTCTTGCTCTATTATTGTTGTTGCTACTCTACAAGCCTTACACCTCTTCACCCATTCCCTAATGGTAGTTCTTCATTTTGCCTAGATAGATTCCCATTGAATAGCTTTCCTTTTGATGTCAAAATCTTTTCAATGGACATCACATTTGTTGGTTCATGGCATAATTAGGTCATGATCCTTAGTGCAAATACACCTTAGGATGATGCACATAACTTTTGAACGTATTGGACAACAAAGGTTTTAAAAAATCATCACCAAAGTTTTTTAAACATTGGTAGGTTAGTTCAACAAACATTATGGCTTGAAGACAATCCTTGATTTCTAGGTAGCATTGTTTTTCCTAACACCTTAGGTCTAGTCGGCATTGTAGACTTTGAAAGCTTCCATCTTGAACTTGCAAGAACAAGAACTAAACAAGGTTTAAAAGTAGGATTACATTGCCTAACAAGACAACCAAGAAGTTAAGGATCAAACAATTCCTCAACAATCTTTTCATGCAAGTTTAACAGCCTTCTAAATCTTGATGTTGTGTAGTGGCGATGCAATGTTGAAAGGGTTGGCTCAATAATTGTGGATTTCAGATCTATTGGACTATTTGGTGGTGTGAGGAAGACTTACAACACAACCTCATCAATTTGAAAATAATCAAAAGAGAACATAAAATCTTCAAAATCCCATTGCATTTAACTAAGCCATTGTTGTTCACTTACAAAGCTTTGGACATGCGCCATGGAAAACTTCAAAATGAAGTTGTAGCTCAAAGAAATCAAAGAGCAAATGTTTCAATGGCAATTTGCATTGTGCAACTTGTTTCACAATGGGTGGCACCATTTTGATCAAATGGTATAACGAAAAACATTTTCACACACCTAATCAATGGTTTAAATGTATTACTTTTTTCAAAGGCACACATTAATGGTTTAGATTAACTACTTTTCAAGATATGTGAAATTGACGATCTAGATGCAATACGACCTTTATGAAATTTAGGTTATAGTCTTTGGTTTCAATTTTAAAAAAATATTTTACATGTTTAAATATTTATTTTATATATATATATATTACATACACATGTCCCATATATTCAGATATTGATCATGTATTATTTAATGAAAGAATCCATGCATTTTTATTATTATTTTAATTTATTTCTTTAATCATAAATTAATAAATATCAAAGTAGATTCAAATTCAAAAGTCTTTGTAAACATGCAAGTTGATGGTTTTTGACATAAAATATATTAAACATACATATAATACAATAGAAGTTGATTTAAATTGGATGATTTCCTCATTATAATGGTCAACAAAACATTCACTTAAGGCAAAAACAAACGCTACAAGTACATTTTAATGTTGTTGCATCCTCTAATTTACCATCATCATCTTATATTTTGGGGTTTAACAACCTAATATGTAACAATCATGGAAATGCATGGTCAATTCATGGTCAATTTTAATCCCTTGTATTGGGCTGCTATCAAATGAATTTTCAATATTTAAAATGAATGTTTTAATACTTCAGGCATTTCTTATCCTACAAGTGGGTAAAAAGCATGGTTAGGTGGCTCACGTTTGACATTTTGAAAAGTCCACATCTTACACTAGCTACAATTCTTATATTTAAAATAATTATCAAACTATAAATCCTATAATTATCCCCTATGGTTTTGGTCACAACTATTAACAGACCACCCAAAAAAATCCCTAAACATGTGATTGGTCAAGAAATTTAGAATTTTTTTTCAAAATTTCAATGTGAAATGGAATATCAATTGTAAAAAATGATGAAAACCACAATGAGTTAAATTTTAAATATGAAAAAAATAATGTTGGAAAATCCATGTTACAATTAAATTATTCATTTTATGCTAGCCTATTTTTTAATTTTGATATTACTATGACATATTTTTTGAATTCATATTTTTCATTTTTTATGTGTGACAAATATAATGTCATCAATTCAAAAGTCCACAATGAGTCCATTCTTTTCTAATTTTCAATAAGATTCTCACAAAAATCTATTGCAACATGGATAATGAAAAAATTGAAAATTTTAATGTTTGATATGATTTTAAATTTTAATCCAAAAAAAATACAATTGTGATAGTTGAAACAATCCACCTAATTGTGCTTTCACCCAAGTGCCAAGCAAGAATTTTCTCAAGGTTGGATAGGATAGATGTCAATTGGGTTGAAGACCTCAAGTTTGGTAAATTGTCCTTCAAGTATGTCTTCTTACTTGGGTGGGGGGGGGGGATATCATGGCAAAGTACAAAACAAGCAGTAGTTGTTCTTTCATCTATAGAATATGAATATATATATATATATATAATACTTCAACTACAAAAGAAGCCATGTGGCTTGAATCATTAACTATTCATCGATTTATGATTTCCACAATTCAAAACCCTTATCACTTCATTGTGATAATCAATTTTGTATTGCTTTGACTTTAAATCCTTTATTCTAAGATGGCACCAAACTATTGAATTTTATATTATTTTCTTCTGGAAAAGATCAGATTAGGAATCTTGAATTCTTTTTATTGTTCAATTGAAACATGTGAGCTTATGTTCTCACAAAGTCGCTTTCAAAGCCTAACCATGACATATGTTGTCATGCAATTGAACTTAGACATTCAATAGACTAATTCTAAATATTTTCATTAAGGGATGGTGTTGAATGATAATTGAACATTCAGATTAAGAAAGACATACCTTTAAGAAAAACTCTCACAAAAAGTTGTAACCTTTCATGTTCTAAAAGAAAGACATAACTTTATGAAAATCTCTCACCAAAAGTTAGAGCCTGTCATGTTTTAGAACGGTTTCCTTTATTTCTCAATCGGGTGACAACAAACAAATATTGCATGTGCATCTCTCTCTCTATCACATCATCCTTATATTTGAGTATTTAGAGAAATCTTACCGGATGTTGTACCAGGGTAACCAGTCTGTCCTGAGGAAGAAACCTTTAGAGTCCAAGTAGAGTGGAAAGCCAACACAACTTTCAGCTACATAATTGAGGAGCTTTGTCAGTGGACTCCTGCACCTTAAACCATTGACCAGTTGAGGTTGATCTTTGGTTTAACTTTGTGCAGAAGCTGGAAGGATGCAGTAGGAGACAAGGGTGCGTCACCTCTTGGGGAGCCACAAACTACACGTGCATTAAACTCTGATCATCTCGAAGTCCAGAATTTACTAGATACGCAACTTAAAACTTTCTAGAACAAGCGCAGTTTTGAATCGGGGTCATGAAGGAAATCGCATGTGAATGCGCATATCCATTTCTACTCTTGCGATCCCTTTCTTTTGTCGAGGAGGAGCTAAGTTCTCATTACACACGAAGTTACGAACGCCATAAGGCTCCTCGTCACAGAGATAGCCGACCTCGTGGACAGGATCTGGTCAATTACACATCTGAAAGACCCCTGAACGAAAAAATCATCCTCAACAAATCGAAAGTGGATTGCCCAGGCTACTAGTCTACCTGATCGAAATTTTAGACAATATTATACATAGGATTGAGTCTAGGCTCCGGGAGGCTGCATAGCGGAAGTCCGATTTCTTCCACGTGCCCGCATGTGCTTCCCATGTGCTTGTGAATCGTATCACAGGGCTTAAATGTCTGACTCTTTTGATCTGGATATTGAAGCAAAGACTTGAAATTGCATCGAGATCACTAGATACAGCATACCGACGCGCTTTAGAATATTAAACAATGAATTATAATCCAACTGCCGGGAGCCGGCAGCTCGAAATTGATTGATTTGGAACGCGATTGGACAACGAGGTCGTTGCAAATTAGTGATCAGGTTGAAACACAAGAGATCTCCAGCTGTCAGAAAAAAAAAAGGGTTGGGGATGTAGGACCGCAGACGATCGAGGTACTCCTGGTCCACAAGCTTGTCACATGTATCATCATGATTTTCTCAAAACACCTGAGTCCGTAACATATTACGTTTCAGTCACTGAGCTTCTGAACCTCTTTCAATACTTTCTTGTTGTTTTTTACAGTGTGAAAGGTGGAGCAAGCCGCAGAAGCCTGTTTACCTAACATTCCACTCCACCATGTGCTACATGATCCCGAACAAGTTTGACTCGTATAAGAGAAGCCTGGCCCAAATGGATGCTTTCCAGAGCGGGCATCTCAAAAGTCCATTTGGAACCCTTCTGCTAAAGAACCAAGTAAAGACCTGCCAAGAAAATTCTATTGAATTAGGGGAGGCCAGGTTCTAAATCCAAATTCTACCCCAGCAAGAAGGGGTAGGGGCTGAAGAAGGGGGTTGCGTGTGGTGGCAACTGAGTGATCCTGCTTCTGGTAATGCCTTGTCCTCATGGTAGCTGAGCATGGTCCTGCTTTCGGTAATGCCCTCATCCTCGCACAACCCCTTCTTCTTCTGGTAATGCCCTCATCCTAGTGCCTTACCCTACTTCAAATTTTTCTTCAAGGGTCCATCTTTTTTTTCCAAAGAGAGGAAACTTACAATCTTTTTACAGACTGCAAGTTTACTACAAAATTGTAAGAGACCAATGGCGAATTGCACAGAAAGTGTGAACTCATAATAAGATGCTAGTGAGGAAGCTAAGTAAAGCTGGTGTCCAGAAGGCGGAAGGGACCACCCATTTGGAACCTTTACATGTGCTTTCCTGCCTCTTTTGAAAAAGAGTTTAATGTTTGAATCTGTAGTCCTGCACGAATGAGATCTCATGAAGTTGTAAGAAATTAATGGTGAATTGCACACAACAGGACCCAGCTCATAATAAGATGCTCGTGAGGCCAATAGGATAAGTTGGGCATTGAGAAAGCACAAGCTGAAGGCATTCAGGGACCTATTTGGAGCCCTTTTCTGACATAAAGAACAACTAACTTTTTCTTTTGGCTACTCTTTTTCAAAAAGGAGTTATCGTACAATTTGTTAAATACCAACGCCAGACTGTTTAAGATCTTGTGAAGCTGTAAAAGACCAATACTGAATTACATGTCCGAAGGAGCAACCTCGTAAGACAAAGCACAAATTTTTGTGCTTCTTTATGGAACATGGAGTGAACCTTGCTCCAATCTGTGACATCAGTAAGGCTTGGTTATTGGATTAACCAAGAGACAGGTGACTAATCTTTCGCAGGAATATGTAAAGCAACAAACAAAAAAATATAGCATATGGACAACAAGCATATAGATAAGGACCTGGTCTCAAGAGGTTTGCCTACAAAAATGACAACTTCAAATATATGTAGTTGGACACATAACCGAAATAGCTATTGGACGTTGGACTTCTTGGTGGTCCAATGAAATCTAATATTACATAATAAGTAAAAATTATTCTTTAGCAGGTATATAATATATAGGGAAAGTTGTTTTGTATAATACCAAATAGATAACCACCTAATTTGCAAATGTTGATGTATTTTTCTCTAAATTTTCATGTTGATATGTCCATATCATTATTTTATATTTTAGCTCATCCATATAGTGATAAAACTTCCCATGGTGTAATTTATCCTAAATCCACCAATTGCATCAAAGAAAATATAAGTATTATCACTTGCGCCTCTAACAACTAATGCAATCGCTTTTTAAAATTGACTACTGAAAAGAGAACATTCCACATCTTCTTCCTCAAAATGCCCCCGCTCTTTCTCCTCATTTGAACGAATTGTACCAATTTTTGTTATAATGTAGATTTCAATATTAAAAGCCAAGTTCCTAGATGATAAATTTTGTTCCAAATCCTGCATCTCCTGGTGGCAGTGTTTTCCTTTTGGTAATTTTTTGTTACAACTGAAGTGATGATGATCCACAGGAATAGTTTAGTCACATTTTGCTACCAGCTAAATATGAAAGTAAAATTTTTAAAACATTGTTCTATGTTTTTGGCTACATACTTGAACAATGTATAAAAATTTGATAATTTTGGTTGAATTCTAGTTATTGAAAATCTCAAAAAGCACATAATTTTGGCACTTTTAATTTTTAATACAACATTTTGGCTATATATGACCAACCAAAATAAAAAGGTTGCCTAATGGTAGCAATTATGTCTGTATCTTGTTTTTAAAAAATTCTGAACTATATTGCTTGTCTACTTTTGTGATAAATGTGATATTTCCAAGACTGTCTCTCTCACATATCTAAAATCCCATTTTAAAGTATGTCTTATGAAATTAAATCAAGCCTATATGTTACATAATTATTAGAGGTTATGTGAGGGTATGTTTCTTCTATTAATTTCTGACTATTGTGCAACTTACTTTATTCATCATAACTTGCACTACATTTGTTAGGCCTACTATGTTAAGAAATTTTCAATTTTCTTTGTACCACTTGAATCTATGGCTTTCCAAAATAAATCTCCTTTTGGAGAAACTAAGTAGTTTATTAAGGCTCTCTTAGAGGTAATTGACCATCCATCAAATGTATTATGTAATGATGCATGGAGTCTCTAGCCAAGTTGGCTTCAAAACCTTCAATTTGTGGATCATTTTTTCACTTGCTTTAGTATGATTTTTTTCTGATCCAAATGGGACATAAGAAGCCCATAAATCACATTATCAAATTGCAACCATGTTTTGAAAATAATAAAGTTATCTGTATAAGGGCCAAGTGACCTGATGTCAAATGTTCAAGCATCACAAGGCATGAAAGCATTTTTGATAGCAAAGGAAACGCTTATTTTCCACCTGAAACAGTGTGAAACGAATTTCACCCCGTGTATCTTTGCATTACAGATGGGATTTTTGAAGAAGCAAGGTCTCTTTACAAGCTACAATTTCCAACAAGCGTGGTAAAAGGTTTCTTTGCATTTTATTCTTGTGCTGTGATTTCCTTGTGTTTCTAGCAAGGGTTTGGCAAAGTCTTTTTGCAACCTATGAAATTTCGTGTGTAGCTCAAGCTCTGATATTTTCAAGGCTGATTTCTTGAAAGTTCACAAAAATTTTGGAAAGGTTTTGTGTAGCAAGCTTTGATTTCTTCAAGGTTCACCAAATGTGTGTAATATTTCAAGAGTAGCTCAAGCTACAATCTTTGCAAGGTTCATGAAATTTCTAGCAATTTCTAGCTTCCAAGTGTGTTTATTCTCCAAGGTTTGAAATTTTGTGTGTAGCTCAAGCTTCAATTTTTTCAAGGCCAATTTCATCAAGGTTCTTGTAATTTCCAACGTATGTGTATGTGTGTTCTCCAATGTCTTCAAATTTCAAGCAACTTCTAGGTCTTCAATGCGAGTGTGTATGTGTGTGTTTGATTTGCAGCCAGGTCCAGGTTTCGTGTTTTACTTTTGTGCACATTTTTTGTTGTTGTGTTTCTACTATTCCACAATTCTACTCTTTGCAATTTCCAGATTTTGGAGCTGCTTTGCTTTTGTACATTACTTCAAAGTTTTGCAATTCTTTGCAATTTCTAGATTTGAAAGCAAGGCTTTGCTCATGTGTTTCTAAGCGAAGCAAGAGTTCTGTGTGTTTCAACTTTCTAGTGGAAGTGAGCTTCTAGTGAAAACGAAAGCTTTTGTGCTTCTCTCTGAGGAGAAGCTTGTGGAGAGTGGCTCTAACCTGGGCACCAACCAAGTTGATGCCATGGGTTTTGTTTTGGGGTTTCATCCCTTGTTTGGGATGTTCATCCTTGAGTTGAGAGATTTTAAAGATGAGCACAAAGAAGCCATGAGACAAAGAAAAACAAGGCATAAAGGCCGACCCGACCCAAACAAGGTAGAATATTAATGATAACTTTAATGTGTTCTTGCAATTTTGAAAGGGATTCCAGAAGTGCTTTTCTTGGTGGGACTGACATCTCACCACTTGGCAACAAAATAATAGGGGCCCCAAACTTACAAAGGTGTTTTTGTTTTTTGTTAAAATGGCCCAAACTCACAATATGTGGAGGAAAAAAAGGTTGAAATGGCTAGATTTAGACCATTGCTTGTAGCATGTCACCACAGGTTCCAAAACAAATCTACTTTCGTTTATGACCTATCTGCCTTACGTCACAAAATTGAAAAAAAAGACCCTCGATCCCACATTCAAAGAACTTTTTTTGCAACGTACTTATCAAAAAAAATTAAAATATTATTTCCTACTTACCAAGTCAATTTAAAAGTTGGTTAAAACAGATATTCTTTTTTTTTCAGTTCACATGTTCCCATTATCCTTTCCCGGTTTCTCTTTCTTGGGATAATTTGGACATTGTGCAGTCCTCACTGATGCAAGACACCCCGCCTGGCATGCTAAAACAAACTTCAATACTACCGGATCTTGGAAAACGTTCCTTCACCCTAGTTACAACAGATGAATAATTTCTATTAACAACGTTAAAAGATATTTTATAAAAACGAAAAAAAGCAGAAAATAAAATATAACATAGAACAAGAACATAAAAGTTCAGAAAGAACAGAATACAAAAATAGAACACAGAATATAAAACATAGAAATTAAATAGAGGAGAAACACAGAAAGTAGAAACAGAGAATAACGAGGAAAAAAAACACAAATTACAAACAGTAAATAGATACCCCAAAAAAAGATAAAACAAAACAGAGAAAACTGGAAAAAATTCATCCTTTTTTAAATAGAAAGAAGAAGAAAAATATCTTGATATAACTCTAGAAAAATGCAAAAAAAGAAAAGCTATATGCTAAAACAGGAAGGGAAAAAATAGAAAAAACGAAACAGAAGAAAGTTATAATTAAACAGTTAAAAAAGGGATAAAAAGGAAACTTGAACGAACCCTAGAACAATACAAAGGAAATAAGTTATGAGGTAAGTTAAGAGAAAGAACAAAACGAAAGATTGAAACAGAAAAAGAAATAAATAAATACGGCGACGGTAGTAGAACCGGATTGTTGAAAACTTTAAAGTAAATTGCTCCAAATATGATTGTGGATAGCAGATAATAATACACCTGTTGTGAGCAGTGTTTATTTTTTGGGCGAATTTTCGCAACCTGATGACCAAAAAAAAAAGCTGTCGAATCCAACAAAGGGATTTTTGAGATTTAAAAAAAGAATTCGCCATATCTTGACCAAAAAAACTTAGAAGTCGTCAGACTTAAACAGTGTGTTACTGTAGGTAGCCAAAACTAGGCAGATTCCAAAAAAGATCTACTAGTACACCAGGACAATCCCCATTTACTGTTAATTAATGCTGAGGATCCTAGCCGGTGCACCTACTTGATGAATTTGAAAAAAAAACACTGGTTGTGAGTCGTGACCTCTGTAGTACATAGTTTATACCTTTGTCTTGCGCAAGAAGAAACAAATTTCAATACTGAATTAAAGTAAGCTGCAAAACAAAACTTGGGAAAAAAATGGTTGAGGTTCAAACAAATTACAAACATAAGAAACTCCAAGTTTCAACTATAACTTTTCAAAAAAGACCAACAAAAGTTACATCGAAATAGAGGAGACAAATAAACTTAGGATGATGAACATTACAAGAGCATCCACCCTGGTAGAACTTTTCTAGCATGAGACAACTTCTTGGAAAGCTTCACCTTTCTGAACACTAAAATGTCATTGCACTCAAGAACCTATGAGCACCATTCAAAGCTTTAGAACTATAGCATTCAAAAGTTTATGGTTGTAATATGATCAAATGAGGCATGAGGCATTGCCTTTCAAATTCAAAGAAATGTTTAGTTACTACATACTTGGTTCTGCCCACTTAATATAAAGAAGTGTCATGCAAAGTGGCCCCCAACTACGAACCCTTTCTCAAGGTTTTATAGTTTCATTGGCAAGCTATTAATTCTAGTTGTCACAATTTAGGTTAGCCTTTACATTTTAAGTTTAGCCTCCATTTTGCGGCTTAGGGCAGATGCAGAGTTGGTGACTGCACATATTCCTACATGTAATCTTGAGAATGTACAAGGTATGTCTTCTCAAGAGCACTTACAGTCTATTGGGTGACCTTGTTTCATCAATGAGTAAACTAGGAATGAGATCTACATGATACAATTCACATAGGCAGAAATGTTTTAGTGTATGGGGAAGGTACATTATCAACTGTAATGTGTCCTCTGCAAATGGGAGGGCATTTTGAGAAACTCCAGTGGGTGTTTCACTTGTCAACATGCCTACGTTATCAAGTGGAATGTGTCCTCCACAAATGGAAGTGCATTTTGAGAAAGTCATGTGGGTGTTTCACTTTTCAAAATGCTTAGCCTCATTTATATTTTAGTGCTTTCCTGTGATACCTGGCAAGTGTCAAGAGACAAAAAGAAAAAAAAGTTGTTGGTGTTTTACACAAGTACTAAGTGAGGAGCGAGGCACTTGCAAAATAAGCACCCCTCGACCTTAGGTCCCTCTGACTTGGGCAGGTGCTTATTTTGGAAATCCTCACATATTACCTTATACATAACCAGTTCTCAATTTATATACCAAGGTGTATACCCAAATACATATTCATTGAAACCCTACCATATACCAAATCAAGATTGGTATCTATTTATTTAACACTATTAGCCACCAAATGCCCTTCCCACTCCCCTACCTTAATAGTAACCACTTACATTCCCTATTTATGTACCTTTATACTTACCCACCCTACCTAAATAGTAGCCACTTATGTTTCCTACCTACACCTTTATGGTTGCCCACTTAAATAGGTAACAACTGTAATACCTTGGCAGCTTTGGCACAAATTAAATTATTTTGAATTTTTCAACATAATATTTTATTATGTCAAATAATTCAATTTTTATAGTTAGAGTTGAATCCTGGCCCTCTTCAATATAATATAAGTTCATGAAAACAATCAAACCAGGAAGGCAACTGAAAACTTTTGGTAGAGAAAGTATTTTTACTATATTTAGTTTATACGTGGTGAAGTTCTTAAATTAAAACTAAGTTGTTGCATTAAAATTCCCAAAATATATTAATTATTTGACAAGTTATTGCCAAAGCTGCCAAAATATTAGGACACCTTTGTTGACAAATTATGGAATTTAGGTGGTTCAAGGTCCAAGCTATCACATGTTCTCAGGTGTTTGGACCAAAGCTTCCTAGTTTTATTAGAATCGCCATTGAAACCTAACCAAATAATCACCCTCTTTTCAAAATTGACTTAGAACCTAAACTAGGTGTACTACCTCATTTTAAATATGTTCAAGTTCTCTAAGTAAATGAAGACAACTTTATTTTTTAAAAGTATAAGCTTGGGCCCTACATTTTAGGCATGTTATTATAT
>Ga0116230_10001534_pt1 | contig 22119 bp, 26 predicted proteins | sample S1TSphfallax_3_FD_88678 | JGI IMG/M metagenome (GOLD analysis project Ga0116230, IMG submission 88678) | Host-associated microbial communities from peat moss isolated from Minnesota, USA - S1T2_Fd - Sphagnum fallax MG | ecosystem: Host-associated > Plants > Peat moss > Unclassified | place... | reverse complement strand
TATTTTATTAATGGCTATTGGTGGCTATTTTATTAATGGCTATTGGTGGCTATTTTATTAATGGCTATTGGTGGCTATTTTATTAATGGCTATTGGTGGCTATTTTATTAATGGCTATTGGTGCTATTTTATTAATGGCTATTGGTGGCTATTTTATTAATGGCTATTGGTGCTATTTTATTAATGGCTATTGGTGCTATTTTATTAATGACTATTGGTGCTATTTTATTAATGGCTATTGGTGCTATTTTATTAATGGCTATTGGTGCTATTTTATTAATGGCTATTGGTGGCTATTTTATTAATGGCTATTGGTGGCTATTTTATTAATGGCTATTGGTGGCCATTTTATTAATGGCTATTGGTGGCCATTCTATTAATGGCTATTGGTGGTCATTATATTAATGACTATTGGTGGTCATTTTATTAATGACTATTGGTGGTCATTCTATTAATGACTATTGGTGGTCATTCTATTAATGACTATTGGTGGTCATTCTAATAATGACTATTCATTGTTATTTTATAAATGATTATTAATGGTTATTTTATTAATGACTATTAATCGCTATTTTATTAATGGTTATTGATGGATATTCTATTTGTGGATACTGATGCTTATTAATGGTTATTGGTGGCTATTGGTGGTTATTGGTGACTATTGGTGGTTATTTTATTAATGATTATTCCGTTGTAAGCCATTGGTGGTTATGTATGGTTATGTTTTTAATGGTTATTAATGGTTATTGTATTATAATTTATTGTTGATATTATATGTTATATTACAACTATTGGTGATTATTGTATTATAAATTATTGTTGATATTTTATGTTATTATATCATAGGCTATTGATGGTTATTATATTGTAGGGCATTTTAAATTATTTTTCATAGGTTATTATTTTATATTCTAAGTTATTTTTACCTTAGGTCATTATATTTTGTTTTAGGTTATTTTAAACTATTATACTTATGTTAAATTAATTTATAATAACATAAAGTAAAATGACCTTGAATAACTTAAATATATAACTTGAAATAACATATATTAATTTAAAATAAAATAACCTAAGGTATAGCCTAAAGTTAATTGAATAATTTAAAAGTTTATAATAAATTAGTTAAGATACCTTAAGGTAAAATATCATATAATAATTTAGGGTACAATAATTTATAATAACCTACAATAACATAAAATATAAACTAGAATAATTAAAGTAGTTTAAAATAATATAGGGTATATCATAAAGTAACATAGATAGAATATTTTTAAAACATAGAAATTAACCTATTTACTATAGTAAATTGTAATAGTAAATTATGTTAACTACAAATGAAACATAATGTCTACATAATGATATTATTGTGAAATCAATAAAATGCAATGAAGCTATTTCATTTTGAAGGTCCCATAGTGATTTAAGTTAGTAAATTGCACCCCACTTTGGTAGTAGTGCCTTTGCAATTCAAGAATTGGGTTGTAAGGCTAATTGCAAAACATTCTTTTTCATAGTGATATTGTAAATCTATCATTGGTTCCATGTGAATCTCACTCAAGATTTATAAACATCATAGTAAACCATGCACACTTCATATTAAAATGTATGGGTTACATTCCACTCCATTGGCATTAACCTACAACCTTGTAATCACTACAACCCACCATGACTATTGGATTGTGGAAGCTATTGGTTACATTCCACTTTATTGCCATGCACAACTTTGAAATTTGAACCCATTGACTAGAATTCCACCACTTACATTACACTCGTATTTCACCATTAGTTTTACCCCAATATCACTCCAAGCTTGTAATCACCACAATTAACCATGCCCCCTTCACAGTGGGATGTAATGGTTACATTCCAGTCTACCATTATCCATCACCATGATTGCACCACTTACACTACACAATCATTCCACCATTGATTCCACCACAATATCACTCCAAACTTATAACCACTTCAGCTCACCATGCCCAATGATAATGAAATGTAATGGTCACATTCCATTCTACCACCATGCACCACCTAAACCATGCCTAAACCACTCACACTTCTTGGCACACACACTTCATAGTGTCTAATGGTTTTATTACATTCTTCTCATAATACATGGATATTTCACCATTGTTCTCACTAGAATATCACTAAATAGACCTATCATCCCTTCCACATTCCACCCATGTTATGTTCCAAAATCCACAAATTGTTTTCACTAGTCTATGCACCCAACTAAAAAACACCCACAATCTAGTTTTGACTTGGGACTATAATATAAAACTTGGACTTGAAGCCCTTAAACATGGACTTACATAAACCTCAAAATTATCACTTGTAACAATGTAAACTTCCATATGCACATTAATATTGTGCACACACAACTCACAATGCAAATGGATCTCTAACAATGATTTCAACATGCTCATGTGAAGCACACACCTGTATAGTCCTTTGGTTGCCACAAAGTTTGTGATGACATGTTCATGAATTCCTTGTAATTCCACCATGTTCAACCTCTTGAATTGGGCTATCCCTTCAATGACCTCATTCTTGTCCTTTTCTTCTTCATTGGGATCCCACATTTTATGTTGAGTATGTGGATATTATGTGAAATACTATGTGCAAAACCCTAACGCCTCATCATACATATAACCAGAAGCCATGTAGGCTTTTGGCCGAGCCCTATTCCTTACATACCTCTTCAAGACATTTAAGTATCTTTCCATTGGGTAGCACCATCTAGCATCCACTAGTTCGCATATTTCTAATTCATTTATTAGATGAATTAGGAAATGAGACATCAAATCAAAAAATGCAAGTGCAAACCATATTTCTAAAAGGCATAATGATTCGGCCACATATGTTTGCAAATTGGAAAAGGTCATTTGGATTGATCACCTTTGCACATATTTTGCCAAATGTTTTTCTCGGTCATATAACTGTCTCTCTAAGGCCTAGTTGCAAAAGATTAGGCACTACAAGTGGTAGTATTTGTTGTACCATGTCATGGTGGTCATGGGTTTTCATGGCAAATAACCTTTTTGGATTGACATGTTTCTTAAATGCAATTGATTGTCCTATTGGAGCATGAATGCTTGTCACAAAATAAAAAATGACTTGTTTTCATCTTGTGTGAACACAAATGGGGCTATTGGTTTGAATAAATGTGTAGTCCCAAGCCTCCTTTGTAACCTTAGTTGTTGTACACTTGCTTCTTCCATGTCCTTTCACACCTCCACCCCTTTTCACCATACAAATATTTTAGCAAATTATTAGACATGTTTTGCTCCACATGCATTGCATCCAATGTATTTTGGATAGGTAGTTCCTACATGCATGAACCCACTTCATTTAACGAGTGACTATGTTTGTTATGGAATTACTCCATTCAACCATCTCAATGGATCAAAATGGATAAAAGAATCAAATGGATTTAAAATTAAAATAGATGAAAAAAAGGATGAACAAAACTTGTTCACAACCGATAATTATGTGTCAATCCAAACATTACCTTTTCACAACTGAGAAATATTTTTCAATCGAAACACCACTTGTTCATCTCCAAGAGGTATGTTCCCATTAGAAATTGAGATACTATGAGATTGCACATTCTCTATGCCACTTCAACTTGTTTTTTATTTGAATTCAGTCTTTCAAACTTCTTATGTCTAAGAGCATTTTTGCTACTTGAAGAATCAAACTACATTTTTCCCCCCTTTCTATTACAACTACCTAGCTCCAACTTTTATACAACTACAACCCATTTGCGATTTCTAAACATTCATCTTACAATGGCAAAAAGAAAATTTAGAGCAATAGTCACACTACACACCTTTAAAACTATGATTGAATACATTTTAATCTCAAACATACTAAATAGAATCTGCAAAATGATAAAATCACCTTTGCAATATCCAAAAGATCCCACCTTGCTAGATTCACTCAAGTAGTTGCTAGAAATCAGAATGTGGGGATTAATAAGGAAAAAACAAATTGACAAAACAAATGAATGGGTGGCATGGCGATGGGCGAATGCAAAGATTGACAAAGAAAATTTTACATTACTTAAACATATTGTAAACATACAAAAGAGGATATGGAAAACTACCATTGGGTGATGTTTACACATGCCATGGATTTCTTTCAAAAATGGGCAAGCTTGAAAAAGTTGATTCCAAAACATTTTTTAACAAGATTATTGAAGGATTTGCTAATGGAGGATTTGATAACCCTTGGGAACCTCCTTTCAATAGAATTTATGGAACCCAGTAGACGACTCTATGCAACTCTAGGCAAGCGAGCCCAAGTGCCACAAGAGTTTAGGAACAAAGTGATAAAACAACTTGTGAATCATCAAATGATAGGCCCGACCCCAAAACCACAAGATGTTTATGATAATAATAAAAAAAGACATCCAACAATTGAAGGAGAAAACAAAATATCTTTATTTGCAATAATTTGTGGTTCAATATACTTTTTGATATGAATTAGGGCTGAAGTTGAACATAGGAGTTGCTTGTCAAAAAATCCTTGATTCTTGGAACTCCAAAGGACACATCTATAATACCCATTCAATCCTTGGAACTCCAAAAGGATGCATATATAGTACCCAATCAATCCCTTTAACTCAACCAAAAGCCTAAAAATTATTCATACAATGATTGCATTGTCATTAAATTCCAATAATTTTTTAATTACAGTTTGTTGTTCTCTACTATTTGTTTACATTTTTGGTATCATCACTATCCACTTGCATTGATTATACCTTTAATATAATATTGCAATCCTATTACCTAGAAAAAATAATATGTGTATCCTCCCACCTAATATTAGTAATTCAATACTCAATTGCCTTACCCAATTTTAAAATTTCAATTGGATTTCTTCTAAAAATGACAAATATATCACTGATTATTGGTGAACTACCACTAACAATTCAATGCATGATTGAAAACAGATTGTTGCATTCAATTTTGGACACAATTTTTGAACAAATAGTATGACCATGGGGAATTCGTAAAAGCGGCTATAAATTTGACCCTTTACATAAATTGTTAGAATTCAAGAAATGAGGCAACGCCTTGTGCCATCATATTTGTAATTGCGACTCTAAGCTTGTAAATGTTGTTACTATTAGGTAAATAATGACATTTATAAGCATAATTAGAGAGACGTAAAATACTAGGCGCACCAACTCCACTTGCCATAGGCCAACAAGCCTTTAAAGGCTAATAGTGCAGCCTTCATGCCAGTCGTTTAGTAGGCCATGCGACCTTTGAAAAATGAAGAGCGCAGGGCATAGCTACCATTTTCGACCTACAAAAAGACAAAGTTGATAATACATGAGTGGGCCACCTGGTGATGGGCAAACAAAAAGGCAAAAGAACAAGGTCCATTTATTGCCATAGACAAGCCAAAGTGAAACCCCATATCAATAGGACAAGATATTAAAGACTATCATTAAGCAATGTTCAAACATATGATGGAATGTTTGAAACAACGTGCAAGCCTTCAAAGTCATTTCTAGAACATTACTTTACTAGCCTTCTCAAAGATTTATCAAATAAAAACTTGGTCACCCTATGTGAATTATTAGTAACAGAAATTGCAAAACCCAGAAGAAGATTATATGCAACTCTAAAGAGGGAGGCTTGGCTCCCTCAACATGACATAAACAAAGTACTCGAAGCACTTATGAACTGATAGATGATTGGATTGCCACTAAAATCAAGAGAAATGTGGGATAGTAAAAAAGAACGACACCCAAACCCCTAACGATAAAATAGTGTTTATACAATTGTATTGTGCAATATAATCAATAATTATAATGTTTATATGTAGAAATCAAATGTAATCCAAGTAAATTTGATTGAAATAAAGTGGATTTAATTGCAATTACGGATACAAATTGATTTTGCTAATAACAATTCTACAAAAACTAGGACATTTGTGATAATAGAAGCAAGAAAAAATAAAACCTTAAATGTGAACTGCAATTGAAAAGCAAAATGTAGGCAATAATGAATGATTTTTTTTGCATATGCATATGTAATTGGTAATTTTCACATAAAAGAAAAAGTCAATGTGTTTAGTGATAAATATCTAGCAAGATCTAAAAAGATCATCTTATAAATGAAAAAAATGGCGTCAAATCTCAAGATGAACAATGGCGTTAAATGACACAATCTGAAACATCATGCATTAAATTAGTGATCAACAAGGAAATATCTATTATGATTGTTGAGATAAACATTTGTTGATGAAATAATAAAACATCGGTAATTGCCCGCCATAAATGTTACCATCCCACACTTTAAGGGGGACATTAAAAAATTATAATTACACAACAAACAAACGTTTTGAATGATGGTATATAATGAAAAAGAGGCATAGTGGAACTAGCAATTTTCCATTGCAAATGTAGTTTTGGAAATGTGAAAATGTCTATTAAAACCCCTATAGGCTTGGATTTGTATCCAAGAGTGGATCATAGACAAATGAAAGTGATAGATGTAGAAAACAATGTTAGAATGGGATATTGGGCATCAAAAAATAGTGTGCAAGAATATAAAATGTATGCCATTGTAATATGTAAGCATAATATTTCTTGGGGATGAACAGAACAAACCAATATTCCTTAGTAGAAATCGCACACAAGAAGTGGCCACAGAATGAAAATGATCTAGATGACGATGAGTATGAATTGCCAATTTCAAAATATGATGCAAACCAAGAAGCATTGGTCAAACAAACAAAAAGAACCTTAATGGAAGAGGAAAAGGAACCAAGAACACCATCCTAATCGGCATCATAGGAAGGAGAAGACAAAGAAGGCATGGATAAAGAATGTTGTGGGTCAACCAACCGTGTAATTGTCAAATTGTGACGTCAAGAAGAATGTGGGTCACCATCGTATGTCCATTATTGTAGGCACACATCCAAATGAACACCATCAAAATATTGTAAGCACCCCATTTTTGGCAAGAAGTTTGAATGTCCCATAAACAACACATGTCATAGTTTTTCTTAAAAAGATAGAGTCCATAGATCTTGTTTCATAGTATTGATTCACTATACGTTGTGGATATAATTAACAAGGGACATAGTGAAAATGAAATCAAAACACATGTTAGGAGAAACCAACACTAAAGAGTTTTTTATTCCACCAAAAAGCCTTCAAAAAAGTGATGTGAATAGGCATGTAAAAAATAGTGAAGATAATAAAACAACTTTGTTAGGATGCAAGGATTCAAGCATAATGGAAGAACTAATAGAATAGTTTACAGACAATTTCAAACTTCTTGCATCTAAAGAGAAAGGGTTGAAAATGCAATGCATTGCACAAGGAAGAGATCTTGAAAAATGGTGTAATTTTAATTGTTTTGAATAATGACGAAATAGAAGATGCAACATCTTTAAGTGAAGAAGACAACACTGAGATGCTAGTCATGACAAAGAGGGACATCCAAGCGTTAAAAATAGATGAACAATGTATTAAATGTGTCCATATTCAACTTTATTATAATAAGGAAGAACTAGAAGCAAAATACTCAACTCATTTTATTTGTCATATAAATTAAATTTGTCATCATTTTCTAGCAGAACTAATTTGGAATCACCAACAATGCAATGCATATGAATTTTGTGATTTGTGTCCACTAGAACAATATTGAGCTCATATGAATTTGAAAATTTTGATATGCCTACAAAAGAATGATTATGAACCCATTTAAAAGGTCATATTTATGTTAAATTAGGCATGTGTTGTAAGATGATTAAGAATTTGAAGACTTTATAGATAAACCAAAAAATCCAATGTGAAATTTGTGATATGTTTCCAACACAATAATTTTGTAGTCATGTGTCATGTGTCATATAAAATATATACGATCTAATTTCAACACAACAATTTTGAATTCTACTCCAATCTCATGCATATATAAAGGTTGTGCATTCCATTTTGGAGAATTTTATAATAAACATATATAACAAATGCATATATCCCAAGCACTAGCACTTGCAAATATAATGATGAGAATTGAAACATGGTTATTTAACACAATAGGGTTTATACGCTACATCTATGATATAAGTGTAAAGGGATTATATGCACAAGTTAAAGTTAAATGTTTTGACGAATCAAAAAGAGTTTTCAAAATTTATAGATATTCTTACATTGATATCCAAAAAAATGACACTTGCGACAAAAGAACTAAGAAAACATTAGTTGTAATCTAATATTATTTATTTATTCTATTCACTTTTGAGAATCGCAATTTGTAAAATAACAATCTTGATAACCAATATATTCTAATACTCTAATACTCAAAATTGAATTTCTTTGAAGCAGTAGTAAATTCCTTATCTTGGATTAAGATTTCATTTGGATTTACGGTATGTACAAAAGTAATTTGTATTTGTTAGGATTTGTAATTAAAGTCAAAGAATCATTCAATTAGTTTGAGATGAGACATGAGAATATCGAATTCATCAAATGAGTTCAAAAAATTGGAACAAATAATGAAGGCTTGAAGAAAATGTTAGAGTTTAGAGGAACCTATTTTACAACTTCATCTTCAATGCAACGTAAAACAAAATTACTATATTTATTGCATTATTTTGTACATGCAGAGACAATATGGTGGAAAAATGAAAAACCATTACCTTTGAATAATTTGGCAACAAAAGACTTGATGGTGGGTTGGGGAAGAAATCCTCACGAGCAAAAAAAAGGATAGTCCTTTGCCTTAGAAGTGACTAATCTCTGCATCAAGCAATGGAATGTTAATTATCAAGGTTTGACCAAAAACCCACATTAAATTCTTGAAATTGGGAAGGTTAAATTGATTCACAATCAAGACCAAGTTTGGATTTGTTTTGCATAGTGGCATTCGAATCACTATTTTCTTCCTCTACTAGACCAGTTTGCTTCTCTAGAACATCCAAGAACGGTTGCAGAAGTTCAACATACACATCAAGGTCTAATTCAAGTAAAAGAATATGTCTTCCAAAATTTTGTCGCAACCCTAGCCTTGGGCTCGCAACCAAGGCAAAGGTTTTGCAAGGGTGCAGACCAAGAGGAGTCTGAGAGAGTGTGAGAATGAAGACTCACACTCCCAAATGAACTCCCATTTTGGGAGTTGGAGTCTCGGTGGACTCCCAAACCTTCATAAAGTGATTGCAAAAAACACCTCGCATTGAAGTGTTCTTTATATCATTGAAAAGTTATTGAAATGTATATGTCTAAAATGGGTTCGCACGACCCATTTGGACATCTAAAACACAAGTTATGGCAAAAAAAAAGGTTGGGAGTCAAAATTGGCAGTTTGACTTTCGACCACAAAAAGTCAGGAATCGACCCAACTTCCGTGTGTGCAGATGGCGTGCGACACGCCATTGGAAAGCTCTCGACAAAAGCTACAACTTTACTTTAGATCGGAGGTTTGAGCATGAAGTTATAGCCCCACAAAGTTGCAAGAGTTCCAACCCTGGTAGTTTCGGGACTCCCCTTTGGGAATCCTAGGATAAAAAGCCATTTGGATGGGGGCTTTGTGGAGAGGTGCGGAGTATACTATATGGGGGAAGGTGGTGGTTTCCCTCGAGTCCGGGTCGTGGTGAGTCTTGTGAATCCGAGGTCACCCATGGTTTGTCCTAGCACCAAAGGTGCTCCAACATTGTATTAACCAACTTGTGGTTGGTTGGATGTAGATTCATGTGAGTGAATAAATTGCTTGTCACTCTTCCTAGTCCCATCCCAAAGCTCCAACACGCCCTTTTGCCCCTTAAAGTGCTAAAAGCCAGGGAGCGTGCTTCGAGCTCCTAACCTTTTTGTTGTTTTTTACCTCAGACTCATTTTTGAGTCTAGCAAGGTGACACGCCCCCAAGTTCCTTATTAGATTCAAAAGAGTCCAACTATGTTAACAAAAGCGAAAGTAGTTGGAACTTGGTGTCGCTCCTAGCTTCCAGCACTAAAGGGGGTGAGAGGGACGTGCTGAAAGTTCCGGGATTAGACTAGGAAGAGGGACAAGCTACTTAGTTATTCAAACCTGCATCCAAAACCAACCAACAAGTTGGTTAGAACTCATTTTACACACTTTTGGTGTTGGGTCAAGCCACAGGCAACCTTGAACTCACTTGACTCACCACGGCCCAGACTCGGGGGAAGCCACCACCTTCCCCTATATAGTATTCTCTACATCACTTCGCGGCACCCGCATCCAAATGGCTTTTATTCCCGGGACTCCCAAGGAGTCTTGAAACTGTCTTGGTTGAGACTCCCGAGACTTTGGGAGCTCATAATTCCCGGATCAGACCTCTGATCGGGACGAGGTCTGAAGAAAACTTATAGCTCTCCTCAAGAGCTTTCCAATGGTGTGTCTCGCTTTACCTACACGCACCGGGATCGGGTCGATTCTTGACTTTTTGTGGTCGGGAGTCAAATTGTCAGTTTGACTCCCGGCCCTTCTTTCACCTATAACTTGTGCTGCTGATGTCCAAATGGCTCATGCAAGGCCATTTTCGACATCTACACTTCAAGGCCTTTCCAACGATATAAAGAACATTTCAAGGAGAGGTGGTTTGCTTTCTACTGTCGAGCTCTGAAGTTGCGGGAGTCCCGGAGGACTCCAAATTCCCATTTTTGGGAGTGTGAGTCCCATCCTCACACTTGCCTCAAAGTGGGGTTGTGACACAAGGAGCTTGGGAGCACGTCAATTTTGGCATGCTTTTAAGCAACTACCTACTTAAAGGAGAAGCACTTAATGAGATAAGAAATACAAATTGAGAAATACAAAGTTGAATAGGGAAATATATGAAATTAAACAAAGTTGAACACAAATGGAATTGAAAGAGACTTGTCGAAACATTGATGTCCACCACTAGATTGCCAAGAGACAACAATGCAAGGATAAACAATTGGAAAGTGTTGAAGTGGATCTCATGTCCAATTTAGAAAAGCAAACCACTCTCCAAGATTATCATCGTATCTAGAGTGGTCCATTATTGTAAACTACTAAAAGCGCCCAACTTAGGAGAGTCTATGACATATGAAACAATATGTTAATATTAAGCTCACGAGGACACAAGAAGCCTTGGTGGAATTCAAAAAATGTTTACCTTTTTCATGGGGAATTTGAGATTTGTCCAATGCATTTTGTTAACAACTACAAACTTCGAATGAATTTTGAAATTGTAGTTCTCCATATAGGTTATATTTCAACATTTTGCTTAATGTGGCAAAAGTATCATGTTTTATTTTTAAATATGTGAAATTTAGATGTCATGTGGTGATACACATCCCATGCTTTATGGTTCAATCATATAAAAACAAACCAATAAATCCAATTAAAACACAAGACAACAACTTTTAACAATTCCCATTAAAACAAAACAATTACATTGAGTTACACAAAGAGGGTTAAGTTAGCCAAAGTTAAACCTATTGTAACAAAAAACAAGGTGTTACAAGGAACCAACATCTACTGCAACAACAAAACCAAAACAATTGTCTAATTCAAAAATCAAATGTGAAAGATACAAAAACCATGAACATTCTCATGGTGAATAGTGATGTACCAATTCATTTTATGTCAAGTTTATAAAGGCATTGGTGAATCATTTTGCTTTAGATTTTCTCTCATTGAGTTATTTTAGCCCTTTTCATGGCATTAGAAGTAATCTAATCCCCAACTAGCCATAAACCACTATAATCATCCATTTTTCACCCCAAATTTCCACCCAAAATTTTTTACAAAAAAAATTTGCTTAGAGCACAATTCAACATTTTCTAATAATAACAAAGGTTTGGCAAAATCCCAACTCGAAGCTCCAATTAAGTATTCACTTGCTTCCATCTATCAGACTCCCAATTCTTAGGTTGAACACAAACTCAAACACAATCATTCTTGAACGTGAGATGCCAAAGATGAACTAATTCCACAAACCCCTTGAATCCTTCATTATCTTCACCATCAACCCAAATCTTAAACAAAATGCAAGGACCTAACATCTTAACCTCTAGTGGAATGAAAATATGGAAATCATAATAAGTAGGCCAATTTGACTCCCCTCCCTTCTTTTGGCCCTAACTTGTGTTTCAGATGTCCAAATGGGTTATGCAAGCTCGTTTTAGACATTTAAGTTACAAGTGCTTTCCAATGGTTTAAAGAACTCCTCAATCCATTGGGTTTTGACCTTGAAAATGCTCTCTAAAGATTCGAGAGTCCACTAGGACTCCAACTCTCAAAATGGAAGCTCCCTTGTTCATTCCCTCACACTTTATTTCGCTCCCAGGCTTCCCTCTTGGCCCATAACCTTGCAAGACCTTGCCTTGGTCGTGAGCCCAAAATTAAAGTTGCAACAATAATGGTCCACCAGTGACTAGATATTAAAAGCACGATGGTCTTTTAGCAACTCACTAGAGGAATGCCCATGTTAATGTGTTGTACCTCCCAATAGTTTAATATTTTAAACAAGATGGATAATCACTTCACTCCAATATTTTTTGTAAGGTCATCTCTGCAAGCCGCCCACCACTTGCAATTCATTGAGATCGGGTGTTAGTATGCATGGGTAATAATATTTGTAACATACACCCTTGGTGGAAGATGTCCATCCTTTCAAACCCCATCAAAAACAATTATGCCAAATTGGAATTCATGATCCATTAATAACCACCTCCTATGTTGGCATGAGTACACATTCTTGTGCATTGTTTTGGACATCAATACATATTAGGACACATGTAGCTCATGTCATTTGATTTGTTTTCCAATGACATTAATGGTACACAAATGGTCCATAAGTGATTCCCTAGTGGAATTGCACTAGACTAATGATTCACTGTTAATGACATACATAAGAAATTTAATTTGTAGTTGATTTGCATAAACCTATTTTGTTACAAGTCCCAATATATTGTCTTAATTACTTATGGAACATTAATGGTTCACAATCTAATCCCATACAAATTAAAGGTGCAATTGAAAACTTACAAACTTCAATATGTTTTTACTTTCCAATATTCTAGTGCAAACAAGATGGACAACCATAACAATTTTAGTTATATTTGTGAGGTCTTAAAACTTTTTAAAATGTGCCCTTTTGCTAGCACTCCATCATGGTAAACAACTTATTTGAACCCATAATTATTTTTTGTAGATTCACATAAACCCCAACCAACAAGCACCATAAGAAAATATCATTTCACTTATTGATGATATTGAACTTTTGTGATGAATTATAATAATTAAACTCCTAACCTAAATGAGTTAAATCTTGCAACAAATATCCAACAAACTCTCCTCCAAGGAAGACATAAAACAAATTAGTAAGTACAAAATCTCTAATCCTATACTATAGTTAAAAATTTGGATTGAAATGCAATAAAACTAATACTAGCAAAGTTTGTTGATTTATATTTATTTAAAACTAGTTTCAAAATGAAAATCCAACAATGAAAGTATGATAAAAACACCAAAACAACAAACTTTAACTATGGAAACAAAGCTTTTCCAAAAATCAAAGTATATTCTCTCATATTCCATTAAAGCTTTATGTTCTACAATGATACAATGGTCTCCATCTCTTCCTCTTCCTCCAAGATATATCCTCCACAAAAAAAACAATCCTATGTTTTATTCAAATTCAAATGGTGATAATAAATATGTAATCTAGCTAGTGATTCTTGAAATAATAACTAATTAAATAGAAATGTATTAACTAATAATTAGCGCAAGTAATTACTCCCTTAACATTACCCCACCCGTACTCTAAATTATGTCCTAAAATTTTGGATCATCTTTTTTTTTGGAATAATTGTTAAAAAAATGTTTTGTTGTTTCTAATCCTATGATTCAAAAATATGATTTGTCTATACCACAATTTGTTCTATCTATTTTACAATATGTTTTGCTTGTATTTCAAATTGAAGCATTATCGAATTTTCTATTCTATACAACGTTTGTTGTTGCTTTTATGATGCTTATGTTGACAACTATGTAGTTGTTTATTAATGGGTTACTCTTTGTTCTCATGATTGCAACTTTGTTGCCACTTGTAGTTGTTGTTGTAACTTCAAATTTAATGTGATCTGAGTTTTTTTTTATTGTTACAACTTTGATACGATTTGTAGCTATTGATTTGACTACATATCTGATGTAATTTGAATTTGATCTTGTTGCTATAGCTCTAACACATGCTCAATCTAACCCTATTAATCTTATTGAATTATAGATTCTTCAGGTTGTATCTGCTCCCCTATTTTGTGGTTTTAGATGCATATTCTTGATAATTAACTTCCTACAAAATAGATTTTACTTGTTCTAGAGTCTATGCAACAACCTCCCTCCTAGGGCTATCCTTTCCTCCTCTAAGATCTCATGTCTCCTCTTCAATTCTTGTACTTGACGGTCTTGCCCCATTTGTATCCCTTCTATCTTCTTCCTCATCTGAAGTTTCTAATTCTAGAAATAAAACTAAAGGTTCATACTCAAATGATGGCATAACTTTTTCCATTAAAAAAATCTTGTGTTTGTACAACCTTTCATTCCTTTCATACTTCTTACAAACCTTCCTAGTATCCTTTTGGTAATATCCTTCTGGACAATGTCCTCAACTACATCCCACCATAAGTCTACATCTTTTTCTTCCATTGATAGTGCCTTGAGTTTTATTTGAAACAAAATATTCTGCTTTTTTAATTCATTTTTTTCTATAAAGACAATATCATAATTGAAGGGTTTTGTCTTTTGGGTTTCCTCTAAAAGTTTATTAAACTTTTCATTAAAGGTTTATTTTTTTTACAATTTTTTGTCCATCTATGCATACCTTTGGTCAACTTGCCTTTGTATTTCATTCTTAGCCTGATATGCATTGGCATTGTCCACTATGAGCTCCTCCACCTCCTTTTGTTTCTTTAAAAGAGTTTCCTCCATGTTCTTATAGTCTTTCTGAAGTTACTATGCTCTATACTCATAGTATCCTTTTCTTTTTTAAAACCCAGTAATTGGCATTTGTCTTTTTTTAAGTTGACTACAAGGAATTTCTTTCCATTATGATGTTCTCCAAATCCTTGCTATGCTTCTCCACGTTATCAATCTTCTATCTAACTTCCTAGAGTTCTACTAATATTTAACTATTTTCAATATTCCTATCTTGTAACTTTGTTTTGAGCTTTTACTCCTTTTCTAAAGCTTCCTCGAGATTTTGAACATGTCTATCCTTCTCCTCTATAATCTACTTGTTCTTGATCTCCAAATCAAAAAGTCTAGGAAAAATATTTATCATTTGTACATTATATTCCATTGCCCATTTAAACATAATAGTAGCTCTTATGTGTTCCTCTAATTCTACTTCTTCCCTTTGCACAAACCCTATTGTATGAAACCTAGGAGTCTAACCCCTAGAATTTGTACTTGATGAACATAAATTTGTGTGCAACCCAGACTTTTTTTAATACATTCATGCTTGTTGTAGAACTTGGTCTTGAAGGCAACATACCTTCATTTTTCTATGATGATGGAACATATTGTTGGACTTCTAGTGGATCCTGGTCAAAATCATAATTATATTCCTTTATTGACTATTATCCTTGAGATTGTGGCTCCTTCTTGGGCCATCTTTCATATTTTTGTTAATCAAACTTCTGCTTCTACTTGGGAGAAATTGATAATCTTGGATTAGACTTAAGAGAAATGGATTTCTTTTTCTATTTTTGATTTTATTGTTGTTACTTCTTCAATAATTTTGCTGCTTGTTGAGGATCACTATTGCCTCTCATTCTTTCATTGAGTATCCTGTTGTTTTCTTTCCTTCTTTTTGTAAAGTCTCTTTTTCCTCATGATCATGAGATTGAAACATCAAAACTATTCTTTTAATTATCCTAGTCTTTAGGTGTTTTTCCTTTTTAGGAAGGATATGTGTAGGGTTTAGAGGCCTTTTGTTCATAATGAACCTTTCCTTTAGAATGTCTTTTCTTCTTTTGTCCTCTTGAAGTTGTTCTACATGTTTATTTTTCTTTTGTGATATTTTTCCGTCTAATGGAAATCACTTCTAAAACATGATTTCAAGGACTATGGCATAATGGCATACATCCTTTTTGGGTTTTCTTTTAGATGTTCCCTCAATCATATTTTGTGGACACTTCTCCCATCTAATCAATTCTTTGACCAATTGATAATACATGATTGTAGCCCAATTAATAGACTCTCTATGATCTGCTCTGGAGATCATCATAACAAACTTATTGTTAAAATATTGCACCTTATTCTTTTAGTAAATAGTTGGCAGAATGGCAACAATTCTATTAGCATTGATCTCATTTCTTTTACAACCCACCTTTCATTGGTATTGTAAATGTCATGTATTCTATTTGCTATTTCTATTAATGTTACTCTATCATTAAACAATTTTGCTTAGTCTACCTCTATTTCTTTTATATGGAATTTTTTTTAAACTTCTGCCTACACATGCTTATCTATTATTCTGTGTTCCTCCCCCAACATAACTTTAATTCTACTATGTTCAAGATCCAACTTCTAGTTATTCAAAAATTCGACCAGAATGTTGTGGCAAGGTGTCTTCCACTCAATCTCAAACATACCTACCAATCTAGCTTTGTTTGCCCATGTTTTCTTTTCCTTTTTAAAGCTAGTCCAAAGCAAAATGTTCTTCAAATTGCCATTGTAACTCTACTTTGTTGGAATAAAGGCATACTTAATCTCATCATCCTCATGAGTACACACTTTCTTCCTACACATATTTGTAGCCATTGCTTGCTAACTTGTTCTCTTTGTGCACTTCTTGTTGGGAATATGAATTTTTTCTAGAATGTGCTCTTGAGTATGCTCCTCTTGATGTAATGGTAATTGTTGTTATTGTTTCATATCATCCTTCTGGTGGTCTTTCTTAATATCTAAAATAGAAATGGGATAGACTTACTCACTAAGACCTACCTATCTTCTAGGTTTTGTAAAACTATATCTCCTCAATGTTTCTTTATATTTTCTTTCATTTATTTTTTATTGCTTCGAAAGCTTTTTCATATTTGGACATCCAAGAAGACTTCTAAAAATAAGAATAATAAACTAAAGAAGGAAAAGGCAAACCTCTTTCTAGAGACCTAGGCTATAAAAGAAAAATGTTTGCAAAATTTTGTTGCTTTCTTAATCTTTTTTGCTCCTCTTTCAACTTCTACAACCTCCCTTTAGATTATCTTTACAAAATTTCCACAAAACTTTCTTCAGCACTCATTCTAGAAATTAAAAAAATTGCAACCTACTTGTAGAAAATGAAAACAAATAGTCATTGTAGTGTTTGTCACCTTCTAAAGTGTTATCACCTCGTTTCATGAAGTGGCATTTCACTTTTCATTTTAGGGCCAACGTTTTGATGAATTGTGTTTTCTTGTGGTTATATGACACTTATCCTCTCCTTTTTAAATTCACATTGACATCAACATGGGCTACAGTAAATACGCGTTAACCAAAGAATTATGTGGACATGGCACTAGGTAATTCTGATCACATTCTTGAATATGATGACCTAATGTGTTTACACTACATATTCCCTCTTATCCATGTTGAATCATCATATCAACATAATTTTGTTCTAACATGAATGATTTATATACCCCATAATCTAGTAAATATAAATATGCATAATCATAATTTGGGTATTTGTTCATAACTTGCTAGTTAATTAAGTTTTCAATGGCTTTTTAAAAAACTATTGATTAATTAGTCCCAATAGTCTTTGTTTTTCTCTAATATTCTTAATCTTCATTAGATGTTTCTTCCATGTAGTTTTCATTTATGGATGGTAGAGACTTCTATTTCTCTGAACTCTGAATCCCCTTCATGGTTTGATCCACATATGTATATGGTTTCAACTTATTAACATTGACCAATATTGGGTTTGGTTCAAAATTATTAACAGAAACAAGAAAAACAATATTAGTAGGTAAACAATGTTATACCTTGAATGGACCAAACCATCTTTTCTTGAATTTTCCAATATATGTTTTTCCTCCTTTGGGAAACCATAAAACATAATCTCCAAATAGGAATTTATTCTCAATATTTTTATGTTGACTCCACATAAATTTGCTCCACTCATTGGCTCCCACATTGTTTTGAACTTCCAATATGTTCTATAACTTTTCTAGCTTTGTAATTATGGTTACTAACACTCTGGTTGGTTTTACATTCTCGTGGTCCCCACTAATAGTTGACAAAACATATTCTGTTAGCATTAGAAGATGCAAACCATATACTAACTAATAAGGTGTATAACCTTTTACCACCTTGTAAGAAGTCTTATATGAAAACAAAACTATTAATAAATGTTCATCCCAGTTTGTTTTTTTCACATTAACCAACTTGATCAATAATCTACCAATGACTTTATTCGTAAACTTTGCTTATCCATTTCCTTGTGGATAATATGTGGTAAAACTAACATGTTTCAACAGAAATTATTTTGTCAAATGTTTTATTGTGTCATTGATAAAATGTACCCATTGATTTGTAACTATGGTTAATGGACATTCAAATTTGGTCAGAATATATTCATACTGGAATTTGGCATTAATTACTATAGTATTGGGTATAAGTGCCTTTGCTTCTACCCGTTTGGTTGCATAATTCAGAGCTATCAAAATATATTTGTTTCATGTTAGTCTTCTTCCTCGTTTTATTAAACTTATAAAATATAAACCCCACTTCATAAAAGGTTTCTCTTGAAGTGTTATTACCAACTTGGCCAGACTTTTTGTTTTTAGTCCTCCAATTTTCTAACAACTATCATAGCTTTTGCAAAAATCATGAGTATCCTTGAATAAAGTTGGCAACCAATATCCTACATCCAAAATTTTATTTGCAGTAATATCTACAACAAAATGTCCTCCAAGCACTCCTTCATGAAGCTCCTTTAAAACATTTTGTGTTTCTGAGGTGGTCAAATATCTATGCATTTTATTATCTTGTCCCACGTTATACATAATTCCTTCTTTCAAATTAAAGGGTTCTGCCTTTCTAACAAACTTTTGTTTCCGAACTACGTTCAAAGTTTTTGGCATTTGACTCATCTCTAAATAGGTTTTCACTTCCTACATCCATTTAGGTTCTACAAAAGATAATGACACATCCATAGTCTAATTTATAACACCCAATGATTTTGAATTGTCCAACAATTTGGATAAAGAATCAACAACTACATGTGTTTTACTAGGTTTATGGACTACTATGAATTCATCCTCCAATAATAACAACAACCATCTTGTTATCCTTCCCAACACCTATGGTTTGTTGACCAAGTACACCTACGGTCTACATAAAACACAAACTTGTTTCCCAACAAAAAATGTCTGAACTTATGCAAAACATAAACCATTGCTAAGGCTTTTCTTTCTATAGTAATATTGTTTTATTATGTTTTATTGAACAATCTAATGGCATTTAGGGTGATCATATTTATCGGTTGGGTTATGTGCCAACATTGCACCTACTGCCAACAATGATGCATATGTGTGCACATGAAACTCTAACTTCCAATTTGGAGGTATTAAAATCGATGTTTCCATGTACTTTTGCTTAATTTGATCTCATATTTTTTGACATTTTATGGTCCAGATAAAGGGTTTTGTTTTCCTCATCAACTTGGTGATTGGTGCCATGATAAAGACAAAGTTTTTAATGAAACATTTATAAAACTGGGCCATACCATTAAAGATTTGAATTTGTTGTGGGTTTGTAAGTATTTGCATATTCACTATTGCCTAAACCTTCTTAGGGTCTAGTATTTTTCCTTCCTTGAAAACTATGAACCTTAAAATTAATCATCAAAATACCATAAAAGCACATTTCCTTACATTGAAATCAATTTTACATTTTCTACATTTTTTAAAGCAAAATCTAAGCTTCATTAAATGACTCTCCATATCACTATAAATTATGAAATCATCCAAAAATATCTTAATGAATTGGTTTAAGTATTTTATGAAAGTTCTGCTAACTGCTCTTTGGAAAGTTGGTGGCCCATTTTTGACACCAAATGGCATCACTGTCTAAATAAAAGCCCCGATCTATTACAAAAGTTGTTTTGTATCTATCTTTAGGGGTTATAAAAATTTGTTGGTATCCTAAATATCCATTTAAAAATGAATGGGCTTCATACCATGTTCCAATGTGTAGTACCTCATCAGAAAATGGCAAAAGATAAGGAATTTTTTTGGTTGCCTTATTCAACTTTTTGAAATCCACGCAAATTTTTAATTTTCCATTCTTCTTAGTCACTACCACTATGGGTGATAACCATGTAGCTTCTTTTATTGGTTGAATGAATCTAGTTGCTAATAATTTATCAATGTCATGTTTAATAACTTTAGCATAATTAGGGTTCAATATGTATTTTGCTTAATGTGTTGGTGGTACTGAAGTATCCAAATCAATTTTGTGTTGAGTTAATTTCTGGAGGTAAGATTTTTAGATCTTTGTAAAAATAAGTAAACACATCTTCGAACACCTTAAGTAGCATTTAGAGTTCTTTAGTCTTTTCTTTTGTCAATTATGAATTAACCTTAATGTATTGTGGATTTGCTTTTATATTAAGATTCAGATTAATAGGCTGTTTTTTTCAGTCAAAGTCCGTGAAGAATTCTTGCACACCTTTCCACATGAGATCTACAACTCACAAAAATCATTCAAGGGTGAATCTACTATGTAGCTGTATTCTAACAAGTTAAAATGGTTCAATAGAATGTAATGAAATTCATATAATAATCTAATGCATTGTGTCCACTTGGAGGATAACAAGACATTTTGAAAGAATCAAGACTTAACATGATAATATGTGAATAAACATTGTGTTGATGTTCAATCAATGTTCACACTTGATAGTTGATCCCTTTCAATCCACTCCTCATAATATCTTCATACAATCTTCAAATTTAGCATGCATATAGTTATTAAAAAGTTAATTTCAAAGGCAAAAATGCTACAAAATCTTATAATTTTTTATTTCTAAAATCAAAATCTATGCTTCAAAATCAAAACCTATTTTAATTAGATTTGAGAAAAAGATGATTTCAAGCCCCCTCTACTTCCAACAAGTATGGTTCCCTTATAGTAACTATGATGATGCTAAAATTTTGAGAGAAAAGTTTACACCTCCTAAATTAATTTTTTTTGAAGTTTGAGACAAATCCAACAATAGATATGAGAGGAAAAAGTCCAAAGGCTTGTTCATGGAAGTTATTCCATGAACTTTAACTACGACTACAACTACGACTACACATAATTTTCTTCCATGCTCTTTTGTTTACACACCATTTGCTTCTATGAACAACACCTCTTCACACATAACAAACTGGTTCTCCTTTCACACTCATTTTCCTCTTTCAAAAACATGAGATAAAATCTCTTCCACACCCCAAAGCTTCCCATGGCCTTTCTTTGAACTTAGTTTTCTTATCCAATGGGAGTCGTGAAAATCCTTATTTTCAATCAATGGCCTTTTCATCCTTCATGAACCAATGGGAATCAATAATGATTTCAGACCCTTCAATGGAGTTTAGGATGAGAATTCTTTTACCCAATGGAACACTAAGAGGTTTCCATCCTCTAAACAAAATAGGATGATAATCTTCATAACCAATGGAATTGAAAGATTCATCCTTTTCCTTGCCTTGGATATCTAGATGGGTCCTTGAATTTGATCATTGCCAATTCCATCTGTTTGATTTCAACATCCTATTTTTTCATCCTAGTTCTTTCAAATAATTAAGTCTTAAGATAATTTACTAATAGTAATAAGTAAACATCCTTGGGTTCTCATTTGACTAAGTCGACTCAATAACATTATTAACATTCCCATGTACCATTTATCTATTTAATACCCCCTAGTTATTCCTTACCATGTATTAATTAATTATGTATTACATAATTAATTTAAAATAAAAATTCCATTACAAGAATTCCCATACACTTTTTAAATCCACCATCGAAATCAAAGCTTAACAAATCCATTGGAATTAGGATGTTAGGGTTTTCATGTAATTTTTTCGTCACCACCACACATTATGTGTACCCTAATTTTTTAAATAAAGGCATCAACCTCCTT
>Ga0116230_10001532_pt1 | contig 22136 bp, 15 predicted proteins | sample S1TSphfallax_3_FD_88678 | JGI IMG/M metagenome (GOLD analysis project Ga0116230, IMG submission 88678) | Host-associated microbial communities from peat moss isolated from Minnesota, USA - S1T2_Fd - Sphagnum fallax MG | ecosystem: Host-associated > Plants > Peat moss > Unclassified | place... | reverse complement strand
TCCCGTGTTCTTCAGCAGGGAATAAGTCAACCATAATGGCTTGTGAAAGAGGGACGAGTGAGGCGCCAAAGACCCCCTGTAATAAGCGAAAGATGACCATTTGAGACAAACTTTCAGCAACTCCACATAACGCGGAAGAAGTAACAAATCCTATAATACTGATCAGTAAATAGCTTCTTCTGCCAAGAATATCCGTAAGATATCCAGCCAGTGGCATAAAAAGCGCTGAAGCAATAAGATAGCTGGTTAAAACCCAACTGATTTCATCAGGGCTTGTTCCCAATGATCCTTGCATATGAGGTAACGATACATTGACAATGGTGGTATCCAATACTTGCATCAACGTTGCAGACATCACAGCTAACATAACAAAGCGACGTGCTGACTGGGAAAGCTGATTTTTACTCATTTTCTCCATTCTTCCTTGGCCCATTGGCGCTTAATGGTGACCGTTGCCGTTGTTCCTATACGTAAAGGGTAGTGTGGGTTATTGTGGGGAATACGCACTCTTACGGGAACTCTTTGAGTTACTTTTACCCAATTACCTGTCGCATTTTGTGGCGGTAAAAGAGAGAAAGCAGTGCCACTACCTCGACTGATGCTTGTAACAATACCTTTGATGACGTATCCTGGATACATATCCACCTCAATATCGGCAAGCTGCCCAGGATAGATATATTGTAGATCGGTTTCTTTGAAATTAGCATCGACCCAAAATTCATTTTGATCAATCAATGCGAAAAGAGGCTTATGAGCTTCGACAATACTACCCTCACGAAGTTTTAACATAGAAATCCACCCATTGGCAGGCGCGATAATCGTTGCATAACTCAGGTTAAGATTTTCTTGGGCCAAATTTACTTGAGCTTGGCGAAGGTTAGCCTTCGCTTCTTCCCGTATAGCAACAGCATTGTCTTTATCTTGAAGAGACTTAACTTTCTCTTGGGCTAAAATCAGTACCCGCCTAGAGTTCGCCTTGACCATATCTAAGCTTGCTTTTGCTCTATCAACATCTGCTTGAGCTTTATCAATAGCAATCCTGAAAGGATAAGAGTCGATCTGAAATAGCACTTGACCTTTTTGAACATATTGATTGTCTTCAATATATAGCTTAGCAACCTGTCCCGTAATACGAGACGATATTTGAACGACATGAGCGTTAACATAAGCATCTTCTGTTTGAAGATAAAGGAAATGATACACTTCAAACAAGCAAGCTCCAAGAACCACACAGCATAAAATTACCATAAGAACTGCTTGTTTCCAGTACTTCAGCATGAGAAGATGTCGTCGTTTTTTCTTCATATGCTTTTAGAGTAAGAAAGGTTTAGTTAAAAAAAGATTAGTAAGAGTAGAAAAGGTAGGACTCAAACTTCAAAGTGTCCTGCAGAGCTACAACTTGTTAACCATTTCTTTTCTTTTTTTATTTTATTCTGTTGGCAAGAGGAGAAAAAACATGTTGAAAAATACACCCAATTCCTTTGGAACAATTGCAAAAACATTTCACTGGATCATCGCCCTTGGCATCCTTGGCATGTTAATTGTGGGGTTTATCATGGTCGATAGGGAAGCATCACCTGCAAAAATGATGATGTATGGCTTGCATAAATCCACAGGAGCGGTGATTTTACTTCTCGTCACTTTGAGACTTGGTTGGCGTTTACTCAACCCTATTCCTCAATTGCCCAGTACCTTAAAACCATGGCACCACTGGATCGCTCGTCTAAGCCCTGTTGCCTTATATATCTTAATGGTTACGATGCCTCTAAGTGGGTTTGTTATGTCCGATGCAGCAGGTCATCCTGTCACCCTTTATAACATATATACCCTGCCCAGCATTTTCTCTCAGGACCTTGAACTTTCTAAAGCAGCTCGATCAGTCCATGTATATACCGCCTACATGTTTGTAGCTATTTTGGTGCTACATGTGAGTGCAGCACTTTACCATCATTATATCCTGAAAACCAATATCCTCAGGCGAATGCTACCTTCTTGGGTAAGGCTTCCTTAAAGGAGAAGCATTATAAATGTTTGGCATAAAGGCGTTCTCATTCAAGAAATCAAGGAACACAGATAAAAGGCCCGAAAATGATGCCTGGTATAACGCAACTTTAGCAGAGTGCGCTGATGGTCTTTGGGATTTGGACCTTATCAAAGAAGAACTTTATCTTTCCCATAAGTTACGAGATCTCATTGGTTATTTAGAAGAAGAAACAAAAAACCATTCCCTTCAATGGTGGCTTGACCAAATCCATCCGGATGATCGACCAGAAATTCAACGAAAAGTTGATGCGTCAACTCACCCTCAAAGCGAATTTATTTACTTTGATGCTTTTCGGTTTCTTTGCAAAAATGGAGACTATATTTGGCTTGAAAACCATGCCAGAGTCTTGCGTAGCCAAAGAGGTGATCTCATTCGAATTGCTGGCATTACATTTAATTTAACCCCTCAAAAATTCATCCAGAATCAACTCCGCACAATTATTTCTGAGCAAGAAAAAGAAGCCCAAAATAAACAAAGGTTTTTGTCCACCCTAAACCACGAACTTCGTTCGCCCCTAACAGGTATCATGGGCATGACAACCCTTTTAAAAGAAACTAACTTATCGCCTGATCAGGTTCATTATGTTGAAACCATTGAAAATTCAACGGATATGCTCCTCAATCTTGTCAATGACATTTTAGATGTTTCTAAGTTGAATTCCGGTAAGTTTGAATTGGAAACAATCAGCTTCTCGCTCACCCAAGTCATTCAGCAAGCTGTCGATTTGATCCGACCCACCTTAATCAAAAAGCATTTGACCTTTAAGATCTTAATAAAAAACGAAATCCCTGAACATTTAATCGGAGACCCCATCAGAATACAACAAATCCTAATCAATTTACTGAGCAACGCTGCCAAATTTACCATCAAGGGTGGCATAACTCTCCTGGTGAAAGAGGTGCAAGAAAAACAGAAGCATACCTATTATTTTGAAGTATCTGATACAGGAATTGGCATTGCGCGCCACGTACAAGAGCATCTATTTGAAGACTTTACGCAAGCTGACACGTCTATCAATCGCATGTATGGCGGTACAGGATTAGGCTTGGCCATTTGCAAAGAACTTGTTCACCTTATGGGTGGGCAAATCGGTGTTAAGAGTGAGCAAGGCAAAGGAAGCATATTTTGGTTTGAAGTTCCTTTTGAAACACCAACAACCCCTATTCTTCAAAATAGTACCCATGAAACAAGTCCTTTCCTTGCGACTCAACAGTCTAAACTCGTTATTTTGCTAGTTGAAGATAACCTTGTCAATCAAGAGGTTATGCATGGCTTGTTAGCTCACTTAGGCGATCAGGTAACCATTGCAAGCAATGGCCAAGAGGCCATAACATTATTTCAAACGCAAAAGTTTGATGTGGTATTAATGGATCTCAATATGCCCGTTTTAGATGGGCTAAAGGCAACAGAAGCCATCCGACAACTTCCCAATGGCAATATCCCTATTATTGCCGTTACTGCCAATACCTTTGCAAAAGAATTAGAAGATTGTCATCAGTATGGGATTAACCACATTTTGAATAAGCCTGTGAATAAGGCCAGCCTTGAGCAAGCTTTATCTCCCTATCGGATTTTCAATCCTAAAAAGAATAAACCGATACAAGAAAAAGCAAGTCCACAACCTTTGAAAAGTGTAGATTCAAATATTCTTCGCACCCTGTTAAGCGATCTGGGAAAAGAAAAGGTTATCCAGCTTCTTAACATATACCATCAGGATGCCTTAAAGCTCGTAGATCAAATCAAGAATGGGTCCCCTAAAGAAAGCAAAAATTATGCCCATACTTTAGCAGGCATGTCTGAAAACTTAGGGATCCACGTGGTTGGAAAGACCGCGCGTGATATCATGAGTGCAAGCCAACAAGCCCCCGAAACAATCCCCACTTTGGTTCAAGATTTGGAACAGTATTTTGACTCTTATTTACCTGAAATTCGATCTATAGTTCTTCATTCAAAAAACGATCATTAAATCATGCTTTTCGATAAAGCTATATTGTTAGTGAATAAATAATTGTTCCTATACCTCTTTCCGATACAAAAGGTTAAGTGAAAAACAAGAAAATCTTCCTAAAAAAATACTTGGCATATATTTTATATAGATGACACAATACTACTCATTAAAATAAATTGAAATATAAATCATTATTATTGAAATTAGAAATCAAGTACGCTAGAGTTAACAATATATTGTAACTGACCATTCCTTCCTTTTAGTCAGTCTGTTTTTAGAAGGGAGAGTGTCCCATTTACGGTTATTTTTATCCTACTATTTTGAGACCATATTATGAAAGTCCCTCATATTTTACTTGCCATCTTGATTGCTGCAATTTGGGGATTTAATTTTATTGCTGTAAAAGTGGGATTAAATGAAATGCCCCCCTTCCTTTATGCTTGTGCTCGGTTTGTCGTTGGTCTACCATTGCTATTTCTTGTTAGAAAGCCTCCCATCTCGTGGGGCATTATTGTTGGAATTGGCTTAACCCTTGGGGTTGCAAAATTTGGTTTTATGTTCTGGGGGATCCATGTGGGCATATCAGCTGGCTTGGCATCACTCGTTCTCCAAAGCCAAGCTTTCTTTACAACCGTTCTTTCGGTTCTCTTGTTGGGTGACAAAATCCGCATTCATCAGCTCCTCGGCATAGCCATTGCCTTTTGTGGTATTGGTATTATTGGCATTAACCTCCATGAAGGAAGCTCCTTAATCGGGTTTGTTTTCATACTCGCTGCTGCCATCTCTTGGGCTTTTTCTAATATTCTTTTTAAGCGTGCTGGAAACGTTAATATGTTTTCCTTGGTCGTGTGGACAGGTCTTGTGCCCCCTCTTCCCTTGTATTTATTATCATTTTCTGTTGAAGGCTATCAAACCCTTCCCTCTATGCTTATACACATGAGTGCTATAGGGTGGGCCTGCTTATTATTTACAGCTTGCGCCTCAACCTGGCTAGGGTCAACTTTGTGGGGGATTTTGTTGCGCACCTATACCCCCTCTCAAGTTGCGCCTTATTCTTTACTCATCCCCATTTTTGGAATTTCCTTTAGCCATACCCTCTTAAGTGAACAATTTACACCGATCATTTATGCCGCTTGTGGGCTTGTTTTCTTGGGACTTATCGTCAACCAATGGGGTATGAATAAATTTTCACCCCTTACAACTTCTCCTGCAAATACAAACCCATTATTAGAAAAAGTAGCTTAATCTGTTTCTTTTAAGCATCTTTTAAAAAAACAGGTCCAGCCTTTTGAATATGAGACCCACTAAACTTTGCAAAGTTCTTTTGAAATTCTCGAATAAGCAGATCACGATAAAAGGAATAAGCACTTGGGTTTTGCCAAGCCAAGTGGGGATCAAGCAAATTCGGAGCCATTTCTTCCATACCAGCTGGTACAGTTTTTGGGATTTCAATATTAAAACCGGGCACTATCTTATAATCTATCTCTCGCATAGCGCCATTCAAAATAGCATGGACAACCCCCCGCGTCGCTGGGATAGAAAATCTTTTTCCACCTTTTTCATATGGCCCTCCTGCCCATCCTGTATTAACTAAATAGACATCCGCTTTTGTTAAATGAAGATAATCCATCAATAGCTGAGCATAAACTTGAGGGGACCTAGGGAAAAACGGAGCGCCAAAGCAAGCACTAAATGTAGGTTTGATAACTCCATCTGTCCCAACTTCCGTACTTCCCACCAATGCTGTATACCCGCTCAAGAAATAATAAGCAGCCTGTTCTTTCGTCAGCCGCGCAACAGGTGGTAAAACACCATAAAGGTCACAACTTAAAAAAATAACATTTTGTGGGTGGCCACCACGCCCAGAAGCAATACGATTTTCAATATAAGATAAGGGATAGGCTACACGAGTATTTTGGGTTAGATGTTCATCATTATATTGAGGGTCTCTTGTTGCTGGATCCAAGACTACGTTTTCCATAACAGCGCCCCGATGAATAGCATTCCAGATTTCTGGCTCATTTTTTTGGGAAAGGTTAATGCATTTAGCGTAACATCCCCCTTCAAAATTAAAGACACCTTCCGATGTCCAGCCATGTTCATCATCCCCGATAAGCAATCGCTCTGGATCTGTTGCAAGGGTTGTTTTACCTGTTCCAGAAAGCCCAAAAAATAAAGCCACGTCCCCTTTTATCCCTTGGTTAGCTGCACAATGCATAGGTAAGACTTGCTGCGCAGGTAAAGTAAAATTGAATACCGTGAACATCCCTTTCTTAATTTCCCCAGCATAATGGGTTCCGCATACCAGAAACCGTCGATTGGTAAAATCCAGCATAATCGCTGCATCACTATGTACTCCATCCCGCGTAGGATCTGTTTTAAAATTAGGGGCGCTTAAAACGGTCCAAAGCGGTTGAGCAGAGGCGTGGATAGCTTCTGTGATGAATAAATCTTGAGCAAATAGAGCATGCCAAGCTAATTCACAAGTTAAATGGATAGGAATCTGATAGGTTGGATCTGCACCTACAAACAACTCTTCAGTAAATAAGGAATCACGCTGAGAAAGATAATTTTTGACCCGTTCCCATAATTGATCAAAATAGCTTATCGTAATAGGTTGGTTAATAGGTCCCCAGTCAATTAATTGTTCAGTCGTATCATTTTTAACAATAAAACGATCTTTGGGAGAACGCCCCGTTCGAGCGCCCGTTTGTACTGCCAGAGCACCATTGCTTGAAAGAACGCCCTCCCCCCGTTCAATGGCCATTTGCAAAAGGGCTTCTCGGCCAAGATTTTTATAAATAAACGGCATGGTCATTCTCTTGAACTCCAAGTCTTCATCTTTCTTATGTACAATTGGGGCACAGGCTCTTGAGAAACGTCAATGGAATTTGTCTTAACAGATTTAAAAGATAATCGGTTAGGCCAGAAATAGTACGCAAGTGTGATTTAAAAACACCAAAAGTTTTCACTAAAAGAACAAGTAAAGCTTTATTGGCCTCATTGCCTTCTCTTTTTCTTAATAAAAAAGCGGCAACTTTAAAGCTGCCGCTCCTTATTTTCTATAAAGAAACTGCTCAAAAACTTACTTTGACTTGTTTTTTTCAGCAGAGTCTTTGTTTGCAGAAGATGCTTCCATACCTGCAGAAGATGCTTCCATACCTTTAGGATCTTTATTTTCTTCTTTTGTTGTCGCTGGAGCTGTGGCATCAGCCGCCTTTTCACCAGCAGCAAAACTAGCTGCAGCAAACAAAGCAAGAGCAACAAGAGCAAACTTTTGGAACATTATAAACTCCTTAAAAAATAATTTAATAACTTGGTTAATATAACCCCGACCTAAGACACACGCATAGCATGTTTAGAGCCTGGATATCTAACTAATAGGATACCTCATTAATCAGGTCAATAGGAATTAAACATGATAATAAAAAACAAAATAATTGATTTAACTTACCTGCGATGTTACGTTTTCACGATATGTTTCAATAAAGGGTCAAGATCATGCACCCAGATATAACTTTGATGCACCTCATGTGCGCCAAGATTTGTCACGACATATCAGCTCCAGCTAGTGCTGTTACGATGGGCTTGGAAATGCTCACTCAGACACCTCAAGACCATTCCATCTATGAGATCCTGAACTATAGTGCGCAATCGACTACTTCAAAGCTAGAGGTGTTTCGTTGCTTGACAAGTTTTTCAAGTATGCCTAACAAACCCACAGGCCCAGATATAGAAAAAGCTTTAAAAAATTATTGGCCCGACAAAAAAATTCACGTTACTTGGCAGTCTAGTAAGTTAGATAACCTACAAGGCCAGCCTGCCCGCCTTTTGCTTGCAGTTTTATTGACAGCAGCAGATGGTCTGCCCAAAGGGGGAACTTTAACCGTTGAGACTCCATCGCGCATATTCGCTGAGGGACCAACAGCTTACCTACAGGAAGAAAAACGACAGGCTTTAACTGGACAAACACTTATCTCCCAACAAACAGTCCATACAGTTATTGCTTTTTTTGCCCACACCCTTGCCTATAGCCTTAAGAAAAAGCTTCAAATCAATGTGATGGGTGAGAAACTGTTTTACATTGAGATACAATAAAAAATGGCTGGGGTGCTAGGATTCGAACCCAGGATGGCGGGACCAAAACCCGCTGCCTTACCACTTGGCTACACCCCAATTGCCCAATCGGTTAGTCAGATTGTCAAAAAATAATACCAAGTTTACCAGATTTTGCAATGGGTTTCATTGCTGATCCAAAAAATATAGGGATAAATTTTGTTTCCCTCTTTTAAAGAAACATACCCATTCTCGATGATTCTCTTAAGGCTTGGCCACCGATCTGAAGCGATCTTTTTATCCCGCCCCATCTCTGGCCCAAAATTCCAGAAAAATTATCGGAAATGGGTATATATACCAACTGGTTTTACAATCCCTACGGTTATCGTTTGCTTATCATCTTATTTTTTTAATTTTGGCGCGGATTTCTAAAGGCCCGCGCTACCTTTACGCGTAAAGATAAAGCCCACTAAAACTTATCCTTACACTAATGCAAGTTAAGTTAACGTATTTCCTATAGCGACACCAACCCACGGAATACGACTTTCTTTGCATCTTTGTGTAGAGTAGAGATCTCAAAAGAAAGTTTCGTCGGGCTTGATCCCGTACAAATATTTTGACGAACATGTGCTAAGTATTTCCGCACTGAGGCTCTGATTAAATTGGCTTCCCGGAACCATAGAAACGACGGAAGTTTATATTAAGTTCTGTCTTATTTTCAGAGGTTCATCCAGTTGAAAAACAAAGGATGTTACTGATGCATAATAGGAAACATAGTAACTTTGACAATACCACCCATGAAGTTGACAAAATGTGTGGTTATTTTCTTAGACCTCGTGGATTTTCTTATTTTCAATTTAAACGAACTTACAAATGTGATTCTTTTATAATTCTTGCAAACCATCTTAATTTTCTTAATGACTTCCTTGAAAAAGATTTTATAGAACCCTCATTTTCAACGCCAGTCTATACACGGCAATCCCCCATTTACTTTTGGGATGAGTCTTTATCACCATCTGTTGTTTCTTCGATGATAGAAAAGAAAAATATTTACCATGGTATTACAATCATCAGCCGGCGAAAAAACTTTTATGATTGTACTAGTTTTGCTATGTCTATGCCTCATCCATCGCCTTTCTCATATTATTTTCATGTTTTAAAGGAACTCCAAAAATTTGCTGAGATTTTCCCAACAATAGCTCGTACCCTTATTGAAAAAGCAAGCCGCCAACAACCAAAAATTTTAGCCCATAAGCAAAGTCTAAAACGCAAAAGCTTCCTTCTTCCTGAAAGATCTGCCCGTTTTCGCATTGGTGGGGGGTTAAACAATTACATCACGACTTATGAAGCTCTTTGTTTACAGCTTTTTCAAGAAGGTAAATCTTATAAGGAGATTGGTTCCGTTCTTTCCATGGCTCCACGTACAGTTGAAACTCACCTCTCTCGCTTGAAATCAAGAACGGGCTTAACCTTACAGGAATTATCCCTACAATCTTTTCAAGCTGATGGAAATCGAAAAAATATATTTAACTTAAACTTTCCTACAGAATCAACAAGTCTTACCACAAAAGGTCCAACAAAGGCTGATACAAGACGCTCAAGTACCAAAACCAAAAAGGATGGTATATAACCTCAATTGGACATAAGAAGTACAAGATTTAATCATATCAAATGACATTCAACATGTTACGTTATCTTGCTAACAACTCCTGGATATCCTCGGTTAGTGTCAATGACGAAACTTGTTGATTTTTTTTCAGCCTCAAGCATAGCGATAACTCGTAAGAACAGGAGATCCTATAATTTTTTCTCTTCACTCTAAAGACCCTTTAGAACCACTGTCAGGAACACTTTTGCCGGCTCCTTCCAACGTTCCATGATCTAAATTGTCGTGAGAAGAATTCTTAGCCAGCATTTTATTATGGTTGATTGTTTCTCTTTCAGCCTTAGCTGCAGCCCTTTTAGCTTTAGCAGCTTCTCGCATTGCTTTCCGCTCAGCAGCTTTAGCTCTGCGCTCTTCAGCCTTTGCTCTACGCTCTTCTTCCCTCGCTTTACGCTTTTCAGCTTCAGCTTTCCGCTCTTCCATTCTCTTTTCATGGGCAACCTGTCGGTCATACCTTCTAATAATGTGCTCAGCAGCATTTAAATGGTTATGGCAAGAAACCATGTGCTTTTTAGTATCCATTACAGTGGGGTCTTTTAAGACCTCACACTCAATACCAACAATTTTAAGATTATATTCAAATTCGGTCTTCCATGGCGCTGGCAAAGAAGTACCAGCTTCTTTGACCTTTGTCATACGCTCTTCACATTCTTTTGCCATTTCCCCATTCGTTCTTCTGGGCTCCATTTTAGCCAGATGAACCTTATGCTTATGTTGAGCAGGTGTTTGTGCCCACGTGGTGCCAGATAATACCACTAAAGCGAGTGTTACTAAAAGGATATGACTCATTATTTTAGCCTTTCCGTCACTGAAATTAAAAATTCCATCCTATGAGGATAAAAGCATCTTAGGCAAAATTTATCATAAATAGCAATAATACTTCTATTATTCTGCGATAGATTCTTAAAAATCCACCATTTTAGCTTCGCTGATCATCAGTTGATGACACGCTCTAGATTTTTTACCCCAAGATGCGTACATAAAGTAAAGAACAGAGAGATTGACGCCAAATCAAGAAGAGATCATTTGTGGAAATTGTTACATTAACAGTTAAAAAACGAGATGAAAAACAACGTATTGATAAACTTTTGGTCACTTACTTTCCTCATCTCACGCGTACACGCATCCAAACCTTAATCGATGAAAAAAAGCTTTTCTGCTGTGATAAAATCATCCCATTAGCCTCCCATAAAGTGCGCGCAGGAGAAATTTATACCTTAACCATTCCGACCCCTGAAAATGCTATACCCCTGGCCGAAAATATCCCCCTTGCCATCCTTTATGAAGATGCAGATCTGCTCGTTTTAAATAAACCTGCTGGTATGGTTGTCCATCCAGCTCCTGGTCATCACCAATCCACCCTTGTTAACGCCCTACTTGCCCATTGCAAAGAAAGCTTATCGGGCATTGGGGGTGTGCGACGCCCAGGCATTGTGCATCGCCTTGATAAGGATACGAGTGGTTTAATGGTCATCGCAAAAAATGACAAGTCCCATCATCATTTGTGCAAACAATTTGCAAGCCGCACTTCAAGCCGTTCCTATCATGCTGTTGTATGGGGAGTTCCACACCCAGCCCAAGGAACTATTGAAGGAGCGATCGGACGAAGTTTTCGCAACCGCCAAAAAATGGCAGTCACAACCAAAGGAGGAAAGCCAGCCATCACCCATTACCATGTTCTGAAATACTCCTTTGTAAAAGGTGATATTTCTCAGGGGGTTGCCCTTATCCAGTGTGATTTAAAAACAGGACGTACCCATCAAATTAGGGTCCACATGGCTCATATCGACCATCCCTTGTTAGGAGACCCTCTTTATGGACATACTCCCAAATGGGCTCGGAAAACTTTTGATCCATATGTGATCGCTTTTCCTCGTCAAGCCTTACATGCTTTTCGGTTAACTTTTATCCATCCTCGTACAGAAGAAAAATTAACATTTGAGGCCCCCTTACCTTCTGACATGGAAGATTTGTTATCGTTGTTATAGCGTTTTCATGCAAAATCCGGTATTGGTTGATAAGCTGTTTTTTTATATACATAATGAGATTTTGTTATGCTTGACAAAACATTTAACCCCCAATTATTTGAAAGTAAAATTTATACAGCTTGGGAAATATCGGGCGCATTTGCTTGTGATCCTTCCTCTTCTAAAAAACCTTATACCATCATGATGCCCCCGCCAAATATTACCGGTAGCTTGCACGTCGGCCATGCGCTTACCTATACGCTTCAAGATATCCTCATTCGCTTTAAGCGTATGCAAGGGTTTGATGTGCTTTGGCAACCTGGAACGGACCATGCTGGCATTGCCACACAATTTGTCGTAGAACGCCAGCTCGTCGAAAAAGGTATTACCCGCCAAGATCTAGACCGCACTGCCTTTGTTGAGAAAGTTTGGGAATGGAAACAGGAATCAGGAAACATGATTATCCAACAACAACGTCGTTTGGGTATTTCTCCTGACTGGATACGTCAACGCTTTACGCTAGATGAAGGCTTAAGCCAAGCTGTTACTAAAGTTTTCGTCTCTCTTTATAAAGAAGGCTTAATCTATAAAGATAAGCGGTTAATCAACTGGGATCCAACATTACAAACAGCAGTATCAGACTTGGAAGTTATACCCCAAGAAACCAATGGTCATTTGTGGCATATTCGCTATCCTTTCGATACCCAAAGTAAGGAATACATCATCGTTGCAACCACGCGCCCTGAAACCATGTTTGGAGATGTCGCCGTTGCTGTTCACCCAGATGATGAGCGCTATAAGCACCTGATTGGTAGAGATGTATTTTTGCCACTCACAACCCGAAAAATTCCTATTATTGGTGATGAATATTGTGATCCCACGAAAGGCAGTGGCGCAGTTAAAATTACCCCTGGCCATGACTTTAATGATTTTGAGGTGGGCCGTCGACACGGCCTTGGTTTAATTAATATTTTGGATAAAAATGCGTGTTTAATTGACAAAGTTCCCAAACCATATGAAGGGTTAACCATAGATGCAGCCCGTAGTCAAGTGCTTGCTGACCTAGAAGCACTGAACTTGGTCGAAAAAGTAGAACCCATTAAGAATACCATCCCTCATGGCGAAAAATCAGGCGCACCAATCCAACCATGGCTCACTGATCAATGGTTTGTTGATGCCAAGGCATTAGCCGCTCCCGCTCTCAAGGCAGTTGAAGAAGGGCGAACAAAGTTTTTTCCTGACCATTGCACTAACATCTATTTTGAATGGTTGCGTAACATTCAACCTTGGTGCATCTCGCGCCAAATTTGGTGGGGTCATCAAATACCTGTTTGGTATGGACCCGATGGCCATACATTTGTTGAGGAATCAGAAGAACAAGCCCGCGCAGCAGCTCTTGCTTATTATGGCGAAGGTGTAGACCTCATACGTGATACAGATGTCCTTGATACGTGGTTTTCATCTGCCCTTTGGCCTTTTTCAACACTTGGCTGGCCCCAAGAAACTCTCGAATTAAAACGTTATTATCCAACCGACGTATTAGATACTGGTATTGATATTATTTTCTTTTGGGTTGCGCGTATGATGATGATGGGATTGCATTTCATGAAGGATGTTCCTTTCCGCACCGTTTACATTCATGGTATTATCCGTGATGAAAAAGGCTCAAAGATGTCCAAAACAAAAGGGAATGTCATTGATCCCCTAACTTATATGGATAAGTTTGGAACGGATGCGTTACGCTATGTTTTAGCTACTCTCGCCGTACCTGGGCGCGACCTTAAGCTTGGGGAATCCCACATTGAAAATGGGCGCAACTTCATGACAAAAATCTGGAATGCTGCCCGTTTTTTGCAAATGAATGCGTGCGACCATCAAGACTCTTTTGACCCCACTTCTTGCCAACATACCGTTAACCGCTGGATTGTTGGGCAGTTAAGATCCCTTACCCAACAAGTGTCTGAATCGCTCAATGGATATCGGTTTGATGAAGCCGCGAATCACATTTATCAATTCATTTGGAGAACTTATTGTGATTATTATCTGGAATTTCTGAAACCCATTTTCCAAGATGAAGCATTAGCAACCGAAGCCCGTCAAACGGCTGCTTGGGCTTTTGTCCAAATCCTAAAAATTGCCCATCCTTTTATTCCTTTCATTACAGAGGTTCTTTGGAAAGAATTTATGAAAGATACGAAAGGCTTGTTAATCAGCCAACCATGGCCTGAAACGCCACCCCATGCAGTTGATATAACGGCTGCTCAAGAAATGGATTGGCTCGTTGATGTTATCAGCGGTATTCGCTCCCGCCGAACGGAATTTAACGTTCCACCAGCATCTTTTTTGTCCCTCTTAGTTTACGAGGCAACGCCTGAGATTAAAGAGCGCCTTAATCACCACATGGTAATTTTAAAACGGCTCGGCCGAATCGAAACCATTCAAACTTTTCCGGGCAAGCCACCGATGATAAAAGAAGCAGTACAGTTTATTGTAGGCCAAACACCCATTGTTCTTCCTTTAGGCAGCAGTATTGATACGGCCGCAGAAACCAAGCGCCTTAGCCAAGAACTTACCCAATTGGCAACCGAAATTGCCAATTGTCAAAAGCGTCTTTTTAATAGTGACTTTATGGCCAAAGCTAAACCCGAAATTATTGAAGAAATGCAAGAACGGCTTGAAAGTTTTACCTTACGTAAAAGTAAAATTGAAGAAGCGCTCCTATGGCTAAAGATGTAATCGTCAAAATAATTTAAAAGTTAAACAAAAAATCAGCAGCGGATTCCGTACGATGGAAGGAGCAGAAAACTTTTGCAATGAAAAGATAAAACAATGATAAATCCCTCCTCAACAATTGCTGCGGCACACTCCCGACTTTGGGGGGCTGTAGATGGGGGCAAAATCGGTTTGGCATGAGGTTAAATCTAACCGATGTTTTTAATCTTAGCTTGAATTCTTAGAATGTGTTGTGAATCTTCTGGAAAACAGTCTTTTGTAATAATCAAAGCTTGTTTAAGATAACTAATCGATTGATGGGTAGAATTTTGGGACTGTTTCATATCTCCTTCCGTTATGGCTTGTGAGGCTCTTTTCATATATAGGTCAGCCAAACTTTCAAGAGATTGATAAGCTTCTGGGTAATGTTTTTGTTGAAATACAAATAAGGACTTATTGAGAAGATCTTCAGAGGTTTCTATATCACCTTCACCACAATAAGCTTGCCCCAGCATCCTTAGAACACGAGCTGTTTCGATATGGTTTTTGCCGTAATTTTTCTCATAAACATTCAAACCATTTTCAAGGAGATCTTTTGCTTTTTGGTAATTGCCTATTTCCGTATAAGCAGACCCTAAAAAAGTTAAGCCTGATGCAACAAAGATATGATTATCGGAAAAATATTTCCTTGTGATAGAAAGGCTTCGTTCGAGTAAACTTATAGCCTTATCGTAATCACCTAATAATTCATGAACCGTTCCTAAATGACGAAGGACCCAAGCAACCCCTACATAATCTTCGGATTGTTTTTTATAAATTGTTAGGCTTTGTTCAAGCAACAGCTTAGCTTTTTTATAATCCCCTAAAATCATATGGATATTTCCTAAGTGTACCAAAGCCCAGGCGTGTCCAATATGGTTTTCAGGGTATTGTTCATAAAGTAGGAGGCTCTGTTCAAATAACACCTTGGCTTTCTTGTAGTCTCCCAAGTCTCTGTAAACAGAGCCTAAATATCCTAAAGCTTTAGCGCTTCTCATATCATGAGGCTTTGTTTTATAAATCATGAGGCTTTGTTCAAGTAAGCTTTTGGCTTTTTCATAATCGCCTTGCCCTCTGTAAAAATTTCCAAGATATGTTAAAATGCGAGCCATTTTAACGTGATTCTCACCATAATGTTGTCTCAAATGCGCAAGATTTTCTTCAAGCAGTTGTTTAGCCTTGTGGTTGTATCTCAGGTAATAATAAATACAGCCAAGCGCGCCTTCTATAGAGCTTTTCAACGTTCCAGTTATCAAACGTTCGTGATTAAGAAATGTTTCACAGTGAGCAATAAGGAGTTTCATCCTTGAGAAGTCCTCCTTATCTATCGCATCGACAATATAATCCTCAAGTGTCATTGAAATTGAACGTAATAGAGGGCTGTTATTTGATAATGCTAATGTTTTTACAAGGTAACCCAAGCTTATTTCTAGGGTATTCCTGTGAATGGAAATAGCTGGGATCAAATTGGAAAAAGATTCCTTTGTAATAAGAGAATATTTTTTCAAATGATAAATAAAATTATCAACAACAGCGTCATCTTTATAGTTCGATAACAAAGCCTTGGGTATATTTTGAGAGTTTAACAAGCTCATCAATAATAAAAGATCACCAAAGTCTTTATGGGTGTTAATAAGCTGCTCTAATGATAGAGCAATAATTCTGTAACGTGTTTTAGTATAGTTACTTGCTTCTTTGACAACATTGGCTTGTATGGTTTCGAAGTCCTTACTATTCTCTTTCAAACGCTCTAAATACTTCACACAAGGCGTATGCGTAGATTTTAAATAATAAGCTGCTATTGAGACATCTAAAGGAAATGGCGGAATATCATTTAAAAAATTATTTGCTTGCTCTTTTTGAAGCGGCGTAAATGGGGTCGTATCTTTGTTGGTCATAATTTTGGTAAAGAGGTTTAATTTTTCTTGGGGGGACAATTCTCCGATTTGGATAAAATTATGGATGAAACTATTGTTTTTAGTATTGCTGTCACTGGTTATAAGAATAACCTTCCCTCTTCCCCAAACAGTCGAATCACAGGGAAAATATTTTTGAATGTCTGTAAACTTTCCCAAGTTATCATATATTAAAAACCAATTTGATATGTGTTTTAATTTTTCTTTTACAAAAACAAGTATTTTTCCATCTCTCTCTATTTTGTTTTTTATTTTTTGTAATCCCACAAGATTTTCTTTATCTTTTTCTGATTTGCAAAGCGCATAAGCAAGGTCCTCAAAAGAATTTCTCACGCTTTCTCGTGTTGATGCGTTTATTTCCCAAACAACATTTACATTCTGTGTACGAGCGAATTTCCGTGCTATTGTTGTTTTTCCAGCCCCACCAATACCAACAAGAGCAACAGCTTGAATGCCGTCATTACCTTTTAAGCTTTCTTCTAGTTTCATAATGACATTGGGACGATTGAGAAAAGTATTTTCAGTGGGCACAACCAGATCAGATCGGATGGAAAGAACTGGCTTTACATCCGTCTGGTTGTTTGATCTTATTTTATATTGTTTCAAGGTGGCTAATCCTAAACCTATAAAAATAGCAGTAACGGCACTCATTGTTACAATCCAAATTTTTCTATTTTCTAAAATAGCCTCTTTTCTCTCAATTTTTTTTGAAGATGGCTCTGTGGGTAATAAAACGTTTTCTGAAATATCTGAGAGACTTTCAAGATTTTTCACGAATTCTGAAATAATTTTATCGAGATTGGTATTGGGCAATATCCTTCTTAAGACAATCAAAAATAGGGAACAATAATCTTGCTGTCTTTCAAAACCAACAAAACCAAGGTCAATAAGATCTTGCGATATATCCGTGGGGTTCTCATTAGGGAAAAGGAAGGTCAGAGAAGAGAAATTTGGAAGGACTTTTTTTACCAAACGAGATGTTTTTGAGTAGTTTTGGGTTTGGTCTATGTGAAACTGTTCAGCAAATCTCTTTGGTATTCTATAAATAATATGAGCCATAGGAGGGTACTGTTCATGTAATAAGGAGTAGCCTGCGAATTTTTCATGGTTTATTTCATAGAGAGTGGTTTTAATGCCGCATGAATTAAGGTATTCTTTAAGTGCGAGGAGAAGCTGTTCGACCTCTCCCTGCTCGCTTTCATAAATTATGGAACAAGCAAGAGCTTTGTTGTGTGTAAACTTTGAGATTTCGCGTAATAGTTTTCTTAGCTCAGTTTGAGTCAAAAGGTTCCGATAATGCTTATGAATCCATGGGGGATGTCCTGCCCTTTCTATAAAATCTATAATACCTTCCCGCGAATTGGCATCGATTTTTCGCATGATATTTGCTGTATGCGCTTCAACAGTTCTCGTGGAAATAGATAAAAGGGAAGCTATTTTACTGGCTCCCCTCATATGAATGATGGACGCAATAATATCCATTTCTCGAGGGGTAAATTTTATACCATTTAGTGTGGTTAATTGTTCATCACAGAGATTAAAAGGGATATAAGTTCCATTATTATCCATTGCATTTCCTTAAGTCTTTGGAAAGAGCTGCAGAAGAAGCTAACATAGGTTCTTTCTAACGTAGGAGGCAAGATACCACCGACTTCCTTCGTTTCTCATGATCATTCCTATGCTCTTCCTAAACATCCGTCAAGATCTTGCCCGAATCCAATACTACAGTCTTAGTTTTCCATCTTTTCATCTAATCTCGAAGGAAGACACGAATGGAAAAATCAGCTCCCATCAATATCTAGACATTTTAGTTTTTTATGGTGATCTCAATCACTCTACGTAAGGCTTACTTAAGTACGCTACTTAAGCTTATTTTCCGAATAAGCCATAAGAAATTTTTTACATATGGTTACCTGGCTACGACGGATCATATTGGTGGATTACATAATAAAACATATGGAGGAGATTATGATATATCAGACAAAAAAAACTTTAAAAGATGGCGGTTCTTTACCAACATCTTCACCAACAAAAAAACACTTTCTAAAAGGATGTATTGCATTATTGACAAGCTTTGTTTTTACATCAGATGCTCATGCTTCAGGAAGAGGTATAGATGAAGAACAATTGTTTCATGGTCTACATCCAGACTTCAGTAAAACTCATATAAAAACCCCACAAGAGGCGGTGCGAGAACTTGAAATACAGCATGCTAAGAAGTTTATCAATGGTGTCATCTCTATGTATCGTGAGAATGTAGAATTTGGCTTTGGTATAGGGTGTTACAATATTGAAACACAATCTTTCGTCAGTGAACTTAATGCTTCTTATACACCCTCTACCCGAACTTTTGACCTTCCTCGTGTTAGACGAAATGCGCGGGAGATAGTTCATACAGCTATGGATCAGGGCATTGTTAGCCATGAAGCTGGTCATATGGTTTTGTACTATCTTTGTTTATTGGGTAGAACGTCCCATACAGATGCTATTCATGAAGCATTTGGTGACTTAACATCACATTTTTATAGGTTTTATAACCTAGAAACTCGGCAAGAATTCATAACGCGCTTAAAAATAGGACAAGGTTGTGTAGGTGACACTGATTTTACGTGTACACGCGATAGCTATCAACCTTTGACACTAAGTCATGTGGAACGCGATCAAGAATTATGTGAGCCCCATAGTTTTTCAAAGGCTTTCAGTAGTGCAATTTATCGGAGTATAGTAAATGCTTTTGCAAAGAGGAAGCTTAGTGATAAACATATTGGAGACATTCTAGGATGGCACAAAGGTATGCTTGTAAGTGCCGTACAGTCACTAGACTCTTATCCGACGTTGATGGATCTAGCACAACAAATGCTAATGGTATCCTACTCTAACTCAAAATATAGGAATGACTTAGGAGAAAACTTTATAAAAAACGGCCTAATCGTTATTATTTACAAAAGCTTTCCTTACAGATATTCCCCTAACGAAAAGTTCGCAAAGCTATGCCTTACTAAAAAGGGGCATTCAGACAAGGAACATTTTTGGGAGGACCTGGATTAACTAACATGCGGAATTAAGAGCTAAAAGGTAAATAAACTATAAAAATTAATATGTTATATTTTTTGAAAGCTTAAGCGATTCGATGATCAAATCATCAAATCGCTTAAAACTTTTCATTTGGCATAGAGATTTTTTAGCTCTTGATTCGTAATTCCTCAGCTACTAAAGAGTATCGTTTCAGCGAAGACCTTGATTATACTCTCACGGTGGAAGCGTCAATAGACCCAAGTTTTATTCACGCACAGTTGTTGGATGTTACCCGTTGGCTTTATGAGAACACAGGTATCGAAGTCCCAGAAATTATCATTGACGTGTTCCCTGAAACAACGATGCCGTTCACTCTCCAAAAGTCAGGTTGGTGGATAACGGCTTGAAAGGCTCGGTCAAATTCAGGGACACAATGCCCTTCACATCCTTGCCAAATAAGGCTATGGATTTATGATAACCCTCTGCATGAAAGCTTTTACAAGCCAAGTCATTCATTATGTGATAATTCTCCCTACTCATATTTTGTGAATAAATATCATGGTTTGAATTCACAAATTTAAAAAAGTCGTGAAGGTTATCATAAATTATATCGAGCACAAGTTTTTAGTCGTTGAAGCTCAACCCTTTCTGGCTTTTCCCCCATACAAGCAAGATGAAAGCCAAGTGCATAGTTAAAAGATCATATGTAATTACTATATTTAAAAAGTACTATATGTGCTATATCTATATAATAAATACATATGAGGTGTTGGGATGGTTTTAGAGTTTCTGGGGCAGTTAACACAATCTGGTTACCGAATCTTCTCCGTGGAAGATGCTCGGAAAATTGCGCATACCTTGGGTATGAAGGATACTTCCACTCCCTATATTCTTAAAGTCCTCATGGCCAAGAAGGCTGTTCGTCCTCTTTTTAAGGGAAATTACGCTGTTGAAGATAATATCTTGTCTGGCGCTCCATTGCATAAGTTTGAAATTGCCATGCATTTAACAAAGGGAGGAGCTGTCTGTTGTTGGTCAGCTATGGCTTATCATGAATTGACGGATCAAATTCTCTCGACAGTCTATGTGTACTCACCCCAAGCAAAAGGGAAGACACGCTCCGTATACCAATACAAAATCGAGGGCTATGACTTTTTCCTCATCCAAACTGCACGTGAGAATTTATGGGGCATTGAGCGTCGTTCCGTTGGAGAAACAAAAGTGCGCATCACCGATTTGGAACGGACTCTAATCGATGGTCTAATACGGCCTCAATATTGTGGGGGGTTTAGGGAAGTATTGAGCGCATTTGACATAGCAAAAGATCGCCTTCAACTTGAGAAACTTATCGATTATGGAAAGAAAGCGCCCCATGTCGTTCAAAAGCGGCTTGGGTGGATTTTAGAACAACTTTCAATACCATCTTCCAGAGCCCTGGAAAATTCCCACACAAACTACTATGATAAGCTTGATCCTGCGGCTCCTCGACGAGGCAAATATAACAAAAAATGGATGTTGATGGAAAACTTCTGAAGAACAAGAAGCTTTTGAAATTCGTGCCTAATTGCCATGGCAACTCGCGAAAAGGTACTGTTAAAGCCAGTGGGAAAATCCATTATTCATGGCTATGGAGAGAATCTTGAAGGAACTATTTTTGCCTATCAGCTTGAAGAAATCATTGCTGAAAAGGTAAGGGCAATCCTGCAATTTGTGAAAAAGCTACATGAGCGGGGATGGGCACGCTCACGCATTCGGGATTATTATGACTTGTGGCGTATCTTGGGCGAATATGGAGGACAGATAGATAAAGCTGCGTTAAGCCTTGGTAAACCAAAAGTGCGAGAATAAGTCGATTAAGTTTCAGTCTGTAGAAGATTTATTTCAAGATAGGCTTATGGAACATCTCATAGAATGGGAAAGATGGCTATCTCCTGTGGTTCCTAATCTTCCCAACAAGGACACCGTTATTAACGAGCTTAGGGTACAGTTGAATGAAATTTTTCACACAATTTGATGGAGCAAAGATAACTTATGAGGTTAGAGACGGTCACTCATCAAAATTTTTCAATTTGCTTGCCATATGCTTGCCGAAATTTTCTGCCAGTTTTTGTAATTCCTTGAAACCCTTGATTTCCCTGGTGCTGAAGACAGGAGTTGAACCTGCGACCTACTGATTACGAATCAGTAGAACTATATATCCCTACAATTTCTTCTGTTCCTCTCCCATCCATAAATCCGTTGCAATTACTTGTTTTTTAGACTATCTTTTTTTATAAACATACCATAAAGTCCCCTCTATATCCCTCTCCACTGGTACATATATGGTACAATTTTTAAGGAGGCTCAAAAATGCCGAAACTGACCAAAAGCTATATAGACACATTAAAACCCACTGAAAAAACTTACGAAGTTTGGGATACAGATATTAAAGGTTTGGGCTGCATGGTTCATCCCACAGGAAAAAAGACTTATTATTTTCTCTATCGTTACAATAATTCTAAAAAGCAGCGCGTTAAAGTAGGCGTCCATGGGAGTATTACGTGTGAGATTGCGCGTGAAATCGTTCGCGGTTGGGCAGGCGACTTAGCAAGAGGTATAGACCCGAAAGAGCAGAATAAAAAACGAGAAAATGAAGAAAAACAATCGGTTTTAATGAAAGATTTCTTGGTGCTTTATACCGAAAAGTATAAGAAAACTCATAACAAACCAAGCACTATTCATAGAGACGGCTATAGGCTTAAAAGCGCCATTATACCCTTTTTTGGAAATATGACTA
>Ga0116230_10001531_pt1 | contig 22140 bp, 32 predicted proteins | sample S1TSphfallax_3_FD_88678 | JGI IMG/M metagenome (GOLD analysis project Ga0116230, IMG submission 88678) | Host-associated microbial communities from peat moss isolated from Minnesota, USA - S1T2_Fd - Sphagnum fallax MG | ecosystem: Host-associated > Plants > Peat moss > Unclassified | place... | reverse complement strand
GGTCGAAAACGTCACATGATTGTGGATTGCTTGGGTTTTCTACTCGCAGTACACGTCCATCCAGCTGATAGACAGAGATGGAGCTAAACCCACTCTCGATAAGTTAGAAAGGCTCTATCCATTCCTGACGATAATCCTTGCTGAGGGTCGATATCGGGGGCCACTGATTCATTGGATTGAAGAGAAACTTGAATTGAAATTGGAAATTGTTAAGCGAAATGAGGATGTCAAAGGTTTCGAGATTCTTCCTTGGAAATGGATTGTGGAAAGAACCTTTGCTTGGATAAGTAAAAATCGTCGCATGAGCAAAGATTTCGAAAGACGACCTGAAACGACAGAGGCTTGGATAGACTTATCCATGTTCTCAATGATGTCTAATAGGCTTGAAAGCCTTGAAAAGAGTAAAAAACACGCTGAGAGGGCTGCTTGAATATTTTCAAACACCCTCTAAGGGGAAGAGCCATTTCAACAACAATCGATTCTCGCGCTCCTCAATGGGTACAAACAGCCAATAAAACCATCATCGCCTTCGGAAAAGTCTCTCTTATTCTCAGCGCAGCGGTTTCCCGGCCTGGGGCATTTATTGCTTCCGCAGTTATGAATCGAGTCTTTAGACAAGTTGAACTAGAATATTTATTTGGTCCCAATACAATTTTTGCGATTAATCCGTCGCATCCACACCATGTCATCAGCATAGCGTCGGTGGTTTTTGCAATGCCAACTGTCGTTCAATCGATTTATCTTGTCTCCTCCTGGACTTGTCGAAAAATCTGCCAGTCTAAGAAAGAGCCTTATCTTGGAACAGATCAAGGGTGGTTAACCGATGCTAAAGTAAGGCTGATGATTCTGTTTAATACTGTGACAAGTCGTCCTTTTCTTCACGCAGGAAACCAATGGATGAGATTATGTATTTCATTCACTCGTTACCCCCTTTGACCCCTCATCGCGTCATCTGCCAAGCTGTAAAGAAGTCACCTCCCCTCTCCTTTGCTCCTATCGGGTCCGCCGGGCTGTGGGAAGACAACGCTGGGATAGGCCTATGCGCCTGAGGTAGAAGCGGACCTCTCCAGTTCAGCGCCGTATCATCTCGCATAGCGGAGATAAAGAAAATTATCGATGATCTATCGATGATCTTGCGAATAAGTCTCTATTACAGAAGCCCCCTCTGCTATTTATCGACGAGATCCATTGATATAATAAAGCGCACGAAGATCTCTTCCTACCCTATAGAGCGCGATTTGACCACAGAGAATCCCTCCTTTCCCACTTTTCCGGACAAAATTATTTTCCCCATGAGTTTGAGCGGCGCAATGACTGCCACCCCGTATGAATTGTTTAACAAACAGATAGGATGGGAATTGCTGTTCGGATAAAGCTGGGCGGGTAACAGACGACGAAATTAAAGACCGCCCTCGATGATTCTACCCTTTTGTCTTTGGCAGAGAGAACCAAAAAAGTCGCGATCAGGGCTGTGTAAAAGAGTTTGATCAATCCTGTCGATGACTTACCCTTGGAGAGGTTAGGAAAGGGTATCCAATGATGCCTAAATGGATATTGGACATGTTTTTAGGACCTGAATTCATTCAATTGGAAGGTGAGATGAGCGCCTCCGCGCACGTTTTTGAAATCTTTATTTATTTTATGAGTCAGACCAAGGTTGATACAACGCATATTTGCCGTATTTTCGTAGGCCCCTGTTACCCTTGTGCCAAGAAATGGACGATCACGCAACTCATTTAGCGTCCTTGGCCGTGAGTGTGCAATGAGCTGTATTGAAAACCTGATGCTTTTAGAAAACAATTCCAAAATCGTGGAGGAATATGCAAAAAGTCGCTATTCTTAAAATTAATGAATGATGCTTTTTAGATACGCTATTGATACTAACATCACTCTCATTAACCCAGTCAAATTTGCTAGACATGATCCCTTCATTTGAGAAAAATCTGCAATTTTTTCAGATTTTTGCTTGTGAAAAATGGACCCCTTTGCTAACCTCCCGTCTTAGCTTTCCGAGCGATCGCTGATTCACTCAAAATTGCTTTGTTGGCCCTGGTGAGAACGTGCTTCGTGCGTAACTCATCACAGGCAATAAAGCCGCAGTTGTTCTTCAGATTAGCGGAAGTCTTAAGTTTGTTAAAATAGCGAATCTAAGTTGATTCAGGGTGGGGAATATGGCGCTTAAAATAATGGGTAAAAAGCGTGGAATGATGCAGTTTTTTGATGAAAAAGGTAACGTCTCCGTCTGCACTGTCATTGAAGTTGAACCCAATGTCGTCACGCAAGTCAAAACAAAGAAAACAGATGGTTACGTTGCTATTCAGTTAGGTTTTGATAAAGTGCGCGGAAAGAGGCCACATACAATTGAGGCAAGGACGAAGAAACCTCGATTGGGTCATTTTAAGAAAGCAGGGGTGGAACCTCGTCGCCATTTGTTAGAATCAAGAACAGATCCCGATAAAGAATATGCCTTAGGGCAAGAAATTACCTTAGGTATTTTCGATAAAGTCGAATTCGTAGATGCAACTGCTTTTTCTAAAGGCAAGGGCTATCAGGGAGTCATAAAACGTCATCATTTTGCGGGCGGACCTGCTTCTCATGGTTCGGGATTTCATCGCCACGCAGGTTCAACGGGCATGCGTTCTACTCCTGGTCGAGGATTGCCTGGAGGAAAAAAGGCAGGACAGATGGGAAATACAAGAGTGACTGTTCAAAATCTTCAGGTGATTAAAGTTGATTTGGACCACAATGTGATCCTGGTCAAAGGACAAGTCCCTGGTCCCCGCAATGGCTTAGTTTATCTGAGTCAAGCGATCAAAAAGACACTAAAGAAGAGTGATCAGAAAAGTCATCCATAACAAGATCTTGTGGAGTTCAGTTGTGCCTACACTTAAAAAGTACAATCTTATCGGTGAAGAAATCGGTCAAGTGGAAATCGACCAGGTGTTGATCGATGCTCAAGCCAACACGCAAATGGTCAAAGATTATATTGTTGCACTCCGAGCGAATGCCAGACAATGGTCTGCCAGCACAAAGACCCGGTCTGAGGTGAAACATTCAACGAAGAAACCTCACCCTCAAAAAGGCCAAGGGCGTGCTCGCCAAGGTTCACTCGTTTCTCCGCAGTACCGAGGGGGTGGCCGTGTCTTTGGACCAAGGCCGAAGGTTGATCAGCATGTGAAGGTGAACCAAAAAGAGCGCAAAGCAGCCATTCGCTTTCTCATTGCCGAAAAATTCAGGGCTCACCGCGTCTGGTTGATTGAAGATACTCAATTAGCGGCTCCAAGGACAAAAGCAATCGTTGATTTTCTCAAGCGATTAGATCTTGGGGGTCGAGTCCTATTTTTGGGCGAAGGGACATTTGTTGAAGTCGAGACTGAAGGAAAAGTGCAGCGAGTGAGCGTGAGTAGTGCCAAGCATAGTCACTTTGTAAAAAGCATCCAAAATCTCCCTAAAGCCGAGTTTATGCTTGCGTCTAACATTAGTGGTTACGATGTCATGGTCGCACGCGACATGATTCTAACAGAGTCCGCATTGCATGAATTAAACGAGTGGTTAGGTTAAGGAAGAGGGACGTTATGGGAGAGAAAAGGGGATACCAAGTCATTAAGTATCGATACGTCACTGAAAAGTCGATCATGTTAGAGAGGTTGAAGACAGCCGATAGCAACCCTTCTCTGAGGCGCTGTGAATCTCCGAAATATGTCTTTATTGTGGATCGGAGTGCACATAAGCCCCAGATTGCGCGCGCTCTCGAAGAGATTTATAAAGACGAAGGAATTAAAGTTATCGCTGTCAATACAATTAACGTCAAAGCCAAGCCCAGGCGTCTGCGTGGCAAGCCAGGTTTCAAAAATGCTTTTAAAAAAGCCATTGTGACCCTTCGCTCCGGCGATAATCTGGATAACGTTTAAGAGGAGTTTTCAGAGCTGATGTTTAAGAAATATCACCCCATTACACCGGGAACGCGCCACTTGGTCTTGTTGACCCATGAGTCCTTAACGCGTGTTAGCGATAATAAAAAAGCCAAAGTTGAGCCAACAAAATCTCTTTTGTTGCCCAAAAGAAGGACGAACGGGCGAAATAACAATGGACATATCACCTGCCGTCATAAGGGAGGGGGGCACAAACAGCATTACCGCGTCATTGATTTTAAACGCGATAAAGAAAACATTCCTGCTCGCGTTGCTTCCATTGAGTACGATCCAAATCGCACGGCCTACATTGCTCTACTGAACTATGCAGATGGCGAGAAGCGATACATTGTCGCTTTACAGGGGCTTAAAGTGGGAGATGTTGTTCAAACAAGTCATGAGCCCCCTTTTCATATTGGCTGTTGTATGAAGCTCAAGTTTATGCCGCTAGGTTCCGTTGTTAGCAACATCGAGCTCTACCCTGGACGTGGGGCCAAATTTGTCCGTTCTGCCGGCCTCTCAGCACAGCTCATGGCTCGCAGCGGGGGTTATGCAACGATTCGGCTCCCTTCAGGGGAGGTTCGGATGATCAACGAAAGTTGCCGTGCCACTTTTGGTGCAGTTTCCAATCCTGGGCGGAATTTGCGTCGTGAAGGCAAAGCAGGTCGTATGCGCTGGAAGGGGAGACGGCCTACTGTTCGAGGAACGGCAATGAATCCGGTGGATCATCCGCATGGTGGCGGTGAAGGTAAGCATAAAGGGAATACGCCACAAACGCCTTGGGGTCAGTATACAAAGGGACTCGTCACAAGATCGAATAAGAAATCCAATAAGCTTATCGTTAAAAGTCGAAGGAAAAAGTAGGTATGGGAAGGTCGCTAAAAAAAGGTCCTTTTGTTGATCACCATCTACAAAAAAAAGTCTCTACTCAGAATGCTGAGGGGACTAAGAAGCCGATCAAGACATGGTCCAGACGTTCGATGATTACCCCTGACATGGTCGGACATACGTTCGAAGTCCATAATGGTCGTAAACACATTCCAGTGTTTGTGACCGATAATATGGTAGGGCATCGTTTGGGAGAATTTTCTCCTACACGTACCTTTAAAGGGCATCCTATCAAGAAGTGAAGCCTCGGCAGAATTAAAAACTTCGTGGCTTCGTATGCAAATAGGATACCCTTCACCAGAGCACAAAACAAACGCCCTCTAAAACAGGAGCAGCGCTTCCTCCTCGCCTGAAGGTGGGGGTCTCCGCGCTGTCAATTTGATGAGTAATGCCAAAGCCAAGACTAAATATGTCCGTATCAGTCCTCGTAAAGCGCGTTTGGCTGCCGCACTGATCCGTGGACTCTCCGTTTCTGAAGCTTCTACGCAATTGATGTTCAGCAATCTGAAGGCGGGGCGTTTGTTGCAAAAAACATTGGATAGTGCTGTTGCCAATGCGGAGACTCAGCTCAACATGCGACGTGAAAACCTCAACGTAATTGAGGTGCGCGTTGATGCTGGGCCAACGCTTAAGAGATCAAAGCCAAAGAATCGTGGGGGTCGCCATCCGATTATGAAAAGAACGAGCCACTTGACTATTATTGTCAGTAATCAATAAGGAGTGATGGAATGGGACAAAAAGTTAATCCGATTAGTTTCCGCCTTGTTCGCACCCGTGATTGGCGCTCAAAGTGGTATGCGAACAAAAATGAATTTGGTGATCTCGTAGGTGAAGACTATCGTGTTCGCACTTATTTAGAAAAAAAACCCTCGCTTGCTGTGGGTGTCTCGTCTATTAGAATCAAGCGGATGAGCGGGAAGCTTGAAGTGACTATTGTAACGGCTCGCCCTGGACTCGTCATTGGTAAGAAAGGGGCTGAGATCGACATTTTGAAAGAAGAGCTTCACAAACTTACCGGTAAAGAAGTTTGGCTTTCCGTCGAGGAAGTCAAGCGCCCTGATATGGATGCAAAAATTGTGGCTGATAGCATTGCCAAGCAACTTGAGAGACGAATTCCCTTCCGTCGTGCCATGAAGAAGGCCATACAATCCTCTCAGGACGCTGGTGCACATGGAGTGAAAGTTCAGCTTTCGGGACGCATCGGTGGCGCTGAGATTGCCCGTAGAGAATGGTATAGAGAGGGAGGCACTCCTTTTCAAACGCTTCGTGCCAATATCGATTATGGCATCGGTCGTGCAGAAACCTCTTATGGGAGTATTGGTGTGAAGGTCTGGATTCATCGCGGTGAAGACAACTTAGTCAAGAGGGAGGGAGGCTAATATGGCTCTGATGCCAAAACGGACCAAGCATCGGAAGATGCAAAAAGGACAGTTCGCTGGCCTCAGCAAAGGAGCGACGTTTGTCCATTTCGGAGAGTATGGAATTCAGGTTCTTGAAAGAGGATGGGTGACAAACCAGCAAATTGAGGCGTGCCGTGTGGCGATTAATCGCTTTTTTGAACGCCGCGGCAAGGTTTGGATGCGGATCTTCCCTGACAAGCCCATCACCAAGAAGCCTGCCGAAGTTCGGATGGGTAAAGGAAAGGGAGGAGTTGATCACTGGGTTGCCGTTGTTAGGCCTGGGCGGATCTTATTTGAAGTGGCGAATGTGCCTAAGGATAAAGCACAGGCTGCTTTACGCCGTGCTGCTGCTAAGCTGGGATTGAAGACCCGATTTGTCGAACGGGTAGAACAAGTTTGAGGAAACATGTACAAAGCGAAAGATTTGAGAGATCAAAGTCTAGAAGAACTTCAGGCAATTTATGAGGAGTCTTGTAAAAGGGTTTTCGAGCTGGCCAATCAGTTCAGATCGCAGAAAAAGCATGACAAGCCACATGAAATGAAACACGTTCGCAAAGATATTGCTCGCTTGTTGACAGTGATATCGGAAAAGCATCGCCAAAGAAAAATTCTATCAAGCTAAAGGTGGGTATGGAACAAGCAAGAGGAAATCGCAAAGCTCAAAAAGGGACTGTCGTTTCTAATAAAATGCAGAAGACCGTTGTGGTCAAGGTAGAGCGTACTTTCCGCCATCCGGTATACGGAAAAATTGTGACGCGTGCTAAAAAGTTTTATGCACATCATGACTCCCCATTAGAGGTGGGAGATAAAGTTAACATTGTTGAGACCCGTCCACTCTCTAAACTTAAGCGATGGCGTGTTGTAGCATAGAAGTAAACAAGGAAAAGGGGGAGTGTATCGGTCATGATTCAGCAAGAAACTGAGCTTGAAGTTGCAGACAATTCAGGGGCTAAGCGGGTTAAATGTTTCAAGGTATTAGGGGGTTCAAAACGTCGTTATGCCCACGTAGGAGATGTTGTCGTTGCCTCTGTCCAAGAGGCGCTTCCCGATGGGGGCATTAAGAAAGGTGACGTTGTTAAAGTTGTCATTGTCACAACAAAATCATACATTAGACGAAAAGATGGCACCAAGCTTCGTTTTGACACCAATAGTTGTGTTGTGATTGACGATAAGAACAATCCTCGTGGAACACGGATATCCAGATCCATCGCACGAGAGGTTCGCGATAGGGGATTTCTGAAAATTGGCTCGTTGGCTCCAGAATTGATTTAATTGGCCTTGTAAGTTGTCAGCGCCAGGGCTTTAGCTCAGCCGAAATGCCACTCTCTTTGGGTTTGGGTAAGGTGAGTGATTTAAAATAAAAACGCTAGCACGCATAGTAGGATGCAATGGAAAATCAGCTCAATCAATCAACCAAGAAAATTCGCAAGGGGGATCGAGTGATTGCTATTTCAGGCAACAGCAAAGGTCTCATAGGGATCGTGCAGTCAAGCAGTGGAGATCGAGTGATTGTTCAAGGGCTTAATTTGCGGAAAAAACACATCAAGAAAAATGCGCAAACTGCTACTAGCGGGAGAATCATTGAAATGGAAGAGCCGATTCACATTTCAAATCTTAAATTGTATGTCGAAAGAGATGCGGTCACTCCTCCCTAAAGCGAAAGGGGTATAAACAAGCGGCAAGTCGACCCTCCCTAAGCCCTCAGTTTAACTTGCGATTCCGCTAGGAGCAAATAGATAGAGGCTCTGCAAGACTTCCACAGTCCTACGCTTTAAGAGAAGAGGTTAAAATCGGCAAGGAGATCATGAACAAGCTAAGGTGGTGTGGGTCACCGCCAGTATGAATGTTTGTATTAGGTCACTCACCTGACGCAAAGAGAGTGGCATTTCGGCTGAGCTAAAGTTCCGGGGCTCACGCCTCGCAAGAGGCATAACATCAAACCGATATGGCCCCTTTTGCGAGTCGTCGGCTGTGGGAGCTTTTGCTTCAGCCCAAATGTCGCTCTCTTTGCGTCAGGTGGGTTAGGTAAAACAAACAGCGTCTAAAACAGAAGCAGCGCTTCCTCCCGCGTCTCAAGGCGAGAGTCTTCGCGCTGTTAATTTTATGAACGGGAAGATGTCAAAGCCCTCTTTCAAAGAACCTATTCCTAAACCTATAGTGAGTGGAAGAGCCAATGTCCAGGTTAAAAAAAAGATATCAAGCGGAAGTTAAGCCAGCATTGAAGGAAAAGTTTCATTATCAGAACCCCATGCAAATTCCTACCGTGTTGAAAGTGGTTATCAATATGGGGATTGCTGAGGCATCGAAAGATAAAAACTCTATTCAGGATTGTATTAAAGAAATGACCATGCTTTCTGGTCAAAAACCTATTATCACAAAAGCAAAAAAGGCTATTTCAAACTTTAAGCTACGTGAAAAGCAGCCTATTGGAATTAAGGTCACTTTGCGTGGTGAGAGAATGTGGGATTTTCTGGATCGTTTTTTCAATATCGTTTGTCCTCGCATTCGCGATTTCAGAGGACTATCCTCTAAGTGCGATGGAAGGGGAAATTATTCTTTAGGCCTTGATGATCAACAAATTTTTCCTGAAATTAACCTGGATCAAGTGAAGAGAGCGCAAGGGATGAATATCACCATTGTCACAAGTGCAAAGACAGATGGAGAATGCGTAGAACTCTTAAGATTATTAGGCGTTCCATTTAAAAACTTACCGATTTTGGTAGCAGCTTAAGGGGAGGAGAAGAAATCATGGCAGTTAGTGACCCAGTCGCCGATTTCCTCACAAGGATTCGCAATGCCGGTAATGCCCAGCATCGGTATGTGGATGTGGATTGGAGCAAAATAAGACAAACTCTTACTGAAATTCTTAAAAATCAAGGGTTTATTGAAAATTATCTTGTCAAAGTGGATGAGCGTCAGCGTGGGACAATTCGTCTGTTCTTGAAATACACGATCAACCGCCGTCCTGTGATTCAAGGGTTGAAGAGGATTTCTAAACCTGGTTTACGCAAGTATGTTGGCCATCAAGATATTCCACGCTTCTACGGTAACATGGGGTTATCCATTGTTTCAACTTCTCAGGGCGTCATGCCTGGCAAGGAAGCGATTCAACGGGGAATCGGCGGCGAACTTTTATGTCTGGTTTGGTAAATAAGAGAGGAGAAAGCGACAATGTCTCGTAAAGGTAAACTTCCCATTCCTCTCCCAAAGGGCGTAGAGGTTAAGGTTTTAGGGACTGAAGTTTTCGTTAAAGGACCGAAGGGCTCTTTGCATTTGAGCCTCGTTTTTGGTGTCCGAGTTCGGGTGGAGGGTGACCATATTCTCGTGGCTTTAGAGGATGAATCATCTGATCTTGGTCATTATCATGGCCTTTACCGTGCCTTAATTCAAAACATGGTCACGGGCGCGACCGAGGGTTTCCAGAAGCATCTTGAGATGATTGGTGTCGGTTATCGCGCTACTGTCCAGGGTGAAATATTAGATCTCCAGCTCGGTTTTTCCCATCCTACAACGCTGGTCATTCCTAAAGGATTGACGGTTAAGGTAGATAAAAATACTCAGATTCTCATTTCGGGTGTTGATAAACGTCTCGTAGGAGAGTTTGCGGCAACCGTCCGAAGGAAGCGTAAGCCAGAGCCTTATCAAGGCAAAGGCATCCGTTATGTTGGCGAATATGTGCGTAAGAAGGCGGGTAAGACTGCTGCTAAGAAGTAATATTGAGGAGCATATGCTTAATCAAATAGAAAAAAGTCATGATTTACGCAAAAAGCGGGCGCTAAGAGTGCGTAAACACCTTCGTGGAACAATTTCAAAGCCTCGTCTCTCTGTTGTCAAAAGCAACAACCATATCCAAGTACAGCTCATCGATGATGAGGGGGGAAAGACATTGGGCGGGACGGCAACATTTGCTAAAGAATTCCGGAATACCGAGTTCAATAAGAAGAATAAAGCTTCAGCTCGTAAGTTGGGTGAGCAGATTGCAGAAATTGCCAAGAGCAAAAGTATTAAAGAAGTGGTCTTTGACCGTGGCCCTTTTAAATATCACGGCATTCTGGCCGAGCTTGCCAATGCAGCTCGTGCCGGTGGACTTCAATTTTGAAGAGGTTTGGATCAAAAGGAGTTAAGGAACGGTCATGGCAAAAAATAGCGAGTCTCCAAAGAAAGAGAAAAAAGAGAGAGTAGAAAGTGAACTGACTGAGAAAGTCTTGTCTATCAATCGTTGTTCTAAAGTTGTCAAAGGGGGGCGCAAATTTAGTTTTTCAGCCCTAATCCTTGTAGGGAATGGAAAAGGCCTTGTCGGTTACGGCTTTGCTAAAGCAAATGAGTTGACAGATGCTATCCGTAAGGGAGGAGAAGCTGCTCGGAAAAACATGGTCCGTTTCCCCATGGAAGGGACGACAATTCCACACGAAATCATTGTGCATTGGGATGGGGCGACCGTCTTATTGAAGCCGGCTCCTTCTGGAACGGGGGTGATCGCCGGGTCTAAAGTGAGGGATGTTCTTGAATTAGCTGGGATTGAAGATGTGATGGCAAAAAATTTGGGAGCAAATAACCCCATTAATCAGGTCAAAGCCACATTCAAAGCGATCAAAGAGTTGTCTACTCGCGAAGAGATTAAGCAAAAAAGGGAGCGGTAAACGTCATATGATGGCCATTTCTGGGTGAAACCATTCGCCCATCGGGAGAGGCTGTTGGCTTATTGCACATCAAACAATTTTTGCTTGTGACCTTATTTTGACTCAAATTTGAACCATGCCTAAATAGGAAGCGCTTCACTAGAGCACAAACAGCTTGCTATTTATTCGCCCGACTAAAGATCGAGCGGTTTTTTGGCCTAACAAGGTATCGTTAAGGACACTTATGGATCTCAATAAATTGAAGAATACAGCACGTCCGTCAAAAGCGAGAAAGCGTGTGGGTCGTGGATTAGGGTCTAAACTGGGCAAGACATGCGGGCGGGGAGAGAAGGGCGCTGGCGCTCGGGCGGGTTATAAAAGACGCCTAGGGAAAGAAGGGGGAGCGATGCCCCTCTTTATGAAGCTTCCTCTGCGGGGATTTAGCAACGCCCGTTTTCGGCGAGCGTATCACGTTGTTAATTTACAACAGTTGAATGATGTTTTTGAGGATGGAGAAACCGTCAGTCTCGAAACATTGAGAGAGCGCGGGTTTATCAGCGGCCATAGCTACGGAGTGAAATTGCTGGGAACGGGCGAATTGACGAAGAAGGTTAACATACGCGTTCGAGCTTTATCCAACGGTGCACGTGAAAAGTTGACGCGTGCTAAAATTGTCTTCGAGCTTGAAGAACATAACCCCATAGTGTAGAGATGCTGAACGGATTAACGCGCATTTTTCAGATCCCCGAGCTTAAGTCAAAAATTTTTTTGACCCTTATTCTGTTGGCTGTGTGTCGTATTGGAAGCTTTATTCCTATTCCTGGCATTAATGGAGAAATTGCAGTGAGCTTTTTTCGCCATGCAACGGGGGGTAGCCAAAATCTTTTTCAAATGGTGGATATTTTTTCTGGCGGAGCTTTTTCGCATATGACAGTGATCGCTCTTGGGGTCACGCCTTACATCTCCGCGTCGATTATCATGCAGCTCCTAGTGGCATTGGTTCCTAGTTTGCAGAGAGAGATGCGGGAGAATGGGGAAATCGGTAAGCGAAAGATTAATCGATGGACCCGTTTCTTGACAGTGACTCTCTCTTTTTTGCAATCTGCGTTATTTGCCAAGTACGCTTTGCAGATGAACCTCTCTCGGCCTGGGATTGTAGCAGGAGAGCTAGTTGACATCACTTTGTTTGGGATGCCATGGCTTTTTTATATGATTGCCATTTTCACTATGACGACGGGCACGATGTTTCTCATGTGGATAGGGGAGCAGATCACAGAGCGGGGAATAGGGAATGGGATTAGCTTAATTATCTGTCTGGGAATTTTATCGCAAATTCCAACAGCGATGGGGTTGATTCTTCAACAGTTGAATCTTGACTCTCAAGAGCCTGGGCAGATGAATTTCTCCTCTATTCTGGTCTTGATTGGGGTTTTTATTGCCGTCACTTTTGCGACCATCCTTGTGATTCAGGGGCATCGGCGCATTCCTCTTCAGCATGCAAGGCGGGTTGTTGGGCGTCGTGAGGTCCAAGGGGGAAATTCCTACATTCCTTTAAAGATTAACTATGCAGGGGTCATTCCTGTGATTTTTGCCTCTTCACTGTTGATGTTTCCAGCGACCCTGGGTGCATTTGTAGGGACAGGCAATTGGCTAGGAGACATTGCTCATGCCCTTTCCCCTGGGAGCGCTTTGCATTTGCTCTTTTTTGTTGCCTTGATTATTTTCTTCACTTATTTCTGGACAGCGACTCAATTTCGCCCTGATCAAATTGCCTCAGACATGAAAAAAAATGGAGCGTTTATCCCAGGAATCAGGCAAGGGAAGCCAACTCAGGATTATCTTGAAAGCACGATGAATCGGGTCACTTTACTGGGAGCTGTTTTTTTGGCCCTCATTGCCATTCTCCCTACCATGATTAGTCGTTTACTGGGAGTCTCACAAACCATCAGTTACTTTTTTGGTGGAACAGCTCTTTTGATTTTAGTGGGCGTTGTTTTAGATGCCATGAAGCAAATTGAATCTCATCTTTTAATGAAGCGTTATGATGGATTCATGAAGAAAGGGAAAATGAGAGGACGCTAGTAGGGAAAGTTAAAAAATTGAGGAGATTTGAATGCCGAGAATCATAGGAATCGATATACCAGATAACAAAAGATTAGAAATTAGTCTGAGGTATCTCTTTGGAATTGGCCCTCATCTATCCAATGAGATCATTGCCAAATTAGGTTTAGACCCTAATATGCGTGCGCATAAACTTTCTCAGGATGATATTGCCCGTATCAACGGCCTATTGCAGTCTCAGTATGTCGTTGAAGGGGACCTTCGCCGTGAGATTCAGAATCACATTAAGCGTTTGATCAATATTCATTCTTATCGTGGAAAGCGCCACCGCGATGGTTTGCCTGTGCGAGGACAGCGGACGAAAACAAATTCAAGAACGCGTAAGGGTCGCCGCAAGACAGTCGCTAATAAGAAAAAATAAGAACAATGGGAGGAGTCCTTAACTTTGAGTAAGCAATCAGCTAGTACCGCAAAAAAATCTGTCAAAAAAAGAGTTGCGCAGAGCATCCCATCGGGGATAGCACATGTTAAAGCCACCTTTAACAACACCATTATTGTCATTACAGATCCCGCAGGAAGGGTCATTGCTTGGGCATCTGCAGGAAAAGTGAATTTTTCAGGGTCGAGGAAGTCTTCTGCCTTTGCAGCCACTGTTGCCTCTCAGGATGCATCGAAAATCGCAGTTTCGCAAGGAATGAGGGAATTGGAAGTCCATCTAAAGGGTCCTGGTGCTGGTCGTGAAGCCGCGGTAAGAGGATTTGTAAGTGGGGGCTTAACGGTGACTGCCATTCGCGATAAAACTCCTGTGGCTCATAACGGGTGTCGTGCACGTAAGCGACGTCGTGTGTAAAGTCTCCACGAATACGCCATTAATCAGCTTTCAATTATTATGATAGGAGTCGCTTCATGGTTAAATATGGCAAATTTGAAATGCCTCAGCACATCATCGTTGATCAAGATGTGCCAGAGTCCAATTTTGCTCGTTATATTGCGGAGCCTTTTGAAAGAGGACTTGGGCATACCGTTGGCAACTCTCTTCGGCGAATGATGCTTTTATCGCTTGAGGCACCCGCAGTGATCTCTATTCGCATTGAAGGAATTCTCCATGAATTTATGGCTAGCGAAGGGATTATAGAGGACATGACGAATATCATCCTCAACTTCAAAGGAGCCCTATTCCGTAAATTGGCCATGGAGGGCGCTTCAGGAGGTCGTGAACCGCGGATATTGACGAAGGTTTTTGAAATCACACAGGAAGATCTTGATCGAAATCAAGGGCAATATCAAGTCAAACTACGGGAGGTTGTGCAGGAGGGAAATTTTGAAATTGTTAATCCTGATTTAACTCTCTTCACAGTGACCAAGCCTATGCGTCGTCAAGTCGATCTTCGCATTGCGTTTGGTCGTGGATATGTTCCCTCTGAGCGGCATGTCGTAAGAGATAAGGCATCAGATGAGATTCTCATTGATTCTGCCTTTTCTCCCGTCCGCCTTGTCAACTACTTTGTCGAAAACACGCGCGTAGGACAAGACACTGATTTCGATCGGTTAATCATTGAAGTGACGACGGATGGGCGTGTCGCCCCTGCAGAAGCGTTGAGTTTTGCGGCGCAGATTGGCGTAAAACATTTGGAAGTTTTCAATCAATTTAATCGGTATGCCCTTTCTTTTGATGAAAAAGGGGGAGATCTTCTTGGAGATCAAGATGAGCTGCTCAATACGCTTGCGTTTGGAATTGATGAAATTGAGCTTTCTGTTCGTTCCACTAATTGCTTGAAGGGCGCCTCGATTGAAAGTCTAGCGGAACTTGTCTGCATTGCAGAGCGCCGGATGTTGGAGTATAGAAATTTCGGTAAAAAATCTCTCAATGAAATTAAAGAGAAGCTACACCAGATGGGCCTCTATCTGGGGATGGATCTTGCTAGGTTTGGAATTCTCCCTGATAATGTCAAGGAGAAGATTAAGCACTATCGCGAGGAAAGAAAGAAAAGAAAAGAATTATTAAAACACAAAGAGCCTGAGTAGGTAAGTATGAGACATCTGAATCGCACATGCAAGCTGAATCGCACGACCTCTCACCGCCGTTGCATGTTTGCAAATATGCTAAAATCTTTGGTGACCCACGAGTGTATCCGAACAACGGTTCCCAAAGCCAAGTCTTTGTGTCGCCAAGCCGATCGTCTGATTACTTTGGCTAAGAAAGGGACCCTTGCTGCACGTCGCCAAGCCATTGCTGAACTGATGATCCGATTTAACCCCCTCACTCCTAAAGAACAAAGAGCTGCTAAAAAAGGGGATACCCGTGCCTACAATGATGATCGTTTTGTGATTGTTAAGCTTTTTGACCAATTACGCAACCGCTTTTCTCAGCGTCAAGGGGGGTATACGCGGATAGTTAAAACGGGATATCGCATCGGAGACAATGCACAAACTTGCACCATCGAATATCTTCCTGACTAATTTCTTTGTCGCAGAGTGACTCCTATGTGGAAAAAATGGATGATGTTAGTTTTTTTCTGGATCGGATCTTGTGAGGCTGGATATGAGTATGAATTATCCATCTGCATGATTTTTAGAGATGAAGCCCCTTATTTGAAAGAATGGATTGAGTTTCATCGATTGATGGGAGTGCAGCATTTTTACCTATGCAACCACAATAGCCAGGACAATTATAGAGAGGTCTTGCGACCCTATATTGCGACAGGGATTGTAGAGTTAAAGGAGTTGAGGAACGATTCGGGTGAAGATCTTCCTGGGTTTAATCAACTCCAACTTAACGTTTATAATCAAGCTCTCAAAAAGGCTAAGGGGATCAGCCGGTGGGTTGCGTTCATTGACTCAGATGAATTTCTCTTTCCTACCCAAAGCCAGTCATTAATTCAGCTCCTCAAGGCTTATCGAGATGTAGGCGGAGTGACCGCAAATTGGAAAGCGTTTGGAACATCTGGAGTGGATCGCTTAAAGCAGGATGAGTTGCTGATTGAGCATTTGACCTCTTGTGCTCCTACTCATTGGGAATTCCACAGACACATTAAGAGTATTGTTCAGCCGAAGCGTGTCTCCTACTTTGAAAATCCTCACTATGCAATTTATCTGCCCGGTTACGCACAAGTCAATACGGATGGAGAAGTTTTTGAAGGAGCCTTTAGCCCGTCTATACAGATGAATCAGATGAGAATCAACCATTACTGGACCAGAGATGAGCATTACTTTTGGAATTATAAAGTTCCAAGACAGGTCAAATGGTGCGGATCGAATCTCGATAAGTTAAAGGGGTTACTGAACCAATTTAACCAAGAGACTGATATAACGATTCATCGTTTTCTTGAAAAGCTAAAGAAGAGAATGTCATTAAAGCACTCGTGAGGGCATATGTCAATCAATGTTGCAATTAATGGTTTCGGAAGAATTGGACGTCTTGTTTGTCGCCTTGCTGTTAATTATCCTGAAATCAACTTGGTGGCGATTAATGATTTGGTTCCTGCGGATAACCTTGCTTATTTGCTTAAACATGACTCCATCCACGGGCGTTTTGCGAGGGAAGTGAACGCAGAGGAGCGGGCGATCATTGTAGATGGGAAAAGGACTCTTGTTTTTTTGGAGAAGGAGCCTCTGAATCTCCCCTGGAGGGATCTTGGCATCGACTGTATTGTTGAGTCGACGGGATTATTTACAACGGCTGAAGCGGCCTCTGCACATCTTACAGCAGGCGCTAGGCGCGTGATCATTACGGCTCCAGCGAAAGGAGATGTTCCTACATTTGTCATGGGAGTGAATGAGGGGAAGTTTAACCCTGAAAGAGACTTTGTTATTTCCAATGCCTCTTGTACAACAAACTGTCTTGCTCCGGTGACCAAAATTCTTTTAGATCGCTTTGGAATTGAAGAAGGGCTAATGACGACGATTCATGCAGCAACAGCCTCTCAATTAATCGTGGATGGCCCATCAAAGAAGGACTGGCGAGGAGGGCGTAGTGCTCTGCATAATATTATCCCTTCCTCTACAGGAGCAGCCCATGCAGTGGCTCAATGCCTTCCCGAGGTGCGCGGAAAATTAACCGGAATGGCATTTCGAGTGCCCACCATTGATGTCTCTGTGGTGGATTTGACAGTGCGTTTAAGCAATCCCACCTCTTATGAAGCGATTTGTGAAGCGATGAAAGAGGCCGCTGAAGGGCCTTTAAAGGGAATTCTTGCCTACTGTGATGAGGAAGTTGTCTCCTCTGATTTTATTGGCAGCCCTTATTCAGCCATTTTCGACAAACAGGCAGGGATATCCCTGAACCCTTATTTTTTTAAAATCATTGTTTGGTACGACAATGAGATGGGATATGCAGCGCGAGTCATTGATTTATTGATCTATACCCATTCCACTTCAAGAATTCGATCTGGACAATTCGATTCTTGAAGTGCAATGAGTCTCTAAAACTCGACGCTAAACACTTAACAATCGGATGACGTATTGTGGATTTTACTCGCGACCCTATTATAGAGACCATTATTACTCCTAAGGAAGGATATAAGCTCATTATTAGAAGCAGCAAAAGTGCAGGGCAGGAGGAGTATTTCGTTGACGCAGTGGAAATTGTCTCCTTTGCTCAGGTGCTCTTTTTCCGATCCTTGGAAAAGCCTAAAGCCTTTATCGTTCCTGTTTCAGATTATGAAGTATTGGAAGTAAGAGAAGCGCGTATGATATTGAAAAATGTTGAGCTTGAGCGCTCAATCAAAATTGGCAAGGGAAAAGAGGGGACGACGAAGATCCTTCGTGAAGGGGATAAAGGGGAGTCATTAACCTCGGAAGAAGCCTTCGAGCAGGAAGAGGCTCAACCCACGGTAGACGTTCGAGCTGCAGCAGGTCGTTCTGAAGTGCGTTTGGATAAAAAGCGCGATCGTCGCCGTCATTACCGGAAGCGTCGAGGGCGCGAAGAGCGAGAAGAGGGGGAAAAAGAAGAGGAAGAAGCGCTTTCTGAGTTTGCCATTCCCCCTTTTGAGGAGGAAAAAATCGATGAAGCTTCTCAAGAAGCGATACAAGAAGGGGATATTTCTATAACGCCTGGTTTGTTCTCTACATTACTGCAACCCCCCCCTACATTGATTTCGGAAACGATAAGCCGTTATCGGCAAAACGAGTTGTTTAAGGGGGCGTTCTACTTGACAGAAGAAGAGCAGTATAAACCCCATGATAAGGTGCAGGAGCTCCTAAATGAGGACGATGAAGAAGGAGAGGAGCCTCATTTGCAGGAGCCTGCGTTTCTTACCGAGGAGTCTTTAGAAGCCTCATTATGTGATCCTGAAAAAGGAAAAGAGCATAGGGGGGAATGCGATTCTTTAGGAAAGGAATCGCACAAGGAAGAGACTTGAGGGCGAGATCAATAGTAATACACGAATGGGAGAGAGCCAGTGGCCATTTGTTTTACGAATTGCAAAAATTGACTCCAAGCCTCTCGTGTGTTACAAGCTAGCATAATTCCGATCCTTTTCTAGGAATGTTTTAAAAAAGAATCTAGCATGAGCCAGTCATCGCTGGCAAGGGGTTTTACTGGGCTTTAAATAGCTTATCAAAATGACGCTGGCAAAAGAAAAAAAGTCTTATGCCGCGAGTGAGCAAAATCTGCATTTTATCCCCTCGTGTTATAAACCAGTTTCTGTTAAAACTCTGAAAAAAAAATTAAATTTATGAGGATTTGTTTTATCTTTTTTGCTTTTTATGGATTTATTGAATACAACGTTTAAAGATTATCAAAGTCAATATGACACTCTTCTCCCCATCAAGGGAAAAGAAGCTTTACAAGGTTTCCAGGCTCGCGTTCATCGGACTGTCACTGCGATTAATGAAGCTTTTTCAGTGCCTGAATTTCTGCTTAGAGTGATCGAGATAGTTCTTACGATCCTATCTCTTATCCCTTCAATTAACCTTTCTTTGGAAGGGGCGATGCAGTATTGTCGGGAGGCAAAAAATCTTTCGAATCTTGTGAAAGGGCTGAAATCTATTGAGGGGTTTCTGAATTTTAGATTTTCATGGAGAGGCATTGTGCTCAATGTTTCTGGGATGACTCTTTTCATGATCAGCGGTCTCAGCTTGTTGGAGCGCCTTCAATATGTGAACCTATGTTCTATTAAGAGTTCTTTAGCCGTTATCCCTGTTTTTGGCATTCTTCCTTATGGAGGACTCCTTTCTCTTTCCATCGTAGGTTTAATAGGGACGCTGACCCTCGTTGCTTGGGAAAAACAAAATAGGCTAGACAAAGAAGAAGCGCGCATTGAAGGGGAAAAGCTTCTCCTTTGGTCACACACTTTAGAGTTATCGACTGTTCAATTGCAAGAGGTTAAGTCTAAAATTAAAGTCGTCAATTTGAAGCAAGAAGTGATGGCTTATGAAGCATTAATTCAAGAGGGTGAAGAGGTCAAAGGAGAATTACAAAGGCAGCCAGGTCAAACCCATCTCATGTATTCTTGTCGGAAAGCTCTTGATGACCTTAACGCCATGCTAAAGAATAAAGAAGAAGAATGGATAAAGTGTGAGAAAAAGCGAATTCAATGGAAGGAATTAAAAAGAAACTGCGCACACCTTCACTGGGAAGAGTTAGAGAATGTGCGAGAAGCAAAAGAAAAAAAATGGAGAGCCAAGTTGAATCAAGTGAAATGGGAAAAAAGAGGAGGCGAGCTTTCGAGGATCAGTCATATGATGGTCCTCTCAAGACAAGCCTTAGTCATGATCAGCGTCGCAACCGGGCATGGCATTGTCTCTTTCCCTTTATGGGTTAATGTGCTGCTTGATTCAGGAATTGCAGGGTGTGGTATAGCGGTCTTTCTTATTAAAAAATTAAGGAAGGGTTAAATTTGAGTCACAGTCAGGTCATAACGGAAATAGCTAAGATTATTTAATTTTTGACAAGCTAATAGTCTCTAGCCATTGGCGGTATGTGACCCAAGTTTGAACCACGCGAAAATTAACGCGCTTTCACTTCGGGCTTATTTGCAAAAGCGCCTCGCTTGAAGAAGAGGTTGTTAACATCGCTTAAAATTAGCTGTAAGCAAGAATTAAGGCTTTAGCCATGTTGGCAATCATGGTATTTTCCTCATTTTTAAGAATATGAACCAGCTTGAGTCCCTCTTCCTTTTTTCCCATTGCAAAAAATGTTTTTGCAAGGTTCAATAGGGTGGCCCCATGATCGGTTGTTTCCAGCTTTAATGCTTTATCGAAAAATCTGAGGGCCTTGTTGGGTTGGTTGAGTTGTAGATAAATCGCTCCCAAGGTCTGAGCATCGTAGGCGCTTTCAGGATCTAGGATGGTTAACGCCTCAAAAAAAGCGAGAGCAATGTCGTATTTCCCCTGGCGAATATAAGAAAATCCCGTATAACGCAAGTCCTCAATGTGCTCATCGCTCCATCCAAGCTTGTCCATCCAATTGATCGTGCTCATAGAATTGACGGCGCGGAAACCCGCGACTTCAGTCGCGGGAGGAAGCGCCGACCCTGTTAGTTGTATTTTTTAGATTTTTTTTTCACAAAAATCACAAATTGACAACGGGGAGGCCCCTGCCTTCAGGCCTGGGAGGAAACGCTAAAGAGAGACATCGTTGAGCGCTTTATCCTTGTAAAAATTGCCCCACACGGCCAACAATAAAGCTAATCCAATTGTTGATCTTCTTAATTTGTTCAAAGCATTTTTTTAATGTCTTCTTTTCCCTTTCTTCTTCTTCTGTTTCACACTCAGTGTCATCAAATTGCCGCTGGTTTTCCTCCTCTTCTTCAAAAGAACCTAAGCTCGGAGCGACGCGGAAGAAGCCAAAAGGGGAGCGGCGTTGATAGCGAAATTGGGGGGGAGGATAGAAAAGGGCCCAGGGATTTTGAACAACCACTCCCAACAAAAGATCCATTTCTGACAATTTAGGATAAGAGTCTAGAACTTGAATTTGAGGAGGGATACTCGAGGCTTGATCCAAATGATACTGCTGAGTGATTTGCTCAATCATATTGGTTCGACGGGCATACTGGATGTAAATCCCAATGTCCAATTTGTCTATCGTTGTCATAAAATTGACGGCATCGAAACCGACGAAGAGATTCGTAGGAGGAAATGCCGCTCCTGTGTTATGATGCTTATCGCACGGAAAGAGTCAATCGCTTTCCTCTATTCTAACAACTATGATATTTTTTAGTATACCCATTCCATTTCAAAACTGGTATGATGCTTTTAACTCCTCATGACTCCGTTTTGCTTGCAGAAATCGTTCAATGGTTTGAGCCTTTGTCTCTTAAAGTCGTTATCGATGCCACCTTAGGGGGAGGGGGTCATGCGAAGGAGCTACTTGAGCGTCATCCCGAAATCGAATATTACATTGGTATCGATCAAGATCCTAACGCTCTCGCCATTGCTTCTAAGCGCTTAGCCTCTTGGAGGTCTAAGTTGTTTCTCAGACAGGGGAATTTTGTTCAATTTGATCAGTTTTTAAAAGAGTTGTCCTTGCCTTGCGCAAATGCTATATTAGCAGATTTAGGGGTTTCATCCATGCAGCTCGACGAGCCATGCCGAGGCTTTAGTTTTATGAGAGAGGGGCCTTTAGATATGCGAATGAATCCCTTGAGTAAGTTGACCGTTGCTGATGTCGTCAATTTTTCATCGGAGCAAGAACTGGGGCGCATCTTTCGCGATTATGGAGAGGAAAAAGGGTGGAAAGCTGCGGCTCATGCGATTGTACAGGCACGCTGTATTAAGCCCTTTGTGACCACAAAAGATCTCACCTATGCATTGAATCCCGTCTTATCCCCCTTTTTTACCAAGAAGCGGATCCATCCACTAACGCTCGTTTTTCAAGCGCTGCGCATTTGTGTCAACCGTGAATTAGAGGTTTTGGAAGCGTTCCTTCCCAAGGCGATCCATGATTTGTCTCCAGGAGGACGTTTAGCTGTGATCAGTTTTCATCGCTTAGAAGATCGCATTGTTAAAGCTCAGATGCGTTTCGCTGCAAGTGACAAGTGGGAAACAAGCGGTCTTAGTGGTCTTTTTAGGGATAAGGAACCCATTATTAAGTTGTTGACGAGAAAACCCATTGAACCATCGAAGGAAGAAAAGTTCAAAAATTTCAGGAGTCGAAGTGCGAAATTGCGAGTCATCGAGAAAATCCTGACGATCTAGAGATTATTCGCTTATCACAAATCAAATTATCTTAGCCATCTTGCTTGCGACCCAACTGCGAATTAAATTTTTCAACCATGCCACGTTTCATACGCTCATTTTAACTTAAATAGAGATAATTTG
>Ga0116230_10001529_pt1 | contig 22155 bp, 22 predicted proteins | sample S1TSphfallax_3_FD_88678 | JGI IMG/M metagenome (GOLD analysis project Ga0116230, IMG submission 88678) | Host-associated microbial communities from peat moss isolated from Minnesota, USA - S1T2_Fd - Sphagnum fallax MG | ecosystem: Host-associated > Plants > Peat moss > Unclassified | place... | reverse complement strand
GGCCTGAAGGTTGTCCGTGGGAATATCAAAGAAGCCCTGAATCTGACCTGAATGGAGGTCCATGGTCAGGACGCGGTCCGCCCCGGCCCGGGTGATCAGATTGGCCACCAGCTTGGCCGAGATGGGCGTGCGGCCGCCCGTTTTGCGGTCCTGGCGCGCATAGCCGAAATAGGGCGTGACCGCGGTGATCCGCTTGGCCGAGGCGCGCTTGAGGGCGTCGATGCAGACCAGAAGCTCCATCAGATTATCGTTGGCGGGATAGCTGGTGGATTGCAGGACGAACACGTCCTCGCCGCGCACATTCTCCTCGATGACCACCCAGGCCTCATTATCGGGGAAGCGCTTCACCTGGGCCCGGGTCAGGGGCACGTCGAGCGACTGGGCGATCGCCTCGGCAAGGGGCCGGTTGGAGTTCCCCGCCAAGAGCTTCATGCCATCTCTCCCCCGGCCCGCGCCCGCGATTCCGTCATACCCGCGCCGCTGCGCGCTTTAACAGTGCGCGGGCCCATGGCAAACCCCGGCGTTTTTCATTTTGCTTGCGGCCCTGACCGAGGTGGGGCCTCCCGACGTTAGACGGTCTTGATGCGGATAGATCCCAGGACAAATCTGATGCGCCTTGCCATGCTCAGCCTCGCCACTGTCCTCTGCTGCGCCGGCGTTCCGGTCATGGCCGCCGTCATGAATGGGTCGCAGGACGCGCGCCTGAGGATCGCCTTCGGCAACACCATCCTGGACACCTTCCCCGATGGCCGCACGTCCGAAGCCTGGCTCGAACCCGACGGGAGCTATACCGGCGAGGGGCGGACCCGCACCAAGTCCTATGGCCGCTGGTTCGTGGAGGGCCCGAAGGTGTGCTTCAAGCAGACCCATCCCTTTGTGTTCGGGTTCGTATACTGCACGCCGATTCCCGATGTTCGTCCGGGTGAGGCTTGGCGCGCGAGATCCCCCATGGGCGAGGACGTTACGGTGAGGGTCGTCCCCGGGCATTTCGAGCCCCGCTGAGGCGAGGTCCGCGACCTTTCTTCAGGGCTTGATGATGATGGCGGAGAGTCCGCGGCCATAGTCCGCCTCGCCGTTCAGGGCCATGCGGCGGTGAGAGAAGAAGTCCTCTGACTCGGCGCAGGTGTCGGCGCCGATCCATTCGGCTCTGGCGACGCCCGCCGCTGCAAGCCTGCCCAGAACGAATCCCGGCAGATCGAACAGCCGCTTCTCCGGCCGCGCTCCGGCTGCGAAGAACCGCTGAAAGTCGGCCGACGCCGCCACGAAGCGCGCCATGAACTCCAGCCCGACCTCATAGGACGCTTGGCCGATGCAAGGGCCGACCGCGGCTGCGAGACGCTCCCGCGCCGCGCCCAAGGCCACCATGGTCTCCACCGCCGATTCCGCCACCCCGCCCAAGGCGCCTTTCCATCCGGCATGAACGGCGGCCACGATGCCGGCTTCGCCATCGGCGATCAGGATTGGCGCGCAGTCAGCGGCCAGGGCGCCCAGCATCAGACCGGGCGTCCCGGTGATAAGGGCGTCGGCTTCCGGCGCGGCCCCGTCAAAGGGCGCCTCGACCGTAAACGCCCGCGCCGAATGAACCTGATAGGCGGTGACGAGCCGCTCCGCCTCGGCGCCCAGGGCGGCGGCGGCCCGGCGGCGGTTTTCCCTCACGCATTCGGGATCGTCCCGGGAGCCCAGCCCCACATTGAGGCTTTCATAGACCCCCTCCGAGACCCCGCCGCGCCGGGTGAAGAAGGCATGGTCGATTCCGGCAATGCTGGCCAAAAGGCTCGACCTCAGCATCTCGGGCGCGCTCATCTCTCTCCCTTGCCCGGCAGGAGCCCTGGCGGCGCCACGCCCGGCGCATGGATCGCCGCGACCTTGAACAGGCTTCCCATCTGGTCAGGGGCGATGAGCCGCTCCACTTGGCGGGCGATGACCGCCGCCTGGTCCGCTCGCGCGGCGGTCAGGCGCTGGGCGCGCAGGCCGATACCCAGAGACCGGAGAAAATCGCCCTGCGCGGAAATGGCGGTCGTGTGCGCCCCAGCTTCGCGGGCGGCGCTAAGAAAGGTCGGAAAATCCGCATGGGCGGTGAGATCGGCCGCGCCGGGATGATCCAGCGGTCCTTCCTTGGCATGGCCGCGCAGGGCTTGCAGGGTGTCGCCGGGTCCCGCCGCGTCCCGTCCATAATCGATGAACAGCGCCGCGCCGCCCGCCTTGACGATCAAGGCGCCCACCTCGCGCCCGAGCTCCTCCAGGGCCGGCGACCATTCCCGTACCTCGCCCGGCGCGCCGGGCTTCAGGTCCTTAGGCGGAGCTTCGCCCAGGGTGAAAGCGAGGGCCCCCCGCGCATCGACGCCCACGCGCCGTTCGCGCCAGCCACCCTTCGTAAACACCGCCTGATGGATGGGGAGGCAGTCGAGGAGTTCATTGGCCAGAAGAATAATCGGCGCATCGACGGGGATCCCGGCGAGGGCGCTCGCCCATTGCACGCCGGCCTCGCCCAGGCGCGCCGTCTGGGCCGCGCGCAGCGGCTCGCTGGTTTCCACCAGCCAGGTCTCCTGGGCCGCGGCGAACGCGGGCGACGCCCGGCAGGCGCGCCAGACATCGCCCATCAGGGTCCCGTCGCCTGGGCCCATTTCCACCAGGCGCACGCGCGGCGGACGGCCAAGCGCGTCCCAGACCGCGACGGCCCAGAGCCCCAGAAGCTCGCCGAACATCTGGGAGACATGTGGGGCGGTGATGAAGTCGCCTTGCGGGCCTAGCCGCGGGCGCGTCGCGTAATAACCCTCGGCCGGGTCATGAAGGCAGGCGGTCATATAGTCCGCCACGCTGATAGGCCCCTCGCCCCGGATTCGCGCGATGAGGTGGTCAGCCAGGCTCATGGCCCGGGCTCGCCACGGGGCCTGGCGTCGCGAAGGCGCGCCAGATCAGCCAGGCGCCGGCGAGGATCATGGGAACCGACAGGAGCGTGCCCACAGTCAGGCCGAACGGCAGGTCCCGCAACCCTTCGTCCGGCATGCGCAAGCGCTCCAGGGCCGTCCGGAAAATCCCGTAGGAGAGCAGAAACAGTCCGGTCACGGCGCCGGATCGCTCCAGCCATCGCCAACGGTGCGTGGCTAGGCGGAGAATGAGGAAGAGGACCAGCCCCTCCAGCGTGGCCTCATAGAGTTGGCTGGGATGGCGGGGGAGCGGCCCGGCGATGCATTGGCCAAGGGAGTCGGTGGCGAGATGCCGACCGCAAAACACCATGCCCCACGGCACGGTGGTCACCCGGCCCCAAAGCTCGCCGTTTATGAAATTCGCGATCCGCCCCAAGCCCAGGCCGATGGGCGCCGCGGGGGCCACGAGGTCCGCCAAACGCAGCAGGCTTATCTTCTGGGTGCGCGCGAAAGCGATGAGCGCCACGGTGACGCCAAGCACACCGCCGTGAAGGCTCATACCGCCATGCCAGATGCGGATCGCCTCCAGTGGGTCCGCGGCCAGGGTCTCGCGGCCCGACGCGAGAGGCAGCATGTAGAAGAGCAAATAGCCCAGCCGACCGCCGATGATAACGCCCAAGGTGATCCACAGGATCAGGTCGTCGATTTGCAGCGGCGTGGCCGTGGGCCGCGTGGCGCCCCAGATTCGCGGATTCCGCGCCAGACCCACCGCATAGCGCCAGCCCAGGAGGATGCCGGCGATGTAGGCCAGCGCGTACCAGCGCACGGAAAAGGGCCCGAGGCCCCAGCCGCCGATCGCGATCCTCGGCAGGGTGAAGATCTCAGGAGCGATATCGGGATAGGGCAGGGCCATGGCGTCGGTTAGTCTCTCGCATCGGCGCCCATCGTCAACCTCCCAATCCTTAGCGGGTGCGCCGCGAAAGCGCGGTTCGCCTTGCCGTGAGTTTTGGGATAGAGATACGAGTCATGCAGACTCAGAACCCGTTTCTCGATGAAATGGCGAAGCTGGCTCAAGCCGCCGTGGGCATCGCCCAGTCGGCCGGCGAGGAGGCCAGGTCCGCCCTCCGCGCTCAGACAGACAAGTGGGCGGCGGACCTCGATCTGATTCGTCGCGAGGAGTTCGAGGCCCTCAAGGCCGAGGTGGCCGATCTGCGCGCGCAGATCGCCGCCTTGAAAGGCGTCGCGTCTTAGGGCCCCCGCCTCAAGACCAGTCGTCCTAATGAAAGATTTCAGGAGGATTTTGAAAATCCATGGATAGCGCTCAACCGGAAGAAGATGACACCCTCATCACGCTCGATCCCCTCGATGTTGTGGAACGTGTTCTCTCCGCCGAGAATCTCACTTTCGAGCGCACTGAAGATGGCGATCTGGCCTTCGCCCTCAGCGGAGACTGGAAAGACTATGAACTGTGGTTCGCCTGGCGGCCGGAGGCCGATTGCCTGCAGCTTTGCCTTTCCATCGACATGCGCGCCTCGGTCGAGCGGCGATCCGCCGCCCATGCCCTGATCAATCTGATCAATCAGCGCGTCTGGCTGGGCCATTTCGAGGTCTGGGCGGAGGAGGGCGAGGTGGTGTTCCGCCACGCCATGGCTCTGCCCGATGCGGAACGGCCCAGCATGGCCCAGGCCGCATCAATGATCGACGCGGCGGTGGAAGCTGCGGACAGGTTCTATCCGGCCTTCGATTTTCTCATCTCAGGGGGCAAGTCACCGGAAGACGCCATGACCGCCTGCATGTTCGAGACCGCCGGTCAGGCCTGATTCCGCCGGGGTTCGCCCGCGCCGGTCTGACGCTTTCGCCATGACAACCATCGCGGACGCCTGTCCTCTTCTGCTGCTGGGCGCGGGCCATATGGGCGGCGCGCTGATCGCCGGTTGGCGCCGCGCCGGCGCTGTCTCGCCGCGTGATATCCTCATCCGCGATCCCCACCCGGGTCAGGCGGCCATCGTCGCGGCCGAGGCTGGCGCGCGCCTCAATCCATCCGATGGCGATCTGGCCTCGGCGCGGACGGTCATTTTGGCGCTGAAGCCCCAGATCTGGCGGGAGATCGCCGCCGATATGGCGCATAAAATTGGTCCCGACGCGGTGGTGGTCTCAATCATGGCGGGGGTGACCGCCGCCGATATAGCCCAGGTCTTTCCCCGCCGGCCCATCGTGCGCGCCATGCCCAATACTGCCGCGGCGGTGGGCAAGGGCGCCACGGGTGTCTGGTCCGCCGATCCTGACGCCCGCGCCCGGGCCCACGCCCTCTTCGGGCCCGTGGGCGCCGTCGCGGAGCTCGCCGAGGAAGGCCTGATCCATGCGGTGACCGCGGCGTCCGGCTCGGCGCCGGCCTATGTCTACGCCCTTGTGGAGGCGCTCCAGCGCGCCGGCGCCTCGGCGGGCCTCGCGCCCGATGCCGCACGCAGTCTCTCCCGCGCGGCCTTGATCGGCGCGGCCGCGCTGCTGGAGACGAGCGGGGAAGAGGCGGGCGAACTTCGGCGCCAGGTCACCTCCCCCAAAGGCACGACCGAGGCGGCGTTGGAGGTGCTCATCGGGCAAGGCGCCCTTGAAGACCTTGTGACGCGGGCGGTTCTCGCCGCCCAGGTGAGGTCCCGGCAACTGGGAGGCGAGGCGTGAGCGCGCAAACCCAGACCGCGGCGGCGGCCCTGCTGAAACTCGCGGCCGACCGGCCGTGGAGCGAGATCACTCTTCGCGACATCGCGGGCGAAGCCGGGCTCGATCTCGTGGACCTCTATGGCGAGGTCCAATCCAAGACGGACCTTCTGGCGGTGATCTCCAAGAACCTGGATCTGGCCGCCCTGCGCACCGCCGCCACGGCGTCGGAGGATCCCCACGACCGGCTGTTCGACGCCGTCATGGCGCGGGTCGAAGCCATGGAGCCCCACCGCGCCGCCCTGACCCTCATCGGCCGCGAGGCGCCGGGCTTCGTCGCCCTGCATTTCCCCGCCACGGCCCGCGCCATCTGGGAAGCGGCGGGCCTCGAAGCCACCCCGCCGCGCATTCTCGTCCTCACCGCTGTCTGGGCTCGCATCGCCCAGGTCTGGCGCGACGACGAAGGCGCCCTCAACCGCACCATGGCCGAGATCGACAAGCGCCTCCGCCAGATGCGCGGCGTCCTGGGGCGGGTGCGCGCGGGGTTCTGACGGCGCGGCGCTTTGCCTTCGGCCCGGCAAAATTCCCTTGCGCCGCCGTCGATTCTCGCGTTCTTGCGCGGCGGGCCACGCCCTCCCAACGGGGCGCAGTCCATCTGTAAGGATGGGAGACATTGCTATGACGACCCTCGCCAAGCCGGCCATGCGCCCGGCGTGCGCTCAATTTTCATCCGGGCCCTGCGCCAAGCGACCTGGATGGAGTCCCGAACATCTCAGATCCGCTGTACTGGGGCGATCGCATCGCTCCAAACCCGGCAAGGCGCGCCTTCAGGCAGCCATCGACCAGACCCGCGAGGTGCTGGAGGTTCCGGCCGGCTATCTCGTCGGCATCGTGCCGGGTTCCGACACCGGCGCCCTGGAAATGGCCCTCTGGTCGTTGCTGGGTCCCAAGCCCGTTCAGCTTCTGGCCTTCGAATCCTTCGGCAAGGATTGGGTCACCGACGTGGTGTCCCAGCTTAAGCTTCCGTCCGAGGTTCTGGACGCCCCCTACGGATCTCTGCCCGATCTCGCCAAGGTCCGCGCGGACGCCGATCTTGTCTTCACCTGGAACGGCACCACCTCGGGCGTTCGCGTGCCCAACGCCGATTTCATCGCCGCGGACCGCGAGGGGCTGACCATCTGCGACGCCACCAGCGCCTGCTTCGCGCAGGGGCTCGATTGGGCAAAGCTCGATGTGGTCACCTTCTCCTGGCAGAAGGTCCTCGGCGGCGAGGCGGCCCACGGGGTTCTGGTGCTCTCGCCCCGGGCGGTGGCTCGGCTGGAGAGCTATAAGCCCGCCTGGCCCATGCCGAAGCTCTTCCGCATGACCAAGGGCGGCAAGCTGAACGCGGAGATCTTCGAGGGGGCGACGATCAACACCCCTTCCATGCTGTGCGTGGAAGATTACCTCGACGCCCTGAAATGGGCGTCTGCCATTGGCGGTCTCGCCGAACTGCGTCGCCGGGCGGACCACAATCTCGCGACTCTCTCAGCCTGGGCGGAAAAGACCGCCTGGGTGGACTTCCTGGCCAAGGATCCGGCCACCCGCTCCAACACCTCGGTTTGTCTGACCGTGGTCGATCCCAAAATCACCGCCCTGCCGGCGGAAGGTCAGGCCGACTTCGCCAAACGTCTGGCCTCCCTCCTGGAGAAGGAGGGGGTGGCCCTCGACATCGGCGGCTATCGCGACGCGCCGCCGGGGCTTCGCATTTGGTGCGGGGCCACGGTGGAGGCCGATGATCTCGAGGCCCTCACCCCCTGGCTCGACTGGGCCTTCGCCACCCTCGCCGCCGAACTTACACCGGCCTGAGCGCCACTATTGCGAGCGCGGCGCATTGGCGCCGTCGCGTCCCCCCACATTGCAAGGACTCCCCATGCCCCCCCGCGTGCTTATCGCCGACTCCCTCTCGCCCGCCGCCGTTCAGATCTTCAAGGAACGCGGCCTGGAGGTTGACGTAAAGGTCGGCCTCTCCAAGCCGGAACTTCTGGAGATCATCGGCGACTATCATGGCCTCGCCGTGCGCTCGGCCACCAAGGCCGACAAGGCGGTCATCGCCGCCGCGACGTCCCTCAAGGTGATCGGCCGGGCCGGCATCGGGGTGGATAATATCGACATTCCCGCCGCCACCGCCGCCGGGGTGGTGGTCATGAACACGCCCTTTGGCAACTCGATTACGACCGCCGAGCACGCCATCGCCATGATGTTCGCCCTGGCGCGCCAGCTCCCCGCCGCCGACGCCTCCACCCAGGCCGGCAAGTGGGAGAAGAACCGCTTTATGGGCGTGGAGCTCTACGCCAAGACCCTGGGCCTCATCGGGGCGGGCAATATCGGCTCCATAGTGGCCGACCGCGCCAATGGCCTGAAGATGAAGGTCATCGCCTATGACCCGTTCCTCTCGCCGGAGCGGGCGGTGGAGATCGGGGTGGAAAAGGTGGAGCTGGAGGATCTGCTGGCCAGGGCGGACCTGATCACGCTGCACACGCCGCTGACCGACAAGACCCGCAACATTCTCTCCCGCGAGGCCCTCGCCAAAACCCGCAAGGGCGTCATGATCGTCAATTGCGCCCGAGGCGGCCTTGTGGATGAAGTGGCCCTGCGCGAGGGGCTTGAAAGCGGCCATATCGGCGGGGCGGGCTTCGATGTCTTCGTGGAGGAGCCGGCCAAGCAGAATGTGCTCTTCGGCGCGCCGAACTTCGTCGCCACCCCACATCTGGGCGCCTCCACCGAGGAGGCGCAGGAAAACGTCGCCCTCCAGGTCGCCGAGCAGATGAGCGACTATCTGCTCTCCGGCGCGGTGAGCAATGCGCTGAACAGCCCCTCCATCACCGCCGACGAGGCGCCTAAGCTGCGCCCCTTCGTGGCCCTGGCGGAGAAGCTCGGCGCCTTCGCGGGCCAGATGGTGGATGAGGGGCTTCGCAGCGTGGATATCGCTTTTGAGGGGCAGATCGCCGCGCTCAACCACCGGCCCCTCACCGCCGCCGCTCTGGCTGGGGTCTTCCGTCCCATGCTCGCCCAGATCAACATGGTCTCCGCGCCCATCGTGGCCAAGGAACGCGGGATCACCATCTCCGAAAGCCTGCAGGAGACCTCGCCCATCTATGACAGCCTGATGCGGATCACGGTGAAGACCGATCTCGGCCGTCGGGCCTTTGCTGGCACGGTGATCGCCGGCGCCCCCCGCATTGTCGAGGTCAAGGGCATGGAGCTGGACGCGGTCTTCGCCCCGGCCATGCTGTATGTGAACAACCTCGATAAGCCCGGCTTCATCGGCGCCCTGGGCGATCTTCTGGCCGGGGCGGGGATCAATATCGCCACCTTCAATCTGGGCCGCATGGGCGCGGGGGACGACGCCATCGCCCTGGTCGGTGTGGATCAGACGCCCGATGACGCCCTGGTCGGCAAGATCCGCGCGCTGCCGCACGTCAAGGAAGCCCGGGCGCTTCACTTCTGAGGCGCGTCGCTGCGCGGGGCGGCTCAGTACTGATAGTGCAGACGGATCGCGAAGACGGACACGGGACCCCGGTCCCGATTATAGCCGGGGTTCGTGACCCACTGGTAATCGAACGCAACGTCCGCGCCTTTGAACGCGGCGATGTCATAGTATGTTTCGGCGATCCGTTCGGTCCCCGGATGGGGCAAGTCACCGTCGCCAACCAAGACACCCAGCCCACCCGCAGCCAGGTAGTCCTTCAGGGGGCCTGAAGCGATATTGATGACGCCAGCTAGGCCGACCGTGTCACCGACCCTGCCCCATGGCCGGCCCTTGAGTGAAATACCGCCCGAGACCGACTCGTCGATGTCGCTGAACTCGAAGGTCTCGTATTCGCCATTGGCCCAGCCGGCCCGAAGGAAACCGCCGACATCCCTGGAGATGGCCTGTTGCAGATCCAGGCTGATCCCAGGCCGGCTGGCCTCATGGCGCACGAGGGCGGTGTTCACCGGCCCGCCATGGGCCGCAGCATAGGCGATGGCGTCGTCATAGCGGCCCATTTCGCCCCGGCTCAGAAACCCCGTGACCAGGAGCTTACCCTCCTGGCCAAACAGTCTGTGGCGCTCCTCCAGCTCGCCCAGAAGCTGGAACTGGTCGAAGCGCGTATCGAGATAGGGGCTGTTGGGGACGTTGGAGAGGAGGAAATAGCCGCCGCGCAGGGTCCAGCGGCCCTGATACCACTCCGCCACGGCGCCGGCCGAATAGCCCCAGGAATCCGCGGCGTAGTCGAAGGTCCCGGCGTCGATGATCGACCAGTTCAGAAAGTCGCCCTTGGGGTTGTGGGCGTAATCATTGGCGTCAAAAATATCGCCCACCGACACCTTGCCGATGGTGATCACGATGCGGTTTTCAGTGTCCTCTTCGGCGAACTGATTGAGATCGGCATCCGTCTTCCTGGGGGCGCCGCCGAGGTCCAGGGTCTGGCGAATGAAGAAACGCTGCAGCCGGAAATAGGGATCGGCCTTGCCCACCTTATAGGCCTCGCCGCTCGGGAAACCCGCGACGCCGAGGGTGTCGCTGAGCCCAAAGCCCTGATCGATCTCGGGATTGATCCAGACCTCCGCCCCGCGCCAGAGCCTTAAGCCCCCAATGAGGGTCGCATCCCAGGTCTCGCGGCCCTGGGCCACGGGGCTGAGACTGTTGGCGCCGGCATAGGGGGAGGCGAAGGCATCGTGCCCCTGATCCACGACCGTGGTCTGAAAGTGCAGGGCAAAGCGGTCATCGGGCGCGCTGTCGGGCGCCTGGGTCGGCGCCTCCTGGCCCCAGGCCCGGGCGGCGAGAGCACAGAAAAGCACAATAGCCAGGGTCGTAACATGGGCGGTCTTCATCATCTTTCGCCCCCTGTCTTCGGCCCCTCGGCTCCCTCTTGCCCCAGGGACATGACGCCTGCACGACGGGCGAGGTTCCTGAAGGGCCAAGGCTGGCGTCAGCGGCCGGCGCGAGGTATACCCCCCTATGGTATATGTCAATTGGAGGTTGCGGCGCGGTGGCCCATGTCGCTCACGAAAAGACTAAGCTCCTAAATCGCCTTCGCCGCATCCGCGGTCAGGTGGAAGCCATCGAGCGGGCGGTGGAGAATGACAGTGAGTGCGCCCGGGTTCTCCAACAGGCCACGGCCTGTCGCGGCGCCTTGGAGGGCTTCATCGCCGAGGTGATCGAGGACCATATCCGCGAACACATGATCGACGAGGGCGCCGCGAAATCCGACCCCCGCGTGCAGGCCGCCGAGGATCTCGTGGCCATCGTGCATTCTTACCTCAAGTAGAGAGGGCTCCATTGCTCTCGCCACAAGGATCGAGCCTCCTGGGTTGGGCCGAAGGATCGGGATCGGATCGCGCCCGAGATCGAGCCACGCGCCCCCATTGGTCCTTGTTGAGAATGGCCCGCTGCTGATCGTGATAGGGCGCGCTATCGGGCCCGGCCTGGGTGGTCAGAATCGTGAAGCTCTCGATGCGTCCGTCGGTGGTGTGAGCCACATCCCAAAGCCCGGCGAAACAGAACACATCGTCGCTTGGCTTCGTAAAGCGCCAGGATGGGTCCGTCTTGGAAGAGCAGGGGGATGCGGATCTCGCTGCATTCATCAACGAGGCGGGTGACGGGCGCGAGATAGCCGTATCGATTGCACACGGGAAAAGATTAGCCGCTTGGGTGGCGAGGGCGAAGCGTCAGTTAGGTCGTCGCATACTCCCGCCCGAGGACACACACCTCCGAACCTAACCGCGAATTAACCTGCTGCCGCCGCCTTAACGCGTTAGCCTCCCCTTCGCTGGATCGAATGAGGGGAAATGCTCATGGGCTGTGTGATGAGTTTTGGCGGCCTGGCCGTCTGCGCGGGTCTGCTCGCCGCGACCGGCGCCGCGGCTGAGCCAATGCTGGAGATCAAGCAGGCGGTGGCGCGCGTGACGATCGTGCCGGAGGATCGCGCAGATATCCTCGTCCAAGTGGCGCGTAGCAACGGCGCTTTTCCACTATCGGTGTCCCGCAAGGGCGACCAGGTCGTGGTGTCTGGAAACCTCGGCTGGCGTTCGGTGAACTGCAATAGCATGTTCGGTCGTCGCCAGGTGACGGTCATGGGGCTCGGAACGGTCAATGACGGCAATATGCCGGTGCTGGTGGTGCACACGCCCCGGCTGGTGTCGGTGAAGGCGGGCGGCGCCGTATTTGGCTCCGTTGGCCGGGGTGCGGGCGTAACGCTCGCCAATGCCGGGTGCGGCGACTGGTCCGTCGCCAACCAGACGGGTCCGCTCCACCTTTCCCTGGCCGGATCGGGGGATGTGCATGCCGGCAGCGGGACGACCACGGAGATCTCCCTCTCGGGTTCGTCCGATGTCTTCATGCGTGCCGCGCGTGGGGGTCTGACGGCGCGGATTTCCGGTTCCGGAGACGTGACCGCCGACGAAGTGGACGGCCCCCTGCAAGCGAATGTCACCGGATCGGGAGACGTGAAGGTGAGTGGGGGCGCGGTGAGCGATATGAAGGTGGTCGTCGCGGGGTCCGGCGATGTGCAATTCGGCGGCGTCGCCCAATCCCTGGACGCCAGCATCGCGGGCTCGGGCGACGTCTCCGCCGCCAGGGTCACGGGCCTGGTCGCGAAGCACATCGCAGGTTCCGGTGACGTGACCGTTGGTCACTCGTCTTGAGGCCAGCTGACATTAGCCGACAGGCAAGATCCCCACATATCGCGCCCGGGGCCTGATGATCGCTCCGGTGGTGGCCTGCTCCATGGCGTGGGCGACCCAGCCGGCGCAACGGGCGACCGCGAAAAGAATAAAAGGGGCGTCCGCCGGTAGGGCGAGGCTGCGGGTCATGGCGGCCAGGGCGAAATCTACATTGTCATGTGCGCCGGTGGCGTCCGCGACGGCGGCGCTTAAGGCCTGGTAGGCGCCAGGGGGCGTGAAGGCGTTCAACAAAGCCCGGGCGCGGGGATCACCGTCCGGATAGAGCGGATGGCCAAAGCCGGGGGTTGAGGTCCAGAAGGCGAGACGCGCCGCCACGACGTCCCTGGGCCCCCTTTGTTCCGCTTCCGCGGCCAGGCGCGCCACCGCCTCATAGGCCCCGCCGTGCCGAGGGCCACTTAAGGCTGAGAGGCCTGCCAGGGCGCTGGCCGCCAGGGACGCCCCGGTGGAGGCCGCCACCCGGGCCGAGAAGGTCGATGGGTTGAGCTCATGATCGGCCAGCAGCACCAGGGCCCGGCGGATGAGATCGGTTCCTTTTGCGCCCACACCCCAAGCTTGGCCCAGGCGCTGATGGATTGGGCCGCCTTCCACGCGCCCACAAACCGCGTCCGCGACCTCATCCAGCAATGTCGCCGCGTCATTGGCCAGAATCTCTGGCGGCTGACGCCAGGCCGGGGCGCCCCTCGCGGCGCTCATGGCCAGGGCGGTGAACAGCCTCTCGCGCATGGAGACGCCATTGGGCGGGGCGGGGCGCAGGCGGCTCTCGCGCGGCGAGGCGTCGATCCCCCTCAGCAGCCTTGCGACCCCCTCGAAGGTGGCTGTCTCGGCCAGAAGGGCCGCGTCCTGTCCACGGTAATAGAGCCGGCCCCCCGCCACCGTGGTGATCGAGGACTGCAGTATAGGCTCGCCCCAGGCGATGGCGTCGGCGGCCACGTCCGCAGCCTTCCTGCCCCGCGCCTTGCGGGTCGTCAGGCGATCGACGTCCGCCGCCGCATAGCGTCCGCGTCGGGGATCGCCCTCATCGGCCGTGGCGCGAATTCTTCCCCGGCTCACATAGGCATAGAGGGTCTGGCGTTTGACCCCCAGCCTCCGCAGAGCCTCGGGCGCATCAATCCATTCTGTCATTTTACATTGATCATATTGATCAATCTTGATCTATCGCACCCTCAGGATCAAGCGTGTCGCCGCCGCGTTGAAGATTTTTAAGGAGATCATAGCGATGAGCGAATGGACCGATGGTCTTGAGGGCGTGGTGGCCGCCCGCACGGTGCTCTCCGAAGTGGACGGCGAGGCAGGTCGGCTCCTGATTCGTGGCTACAGCCTGGATGACCTTGCAGGGCGCCGGTCATTCGAGCAGGTGACCGCGATCCTTTGGGCGGGATTTTTCGACGATTTGCCCCGGGATGTCGTGACCGCCTTGGGCCAGGCGCGGCGGGAGGTCTTCACCGAGATCGTCGCTCTGGATGCGCCCCTGGCCGCGCATGGACCGATTGAAGCCATGCGGGCCCTCACAGCCCGCCTAGGCGACGGCGACGATTTGGCCACTGCCCTTCGGCTCGTGGCCGCGCCCGCGGTCTTCACGGCGGCCGCCCTCCGCGTCCGCGCCGGGGCGGCGTCCATCGCCCCCGATCCCGCCATAGGTCACGCCGCCGATATATTGCGGATGATCCGTGGCGCCCCCGCCAGCGCCGCCGAGGCCCGCGCCCTGGACGCTTATCTCGTCACCGTGATCGACCATGGCCTTAACGCCTCAACTTTCGCCGCCCGGGTGGTTGCCTCCACGCGCGCGGGACTGACTTCCGCTTTCCTCGCGGGGTTAAGCGCCCTGAAGGGTCCCCTTCATGGTGGCGCGCCAGGGCCCGTGATCGAGATGCTGGATGGGGTCGGCGCCCCGGCAAATGCCCGTGCTTGGCTGGAGGCCGCCCTGGATCGGGGCGACCGGCTCATGGGTTTTGGCCATCGGGTCTATCGGGTGCGCGATCCCCGCGCCGACGCCCTCAAGGCCGTGACCCGCGAACTGGCCGACGCATCAGGCTCGTCCCTGGGCCGGCTCGCCCTTGCCGAGGCTGTGGAGGCCGCCGCGCTGGCGATCCTGGCCGAGCGCAAGCCCAGCCGCTCGCTTGCGACCAATGTGGAACTCTATACCGCCCTCCTGCTTGAGGCTCTGGCCTTCCCGCCCGCCGCCTTTACCTGCGTCTTCTCCATGGGCCGGGCGGCTGGCTGGATCGCCCACGCCCGCGAACAGGTGGCCGGCGGGCGCTTGATCCGTCCCCAATCGGTATATGTGGGGCCGCGCCTCGCGGCTTAGATCATCCAGGCCGAAGGGCCTGGGAATCGACGCGTGAACGCTTAGAGTGCGGTTTCGTGTCAAGTGCGCAACTCACTCTCGCCCAGGCTTCGGCCCTCACCCGCCGCGTCACGCTGATGTCGGTGGCGATGGCGGCTGTGCTGACGGGCCTGAAACTTTGGGTGTCCATCGCCAGCGGCTCGGTGGCGATCATGGCCTCGGCGGCGGATTCCGGCCTCGATCTTCTGGCGTCCGGAGCCACCTTCTTTGCCGTGCGATATGCCGCCGTCCCTCCGGACGACGATCATCGCTTTGGGCATGGCAAGGCCGAGGCCTTCGCCAGCCTCATCCAGGCCGGTCTTGTGTTCGCCTCCGCCGCCCTCGTGGGACAGGAGGCGATCCGACGGCTGTTCGTCTTCCGCCCGACCTCTCATCCAGACCTCGCCCTAGGTGTGATGGTCCTCTCGATCGTCCTCACGGGCGCCTTGGTCTCGGCGCAGACCCGGCTCTTGCGGTCCGCCCAATCGGTGGCCATCTCCGCCGACCGCACCCACTACGCCACCGATCTGCTATCCAACCTCATAGCCCTGGCGGGAGTGGGCGTAGCCCTCGTTCTCGCGCGTCCCTGGATCGACGCGGCATCAGGCCTGATCATCGCCGCCATCCTCCTCTGGGGGGCCATCGCGGTGTTTCGCGAAGCCTCAGACCAGCTCATGGACCGCGAATTGCCCGAGGCGGCGCGGTCCCGGATCGTCGACCTGGTGCGCGAAGACCCGCGTATCGCCGATGTCCATCAGCTTCGCACCCGCGCCTCGGGACCGATCACCCACATCCAGTTTCATGCCGATCTGGACCCCGCCCTGACGCTTGAGGCGGCCCACAAGGTGGTGATCGCCGCGGAGCTGCGGATCCTGGCGGCCTTTCCCGCGGCGGATATTCTCATCCATCCGGACCCCCGCGGACGCGCCGAGCCCCACGGCGGGGCCTTTGCTGAACGCGTCGACGCCGCCGCGCGAACCGGCGCCACTTCATGAGCCGATTTTGTCGCCGCGCGCGAATATGCCTATAGCGCCCTCACGCCCATGAGCATCGTCCGTACACTGCATCACTTCCCTCTCGACCCCGCCTCGCGACAGATTCGTCTGTCACTGGGGGAAAAACGGTTGCCTTTCGAGGATGTGCTGGTCCGCTATTGGGAACAGCCCAAGGCCTTCATCGCTCTCAATCCCTCCGGCCTGACCCCCGTCCTGGTGGAGCGCACCGGCGAGGGGCAGGTGGTGATCTGCGAGGCCAGAGCGATTCTCGAACATCTTGAGGAGACCGCGCCGGAATTTGATCTTTTGGGCGCCGCGCCCGCCGACCGCGCCGAGACGCGACGTCTGATGCAGTGGTTTGATCGTAAGTTCGACAATGAGGTGAACGCCTATCTGCTACACGAGAAGTTGGAAAAGCGTCTCCTGAAGCTCGGCGCACCTGACCTCTACAATATGCGCCAGGGCCGCGACGCCCTGCGCGAGCACCTCGTGTATATGGAACAGCTTCTACAGGCCCGCGACTGGTTGGCGGGGCGGCGCCTTAGCCTCGCGGACTTCGCCGGGGCGGCCAATATCTCCGTCCTCGACTATTTTGGCGACATCCCCTGGCGGGAGTTCCCTGCGGTGAAGACCTGGTACATGCGGATCAAGTCCAGGCCCGCCTTTCGGCCCCTGCTCGCCGACCGCTGGCCAGGCCTCGCGCCGGCCAGTTTCTATGACGATCTCGATTTCTAAAGCGCCTCGCGAGGTCATCGCCGCCCAGGCTCGGGCGGTGGGATTCGATGTCTGTGGTTTTACCTCCGTCGACGCTCCCTGGCCCGCCGCCGCGCGGCTGGCGCGGTTCCTGGAGCTCGGTCGTCAGGGCGACATGGACTGGATGGCGGCCAGCGCCGAGCGTCGCGCACATCCCCAGGCCCTGTGGCCCGAGGCCCGGTCCGCCATCGTGCTGGGGATGAACTATGGCCCGGACGCCGATCCCCTCGCCATCCTGAAACATCGCGATAAGGGCGCCGTCTCGGTCTATGCCCAGGGCCGCGACTATCACGACCTCGTCAAGGGCCGACTCAAGACCCTGGCCGGCCAGATCGTCCGGCTGGACGGCGCGGAGGTGAAGGTCTTCGTGGACACCGCGCCCCTGATGGAAAAGCCCCTCGCCGCCCAAGCGGGCCTGGGCTGGCAGGGCAAGCACACCAATCTCGTGTCCCGCGAGTTCGGCTCCTGGCTCTTCCTGGGGGCCATTCTCACAAGCCTGGAGCTCACCCCCGATCCGCCGTCGGAGGATCATTGCGGCGCCTGCCGCGCCTGCCTGGACATCTGCCCAACCAAGGCCTTTCCCGCGCCCTATCAGCTCGACGCCCGGCGCTGCCTCTCCTACCTGACCATCGAGCACAAGGGGCCGATCCCCGAGGAGTATCGGCCGGCGCTGGCTAACCGAATTTATGGCTGCGACGACTGCCTCGCCGTCTGCCCTTGGAACAAGTTCGCGAGCCTTGCCCGGGAACAAGCCCTCCAGGCCCGCGAGGCCCTGCGCGCGCCGGCCTTGGAGGATCTCGCCGGCCTGGATGAGGCCGCCTTTCGGGCCCTGTTCGCGGGCTCTCCCGTCAAGCGGATCGGACGCGACCGCTTCGTGCGAAACGTCGTCTATGCCATCGGCAATTCAGGGGTGGCGCGCCTGATACCGACGTTGCAGGCGAGGCTGGCGGATCGCTGCGACACCGTGCGCGAGGCGGCCGACTGGGCTTTGAAGCGTTTGGAATCCGTCATTTAGACGGCGCGGGGCGGGTAGCCCTTGTCGCGCAGGGCGTCCATGATTTCCTGGGTATGCTGAGCGTCCCGGGTCTCAATCATGATGTCGAACTCCGCGCCCTTGGCGGGCACGTCCAGGGCCAGGCGGTTGTGAGCCACTTCCAGAATATTGCCGCCGAGAGAGCCGATTGTCGCCGATACCGTCGCGAGCAGGCCCGGACGGTCATCGCCCACGATGCGTAAGGAGACCAGACGCTGGGCGCGCACCAGTTCGCGGGTCAGGACCGAGGCCAGGAGCCGCGGATCGATATTGCCACCGGAGATGATCAGGCCGCAGCGCTTGCCCCGGAAACGATCCGGATAGGCCAAAAGAGCCGCCAGGGACGCGGCGCCCGCGCCCTCTGTGACCGTCTTTTCAACGTTACAGTAGAGGGCCACGGCCCGCTCGAAATAGGGCTCCTCCAGGAGCAGCACCTCATCGATGAGCGGTCTCGCGACCGCGTAGGTGAGGTTTCCCACCGCCTTGACTGCGATACCCTCGGCGATGGTCTGGCCGCCGCTGGGGGTATTCAATCCGCGCATCCGGGCGGTGAAGGAGGGGTACATGGCAGGCTCGACGCCGATGACATGAATGTCGGGCTTCAGGGCCTTGGCCGCCGTGGCGACGCCGCTGATGAGGCCCCCGCCGCCGATGGGTACGGGCAGGACTTCCAGATCCGGAGCGTCCTCCAGCATTTCCAGAGCCACAGTGCCCTGTCCGGCCATGACGAAATGATCGTCGAAAGGATGGACGAAGACCAATTCGCGCTCTTCCCGCAGCACGAGCGCCTGTTCATAGGCCGCATCGAACCCCTCGCCTTCCACAACCACCGTGGCGCCGAATTCCTGGGTCTGCTGGACCTTCACCTGCGGCGTGCCGCGCGGCATGACGATGGTCACGGGAATGCCCAGGCGCTGGCCATGATAGGCTAGGCCCTGGGCGTGATTGCCCGCCGAGGCGGCGATGACTCCGCGCCGCCGCTCCTCGTCGGTAAGCTGGGAGAGTCGGTTGAGGGCCCCACGCTCCTTATAGGAGGCCGTGAACTGGAGATTCTCGAACTTCACCCACACGTCGGCCCCGGTAATCCGCGATAGGGTCCGCGAGGGCCGGCAGGGCGTCCGCTCCACATGCCCGGCGATGCACCGCGCGGCGGCCTGAATATCTTCGAGATTGAGGGTCATAACCCGCGTCTCCCTAAAGCAAACGCGCCTATTGGGAAATCACCCGGCTTCTGACGGCCTGAAACGCGCGGGCTCCGCGGTCAGGCGATGCCGGCGCGGAGGAGGTCGTGCATGTGCACTGCGCCCACCAAGGTGTCGCCCTCGCAGATAAACATCAGAAGGATGGGCCTGGGCCGTTCGGTCATGATCCGCATCGCCTCGATGGCCAAGAGGGAGGGTTCGGCGAAGACGGGCGCCCGGGTCATGTGGTCAGCCACGGAGGCGCTGAGACCCGCGTGGGGAAGGGCTCGCCGCAGGTCCCCGTCGGTGAAGGCGCCCTGCAGACGTCCGGCCTCATCCACCACCGCCGCGCCGCCCAGTCTTCCCCGGGTGATCTCAAATATGGCTTCGGAGAGGGTCGCCTCGGCGGTCAGGCGGGGCATTAGCTCGCCCGTGACCATGATTTCGCGCACCGTGATCAGCCGGGCCCCAATGCGACCCCCGGGATGGAAATTGCGAAACTCCCGGGCCGAGAAGCCGCGACCCTCCAGCAGCGCGATGGCCAGGGCGTCGCCCAGCGCCATCTGCATGGTCGTGGACGTTGTGGGGGCGAGCCCGATGGGACAGGCCTCCTCCGCCTTGGGTAGGATCAGGGCGATATCCGCGGCGCTGGCCAGCGTGCTGCCGGGCTCCGAGGACACCCCAATCAGGGGCACGCCGAAGCGTTTGCAATAGGCGATGACATCGCGCAGCTCCGGCGTCTCCCCGGACCAGGACAGCGCCAAGGCGACGTCCCCCGGCGAGATCATGCCGAGATCCCCGTGGCTCGCCTCGGCGGGATGCAGGAACAACGCCGCGGTGCCGGTGGATGAGAGGGTGGCGGCGATCTTGTGGGCCACGTGGCCGCTCTTGCCCATCCCGGTGACCACTACTCGGCCTTTTGCGGCCGCCATGGCCGCCACCGCCGTGGCAAAGGGGCCGCCGAGGCCGTTATCCAGGGCGGCGGCCAGGGCCCGAAGGCCTTCGATCTCCGCCGCCATCACCCGCGAGGCGGAGGCCAGGAGGCGCGGCGTCTCGGCGAATTTTGGTCTGGCTGTCAAAGGCATCTATCCTGCGCCATCCGCGCCTCACCCATTTAAGGCTCCTCGCGCATGGCCGATATACCCAAAACCGGCCTGGCCGCGGTGATCTTTGATCGGGATGGCGTGCTCAATATCGACCACGGCTATGTCGGCGAGGTGGATCGCCTGGAGTGGATGGCGGGCGCCAAGGCCGCCGTGCGGCGGTTGAATGAGGCCGGGGTGAAGGTTCTGGTGGCCACCAACCAGTCTGGCGTGGCGCGGGGCTATTTCGATGAGGCGGCCGTGGCGCGCGTTCACGGCGCCATGCAAGCTGATCTGGCGTCCCTCGGCGCGCATATCGACGCCTTCTATGTCTGCCCCTTTCACGAGGACGCGACCATTCCCGCCTATGCCCACCCCGATCATCCCGATCGCAAGCCCAATCCCGGAATGGTCCTGAGGGCCCTGGCGGAATGGCGGCTGGATCCGGCCCGGGTGATCCTCATCGGGGACAAGGAGTCTGATATGAAGGCTGCCGCGGCCGGCGGCGTCAAAGGCGCGCTTTTTTCAGGCGGGAACCTTGAGCAGTTCCTCGTTGTTCTCGGAATGCTGAAATGAACCGATACAGGGTTTGTCTGGCCTGTGGCCCCGGCGCGCCATAAGGGCGTAATTCATGATTCCCTTTATTGATCTCGCGGCTCAGAAAGAACGTTTGGGCCCGCGTATTGACGCGGCGATCGCCAAGGTGCTCGACCATGGCGCCTATGTCATGGGTCCGGAAGTGCGCGAGCTGGAAATGCGCCTCGCCGCCTTTTGTGGGGCGCGTCTGTCGCTCTCCTGCGCCAATGGCACCGACGCCCTCGCCTTGCCCCTGATGGCCTGGGACATCGGCCCTGGCGACGCCATCTTTTGTCCCAGCTTCACCTTCGCCGCCACGCCCGAGGTGGCCCCCTGGGTCGGCGCAGAGCCGGTCTTCGTGGATATCCGCCCGGACACCTACACCATCGACCCCGATCATCTTGAGGCGGCCATCGAAGCCGTTGAAGCCGAGGGACGTCTGCGCCCGCGGGTGGTGATCGCTGTGGATCTGTTCGGTCAGCCCGCTGACTATCCGCGCCTCTCCGAGATCTGCCGCCGGCACGGCCTGAAGCTGATCGCCGACTCCGCCCAGGGCTTTGGGTGCACGCTCCATGGCCGCCATCCCATGGCCTGGGCCGACGTGGTGACCACGAGTTTTTTCCCCGCCAAGCCGCTGGGCGCCTATGGCGATGGCGGAGCGGTCTTGATGAACGATCCGGATCTTTGGGAGCGGATGGATTCTCTGCGCATCCACGGCAAGGCGACGCCCTCCGACGGCATGATCCCGGGTCACGACCCCAAGTATCTCAATGCCCGCGTGGGAATGAATTCCCGCCTCGATACAATCCAGGCCGCGATCCTGCTCGAAAAGCTGGCCATTTTTGAGGAGGAAATCGTCGCGCGGCAGGCCGTGGCGGATCGCTATGGCGCGGGTCTCGCCGAGGTCTGCCTGCGCACGCCCACGGTGATTCCGGGCGGCCAGTCGACTTGGGCGCAATATGTGGTGGAGCATCGCGACCGCGATGGCCTGGCCGCCCATCTGAGGGCCGCCGAGGTTCCAACCGCCATCTATTATCCGGTGCCCATGCACCGCCAAAAACCCTATGCGAGCTATCCCCAGGGCCCCGGCGGTCTTCCCGTATCGGAGGCCAAGGCCCGTCAGGTCATCGCGCTCCCCATGCACGCCTATCTGAAGTCCAAGGTTCAGGACAGTGTCATCGACGCCGTCCGCGGTTTTAACGGTTAGGCGCGCCGCGGGATCAGCCTCCCGCGCGTTTCCCTTCGGCGAGCGCCAGGAGTTGCTCCAGGCTTGCGAGTTCATCGGCTTCGCTGGCCGGCTTATCCCAGCGGATGCGATGGATGCGGGGGAAGCGCATGGCGAGCCCCGATTTGTGGCGGGAGGAGCGCTGCAGGCCCTCGAAGGCCACCTCCAGCACCAGGCCCTTGCCGTCTTCCGCCTGGACCTGGCGCACTGGCCCAAAGCGCGCCACGGTATGGTCTCGCACATAGGCGTCCAGGGCTTTCAGCTCCTCATCGGTGAACCCGAAATAGGCCTTCCCCACGGGTGTCAGAGCGCGGCGCCCCGCCGCGTCCTCCCGCCAGACGCCGAAGGTGAAGTCCGAATAAAAGCTCGACCTTCGACCGTGGCCACGCTGGGCGTACATCAGCACAGCGTCCGTCAAATAGGGGTCGCGCTTCCATTTGAACCAGGGCCCCTTGGGCCGGCCGGCCAGATAGCTCGAGTCCCAGCGTTTTAGCATGAAGCCCTCAGCCATGAGCGCGTCGCCGGGAGGCGGATCGGCCCGAAGCGCGGCCAGCTCCTCCCAGCTCGCAAAATCCACCAGGGGCGAGAGATCGATCTGTCCGCCGCCGCGCCCGGCGATCAGCCGCTCCAGCCGCGCCCGGCGCTCCGCGAAGGGCAAGACCCGAACGTCCTCGGACCCGTCCACGAGGAGGTCATAGGCGCGGAGGCCAGCCGGGCGCGCGGCGATCATGGCGGCGTCGGCGGTCTTGCGGTTCAG
>Ga0116230_10001528_pt1 | contig 22168 bp, 13 predicted proteins | sample S1TSphfallax_3_FD_88678 | JGI IMG/M metagenome (GOLD analysis project Ga0116230, IMG submission 88678) | Host-associated microbial communities from peat moss isolated from Minnesota, USA - S1T2_Fd - Sphagnum fallax MG | ecosystem: Host-associated > Plants > Peat moss > Unclassified | place... | reverse complement strand
CTTGAGATAATACTATTGTTGATCATGAAAGCTTGATAATTGAACCAAAATAATAATTTTAACAGCTTGAGATAATACTATTGTTGATCATGAAAGCTTGATAATTGAACCAAAATAATAATTATAACAGCTTGAGATAATACTATTGTTGATCATGAAAGCTTGATAATTGAACCAAAATATAATTATAACAGCTTGAGATAATACTATTGTTGATCATGAAAGCTTGATAATTGAACCAAAATAATAATTATAACAGCTTGAGATAATACGTGCCACAAGCGGCGCAATTACTATTTATTCTTGAGTGGCTAGGGACTAGATAAAAGAGAAACAAATAATTCTGTTTCTTTAAGTACAAGTACTGCGTTGATGACGAGAATTTATACGTAAGAAAACAAGTCTCAATACGTAAGGAAAGCAGCGTATAACTACGGAATCGACAGCTAGTTGCGTACATTCGAGCATGTGTAATTATGCACTTGTCTTAGATCAAATTATTTTGGCCGCAAATTACGGGAATAATTGTATAACTACGGAAATGGACTAATTCAGTAGAACTCGTGTGTTTATGCAGTAAGCACGTCTGAATTCAATTATTATTTCCGCCAGCAATTTTACGGCGCATTGTCTCACTACGGAATAGACAGCTTATTGTTGTCGTTGGAGGGTTCGACTCATGTGTTATATAATGCACTTGGTAATCAAATAATTATTTTTCCAGGCCGTAATTTTTAGGGCCGGCTCATTTGTATGATAACTACTGAAATTGGAATGGGTTGAGTTTTGTGTTATAACGCGTCTAATTAAATCAAATTGTTCGCAGTACATGAGTACTCAGTATTGTCGCATTGTCACATGCTGATGATGGCAAAGTTCATCCAGTGTAAGTGTCCTCAACCACTACACTGGATGGAGTGAATTATTTCTGGGGGCTAGAATCAGCTGATCGCAACTAACTAGTAGCTGCATCATCCATCCATCGATGAGTATACACGTAGTCGTTCAAGAAAGAGAGAGGGAAAAACTGATATTCATTACAAGAAATTATTCCAGCTCATGATTAATTAAGCACACCATCCATCAATATTCTCCAACCCTAATTTGCTGCAACACGAGAACCCTAATTTGCTCCAATAATTTTGAAAACTTTGTCGTTTCCTCAATTAATGATTTAAACCTGTCATCAAAAAAAAGAAATGGGCACTTAAGATATATATATAATCGCTCTAACTACTTCTCGTTATCATGATTTCACTTAATTATACCCATCATATAATTAACTTGGAAAATAAACCTGAGGCATCACATGGACCCTTAATTATGGATACGAAGATGTCATGTTCGATAATTAACCGCTATTATACATATGTATGTCATGATACATCATGTAAACAACACCATTCCGTAACTTAGGCGAGGTATATATGCAGTCTTTATCTTAGTGGACGATTTTATAATTTAAGCTAATGGGGAATATCAATTATTGTACAGCACAATTAGGGAGAGCGGGAGGGAGGGAGGGAGGGAGAGAGGGAGGGGCGTCATAACTAATTTTTCCACGGACATGTAGATTTCTCCCACTCTAGTAATTATGTACAGGTCCTATTATATCGACACAACGTATTTGTAGTGATAATCCCTTCAGCTACGATCAGTTTTAATTTGTTGCCAGCGTTGTTGTTGTTTTTAAACGTACTCCTACACTTATAATAATTCAATTACATGTGATCCGTAGCTCTCAGCGCATGCGTTCTATCATCATCAGTGGTTGGTGGTTCAGAAATCAGGATTATAACAAATTCAATATGTCATTCTCCCCGGCCTTTTGATGATAATTGCATATTTACACGTCGAGTACTAATCCCTTCTACTACAACCGTAATTAATTTGTGAAATACCAGCCTTAAAACGGTACTCTTTATATATACTTACACACTTAAAAATTCAACGTCTCATGTCTCCGTATTATTCGATGCATACGTCTCATGGGGCGGCCGGTCCAGAAATATTAACACAAGTCGAGGTTTACAAATTCAAAACATCGTTCTCCCTCCCGGCCTTGGGCCTTTACTAATGACATTTAATCTACAACAATAATTGAAATACATTGATTTTCACTATTTTTCAAAACACATGGTTTCTCCCTGCTGTGAACCTACTCCTCCTCCTTGAGTTAATCCATCCTTTTCATCTCAGATCAATGTGATCACAATACATATAAGCTAATTTAATGAAATTATACATAGTTTTTAATTATACTTATAAAGAGTTAATCCATACTTTTCATCTCAGATCGATGTGATCACAATACATATAAGCTGATTTAATGAGATTATCCATAATTTTTAATTACATGTATAAAGATGCAAGTAGGAAGGTACGTAGGTGGCCCCTAGATCTATAAGCAAGTGCAGCTGTTATAACCTAAGTGGTCTGATTTGCTTCGATGATTAACAAGTATGATTGATAAATAGCTCATCATAATTTTGGCTAAATTGTCTTTAATAGGCGTCGTATTGAGTAGTACTCGAGCGGTGGTGGAGTAGTTGCAGCAGGTAGGTGAGACATCAACAGGTAACCACCCTTGTTTAAATCTGGTGGATTGATAATTCTGGTACTCCTCTATTCTTCCTCTGTTAATGTAGGTCAATTCTACACTAATCATATAACTTAGAAAATACAAACACTGTCTCTGCACTTAATTTAACTGCTGCAGCTGCACTGCAAAATTAGTTCTTGTCAAGTTTCTATCTGTACATTTAATGTGATATGAACATTCATGCATTTGGAGTCCTGAGGATTTTGTCCTCAAAAATTAGGTTACATCTAAATCCAGGGTGGGTCAACAGCTGCCTGCCTCCTGGAACTTGTCCTGTTTCTTTTTTCCTGTCGAGTCCCTATTCCTTGCACGAGGTCCTTTTTGTCCATATTATAAGAATTGTTACATCTGCAGCAAATTTGTATCTCCGTATAATAGGACGTGGCAGTAGCGCCATGCAGGAGTTTTCCATCAACATGCGTTCAATAACCTCTACGGACATTGTTCTCACAAGTTCCAAGCCCGTTGTGTGAGCGATGGCGTATCGGACATGAGTTATCACATGCCCGCTTGACATTGTCGGATGATGTATAATTTTCAGTAGAGTTCATTTCTTTTAGTTTACAATGTGCAGCTAACCTAGGTAAAGATTCTTGGAAAATTAGCCTTCATTTCCGCGTACGGTTCTGGTCTCTGTCATGTACAGCGTATCGTGTTCGACAAAGAAGGTGGAGCGTTTATCTTGCAGGTCTTCATATTATTGCAGTTAGTCCTGAGTGTTTTTGCGTCTCTTTCATGTACGCTTTATTCTCTCACGTTCTTCAAAGCCGCAAAGCTCGCCCCTCGGTCGTTTGGATAAACCCTATCAGATGAGATCTAGACTTTGCAATCATTCCTAGTGGTTCATAATGTCTTGGTGGGGCTGTGCTGGTCCCTCTTTGGATACAGTCAGCTGAATGATCCGTGCACCTCCTCCTCCTGTAAAAAGAATTCAAATTCCTGTTTGAATTCAGCTGAATATGAAGACTTGTGTGTCATCACTCAGATTTGACACTGTAGCTAGCAACAATAGCATCATTTGGCACATGGGTACAATCTGCATAAAATAGACCTGATGGCATCAATTGACAATATTGCTCGTGATAATGACTTGCTGGTTTGGATCTGAAAAGGCATATATGTACACACACACACACACATCTGAGTAGAAGCATAAACTAACTGTCAGGTAAAGATTAGGAACAATGCAGGCAACTTGCAGAACCTGCATAATGTATATGTGTGTGTGTGTGTGTGTGTGTGTATATGTATTTATTCATGGTTGGAGTTCTATGACAGGTTTCATGTCCGAATTTATATAGTGTTCTAATTGCAGTTCTGACTTGTTTTGAGTAAAGAGAGAATACTTAGCGGATCTAACTTAAGATGATTCTAATTAGGATTCATAAGCTCTGGATTAGTGTAAAGCTAGCTAGAACCATGAATTATTGAGGCATACGGATGGATCCAGAAGAGTAGTACCATGTAGTATTATCATGGCTTTCTTTCTTACATCCAATACAAATCCCTTGTTCCCCGTCCCAAAAATAGGTCATTCATGTTTACTAGAGTGGTTCATGTACTGAATTGTTGAAAACTGCTTCAAGAAAGAGGACATATGAAATTGAGGAGCTTGAAAATTTCCCTCTTTTGGAAATTTCTGGCGGGAGGCCGGGTAATTATGCATTGTGCGACATGTATTGTGATAGATACGGTAAAAGTCAAGCCAAGCAAATCCAAGTATATTAATCAATAGTTTTCCTGGTTGTGACGTGACATGATACGGCGTCTTGAGACCAATCAACCAACCAACCAACCAACAACGACTATATTATTATGATCCGCAGGTAGTCATGGTCAAGTTTATAGCTTGAATTGGTTGGGACATGACATGCTACGGCGGTCGATCGATGAACAGCGATAACGATATGTTGATCCACAACTCATGGTCAAGTTTGTAGCTTGAATATACGACTGGATCATGTGATCATCATAAGTGGACCGGATCAGACTGAAACGGTAGTATGAGAATCTGCAATCATAGTGAAGTAATAAGTATAAAGCTTGAAATATACGGCGCGCTGCGGATGTGATCCACAAGTAGATCGAGAGATCTATCTCTGTAACATGAGAATCAGTCTACATGGTCAAGTTATAAGCTTTGCAGAATATTACGGCCTGGATGTGATCTATATACGTGGGGAAATCATGCGAGCTGCAAATTCATACGACTCCACGAGTGGGTGAAATAGCACGGACCTACAAACTAGTGATAGAGAATTTGCACTAGTTAGAGATCTCATGACTCGACATCAGATCAATGATGGCTGCAAGATAAAAGAAGATGAACAATATTATACATCAGCTCATCACCTGCAACTCTATGCTTAAAGTTTATATATATATATATATATATACACATATCAGGCACATCCACTTAGCAACAACAAATACTCTAGCTTTCTTTCTTTATACGGCTTGTTCCAAATGTGGCAGCTGCTGCAATATGCATGCGTCAAATCATTTCATTCTTTTCAATCCACTCCCACCGTCCCTGCTATCCCCTTGCTGCTAGCTAAGCTGCACGGCGTTGTAATTGTTGATCGGCACTAGATCACATGATACCAGAGAGAGATTTATACATAAAAGAAGAAGAAGAATAATAATTTTCACATGAATCAAAGATTACAAATTTAACCATGAGCTTGCAATATTGCAACCATCATCACTATCATCACATTGATACTAGATTCTAATTTTACCTCGCTATAATGAGAAAAAAATAAATTCATTGTTCAAAGATCACCAAAAAAAAAAATCAGCTTTTACACATTTTTGTTCATCATCAATTTTTGTCATCTTCAAAAGGGTCAGTTCTGATCTATCTGTATCCCAACAGCAGCTGCTATACAAGCGTTTTGGAATGGAAGAGTTAGGACCAATCAATTCAACAAATATATTAGCAAGCAATATTATTTGCATGCATGAGTAGATATTAATATATTAATTTACTTTCTGAATATTAAATTTTCATGTAGATACAGAGTAATTACAGATGTATGTAAATCATATCATCATAGAAATGACTTGCCAAAATCTCCAAAATATTATGTACAACTCGCTTTCCCCACCCAAAAGGATGTTCATAAAAACCATAAAGTGGGTGAAGAGGATGTAGATTTTGCATGAATCAATGCAAAGCTATTTTTTGGTTAATTTGTGATAAAGCCAAAGTGGCAATTGTCCATATGAAGATTTAGCCAAAGTTGGCTATAAGTGAGATATGAAAGTAAAAATAATTGAGCAGACTTTGATATTTTTTGGCTATCTACTGGAATCAAAAATATAGAAATCTGGCAAATTTTACTAATCTGATTTCAAATTTTGGTGGTTAAAGAACCCCCCAAATAACCTTATTTTCGAATTTTCAATTTTCAAATTCACTTTTTGGGCAATTTGGCTAGTGAAAAAAAGGCCGATAAAAAAGGAATAAAGTTGTTATGAGGTTCTCAATTATTTTAAGTGGGTGCTTTACAGGTGAAGGCAAAATGGTTTCAATGTCAAAGGAGATGGCAAAAGAATTAAGCACTAGGTTTGGTAGGTAGGTTGGTGGGATTAAGAACCCAGTGGCTCAATAGTTGATCCCTATGTTAAAAAAATTCTCTTCACAAATATTCTGCACCAATATTTACATGTGTTTAGTATTTCAATTAGGATATTGTGTGATGTGGTGATGTATCTGAGGTGGGCATCATCCATAAGACAATTTAGCCAAATTTGGCTATTGAAAATAGGAAAAGAAAAATAAAATCTAAACATCCTTATATATATTTTTGCTACCCACTTGAACCATATTGTATAGAAAATTGGCAATTTTCTGGGATATTTTTTTAAAAATTTATTGAAATTTGGCCTTTAAAATTTTAAAAACCACTGAATTTGCAACAAGATTATTGAAATTTTTACAAAACTGTGAAAATTTGCACCCAAAAAAAAGGCTGATTCCAATTTCCAAACTAGTAGGGTATGCTACAGCAATATGAGGTGACAAGGAGTTGCATATTAGAAGGCTTAGCTTGTGTTCCAATTTTCTACACACCCTAAGGTTTGGGGTGGCAGATTTTATCATTTTCTTGATCACATATTATGAGACATAGTGTTCCAATGATGATCATGATCTCCTGATAGTGTGACTAAAAATGTCTGTGGAACATGAATTTTGTGTTAAATTGTTGAGTCTACCACCCCAGACCTTAAAGTCATGGAATGGTCTCATGGTTGCCAATTATGTTGGGTGTGCCACCTAGTTTGTCCTAATGGGCTTGACTGGCACCTTACCCAACATAATGAACAGGAGCTTGACGATTCCATAGTACATTTGGGCAAAGAGATAACCACAGTTATAATATCATATTTTATTAAGAACTTCAAGTTATTGCTAATGGATGAAAGTTATTCCCCTTATTATATAAATATATGTCTAGAGCTTCAAGGTTGGTGGTATGTTCTGAAAAGCATGACTTCAGTACAACATGGCATCTGCATCATTTATTCACTAATTAACAGATGAAATCACTCAATTTGTTTACAAACTCTTTTTTGCCTGCCCGGGGTTTTTAGTGACACCCCGCACTTTCACCCATTTTACCACTGATGAGTTTACTTATTAGCTTGCGCAAAAACTAAGGTTTTCGAGGTTTTGTGATAAGTTATAGGGTAAAGTCTCAGGGTGGGACCTAAGATGGGGTGGTAGTCAAGTCTGGCCCCACATTTTGGGAATGTCCCCTCCTTCTTCCAACTTTACCTGTCACATGCATGAGACAAATGTTGTTGTGAAGTTAAACATGTGTGGATCACGAGGTGGAGGAGGTGAGGGCTTTTAACCCTACTCCCTCCTAAGAGTGGTAGGGATCTTACACTTATGAGTGGGTATAAGGTGCTTCTCTTTTCTAGGAGGGATATTAATCACATATGGTGCTTTCCAAATACATTAAGGTTTTTTTTTACACAAGTACACATAATTTTTCATGTTGTTTGGTTCTCAATTCTAAAAGGAATTTTTAATCTCAATTTTAACCTTTTTTGTGGTTTTTGATGGAACCTTTTGATGGTCTGGTTCTGAAACCAATTCTTTGGATTTTTTATTCCTCTAATTCTTATCCTTTTCATAAAGAATGTAACAATTTAAGACCAAGTCTGGTTGCATCTCCAATACACACAACTAACCAAAAATTTGACATGAAATAGTTTGTTCAAGTAGTGCACGTAATTCAAAAAAATAAAAATGATATAATATTAATTATGTACAATCAATCAAATGCAACAACAACTTGTTTACAATGTAAGGCTTATTTCAAGAGTCAAAACCCATTTAACACAAGACAAAAGGAACCTTGGTTTAGTAGGTTCTAATTCAATTTCGAAAAGAAATCAATTGTCTGGTGAGGGTTCTAATGGTAGTTCCAACTAGAACCTTCGATCTAAAGACTTCTAAACCTGACCTATGACTTCCACCTAACCTGCCAACACTTATAGTTTCTGTCCCGGTCCTAAAAGGAAGAGGTGTAAGATGCCCTATTCACTCTTGGATGGATATTGATGCATATAACTTGCCCTCCAAATATAGTAGGAAACTTCTCCCCATGCTTTCCATAGTAGTAGAAGAGCCATTAGTCATTCATTACCTACAAACTATAAAACTATTACATCCAAATGCTGTCTATAACCGAAAGAAACCAGTTCTAAACTACTTGTAACAAACATCCACACCCCCATGTGGGTCTGGGTTTTAAAACCTTGAAAGCTAATGTGTACTGCAAGGTGCAACATAATTAGAACCGTGTTATAATTATGTATTAGCTTTCAGTAAATCAGTTAGGAATTACTTCACTTTAGGGTCAGTTTCATTGTTAAATCATCCTTAAAAAAAAGATGAAATGAATTTTTTGTGAAAATATGAAGCTGAGATGTGAAATACCATCATAATTATGGTAGGCTACAATCTGAAGAATTTCACTACTCATGTAACAATGTTATACTAGATGTCTAGAATAATAATATAATTTGAAATAAAAAACAAATTAATCCAAAAGATTAATTTTTTCTTATAGAATTTAGAACTTAAATTTTTGGCAAGGTTTTACTGCTAAAAGAAAAAGGCTGGAGTTGGCTACAAGTAGGATGAGGACTGAGAATGGGGCTGTTGGCGGGGGGAATGAGGGCCTGCCACAAGATGGGAGCAATGCTTTGTATATTGGAGAAAAGAGAAATTAAATTTTTTTTGAAAGTTGATTATCAAAAATTGAAAAAATTGAGGGAAAAAATATAGTAAAAAAATGCGAACTTTCTACTTTTTTTTTCAGAGAGGAACCAAAAAATATAGAAGGATGATTAAATTTTTGTTCTTCTTAAATGGGTTGTAGCCAGATTTGGCTAAATCTTTCCTAGGGGTGATCACCACTTTGGCCAAAAGCCAAAATTCCTTTAAAAAAACAGTGTGTAAGAGCTGAGCACAGAACCCGAATTCCCAGAACTGCCTCATTCAAGGTCCTTATCCGCCGTAAAGATCTAATAATAAACTTTTTAATGGCTATGATTTTGTTTGAGAAGGAGAAGGAGAGAAACCGCACATGCAAGGTTGCTCAATTTAGGAACCTCATGAAGGAACGATGTGTGTCCTGTGTTGCGACAGAAACATTGACCAAGTGTAAGGCACCCTCCACATACATACAACTACAAATATTCTACCACTTAATTCTTTATGGATTCAATAAACTCAGCAAAGGGTACAAAACTAGAACTCACAAAGCTGGGACTTCCCTGGTACTTGGGAGGGGGAAAGGAATGAACAAGCATGTTCCCCTCCTTAATGGGACTCAGCTGAGTTTTATCCAAAAGGGAGGATTCCCTTTCTCCACAAATAAAATAACTATTGGCATGATGCTCACTTTGCAGACACAATTTGCCTTCGTACTACAACAACAACAAAAGTGTCATTCTTATTGCATGTTGCTGGTCCCCCCCCTCCCCCAGCTCTTCTCTCTCTCTCTCTCTCTCTTTCCCATCCGCAACTCACGCGCATACATACAGAGCCCATGACTTCTCAAAGAGTCAGGATGATGAGCACTCTGATGTCATAGGAAGAACGACCTAAAAAAAACACACAAACACACACACACAGGAGAAGCAAAACTATCTGACACTTAAAGGGGGATTGTGTGGCTACTTCACCCCAATTTTGTGGCAGCTCCTAAAACGTTTGCTGTAACAGCAGCATCATGTGAGTGAGTGAATGAATGAATTATTATTATTATTATTATCCAGTCTGATGAGAGAAAGTGTGTCCAATTTGGAACATGCTTTTCAAACACAGTTGTGCCCAAGACCCCAGGGCTGATGATGGGTCAGTGGTAGAGCCCCTGTCTGGGACCTTGGGGGACCTCAGAACAGGTGTCTGGGCTTCAAACCTGCTGGTGTGCAGGTTGAAAGCCCTGCCAGAGCCTTCTGCCACACTGAGCTTGACTTGTGTGGGTGCCGACTGCTTGTCGGTTGGGTTTGTTGCTTGTGCTTTCCCAAAACAAAAAACAAAAAACACACAGTTGTGTGTGTATGTGTGTGTGTGTGTGTGTGTGTTTTGGGTTCATTGGCAAAGCTGAGTTGTTGATTATATGGGCTTTCAATGGCATGGTGCACTCAATGGATGCTGCACTGGTAGCTCTTCATTCATTGTGGCCAGCTTTTTCCTAGTCCTTTTTAGGCTTGCCCTTTGTTTGTTCGTGGCATGTTATTATTCATTTTAAAGTAAATTTCTATACTTTTTGTGTAATATATTGTATGTGGTAGAGTCTAGACACAGAAAACAGAATGGTATTATTGATTTTCAGTTGGATTTCTTTCTTTTTTTGTTGAATATATTTCCATGGTAGAAAGTAGAAAAATGTTGTGTGGACATTCAAAGATGGTGACAACCACATTGGGGAACAATGGAAGTAGCATTCCCAATATTGAGATGGAACCACCCGGGTTTATCATTCCTTGGTTATTGGTTATAATAACAATAACCTGGGATTGAGAATTATTAGAGAAGGATGGTAAGTTTGGTACCATGTCCTTGTGGATGTCTAAATACCTTCCTTTCGTTATTAATCCCCAAAATGGTAAAGTTCCATCTCCCAAACAGCAAGCAAAACCCATTATTTCAACCTTGGACATCGGGTTACAAGCTCATTGACACAACAACAGCCTGAGCTTGTCTACATATATCCATGCAATGTTGGTATTGCACCTCAATACCGAGTTGCCAATAATTGCCAATAGAACAGATATATTATGTACCCATGTGATGGCAAGTGAAAAACTAAAAATTAGGTCATTTTATCAAAGGCAACCTTTGGGGGGTGGGGTGGGGAAGGAGAGGTCTTTTTTACCCTTTAAAGTTTATCACACCTTACACCATTAACATCACAAATAGAGTTACCTAATAACAATTTAATTTGTCTAATGAGCATTAGATTATGGATGCATTATTTTACCATGAGTCCATTGTCACTCCTATTTCCTCCTTTGTATTTCTTCTCAATTACTTTGCTTTATATCTCTCTCAATATAATGAAACTTTTGAATTTCATCAAAGTATCACAACATGTGATTCACAAATTGATCACATGTGATTATCCAAAGTGACTAGCATTAAGAACAACTGTGACAAGTTTGTGAACCAAAATCATTACAAATTCATTGGGCATTCAAAAAATAATAATAGCTAACATGGTTGTTGGCTTGGACCCTGTAAAGATACTGAGCTCACAGAACCTATGTAAGATTTCCTTTGGTCCCCACATCTTGAGGAATGTTCACCAGAGTGTTATTTCTATGAAGTTTGAGCTCATTGTCTATCATGGGCCAAACCCATCTATTGTCATGATATCCCTTTCTCTTTGTCAACTACTTCTAAAATTCATAACAAAATATGAATTTATTAGATTATAAATGATAAATAAAAATAGATAGTACTATATGTAATATACTGTGATTTTTTCATGAGGTTCTTTTTTTCCTCTGATTCCAAGACACTGGAATTCCTCTTTACAAAGGTAGTTTTTTTGTTTCCCCCCCCCCTCCTTTCTTTTTTGTCTCCTCCTTTCATTACAAAGGTGGTTTTTGACACATCTACCTTCAAAGGGACTCCATTGCACAAAGATAAAAAGCTATTTTGGGAGGGGATTGGGAGAGAGAAGGAGGTAAAGGTGAATCACCAAATTACTACTCTGTCATTATTATGTCTTCAGACAAAGATCTAAATGTATCATGTTCAAGCACCTGACAAGCTACACAAAATTGGGTGATATCTTTTCTGTTCCAGCTTTTTAAGGTGAGAATCAAAGAAAGAGAGTTGGACATAAATATTGACAAAGTAGTGATCCTAAGTGATCTAGTAGCATCTCCACCCACACTTGCTCCCCCTCCCCTATTTGGGCCTCTATCAATATTTATCACATCCACCATACATTGTTTGATTATGACCCTCATCCTTGAGTCATAAACAGTACCCACAACAAATATGGAGCCAATAATATAAAGGGGAGAGACTCTTTTTAAGTGTCACACCACCTGGGGCCTATCATTCATTATAGCTGGCCAATAAAAGAAATTAGCCCTATATTGGGTGGGTGGCACTGAATCGTTGATATAATTTACAGGCCCAAACTGGAGTTTCATACTCTATAGAAAAATTGGTATAGAAAAATAAAAGATTCTACTGAAGGTCTCCCCCTCCATTAAGTGATCTTGGGTACCAGTTTTGTTGTTTGGGGGGGGAGGAGGGGGGAAAAAGCCAAGGAAGGCCCAAACATGTCAGAGAGCACACAGAGGCACAGGAATAGGGGCAGGATCATCAAACCCAAGGACACACAGCAAAGATCTCAACATTTGGACTTTAATACGCTCTTAACTGCACACCCTTGGAAGTACAACCAACAAAGATTTGAATCTTTATTTTTGTCAGTAAACTTGTGAACTGGTGAACTGACTTTGTTGTTTTCTTTTCCACTTTCCTTTGGCTGTCCTTGCCTATACCTATTTGCCTTCAAAACTAGCCTCTAGGTACCTACTACCTACCCACTTCCACTGGAAGACTTTTTTTTTAATTTTTAATTTTTATGACCACTTTGTTGCTGCAGCATGCATGAAGTTTGTTGCCAGTTTTTATTTTTATTTTTAATTTAATTTAAATTTTTTTTAAACCTTCAGTTGTTTGTTGGCCTTGCCTAGCAAGAAGGCAAAGGATATTGTGTTCAGATTCAATATATATAGAGTATATATAGTAGTAGATTGAGGGATTTTGACCAGCCCCCTAGGTAATAATGGGTCTATTTTTACATGAGGGTTTTTGAAAGATGATATTTTGGCTTGTGTTGAAACTTTGAGATTAGTTATAGAGTTAATAATAGCTTGAAGGATTTTTGGTTTTCTTTTAGAGTTTTTTTTTGAAGATTATATTTTTTGCTTGGTGAAATATTTGAGTTTCCACAATTCTTCTTTTGCCTCTTAAGATATGTTTTTAATGTAAATGGCAAGGCCACAATGTGACACACCCCTTGTTCATAATTCGGTAGGGTAGAGAGGCCTTTTTTCATTACTTTTACTCACACCCATAGAGTTAAAAATTAAACAAGATCTAAACTCAAAATGTACCCTCTGCTTTTGACCTATTGTAATTCTGATTTGTTTCTACAAACCTGTACAGATCCTAGACTAAACAGATACTAAACTGAACAGAGAGTGAACATAGGGTCAGCTTTCAAATTGACCCCCCAAAAACAATTTTGCAAAAAACAGAAAAAAACAAAAAAAGAAAAGAAAAAAGCACTAATTCATTTTCAGAAATTGAAAATTATTATCATTTCATGATCTACAATAGTCTACTATGATATTGGTCATATGAGTAGTGAAATTTATTCATATCATATAGCCTACAATAATTATGATGGGTTTTGAACATGTCAGCTTCATATTTTCACAAATATTTCATTTCAATATATTTAAAATGATTTTTTAAATGACAAAAATTGACCTTAAGGTTAAGGTATATAGTGTTATAAATTATTGTACAGGAGTTCATCCACAAAGTGGAATGAAAACTTTCAAGGCAGAACCTTTCTAGGCACATTATAATAGGCATTAGTAACCATTGTGGACTCTCTAAGCATTTAAGTTGGATTGGATTTCTGACATGAGGAAACCTTGGGTCTGCCCTAGAACCTTGGTCTGGCCTTTTTGTAAGAACTTGGGGGTGTGGAGGTTGGTTGACCAGGACCCAGAGTGAGCCAGCACCAACCAGTGCACCATGAAGGATGGATGGAAAGTGGTCCTGAAACAGTTTTCTGTTGGGTTCCAGTTCCCTAGTTAACCATGGGTGTTACCTCAGTTGCTTTTTTTCTTTTTACTACTTGGGTGGTGGGTAGGTAGGTAGTAAAAAACAGCCTTTTACTGTGGATCAACAATCTACTTACCTACTAGTCACCTATTTTCCTACCTATGTACCTATATATAGGTCCCTCCTCCTTACATAATTGGTTACCCAAGGTGAAACCAGAGATTAGCTCAGTTGAGGTTCATCCACAATTGAGTCATTACACAGGCATCCCCATGGATGATGATGCGCTCGAGGGTGGTGGTTCATTCTGGCCATTGACTGGGTACAATGGGTATGAATGAGTTACGAATAGTGTTTTTCTTACACAATTTTGTGATGTAGGTATGGTGGTGATTCATCCATCCGAAAAAGAAAAAAAAGTTGGGGTGAAATTTGGCTAAAATGAATTATGAAAGTTTTAAAATAAATTAGAAAATCATGTGATATTTGACCAGGGTTTTCTTTTTCAATTTTGTGAGAAATTTTTTTTGGTAAATTTTATTTTATTTTATTTTTGTAAAATTAGTCAAATTTACACTAAAAAAACATAGTTATCTAGAAATTACCCTCACTTTTTTTTTTGTTGTATTAGGAGTTTGTGGCCTGAGGGATAACACTATATGGTTGGTGTTTTTGTTTTCTTTGCCTCTTTGCAATCAAGTTTTTCATTTGTGCCATATGTAAAATTAGTATATATATATATATACTATATGGTTTGGGCTAAGACTATTTTATAAAGTGATTCGAGGATCGTACAAGGACACCATATGATTGTTGTGGACACACTCTTGGAGCTCTACAACTTTTGTGTTCATGCACTCTACAACTTTGTGTCCTTGCATGAAGTTCAGGCTCATTTTGCAAGGAGCAGTGTGAGGTAAGGACAATGGAGAAAGAAAGTTCAGTTTCACCCAATTCAAATCAACCCACCCACCACCCCAATCAATATAAACAAAACACATTGCAGATCTCTAGAAGTTACATTTGCAATGCTAACTCCATGCTTTAAATTTTTTAAAAAAAAACCCCTGACCCAATTGAGGAAGAAAAAGAGGAAACAGCTTTGGATTTCAAAAGGAAAGTAGAAACCCTAAAAACCCTAAACCAGAAAATTTTCCGGATTTCAACTTGGGAGAAAGAATTCTAATACTCCAATCTCACTTCAGAGGAATTTGGGCACCCTTATTGAACATTGGGATTTTTTTGGATTTCAAAAGGGCAATTAGGAACTTGAAATCTTAAACCCTAAAACTTTCAAGTTTTCAACTGGGAGAAAGAATTCGTATACTTCAATCTCACTTCAGAGAAATTTTTTGGGCACCTGTAACAAAAATTGGGATATTTTCAGATTTCAAAAGGCGGATAGAAATTTTGAAACCTTAAACCCTAAACCCTAAAACTTTATGGTCTTCAACTGGGAGAAAGAATTCATATATGTACTCAAAAAATCTCACTTTAGATGAATTTGGGCACCTTTAGAGAACATTTGAAGTAATGACAAACCAAACCAAAGCGGTAAGCAAGTCTAATGTGAAGTTAAAATAGTTTTCATTCTTCCACCCATTTATGAAATAATCATGTTTTGCTAAGAAATTTCAAATTTTTTGACCTAGGAGGCTAAGGGCATTTTTACACCTGTTTTACCTCCACTCAAAACCTTTAATTAGGAATCCAGCACAAATGGGATTATCAAACTAACCTTATGGTTCCAAAGTTTATAAACTCTGAAAATTTTGGTAGAAATTTTAGCAACAATCAAGCAAAGGAGATAGGAAAGTCAGATTGAGCTCATGCACACTCAGTAGTGTGCTGCCCAAGGTTGGATCCAAAGCTTCATTGAACCCTAAAAAAAAAAGAGAGAAAAAGATTCAGAAACGTGTGACTTTCTCAACTTTGCCATAAGGTGGTGCAAGTCTTAAGTGATACATGTATTCATGACTTGGGCATCTAGGTACCATGTAATAATAATACCTTGGCCACTTTGACACATGTTTTTCACATAATTAATTAATTAATTAATTAATTTTGAGGATTCCATTTCAACAAAATAATGATATATTCCTAAATTTTCCATCAGATTCTTTAGTTTTCCTTGAGAAATAAATACTTGTGAAAATTAAAACACTTTTTTGAAAATTTCAACGATTTCCAAAAATCATATAATCAATGTCAAACTTGGCCCAAGTACTTACGGTGGTAGTAGTGGTAGTAGTAGCCAAAATGAACATTGATTGTGAAACCTCACTTGCCTTCCGTAGCTTTAAAGAAATGGGAGATGTATGCATTCCATAATTCAAAGGCATTAGAAACAAGAACGGACCATTGTACCCGGCATGATGTGTGTCAAGATAGATTATAAAGGGGGTGAAGATGGTAGCATCGCTACCTAGTTGATATATATCTATATATATATTGTTCCCTTGGGGGCAAACTTTTGATTGCCAAAAGGAAGCCTCCAAAGAAAAGGGCATCTCATGAAAACCTAGAATTCATTGAAGTAGTGTGTGGAGACTTAGGAAGTGAGTGAGTGGGAGGAGTCCCCAAGTCCACATGATAGTAGTAGTAGTTAGTAAGTAAAATAAATAAGTTGTCCTCAAATTTGTCAGCAGAGACACACAAGTACCCAAAATGAAGAGTCCTTGGGCCTTTGTCCTTGGCTTGACAAGGTAGTAGTAGCTAACAAAATGATAACAAACCCACCCAGCAGCTTCTGAATTTGTCCCAACTCTTAACCTAAATAATATATTAGTAGTTAGGTATTCATTGTGAGCCTGCCTAAAAAAAATTTAAATTTTTTAAAAAAAATACTAGGAAAAAATAGAATCACAAGTAGGTAGTAGGTACCTTTGGTGGGGTGTTTCACTAGTAGGCCTAGGAGTACTTGTGAGTCTGCACATAGACACATAAAAAGTGCAGTGGCATTTGCAACTATACAATGGTACTTTGAGAACCCTTCTAAGGACTAATATGCTTGTACTCATCTTCTGAAATTCATTCCTTCTCATCAGAGTGTGTGTGTGTGTGTGTGTGTGTGTGTGTGTTTTTTCGGTTTTGTGATGAAGCTGAAGTGGCAACTAAAACCCCCAACAAAAAAAACAAAATTCAACAAGGAAAAATGAAAGTACTACTAGTCCCATCATCTTGCTTTCTCTCTCTCTCTCTTATTTGAATTTAGTTGGTTGTGAACTAAACATGTTGATCTATAAAATCAACATGTTTAGTTCAAAAGAAAATGGACAATGTTTGGGCTTTTCAACACCTCCAGCTCAACTCACACAAGTTGAAAGAGACAACAAGAATGAGCAAGGGAGAGGAGGAAATGATAGTTTTGTGAATAATAACAATAATAATGCACTAGACGTATTGAGATGTCTTGATTGGCCCATGTGAAAGGGTTGTCACAAGGACATCTTGTACCCTACCTAAATATAATGGGGTCTTGGAAACATGAAGAATTCATGTAGGGTGTCAATTAATGCAACCCAACTTATGTGCTTCTCACTTGTCTACTTTCTTACATCTACTTCAGTTCTAATGTATCACCCCCCCCAAAAAAAAAAGGTAAAAAAAGGATGCTCAATCAAATATACAAGTTCTTAGACAACATAATTTCCATCCATAAATAAGAATACTTACATATTTGATAGTTCATATTCTTTACATTCTCTAATACCAACAACCCCTATATTACATTCTAAAAGCTTTGGTGAATTGGAACTCTTTGGATTTATTCTCACGAGCCACCATAGCCCTTATCATGGCAACACCATTCACTTAAATGCATTTCCAATTGGAATCCCACTTCCACAACAATTCACAAGTTCTTACAAGGGAGGAATTATCGCTCAAACCCACATTTTCCTAGCCATCATGGTCACAGTCCCCTAATCTCTCTAGTTTTAATAGAGGATTGGCCAAAATTCCCAACTTGGAGCACCTATGAGGATGTTCACTTCCCTTCACATTTTTTGAATTCTTAATCTAAAATTTGTGAACTCAAGCACATCCACTTTTGAGACAAGATGCCAATGATGGATTTGCTTTATAAATCATTTTTCTTTTTCATCACATTCGCCATCAACTCATCCTTAAACATTCTACTTACCAAAACCTAAATCTCCAATGGGGCAGAAGGTTAGAAATAAGAGCCAAACACCTTCAACATTCATCTTACATGTGTTTATAGAAAACCAACAAAAAAAAAAGTATACACACACACACACCTCTTCTAGTTAAAATATTTAGCTTGCTTGGTTGATGTTTGCCCTCCTCAATGAATATTCTTCCACTCTTTAAATCTCGCATTCCGTACTTTTTCCCACCACATCAAAATGCTCCAAGCTAATCATTCTTCAAGTAACTTGATCCAACTTGAAAAAAAAAAAAAACAATGTTTATAAACATGCAAGCACACACCACACAAAGCAATAAACCAAACACCAACGTCTTTGTAACATTCATGGATATCGACACCTACAAATGTAATGCAAAAGAAGCAAACAATTTTATTTTGAGAAAATCACATTTCCCATGATGGTGAATGATCAAAATTAACAATGATGTGCCAAATTAAGGTGGTTTGATACTTTTTTTTTTTTTGGTGCTCCTTTTAAGTCACATATGTAGCCACTCCCATCATCAAAAATTTGTGTCCTCATATATTGGCACTTCAAGGCATATGGTGGTATAATTGCACATCTCACATAACTCTATCCCACATCTAACCATCCTTGTCTTTCAAGATACAACCTTTAAACATTCATCATCCTATTCATGATGTCCATGTCTGTCATTGTATCTAGCAAATAGATAAGATCCTTCCTAACTTGTTGATAGAGATTTTTTTTTACTTGGTTTGCAAATCATTTTCTTCACGATCCCATCAGAATGGGCCATTGTGGATGAAGAAACTAATGTGTGATTTAAAAAAATTTACACATCTTATCAAATTTTACCATCCATTTTTCACCATTGTCAATAAGCACATACTTTGGAACCCCCAACGTGCATATTATTGTTTTTTTTCAAAAATTTGGTAATAGTTTCAATAGTATGTTCACATTGACCAAAAGGATAGTTGTTTCATTAAAGGCTTGGGGCATGGAAGACATGAGTTTTTTTTATTGAAACATTTGACTAAAGTGCTTTTTTTGACCATGTGACAAACCAAACATTGGATAAAAAAAAGTAAAAGATTTATCAAGATGACCAAAGCTTAGTCAAATTGACCATACCCAATGACCGTTGTGATTTATAATCAATCAAATTGAACATTTTAATTTAACACTTAATAAAATCAACCACACTTATTTTTCTACTTAGATTATAAGTTTATTTTGTTTAGGATACATATCAACCTTAAGTTCATAGTTAGTAGGCCCTCAATTAAGCATATTACACTTCATAAATACTTGTAAAGTTTAATAAGTTACCTACATGCGACCTACAAGCAAATATGGGTACTTAAATTTAGTACATTAATTAGCTGATATTTAATAATTGATAGTTAATACTCAATAATTTATGATTAATAATTTATATAATTAATTAGTCACCAAATAAATATTAATTAATAACCAATAACTAATTTATCCATCAAGTTGTTAATTGATTAATTATTATTATCAAATTATCAATTTAACATTTTTTGAGGCTAATACTTGATAATAATTTATAATAATTAATAGTAATCAATATTTAATCGTTAATAATGATTGATAAATGATTATTTTTAAAAAAATAGTTAATAGTAATTTTCTATATGTTAATTATTAACTATTAATTCATAGTAAATAATCAATAATTAGTAATTAATAGTAAAAGATTATTATGTAATTTATAAACTTAAGTTCATATTGTTCAACCATTAAAATCATTTCCTCGTCAACCACATGTTAAACTTCCATCATCATCATCATATGTTCATAATTAGCAATAGTGCTTTGTGTGATTTGTGAGTGGTCCAAGGGGTAATCTCTCCTAATCAAGCTCTTGCACTCACATTAGCTCCTCCTACTAACACCAAGTAAACTTGATTTGATAGTATTTTGCCACATCCAACATTATTTCCCAATCCTCATCTAATATCATTCAATGAGTTGATCGATGTAGGGTAAATACATAGACCGGGGGCATTCCTAAGATAAGGGGGTCAAGGACAAGGCCATAGCTGAGTCCAGTCCCCCCCCCATTTTGGGAATGTCCCACACCCTTGGGCTTTTACCCATTATTAAGCATGAGGCAATTGGTGAATCTAAACATTTGTAGATCACAAGAGAAGCTAAGGGGGATGATGGCTCTTAAACCTACTTCCTTAAAGTGTGGCATGGAGCTGACATCTACAAAATAGGGCATAATTTCACTCTCACTCTTAAGGAGTAGGTGTAAGATTGCTTGCTCCTCTTTGCTAGAGGCAGCAGCATTATTAAAAAATATATAGAAGATGCCCTTCCAAAGACATGTGTGCTAATTTAAGACACAGATTCTCTCATTACTTGGGGGGTTTCCTCATCCACAGCATTAAAATGTATGTGATATAGCCTGGGTTTTGTGGATTTGGAGACTTTTACTCCTATTATTTTTAGTACCAACAATATGAACTTGAATTATTTATGTATTAATCTGAACAGTACAAATTAATTTTTAAAAAAAGGATTTATTGTGCCCAAGAATGAATTTGAATTGTTATTCATGAGAAGGACATATTGGCACTTGAAAGTGTCCCCCTCCAATTCAATTTCAGGATTGTCCTTCCTCCAAAATGATAGAGAAATGTGCATTCTCTCCTATCAATTTTCAGAATGTTTGACTATGACACACTTTATGGGTATAAGTTGCTCACCACTTCCAATCTTTGCATGGAGTCAAGTTGCAACATAATAAAGCCCCTTTGTCTTCACCACCCAACTTATATGTACTTACTATGTTCCAAATTTTGTCATGATATTTATGAAAAGAAACCCCACCTCTCAAACCATCACATAACTAGTAACATCATGCATGGTACAATGTTACAGCTGATGAGTACAATGTTATTCTTTTTTGCCCCTTTTTTTGCCCCCCATTTTCAAATTAGAAGGATGGACTCAGCATTGTCCTTGGGCCCTCATTTTGGGAGTCCCCCCCACCCCACCCCCCCCAACAAAGCCCTACACTACACTTAAGAGCTGATCTTTTGTGTAGGTGGAGGTGAAAAGCTTCTCTACAATTAGTGGTATTGTGCAACCTCTACCACTAAGCAATGACCAGGCATGATAGTTAGTAGTGTGGAGCCATGTTTTAGAAGATAGATACACCTTGTTCACACCATGACCATACATCCCAATCACTTGTGCAACCAACTTTTCAAGAGGGACCCTAGAAATCCCTATGACCTTCCATGATTTGTGAAAGAAAATCTACCTTTCACTATGTAGAATGCATACAAACATTGTAGCTTTGGAAGCAAGCAGCTCATTTCGTAATGGCTATGGCCCTTATAGCAAATTCAATAGTGAAAAGTGGGGGTGAGAGAATAAAACCCCTGATAGACCATGAATGATGGATGGTATCTGGACAGGAAACACTTTTTCATTGTATTCATGTCCCATAGTGAACCAGGGTGGTTAACTATGTACTAACCATCAACATGTATCAACCTTTTACCGTAGGTACAAATTGGCTTGTTGTATCTATGTGTTATGTGAAAGAACAAATAGAACAATGGTTGTCATGTAGATAGAACAAACCTTCTCAAACCTATTTGTTCTATCTACACCACAACCGCTTACCATGGTAAACCCTACATACTTTAAAAGCATAGTTAGTTTTACCGGGGTACTGTGAAGTAGAAGTAAAAAGGTTTCACAAGGAAGATGGAACCTTGGCAACTCAGTTGTGGTTCATCCATAATGGAGTCATAAATGGGCAGAGCCAACAAAGGATGTGTGTGTTTAGGACCTAAATCAATAGATGGTATAGGATATCAAATGGGGGGTTTGTTTTTTTTTTTTTTTTTTTTTTTGGGGCTAAAAACTCTTCCTTTGGTGGTCAATAAATATTCCCCCCCCCTCCTAACTTATGTTATTTTTTTTTTTTTTTTTTTTTTTTTTTATCGCAAAATATGAAAAAAATATAAGAGATAATATCGCCACTACCGACACAAAAAAAAAAAAAAAAAAAAAAACAAACCCCGG
>Ga0116230_10001524_pt1 | contig 22177 bp, 18 predicted proteins | sample S1TSphfallax_3_FD_88678 | JGI IMG/M metagenome (GOLD analysis project Ga0116230, IMG submission 88678) | Host-associated microbial communities from peat moss isolated from Minnesota, USA - S1T2_Fd - Sphagnum fallax MG | ecosystem: Host-associated > Plants > Peat moss > Unclassified | place... | reverse complement strand
CGCCTTGGTTGATGAGCCGTACGACCTGACTGGCGGAGAGTGCGGCGAAGGCCTGAAGACGGGCCTGGATCTCGTACACAGCCAGCGCGATGGCGACCGCCACGGCGCCGCCGGCGAGATACGGATGATGGCCGACGAACTCGAATAATCGCTGCATGCTGCTTGAGGCACTTTGGGTTTTCGGGCGCGCAGTATAGCAGCTGCTTGTATGCTTGCCGTCCTCGACGACGGCGATCCTAGATGAACTGTTACATCAGATACTTATGTGTTGTTTGCCTGGTGAGTCCGGCGTTCGCGCCGGGGCTTGTGGCGGGGGCGCCCAATGCGGATGAGGCCCAGGCAAAATTGGCCGAGGTGCAGAGCCGCATCGCGGCATTGACGAGTCGCTTGGCCGGCGAGCTTCAGGATCGCGATGCGCTGGCCGCGCGAGTGCGCGAGGCGGATCTGACCATCACGGCGCAGCGCCGCAAACTGGACAGCCTGCGGACCGCCCAGGCGGTTGCCGAGCGGCGTCGCGCGGAGCTGCGCTCCGCAGAGGCGCGCAACCAGACGGCGCTCGACGCGCAGCACGCCGCCCTGGCCGCACAGGTCCGCGCCGCCTACTTGATCGGCCGCCAGGAGCCGCTCAAGTTGCTGCTGAACCAGGGCGATCCCGCGAGTGCCGGACGCCTGCTCGCTTTGTACGGCTACTTCGCGCGGGCGCGAGTCGCGAAGATCGAGGAGATTCGCGCGCAGGTCATGCGCATGCAGGCGCTGCTGGCCGAAGAGGATCGCGTCGGCGCCACGCTGCGGCAGCTCGCGGCCGATGCGGCCCAGGGAATGGAGGATTTGCAGCGTGCCCGCGCTGCGCGCGCCTCGGCTCTCGTGGCCGTGACCCAACGAGTGAGCAGCGGGGCCTTGGAACTCGGGCGCCTCAAGCGCGAGGAACAGGCCGAGGAGGCCCTCGTGGCCGATCTGGCCCGGGTCCTGCAGGATTTTCCGGTCGATGCGCAGCTGAGTTTCGACGCCTTGCGGGGCCGTCTACCGTGGCCCGTCGCGGGCAGGATGACTGCGCGCCTTCAAGATACTCGTGAAGGCGCGTCCGGCGTGCGGGCCAACGGGGTGCTCATCGACGCGCCCCGCGGCGCGAAGGTGCGTGCCCCTTATTTCGGGCGGGTGGTGTACGCGGACTGGCTGCAGGGCATGGGGTTGCTGCTCATCATCGGTCATAGCGGCAATTACATGACGTTGTACGGGCACGCCGAGGTGCTTTATAAATCGGTGGGGGACTGGGTCGCGCCTGGTGATGTGATCGCGGCGCTCAGCGACTCCGGCGGCGCGGCGCCGCAGCTGTATTTCGAGATCCGCGACGGTCGCAAGGCGGTCGATCCGAAGCTCTGGTTGAAGCCAACGCCCTGACGGGGCGCGCGCCGCGGCGGACTGCCCGGCCCGCCGCTGCTCGCAACTGACGGCTGGCGCATGTACGCTTCCACGCCTGATGTTCAACAATTCCCGCAAGGTGTTATGGATGGGCCTAGGTCTGTCTCTCGGCCTGTCACTCGGGCTGGCGCGGGGAGTACTCGCCGACAAGCCGGCCGCACTGGGCCAGGATTTGCCGTGGGCCGATGCGCGAATGTTGGCCGAGGTGCTGGATCGCGTCGAACGCGACTACGTCAATCCGGTCGATGATCATCAGCTACTCCAGGCGGCGATTCGCGGGATGGTGTCGTCGCTCGACCCCTATTCGGCTTATCTGGACGCGGATGAATACGACGAGATCAAGATTTCGAGCTCGGGGCAGTATTCCGGGGTAGGGATCGAAGTGTCGTTGGAGGACGACCAGGTGGTCGTCATCGCGCCTTTCGAGGGATCGCCGGCTGCCCTCGCCGGGATTCGCTCCGGCGACGTCATAGCGTCCATCGACGGCATTGCGGTGAAGACCAACGCGCTCGATGACACCATCGGACGCATGCGCGGCAAGGAGGGCACGTCGGTGAAGATCGGCATCCTGCGCCAAGGCAGCACCGAGCCGTTGGAATTCACGCTGCAGCGCTCGAGAGTGGAATTGCACAGCGTGAAATCGGAGCTGGCGGAGCCTGGTTTCGGCTACGTGCGGATCGCGGAGTTCAGCGAAACCACGGGCGACGATCTCGTCAGTGCACTACGCGCGCTGCGCAAGCGCAACGGCGGCCCATTGAAGGGCTTGGTGCTCGATTTGCGCAATAATCCGGGCGGCGTGCTCGAAGCGGCGGTAGCGGTGGCCGATGCGTTTCTGGACGGTGGACTCATCGTCAGCGCGAAGGGCCGCACGCCGGAGTCGAAGTTCGAAATGAACGCGACGCCGGGCGATGAATTATCCGGGGCGCCCATCGTGGTGCTCGTCAACGAGGGCTCCGCCTCCGCGGCGGAGATCGTCGCCGGCGCCTTGAAGGATCATCGGCGCGCCACGCTCATGGGCAGGACGACGTTCGGGAAGGGCTCGGTGCAGACGGTGATGCCGTTGTCGGGGGATCGCGCCATCAAGCTGACGACCTCGCTCTATTACACGCCCTCGGGCGTGTCGATCAATCACCGGGGCATTGCGCCGGACATCGAATTGGCAAGCGACCCTGCACCGACGCAGACGCCCAGTCCGACCGCACCGCTCGAGCAGCGCGACAGCCAAGTCAAACGCGCCATTCAGGAGCTCAAGGTTCCGACGGTGGGCGGCTCAGGTTCGCTGTCCGCCGCTCTGCGGCCCCGCTGACCCCGTGCGGAGCACTCGTTCGATCGAGGTCCTGTGCCTCGTCTTGGCGGCGCTGGTGCTGGTGTGGTCGAACGCACTGACGACGCAGCTCAAGTCGGTTTTGTGCGTTCTGGGGGCATTCGCGTGCGCGATCATCGTGTTTCGCGCACGCCGCTTCTTCCCCGACCACCAGCGCGTCAAACTGCAGATCGAATCGTGGTCCATGGTGCTGTTCATCACGGCCGTGCTCTGGTTCACGGGCAAGAGCGCAAGCCCGCTGCTGAACCTGTATCTGCTGCCGATCACGCTGAGCGCGCTGACCCTGGGGCGCGCCGTCACGCTCATCCAGGTCGCCGTCATCATGGCGTGTCATGTCGCTTTGGCGGCGGCGACTCCGGGCTTGGATGTGGCCTCGTTGCCGTACCTGAGCCGGGCGGTCGGCGAACTCGCGCCGTTCTTGCTCGTCGCCTACCTGACGACCACCTTGTCGGCCGACATCAGCGAGGCGCGCGAGCACATCGAAACGCTGGCGCAGACCGATGCCTTGACGGGACTCGCCAATTTGCGCTTGTTCAACGAAGTCTGGCAGCTCGAACATGCGGCCTGCGAACGGAATCAAGGTTCCTATGCGTTGCTGATGATCGACATGGACAAGCTCAAGGACATCAACGAAAACTTCGGCCACGAGGGCGGAAACAGCGCCATCATGCTGGTCGCGCAGTGCCTCGAGCGCAGCATTCGCGGCACGGACATCGCCGCGCGCCTCGGCGGCGACGAATTCGCGGTTCTGCTGCGCGGTGCGTCGCCCGACGTGGCCGAAGCGGTCATCAAGCGCGTGCGACATAACGTGTACAAGACGACGCTGGATCTCAGATCCCGCATGATTCGCTGCAGCGTCAGCATCGGTGTGGTCAATTGCCCGAGGGATAGCCGCGACATGCGGGAACTCATGAGCCTGGCCGACCGCAGGATGTACCGCGACAAGGAACTGCGCCGTGCGCCCGGCGCTCATGCCGATGGCTAGCGACTGCTCGCAGCGTGCGCGGCCGCCCCGGCCGGCGACGCTATCGAACGATTGATCATTTAACTTTACCCTGAAAGATGGCAAAGTTAGGGGCGCATCACGTTCACGCGTGATTAACATATGATTACCTTGCGATAGTTGCTTCAAACAGGGACACACATGCGACCCATCAAACGAGTGCGGCCCCTGCCGGCGGCGCTGACCACCGTGCTGTTGACCGTGTGTGGCCTGAGTGCGACGGCGAAACCCGCGTTGTTACCCAAGCTGAAGTCGAACTCGGTGCTCATCATCGACCAGAGCGACTCGACCGTGCTGTATTCGCGGCGGTCCGACGTGGCGGCGCCGATCGCATCCATCACCAAGCTGATGACTGCGCTCGTGGTGTTGGACGCGAAGCAACCCTTGAGCCAACCGCTCGAAATCACCGAGGCCGAGACCGGTCTGCCGAAGAGCGTCGGATCGCGGCTCAGCGTGGGCACGGTACTGACCCGCGGTGATCTCCTGCATCTGGCGCTGATGTCGTCGGAGAACCGCGCCGCGCATGCGCTGGCCGTCAATTATCCGGGCGGACTCTCCGCGGCGGTCGCGGCCATGAATCGGAAGGCTCAGGCGCTCGGCATGACGAGTTCGCACTTCGAGGATCCGACCGGCCTGTCGAGCGAGAACGTCGCGAGCCCGGAGGACTTGTCGAAGCTGGTCATCGCGGCCTCGCATAATCCGACCATCAGGGAGTATTCGACGGATCAGCGCTACACGGTGCGCGTGCACAAGCACTTGGTCGAGTTTCACAATACCGACAATCTGGTGGCCAATCCCACCTGGAACATCATCGTCCAGAAGACGGGCTACATCGCCGAGGCCGGAAAGTGCCTGGTCATGGAAGCCGTCATCGAAGGTCGCAACGTCGTCATCGTGCTCCTGGACTCGGTGGGCAAGATGACGCGCGTGGCCGACGCCAAACGCGTCAAAAGCTGGATGGAGGGCACGGCCACGGAGCGGATCCAGGTGTCGATGCGCTAGGATCCGGCCCCGAATTTGACCGAGACGGTGGCGACCCAGGTACGGGGTTCGCCGAGCTGCACGTATAGTTCATTGTTAAAATTCGGCGGGACGTCGCCGAAATAAAACCCCCGCACCGGGTAGCGCTTGTCGAGCAAGTTGCGGCCCGACAGGTAGGCGGACCAGCGCTCTGCCTCCCAACCGATCTTGCCGTTGACGAGGCCGTAAGGCTTCGAGGTCGTCGGGTTCGGCGGAAGGTCGAAGTAATACCCTCCCATGCCCGTGACGTCGATGCGTGCGAAGGGTCCGCGTGGATCGCGGTACGTGGCATTGACCGCGGCCTGCCAATGCGGCGCGTTGGCCAACTCCCGCGAGACGGACACCGTGGTCGCGTTGGGAACTCCCTGCTGCTGCTGCACGGCGAAATCCTCGAAGTGGGTCTGCAACAACCCTAGATCCGCGCCGGCCGTCAATCTGTCGGTCGCTCGCCATTCGACGTCGCTCTCGAGACCATAATTGTGGCCGCTGACCGCATTGCCCGTGTAGTACGTGAAATAGTCGGGATTCTCCGGATCGCTTTGGAAGCTGGTCTTGATCTGGGCATTGCGGCGATCGAGGTAGAAAATGTCGGCGTTCACTGCAAGCCGGTGCTGCAGCCACTGCGCCTTGTAGCCGGTCTCGTAATTCAGGTCCGATTCTGGATTGAATGACAGTTGGTTCGGCAACAACCCCTGGCTCAAATTGAATCCGCCCGACTTGTAGCCCCGTGCAACCGTCGCATAGAAGGATTGGTCCGGGTCGAGTTTGTAGGTCAGCGACGCGTGCCCGCCCCAGAGGTCGTTGACCGGAGCGAGCGATGCCGGGATGACCGATTGGATCAGCGTCGGCGTCACCGGCGCATCGGTGTAGCCGGTGTTGGTGCCGAGGAAATTGGTGGTGGCCCCCGCGTAGCGCGCACTCCAGCGCTCGCCGCGCAGCCCCGCCGACCAGCGCAAGCCGGGCATCACGTCGCCGTCGAGTTCGCCGAACACCGCGAGATTGCGTGCCCGGTAGCCGCTGTCGATGACGTCGTTCTGCTGGTCATTCGCGGGATCCACGGGAGTCCCGAGGGCTTGATAGTCACCGAGACTGAGGTCGCTCAAGGTTTCGTCGAGCTGATTGACGTAGACACCGGCCAACCAGCCGAATCCTTGGGCAGACTCGGTGCCGAGCCGTAGCTCGAGCGTTTTCGTCGCCCGATCGCGATTCTGTATTTCCGAATATTGATAGACCGTGGCGACCGGTGCCCACAGCACAGGGTTGCCCCAGTCACCGTCGTAGCTGTACTTGATGATCGACTTTGCGTAGCTCGCGATCACGGTCAACCCCACGGACTCGCCGGGGAGGTAGTGCGCTCTGACCGACACCCCGGTGGAGTGCTGTGAATCGACGCCCGGCTGGTCGGATTCGGTGTTGCGGGAGTTGTCGATCGCAAAGGCGTCATAGCCGTTATCGATGTCGACCTCGAGCGCCGTCAACTCGATGCGCAGGTGCTCCGACGGGTCGTACAGCCACTTGGCGCGGAAGGTGTATTCGTCCTGGCGGTTGGTGTCGTCCCGATTCAGGTACACATCATGGTAGTACCCGTTGGTGTAATAGTGCTGTGCCGCTACGCGAAAGCCGGAGTCGAGCGATTCGACGGGACCGCTCAACACCGCACCCTCCGACCGGGTGCCGTAGTCGCCGCCATCCAAGTCGACGCGGCCGTAGAGTGCATCGGTGGGTTCGGCGCTGCGCAGATAAATGAGCCCGGCGAGTGCGTTGGCACCATAGCGGGTGGCCTGAGGGCCGCGCAGCACCTCGGCCTGATCGATGTCATAGAGAGTACCCGCCGCGCCCAAGCCGCTGAAATCGACGTCGTCGATCAAAAATCCCACCGACGGGTTCGGCGCTCCCTGGTATTGCTCCAGTTCGCCGATGCCGCGCAGTTGAAAGTATCGCGGCAGGGAGGTGTCGCCCGCCCAGTTGAGATTGGGAATGAGCCCGAGCACGTCCTCGAAGTTGGTGCGGCCGGCATCCTGCAATGTTTGGCGATCCAATACCGTGACGCTGGCCGGCACATCGACGGCCGGTGTGCTGCGCAGGGTCGAGGTGACGATGATTTCATCGAGTTCGGGATCGCTATCGACGCCGGAATCGGCGATGGCGGGCGCGATGCCCCCCAGAGCGGCACAAAAAACGCTGGCGCAAAACCACTTAACCATGCTCCCTCCGCCGGTACTAACCGGATCAGGTTCAATGGGTTCGTGGGTCCGCGCAGTGCGCCACCCGCATCTCAGGCTTTAAAAGCCACCCCAGCTTGTCGATGCTCTTACTCTATGCGATTCTCGCCGCAACGCAAGGCGAGCGTGCGGGACGAGGTGCGCGACGACGGTGCGCGAGGTGGTGCGCAGGGCGCGTTACAGGCCGGTCGCGATGAAACGGACCGCACCGACGACCGATCCGACGATCAAGATGACGATGGGGAGAAAGGTGAGTCCGTAACCGGGACCGCGTTTGGCCGGATCCTTGACGTAGGTGGCGGCATAGATTTCGCGGCCGGCCAGATAGACCACGCCGAGCGCGGCGGCCCCTAGGGGGTTCCAGTAGTGACTGAATAGGTACAGGCCGGGAACGAATGCAACGAGGGATTCCAGGGTATTTTGCTGCACTCGAAAATGCCGCTCGAACACCTCGTTGCCGGTCGTGGCCGGTGCCTTGACCCCATAAGTTCCCCGCGCTTTGCCGACCTTGAAGCCGAAAGCGATGAATTGGACAAGTGCGAGAGCAGTCACGATATCGACATAAGGCATGAAGTTTCCTCTGCTGTTTTTGGAATCGATCCGCCCAAGACGGCTTGCTTTCCGTCAGGATAACCGTAATGAGTTCAGCACGCAGTTCGACAAGGTCCGGTACCCGGGGCTACGCCCATTTGGTCGAGATCGACGTACCCGTCGCTCGCGTCTGGCGCGCGATCACCGACCCGGCATTGATTCGCGTGTGGTCCGGCCAGGACGCCGAGATCGACGCGCGTCGCGGCGGCTTTTACCGACTTGGGCCCCGCAACGCCGGAGGACGCGAAGCGCATATCGACATTTTCGACGTGGACCGCCGCCTGCGCCTCATCTATCTCCATGGCCGTGGCACGCCGGTCAGCGACAGCGCCGTGGTCGACGATTTCCTGCTGGACGTGCGCAAGGGCGAAGGCACGTCGTCCTTGCGTCTGCTGGGGTCGGGTATCCCGGCTGACGCCGAATGGGACAAGCCCTACATGCGCATGCGCGTCGGCTGGGAGCGGTTTCTCGCACGCATCAAGCTGATGCTGGAAGCGCCGCCGCCGGTGAAGAAGCCGCCGCCTCCGCCGAAAGATCCGCCGTTGCCCGGCCTCGATTTTTGACCGGCCGTGGGGTTCTTCGTCCGCGCCATCATCGTTGCGCTGGGCCTCTGGTTGGCCACCGCTTGCGTTCAGGGTATCAGCATCGATAGCCCGGAGACCTTGATCCTGGCCGGCGTGCTGCTCGGCGTCGTCAATTCCATCGTGAGGCCCATCGCCATCGTGCTGACTCTGCCCATGACCATCATGACTCTCGGTTTTTTCCTGATGGTCATTAATGCAGGCATGGTGGCTCTCGTGGCGTGGATGCTGCCCGGCATGCAGGTCGACTCGTTTGGGGCCGCCTTCTGGACGGCGCTCATCGTCAGTCTGGTCAGCATCGTCGGGTCATGGCTCGTGGGACCCAAGGGCAAGATCGACGTGATCGTGAAGCGGCGTTGAGCGGTTCTGCGGCTCAGCGGCACTGGCTCGGCGGCGCGCGATGCGGTGGGCGCGGACGAGGGGTTATGCCCTGCCAGTCCGAAGATGAAGACGGTGGGAGGCCCCGCAGCCGCGGCGGGCGACAGCGCGCCTTTGCCAGATGTCACTGCCAGGTATTGCCGGGATCCGATCTGATAGGTGATCACGCCGCCGGCGATGCTCCCGCCGGTCTCGTGCTTCCATAGTAGTGCACCGTCGGCGCTCCGAAATGCATACAGGCGACCGTCATGGTCACCGGTGAAAGTCACTCCGCCCGCCGTGGTCGTGACCGCGGCGAACACGGGTGCCGCGGTCTGAAACCTCCACAAGACCTTGCCGGTGGCCGCGCTGATCGACGTGACCCAGCCTGACCCTGTGCCCACGTGTTCCTGCCGCCCTCCGGCGAACTCCTGGCGCGGTGCGTATTGCGGTGGCGTCGGGTCAAGATAAAGCGTCGAACACCAATCGACCGTTCCGGAGATCAACGCTTTGGTGTGCGGATCGAAGCTCGGCGAATTGTAGAGAAAACCGCCCGATATGCCGGGACACACCAAGGTGCCTTGCGTCGTCGGCTCCGCATCGCCGGCGGACACGGTGGTGACGGCGGTGCGCGATACCACACGGTGGGTTCGACGGTCGATGATGTACAGGTAGCCATCCTTGGACCCTTGCGCGATCAGCGAGCGGCCCTCGACCGACATCAGCACCGCGGGGGCCGATGCACCGTAGTCGCGCCGATCATGTTTGAGCAGTTGGACGTACCACAGTAGGCGACCCGATTTCGCGTCGAGTACCACGACCGAATCGGTGAAGAGGTTATCGCCCGCGCGTGATTTCCCGTTGAATGCGGGAGCGGGGTTGTCGACCGATACGAACAGTTCGCCGCTTTTCTCGTCGACGGCATAGGAACTCCAGGTAGCGCCACCACCGTGCTTCCAGCTGTCGCCGGCCCAGGTGCCGGCACCCGTTTGGCCCGGACCGGGTATGAGGTCGAACGTCCACAACTTTCTGCCGGACGCGGCATCGAACGCCATCATTCTGCCGCGCACGCCGAGCTCGCCGCCCGATACGCCCGTGAACACCATGCCCTTCCAAGCGACCGGCGCCGCGGACGCAAATTCCCCGAGCAGCGGATCACCGATTTTCTTGCGCCACACCTCCCGCCCGGTGCGCGCATCGTAGGACACCAAACGGCCATCACCCGTGCCACGATAGAGTCGTCCGGCCCAGTAGGCGACGCCCCGATTGTTGGGCAGAACCTCCGCTTGTTCCGCTAGGTATTGGGCCCGCCATAGGAGCGAGCAATCGCGCGCGTTGATGGCGAGGGTCATGTCGTCCGTCGTGACGTAGAGCCGTCCGTCGACCAGGATCGGACCTGCCGACAGCGAACCCATCGGGGCCAGTTCGAGGCGACACACCTCCTCGAGCCGGCTCACGTTGTCCACATTGATCTGTGCGAGGTCGCTGTACCGCACGCCGCTCAGGCGGTGATTGTACGACGGCCATTCGCTGTCATCTGCGAGTGACTCGGCCGCGGCGAAGGAGAGCACGGCCGCAAGGAGTGCAGGCGCGACACAGAACACGAACCGCAGTCGGCGCCCCGAGCCGGCCACGAGCGACTCTAAGCGTTGAAGCAGTCAAGCATGCTGTGCGTATACAGCGGATACCGAATTTCGTAGTGTGAACCGTGTCGCAAAACAGCGACAGCGGGTGATGTACTGTCCAATTGCGTTCGGCTTTAGCAATTCAACACAAAACGGTCTGTAGGGAAGGGGAGCCAATGAATCTTCTATTTACGCTTTATGGACGAAGGCAGCCCAGCTGTAACGCGGCGGTGGAAACAATCACGCGCGTCATCCTGGCGGGAGTATTCGCAACGGTTGGCAGTATCCCGGCGCAGGCGGCCACGTTGCAGGTCTGTAAAGCGGGATGCCCCTTTGCGACCGTTCAATCGGCCGTCAACGCTGCAGTCACGGGCGACCAGATCTTCATCGCACGCGGCGTTTACACTGAGAACGTGACGATTTCGGGCAAATCGCTCGTGTTGGATGGGTCGGGATTGGATTTGACGGTGATTGACGGTGATGCCGCGGGTCCCGTCTTCACTCTGGGTTCAAACACAGGCCCCTTATCTCACGAAATCACGCTCAAGAACTTGACCATCACGCACGGCCAGGGCATCGCCGGCGGCATCTACGTCCGGTCCGGCGCGGCTTTGAATCTCGTCTCGTGCGACGTCGTCAAAAACGTCTCGGTACGCAGCGGTGGGGGTATCGAAGTCGACACCCCCAATGGCAAGCAAACGACGATCATCAATTCCACTATTCAATTGAATTCCTCGACAGGTCCCGGTGTGGGGTACGCGTCGACAGGCGGTGGAATCGACGTTAGCCCGGACTCGAGCGTGGTCATTACCGGCAGTATGATTGCGTCGAATACGGTCGCCGGTTATGGCGCCGGCCTCTATGGTCAAGGAGCCCATCTCAAAATCACGAACAGCGTTTTCAGTGCCAATGCAGCCACTCCGGAGATCACTCCACACGGCGTTCAGCCTGGCGAGAGCGTCGGCGGCGCCATCGACGCAGGTCCTGACATCTCGATAACCGACAGCGGCATTTTCGGAAACACGGCCAACGACGGCGGTGGCATTGCTGTCCACCTCCATACCGGACAAGTGACCCCGAGCATCGTGCGCACGGTCATCACCCATAACGGCTACGCTGCCATGGGCGACGATGGCCATGATGGCGGAGCAGTTGGAGTCGACGTCATCAACGTCGATCCCGGCACATCTGCCGATGCGCGCCTTGTGCTCGACCATGATTACATCGGTCAGAATCCCATTGGATTGGAATCGAACGTATCACCAGGCACGGAGGCCGCGATTGAATTTACCGATACGACGATTGGTGATGCCGTGAATTCCGGCTGCATCGGTCTGGGCTGCTCAAAATAGCCTTAAGTTGCGGACATCACGGCCACTACGGAGTCTTGGGCTCGCTCAACGTCTTCGGGTCGCTGACGCTGCCGCCCGGCAGCGTCAAGATCGACACACCGACGATGATGACCACCATGCCGGCGAGCTGTACGCGCGATAGGGGTTCGTGCAAGAACCGCCATCCCAGAAACGCGGCGATCGCGGGGTTGACGTAGCTGTAGGTGCCGATGACGGCCGGCGTGGCGTTGCGCGTGAGCCATCCGTAGGCCGAGAATGCCAGGCAAGAACTCATGACGGTCAGATAGGCGACCGCGAACCATCCCTGCGCATCGAACGTCGAGTTCAGCCAATCGCCGCGCACGATGGCTATGACCGACAGCATCAAACCCCCGCAATAGAGCTGCATGGCCATGAACATGACCGGACTGACGTCGGTGTCGATGCTGCGGTAGTAAAGCGTCCCGAGCGAGAACCCGAGGCACGCGCAAAGCACGCCGAACTGGGCGAGCAAACTGACCGCGTGCAGATCGCCGTTGGGGATCAGCATGAGTGCCGTGCCGAGAAAACCGATCACCAATCCGGCCACGGCGGAGCGCGTCAACGGATGTCCGCGCGGACCGAACACGCCGAGGCCGGCGATCCAGAACGCGGCGGTGCCGCTGAGCAACGCCGCCTGGTTGCTCGGAATGTACTGAATCGACACGGCGTTCAAACCGTTGCTCACCAACACCATGAAAAATCCGGTCACGGCGGCATGCCGCCAATCGATGCGTCGGCGGGGCCAGGGTTCCTTGCGCCAGAAGCGAGCCACCAAAGCGAGCACCGTCCCCGCCGTCAGGAAGCGAATCGCCGAATACAGCGCGATCGGCAGGTGCGTCACGGCGATCTTGGTGAACAGAAACGTGGAGCCCCATACGAGATACACGATCGCGAGACAGGCTGCCAGCTTCGCCGAATGGCGGGGATCGCGCATGCCCTTTAACCGGTTCGGCGGGGAGTTCCAGCGCGATAAATCCAGTAACAGAACCCCGCGAGAACGACCGCCGCCCACCAGCGGCCGCCCGGAATCGGTGCGCCCCCCGCGAGCACGTCGGGATTCTTGCTGATCCAAATGCACATGGCGATGAAAATCCCGACCAGCGCCTCGCCGGTGATGAGGCCCGCGGCGAACAGCATGCCGTTCTGCTTGAGCTTCTCCGGGTCGCCGCCGGCGCTGTGCCGGCGGTGCCAGCGGTCCACGCACTCGGCGACCACGCCGCCGGCCAGAATCGGCGTGGACACGTCGAGCGGTAGATAAATCCCGACGGCCACCGCGAGCACCGGAGCGCTCCAGCGCGATCGCCGCCTTTTGAGATAGAGGTCAAGAGTGATGATCAGCGCGCCGATGATCGCCCCCGCCGCGATCATGCCCGTGGGCAGCGTGCCGCCGAACATGCCTTCGGCGACCGATTTGACGAGATTCGCCTGCGGCGCCGGCAGCGGTTTCACGCCGGCATGGGACGGTTCGCCGATGCCGTATGCGAACAACAATACGTTCATGACGGGTGCCATGACGGCGGCACTGGCGACGACGCCCACGCAGAGCATGATCTGTTGTCGCCAAGGAGTGGCACCGACCAATTGGCCGGCTTTCAAATCCTGCAGGTTGTCGCCTGCGACGGCGGCCGCATTGCACACCACCGCGCCGATGAACACCACCGCGACGGCGCCCACCGATGAGGTGCCGCCGACCATCCACATCAGGATCAGCGACGCGAACAAGATGGTGCAGATCGTGATGCCCGAGACCGGATTGTTCGACGACCCGACCAAACCGGCCATGTAGCCGCTGACCGAGGAGAACAGAAACCCCGCGACGAGCATGATCACGGCCATCGCGAGGCTGACGCCGATGCTGCCCACCACGAGGTAATACAGCACGAACAATGGCACGACGAACAGGGCGATGCAGATCAATACCGCACCCATGGGGAGGTCCCGCTCGGTGTGCGGGATCTCGGCACCCCGATGGCGGCTGACGTTGAGGCCGCTGCGCACCGCCGACCACAGCGACGTGCGCAACGACCAGAGCGCCCACAGGGCACCGGTCAGCATGCAGCCCACGCCGATGTAGCGGATCTGGGCGCGCCAGATGGCAAACGCCGCGTCCTCGGCGCTGAGGCCCACCAACTTGTGCAGCAGCGCGGGATCGTGATCGTAAAGAAAGGCATTGTAGAGAGGAATGGCGAACCACCATGAGAAGAATCCCCCCGCCGCAATCAACACCGCCACATTGAGACCGACGATGTAACCGACGGCGAGCAGCGCCGGCGAGAACCCATAGCCGAAGAACGCGATGCCACGGGTGCCGACGAATCCTTGTGCGGTGAACGTCTCCGGCAGCCACCGCAGGCCCGACGTGACGAGCTTGAAGGCTCCGCCGAGGACGGTCGCCAGCCCTAACGTCTTGGCGCCGGCACCGGGATTGGCGCCGACCTTGAGGACTTCGGCGGCGGCGACCCCCTCGGGAAACTGCAACTTTTGTTCGATGATGAGCGTGCGGCGCAAAGGGACCGAAAACAACACGCCGAGCAAACCGCCCAAGCCGACGATGGCGAGCGTCCACCCGTACTGAAACGTGGTCCAGTGATGCAGAAGGATGAGCGCGGGCAGCGTAAAGATGGCGCCGGCCGAGATCGACGTGCCGGCCGAGGCGCCCGTGGCGACGATGTTGTTCTCGAGGATGTTGGTCTTGCCGAAGAGCGGGAGCACGGCCATCGAAATCACGGCGGCAGGAATCGCCGTGGCCACGGTGAGTCCGGCGAACAAGCCCACATACGCATTCGCCGATGCCAGAATCACGGTCAAGACGATCGACAGCAAAACCGCCTTGACGGTCAGTTGCGGTGCCGGCGTCATTGCACGCCGCCCATGAGTTTTTTCACCGGGCGGCTCAGCGCCAGCAACACTGCGCCCAGCCCGACGGAGAAGTACACGATGTGCAGGTACTGCCCCGTCATGGCCCCCACGTTGTTCGCGTCGAACTCGCCGGCAATCAATCCCGCGACGAGATTCCCGAGCGACGTGGCCAAGAACCACATGCCCATCATTTGACCGACGAAGCGTTGGGGTGCGAGTTTCGTGAAGTAGCTCAATCCCACGGGGCTCAGACACAGTTCGCCGAACGTATGCAGCAGGTAGGTCATCAACAGCCAGTAGGGCAATACCTTCGAGCCCGATGCGACGATGGCCGCCGCCGCGGCCATGACCAGAAAGCCCGACCCCATCAAGATGACGCCGATGGCGAATTTCGCCGGCGCCGATGGATTGAGGTTGCGTTTCGCGAGAGCGATCCACGCCCAAGCAAAGAATGGTGCGAAGATGAAGATGAAGAACGAATTCAGCGATTGAAACCAGCCGGTGGGGATGACGAAATGCAGCCACGCAATCGTCCGGTCGGTATAGCGGTCGGCGAATAGGTTCAGGGACGAACCTGCCTGTTCGAACCCCGAGAAGAACAGCGCACAACCGATGAACAAGACGAGCAGCACCACGCCGCGCTTGCGTTCGTCGCGCGTCAGATCGGCGACGAAGAAATAATAGGCGAAGTAAAGGACCGCCATGCCCACGATCACGTAGGTGGCGGCGCGCGCCACGCTCACGGGATCGACCACGATGATCCCGGCGCCGACGGCACCCACGAGCGCCGCGACGAGGCCGAGGCCGATCCACAGCCGCAGCCATTCCCGGTGACGCGGAACCATCGTCTCACCGCCGGGCGCGCCGCCGACCCCGGCACCGCCACCGACCCCGCCACCGATGGCGTGCACGGCGCTGCTGTGCAGACCCGCGCCGCCCAGAAAGTGGCGGCTAAAATAAAACTGCACCAAGCCGATCGCCATGAACACCGCGCCCACGCCGAATCCCGCGCGCAGGCCGAAGTACTCCTGGGCCAGCGGAATCACCAACGGGCCCAAAAAGCCGCCAATGTTGATGCCGATGTAGAAGATGGTGAATGCGGAGTCGAGGCGCGCACCGCCCTCAGGATACAAACCGGCCACGATGGCGCTGACGTTGGGTTTCAACAGGCCGACGCCGAGCACGATCACGAACAGACCGAGATAGAAACCCTTGGGACTCGTCGATGTCGCGAGCAGGGTGTTGCCGAGCGTGATGGCCACACCGCCCGCCATGACTGCCCGTTGAGCCCCGATCAGACGGTCCGCGATCCATCCGCCCGGCAACGAGGCCAGATAGACGCCCGCGTTGTAGAGTCCGTAGATGGCCGCGCCGGTCTTGTCGTCGAGACCGAATCCGCCTTGCGACACGGCCGTGACCAAGAACAGCAACAGCACGGCCCGCATGCCGTAGAAGGTGAACCGTTCCCACATCTCGGTGAGAAACAGCGTTGCTAGACCTCGCGGATGACCGAAGAACGTTGCGGCCATCAAACTCCGGCCCCGCGCTCGGCCTCTTCGGCTTCTTCCTTGGCGCGCGCGGCAATTTTGTCCTTGAGCAAGAGTCCCGCCATCACGATCCCTATTTCATACAAGAGGTACATCGGCACGGCCATCGCACTCTGCGAGATGGCGTCGGGCGGCGTCACGAATGCCGCGAAGATGAATATACCCAACAATACGAACCCGCGATTCTTTCTGAGGGTCTTTATTTTGACGAAGCCGGTCCATACCAACAGCACCGTGGCGACGGGCACTTCGAACGCGGCCCCGAACGCGAGCAGCAAGATCATCACGAAGTCGAGGTAGCTGCCCATGTCCGTCATCATCTGCACGCCGTTCGGCGTGGTCGCGACGAAGAAACTCAACATCACGGGGAACACGACGTAGTAGGCGAAGGCCGCCCCCAAGTAGAACAGCAGCACGCTGGAGACCAGCAGCGGCACCGCCAACTTCTTCTCGTGCCGGTACAGTCCGGGCGCCACGAATGCCCACGCCTGGTACAGCACGAATGGAATGGCGATGCCCACGGCCAATACGAGCGCGAGCTTGAAAGGTACGGTGAACGGCGCCACGACGCTCGTGGCGATCAACGTGGCTCCCGCCGGGAGCTTGCGCTTCAAGGGTTCTGCGACGAACGTGAACAACTGGTTCATGTACATCGCGCATGGGATGAAACAGATACCCACGGCCAGCATGGCTTTGAGCAGCCGATCGCGCAGCTCCAAGAGATGCGAGATCAGCGTGCCTTCGGCGAGCTCGCCCGGCTCGCCGGGCGCCTCGGGTTCACTCATTGTGCGGTTTGGCGGGGTCGATCTGCGGATGCGCCGGCGATGGTTGCGACTGCGCAGGTAACGGCGAGGGCTTTTCGGGCACGGCCGGGGGTTCGTATTGCGCGTGCGCTTGCGCCTGCGCGGGCGTGCTCTGCGGATCGGCGGTGGGGGGCAATGCGAGCGCCGCCGGCGCGGTTCGATCGGTCACGGGCGCGATGATCCTTTGGTCGCTGACGCGCTGAGTCTGGGCCTTCATCAATTCATCGGCGTTGACCTCGCGCTCGAGCTGTTCGCTCAACTGCCGTGCCATGTGGCGCGCGCGTCCCATCCAATTGCCGACCTGTCGGGCCACCTTAGGCAGCCGTTCCGGCCCCAGCACCACGAGTGCGATGGCCGAGGTCAGCAAGACTTCCGAAAAGCCGAAATCGAACATGCGGCATCAAACGTTGGTTTTGGGCGGTGCCTTGACGTCAGCTTCGCGCAACGTGGCACCGGGCGTGGCCACGCCGGGGGCTGCCACGCCGGGCTCGAAGTCGGCATCCTGTTTCAATTGCTTCGCCTTCTCCTCGGTCTCGCCCTCGTTCATGGCTTGCTTGAAGCCTTTCACCGCTGCGCCGAGATCGGTGCCGATGGTACGTAGCCGCTTGGTGCCGAAAATAACCAGGGCAATCGCCAGGATCACCAACAACATTTTTGAATCGAACATGTCGCTTCTCCGATTCCACGTAAATTCTTGAAGTATCGCGCAGCCATGATACGCCACGCCGGGCGGTGCTGAGCGGATGCAAGTCCGGGACCGAGCCCAAGGTTACCGAAGCTCAGCTCTCCAACCATAGTGTAACCGGTCCATCATTGACCAAGGAGACCTGCATGTCCGCACCGAATTGCCCGGTTTGCACCGTTGGATGGAGCCTGCGAGCCTCGGCCACCGCCGAATCGAACAGCCGACGGGCCTGATCCGGCGGCGCCGCCGTCGAGAACCCCGGCCTGAGACCATGCCGAGTATCGGCCGCCAGCGTGAATTGGGGCACCAAGAGAAGGCCGCCCGCGATGTCCCCTAAGCTTAAGTTCATCTTGCCGTTCGCATCGGCGAAAACGCGGTATTTGAGCACCCTCGAGATCAGGCGCGCCGCCGCCGCCTCGTCGTCGGTGGGCCTGACCCCGACCAGAACCAAGAGTCCCGCATCGATTTTCGCGATCTCCAGGGCGTTCACTGACACCGAGGACCACACTACGCGTTGTATGAGAGCGATCATGGTTCCATAATCCCACTACTGTGGCGAATGAAGGGATAAAACGCCGATATTTATCCACAAGTTTTAAAATTGATTAAATAGGCGACCGAATCGTGAAACGCGCGGCTATTTCCGCCATAGAGTGGGAGTGAACAGCACCAAAATCGTGAAAACCTCCAGTCTTCCGAGCAGCATCGCGGCCGAACACACCCACGTTTGAAAATTATTGAGAGTGCCGTAGTTGCTGCCCGGACCCACCAGCCCCAGACCGGGTCCCGCGTTGTTGATGCATGCGAGGATGGACGACAGCGACGTCATGAAGTCCAGGCCACTCGCGAGCTGCAGGAAGATCAACGTGACGATGCTCATGAAATACAGAAATACGAAGGCGAGAACGGCGAACACCACCCGGTTGGCGATGACCGTGCCGCCCACCTTGAGCGGCCGCACCATGTTGGGATGGACGAGTTGGTTCATTTCTCGATGTGCCTGTTTGGCGAGCACCAACGTACGAATCATCTTGATGCCGCCGCCGGTCGAGCCGGAGCTCGCGACGATACAACTGAGAAAAATCATCCACATGGGCGCAAAAATGGGCCAGCGCGAGTAGTCCTGCGTGTGCAAACCGCCGTCGACGGCGATGGACACGAGATTGAACGTGGCATGCCGCAGCGCCGTCGGAAAGTCCGGGTAGGTGCCCTTCAAGAACAGGAACAGCGCGACGCCGATACAGCTCAACACGAGCACACCGAGAACCGCCTTCGCTTCGGCGTCCCGGAAATAGGCCCTCACACCCCGCTGGCTCCACGCGAGGTAGTGGGTGGCGAAATTCAACGCGGCCAGAATCTGGAACAACGTCAGCACCATTTCGATGGCCAACGAGTTGAAATGGCCGATGCTGGCATCGTAGACGGAGAATCCGCCCAAGCTCAGTGCCGAGAAGCCGTGGCACACGGCGTCGAACCAATTCATGCCGGTGAGTTTGAGGCTGACGATGCAAGTCGCCGTGAGCCCTGCATACACCGCCCAGAGCAGCTTGGCCGTTTGTCCGATACGGGGCGTAAGTTTGCTGTCCTTCATCGGGCCCGGCATCTCGGCCCGGTAGATCTGCATGCCGCCGACGCCGAGCATGGGCAGTATGGCCACCGCCAGTACGATGATGCCCATGCCACCCAGCCAACTGAGCAGATGCCGCCACAGATTGATGGACCGCGGCAGGAACTCGAGGCCCGACAAGACCGTGCCGCCGGTGGTCGTCAGGCCCGATGCGGCCTCGAAATAGGCGTCCGTGAAATTGATCGGCAGGTAATGCCAGAGGGGAAAGCCGGCCACGGCCGGCAATGCCACCCAGGTCAACGCCACCAGCGTCAAGCCATCGCGGGTCTTCAGCTCACGCTTGAAGCGCCGCGTCGCCAACCACAGCAGCGCGCCCAACACGAAGGTGGCCACGGCAGAAATCACGAATGAGGACAGAGCCGGATCGAGTCCCCAGACCGCCATGATCAACGGCGCCAGCATGGTTGCCGCGAACACCATCATGACGAGGGCGAACACATGCGCGACCGGCAGAAGAATGTCTTTCACGGCCGGAGAACGTCTTTCACAGAAATGAAGCGGAGCCTTGGAACAGCTTCTCCACGGCATCGATGTGCCGGCGATCCGTGAGGAACAGGATCAAGTGATCGTCCGGCTGTACCGTCGTGTCGTGGTGGGCGATGATGACGTCCTCGCCGCGGACCACCGCGCCCAGCGTCGTTCCCTCGGGCAGCACGATGTCTTCGATGCGTCGGCCGATCACCTTGGAGCTGTCCGCGTCGCCGTGGACCACCACTTCGAGGGCTTCCGCCGCGCCGCGCCGCAGCGAGTGCACCCGCACCACGTCGCCGCGCCGCACGTGCGCCAGCAACGAGCCGATCGTGACCGTCTGCGGCGAGATCGCCACGTCGATGGAGCCACTCTCGATCAGTTCCGCATAGGACGGCTTGTTGATGAGCGCCATGACCTTGCGCGCGCCGAGCCGCTTCGCGAGCATGGCCGACAAGATGTTGGCTTCTTCGGAATTGGTGAGCGCCGCGAACACATCCGTGCTGTCGATGTTCTCCTCGACCAGCAATTCCTCGTCCGCCGCATCGCCATGCAGGACGATGGTCCGATTGAGCAGCTCCGACACGCGCCGCGCACGCCGGTGATCTCGTTCGATGAGCTTTACCTGGTTCTTGTCTTCGAGTTCGCTCGCGAGTCGAAAGCCGATGTTGCCGCCACCGGCAATCACGACGCGGCGCGCGGGGCGCTCTTCGCGTCGCAATTCCTTCATCACGGTGCGGATGTCATCGCGCGCCGCCAGAAAGAACACTTCATCGCCGTCTTCGATGACCGTCTCCCCATCAGGCTTGACGCTCTTGCCGGCGCGATAGATCGCGGCGACCCGCGCGTCGGCCGACGGCACGTGCGCACGCAGGGTCTTCAGTGCCTCACCCACGAGGGGTCCACCCTGGCGCGCACGGATGCCGACCAGGCGTACCCGCCCATCGGCGAAGTCGAGCACCTGCAGTGCGCCCGGGTAGCGGATCAACCGTGCGACATATTCCGTCACCAACTGTTCCGGACTGATCCAGACGTCGACCGATAAGGCGTTCTCGCCGAACAGCCGGTCGCGCTCGGTATAGTCGGCCGAGCGCACGCGTGCGATTTTCTTCGGCGTCCGGTACAGCGTCCAGGCGATGTGGCAGGCCAGCATGTTGACTTCGTCGCTGTTGGTCAATGCGACGAGAATGTCGGTGCTGGCGATGCCGGCGGCCTCCAGGATACGCGGACTGGACGCATTACCGACCACCGTGCGTATGTCCAGCCGGTCTTGAAGATCGCGCAAGATCTCGTCGTTCACGTCGATGACGGTGACGTCGTTCGCCTCTTCACGAGAGAGATGATAGGCCGCCGTGCGGCCGACCTGACCAGCACCCAGGATGATGATTTTCACAGCGACCTACCTTAACACGCGCTGGAACGCCTCAGCACGAGCCCGAGAGGCCGCTACACCACCTCGAGATTGGCATATGACAACATCAGCCACTTCGTGCCCTGACCCTCGAAATTCACCTGGATGCGCGCCTGCGGACCGTTGCCTTCGAAATTCAGCACGACCCCGTCGCCGAACTTCGAGTGACGGACCCGGCTTCCCATCCGCATGGAATGGGTGGGCATCCCTTCGAGGCTGGCGCTGCGTTTCGTGAATACGGGCCGGGAAACAGCCAGGCGCGGGCGCACTTCCTCGATCAAGTCGGCGGGCAATTCGCCGATGAAGCGCGAGGGTTGGCCGTATTGGTCGACGCCATACAGCCGACGCTGTTCGGCATACGTGATATAGAGATGCCGCATGGCTCGCGTAGCCCCGACGTAGCACAGGCGTCGCTCCTCCTCCAGGCTCGCGAGGTCGCCGATGGAGCGCTGGTGCGGAAACAGTCCGTCCTCCATGCCCGCCAGAAACACCACCGGAAATTCCAATCCCTTGGCGGTATGCAACGTCATCATCTGCACGCAATCGGCGTAAGGGTCAGCCTGGCCCTCGCCGGACTCCAGCACCGCGTGCGCGAGAAAAGACTCTAGCGGTTGCATGTCGGTCTCGCCCTCGGGCGAAAAGCCCTTGGCGGCGCTGACCAATTCGAGCAAGTTCTCCACCCGCCCTTCGCCCCGCTCGCCCCGTTCTTTCTTGAAGTGCTCGATCAGGCCGCTCATTTGAATGACGTGGTCCACTTGTTCATGCAGTTCCAAGCCGGCCACCTGTTCGTGCAGGTCTGTGATCAATTGCAAGAATGCCTGGAGGGCTTGGGCCGCGCGCTGCGGTAGTGCGCCCTGCACCGCGGCGGCGGCGGCCATCCACAACGACGTGCCGTTGGCGCGGGCCAAGTCACGCAGCGTATCCAGCGTCTTCGCACCAATGCCCCGAGTCGGTAAATTGACGACCCGCTCGAAGGACGTGTCGTCCGCGCGGCTCGAGACCAGCCGCAAATAAGCCAGCGCGTCCTTGATCTCGGCGCGTTCGAAGAAGCGCAGTCCCCCATAGACTCGATAAGGCATGCGCGCATTCAAGAACGCCTCTTCGAACACCCGCGATTGCGCGTTCGAGCGGTATAGCACCGCCGCGTCACGCCGAGCTCCGCCACGGTCGACCCATTCGCGGATGCGGTTGACGACGAAGTCGGCCTCGTCGCGCTCATTGAAGGCCGCGTAGAGCTTGACCCGCTCGCCCTCGGCGCCGCT
>Ga0116230_10001523_pt1 | contig 22180 bp, 18 predicted proteins | sample S1TSphfallax_3_FD_88678 | JGI IMG/M metagenome (GOLD analysis project Ga0116230, IMG submission 88678) | Host-associated microbial communities from peat moss isolated from Minnesota, USA - S1T2_Fd - Sphagnum fallax MG | ecosystem: Host-associated > Plants > Peat moss > Unclassified | place... | reverse complement strand
GCTGTCGTAAATGGCAGAGCCAATATGTGATCAGCCATTTGTTTATGCAGATTTGATTTGTGAGGCAAGATTGATTTCCACCACTGATTTCAAAATCTGATTGTAGACTCGATGGTTATGTATATATGAAGCTTCCAGTTTGAGACATCATCAAAAAGTCCCAAAGCCCATCAGGTATGCTGGTTTATAACATTTGGGGTGCAAATTTGGGTTTAGGGATCATCATCTCTCATCATTTTGTTGAAAACCTGCTAAAAACAGCAGAGCCAACATGCAATCCCCCATGCACATTAATTTGTGAGCTGAGATTTATTTCCTCAGCTGTTTCCAAAATTTGATTGTAGACTCAATGGTTGCATATCAATACGTTTGAAGGTTGAAGTTGGAGACCTCTTCAAAAGATGCCAAAGCCCATTTGTGTGTGCTTTATAAGGAAAAACTCAAATGTCAGGAAGCCTACCTGCACGTGCTTGTTACTGCTCGAATGAGGATATTACTGTCTCTCTTATTAGTAATGTTCAATGTGTAGTCAAAAGACCGTTGAGGAATTAATTCAATAATACAATTTTTTTGTTCTTCAAATTATGTACTCTAAATCTGTAGATCAATTTCTTCTAATGCCCAGATTGAAAACAAGGAAGGAATTGTTTTTGTGATAATTCATTACATGGTCCATTTTATGCACACATTCAAAGCTGCTTGTAACTCTAGTAATCCACAAAATTTAGAATTGAGTAGGACCATGAGATGATTTAAATGGAAAGTTACATCTACCACTCCCTTTCCTTTGAAGCAACGAGATTGGTGGCTAGTCTTTCAACATGCTACTCAGTATAAATGTTTTTTTGGGATGTCTTCAGATTTTCAGTGAGTGGCTATTTAGTGTGCATAAGCAAAGACAAATTTTGCACATCTGGGTAGGTCTGAAAGTTTCACTACAGCAGAGTTTTGGTGGACTAGATGTTAACTGGCCGTCTGTAATTTTTTCATTGAATGAAATGTAGTGACTAGATATTCATTTAGCAGTGGGTGGTGACATTTACAATACAATTTTCCATTACATGGTCAAATAACATCCTCAGAAGTTCCTAGCAATTGAACTTCCAATCACATCAGAACTTGGTTAAAAGAATTCCTCTCTGACATGGCCTTGCTACAGAGTTCTTGTACAATGAATGCAGTAGAAATAAAGAAGCAAAAAAATACACCCAGTATGATTCAGCAGTTAAGGTATGATTGAGAGTAAAATGTGATAGTAACATCTATGAACAAAGATCAAAACTACCTTTGAAGCCCAAATCAATTGTAAGTCAAAGTAAAGCCTGATAAGAAGGTAGCTGAACAAAGAGAGCTGAATTGTGTGTGGATGAGGCATGTTACCAATATAAAATCAGGAAAAGATTACATGCTGTACAGAAGTACCTTGGCAGCTTCAACACTAATTGTATTTTTTTCAGAAATGTTGGAATTTTGAAAAGAAATAAAATTTCAAAGAACAAATTATGAGGAAAATAAGGAATTTGTTGAAATTTTTTTGGGATATTCTTTTTGACACAGAATCTTCATGAATAATCTTTTGGGGATAAGCTTTTTTGATACAGAATTATTATTTGACAATGAAATGTTGAACTTGCCATGGTACTACGTTAGATTGTGTTCATTTGTCATATGACCGTGCGGTGTGGCTGACCAACAATGTCCTCATACAAAATAGTGCCTTGTAGCCAAGCTATTAATTTAAGAAGCAAACAATAACTAAGTTTTGAACCTTTTCTTTAGTGGAGGTAGGCTTGAGGGCTCAAAACGCAATCTGAAATTTCAGAGCACAACGTGGTCACAAGCACCTTCATAATAAAATAAAATTCTTGTTGCCTTCCTTTCACAACCCTTGAATTATTGTGATAGTCATTAATTACATCTATAATAAAAGGAATTCAATAGCTATCCATTTTTTGGTGTTGTCATAAGTATAGTAGGTGGTCCGAGTGGGTTCGTTTTTTTCTTGCTGCCATAATTACAATAAAGGAAAGTTCGCATTTGTTTTTTTCTTGCTGCCATAAATATAATAGGTGGTGTAATTTATTTGCATTTTCTCTCACGATGCAGTGATGAAAACGAGCAACAGTTCTTTGACAAAGGATGAGATTTTTGCATTCTTGAACTTGCTTGCTTGCTATACAAGAAGCATGTCCAAAGGCTTACAAGAGAACTACAACAAATTCAAGCAACTATTATTCTGCTCATTGGATAGATGATAAATAGTTTTAGAAGTAAAAACTAGGCTAAAGTAGCACATAAAAAAAACCCTTTGATTCTATACATGATTATCTACATTTGCAATGTAATGCTCATAACTAATTTATGTGATGTTTGATTCCATGACTACATGATGGATAAAACAATGGTGGGTCATCAATATCAATAATATCAACAATTCTGATTGAAATGCCAAAACAAGCAGCAAAGGAAGTATAGCAATGCACTGCAAGTAGCCTAAACTAGTATGTCACTACAAAACTTTTAGTTCAAAACCTCACACAAAAACGCTAAATGTTTTAGTAACACAATGAATTTTAGCTTATTGATTAGTATCAATTGGATGCAGGAAAAATGGTGAAAGTTTGACATCTTGATTTAATGGGATGGGAGAAAAGGGGGAAAAGGTTTTTACATTTCAATATGTGTAGTTTTTTGTATTTTCTTTTCATGTAGAGATTACAAGCTGCGATTGACAAACTTGTTGCTTCACATGAAAATGAAGAAATGATGTCAAAGATTACAAATATAGTAGAAAATGGATTAATAGATGTTGAATTTTCTTCCCAAAGAGTTGCCAATGAACTCAAGGTGAGCTCTAAAAAAAATATGACAGAAGATCAAGAAATAAACAACTTTTTGACAACAATGAAGGAGATAGCTAATGGAGATGACTTAAAGGACTTTTTTGACCAAGTCCTACTTTATTGAATGATAAGTGAAGAGGATGAGAAAGAAATTATGAGCATGAAAGATGAATCTTTTCCATGTAATCAAAGCTAACCAATTGAGATTTTGGAGAATGTGAAGCAAGTGATACTTTTGGTATCTAATAAACCTATTGAATCTAGAGCTATGGTTGTTGTCAAATCTCTGTTCACAAGTCTTGAAAAAAAATTAAAAACTGATTTTCTCAACATTTCCAAAGACTATTGGTGGTTTTTGAGTAGAGAAATTTAATAAATGTGTTTTTTTTTAGGTTTTGAAGGTGGGTTTTGAAACAACCACTCTTGAGGCTCCACAGAAATTGGAAGGGCTTGCAGAGTCCTATCTCTTGATCAAAGATCAAGATATTGAAATTGAATGATTCAAGGGTGAAAACAATGGCAACAAAGATGTAAGTTTCTTGGAACATTCAACCAAACTAAAGCACTTGTATCTACATGCTTTCATTGATCATGTCATATCTTTCTTCTTACATTTATTTCTCATAGTTTTGAATCAATGACATTACAGGAACAAGAACCATTAGCTAGGGAAGAAAACACAATGAGGGCACACATTAACAATATTGATCTAGTGGGAGCAATTCATGCTGTAGAGGCAAGGCAAGTTGAGATAGATGTTCAACAGTATGGAATTTTTTTTTGCTTAAAATTAAAGTGAGTATGGGATAATTTCATTATTGTGTATTACTATTTCATCTCCTAATCTAATCTAGTCAGATGTAGTAATAGATGTCAAATAAAAAATGCAACTAAAATGTCAAATAATTTTACAAATTTGGGGCGAAGCGAAACCAACGAAGCTTTTCTTTTCATTATGTTCCTTTTTTCTTATTTAGTATGGGATGGGATGGTGTAATGCAAATGGGGCACTAATCTACAAAGCATAGTCATAGGATTAAGATGATCTTATCCGGGCAGCTATTCAATTATAATTGTTGTTATGCAACAAAATGGGATCAATTGTTGGTGGGTATTTTTCACTTCACCACAATTTAGTCATTACAGTAGTCCTACTATTGTGGGTTTACAATATATGATCTTGCCAATTTTAGATAAATCAAACATGGGTCTATTTTGGGTGGTTGTACATTGGTGTGTGATTTAGTTGTTCATCTTGTATTTTGTCTGAAACTATCAAGCACACTAACTTTGTGATGTTCCTTGCTTATGTAAAAGTGAAATTGTTAGGCAAGGTGCTAGAATTTAAACTTTTAGATACATTGGAATCCACATTAGAACATAGGCGTATATTAATGGTTGTTCAAAAACATGGTACAAAAGCACTACAACTATTCACAAAGGGTGCTAATGAGACTATCTTTCCTATTCTATGTTTAAGTATGCAAAGCAATGTTGTGTTAGCATTTGCTATTCCAACTTCTTTTTCTTCCCTTCTTGCCTAATGCGCTCCCAAGCTCCTTGATAGACCCAAATGCAAATCTAAGGCAAAAATAGCGGAAAAGCAAGGAATTGGGGACACGCTCCCTAGCTCATAGCACTTTGGGGGTAGAAGGGCGTGCTGGAGCTTTAAAATGGGACTAGGAAGAATGACAAGCACTTAATCACTCACATGGACCTACACAAAACCAAACCACAAGTTGGTTAGTGCATAATTGGAACACTTTTGGTGTTAGTAAGAGCCACAGGCAAATTCAAACTCACAAGACTCACCACGACCCAAACTTGGGGGAAGCCACCACCTTCCCCTTATAGTATACTTTGTGCCTTTCCACAAGGCCCACATCCAAATGGCATTTTGTCCCGGGACTCCCAAATGGGAATCCCGAAATTCGCAAAGTTAGAACTCTCTCGACTTTGGGGCCCCATAACTTTGTGTGCAAACCTCCGATTGAAATGAGGTCCAAAGCAAAGTTGTAGCCCTCGTTGAGAACTTTTCAACGATATGTTGCACGCCACCTACACGTAAGGAAATCGAGTCAATTCCTGAATTTTAGTGATCAGGAGTCAAACTACCAATTTGACTCCCAATTTTTCTTTTGGCCATAACTTGTGTTTCAGATGTCCAAATGCATCATGCCAGACCATTTTAGACATCTACGTTCCAAGAGCTTTCCAATGATATAAGGAACTTCTCAATCCATTGGGTTTTGACCCCTGCAATTGCTCTTTGAAAATTCGGGAGTCCATTGAGGCTCCAATTCCCAAAATGGGAGCTCCCTTGGGAGTGTGAGGGTTTATTCTTATACTCTCAAGAGCATGAGATGTGACTTTCGGGCTTCCTCTTGGCCCACTCCCCTTGCAAGCCCTTGCCTTGGTCGTGAGCCCAAAGTTAGGGTTGTGACATTACCACTCTTGTTCATGTTGAAAACCAAGGTTTAAACATGTTAGTTTACTCTTCCCTTTGATTTGGCACATCATTCTCATTTTTTTCCATGTTTTAAAGTTTCTAAACAAATTTTATTAGATGTAAAAGTAAGATCTATGATAGATATTTGGGGTGGCCATGCAAATGTGGATGTAAGCTTTAATCTTACACAATCCAAGGTGAATATTACACTATTTTTTTTTCCCATCTTTTTCATGGATATATATTTGGCAATTAAAATGTTATGTTAAACTAATCATAGTTTGGTTTCCCCCAGCCACTAGTAATGAAAGGAGTGGTGGGACATGTGTAACCGCATATATTAAGGTTAAAACTTCATCAATGTATGGGACAAGCAATTATCAATGTAGCTAAGGTTTTTAATTCCCTCACTGTTTTCTTATCTTTATCTCATTGGAACACATATTTAATCAATTCAAGTGCCAAAATGGGAGTGGCAACCTAGAACCTAAAATTTTCTTATATTGGTTCTTACTTGGGGTGGCATCTGGAAAAAGGCGCATAATGGGATATGAAAATGCAGGCACGGTGGAAATCATTATTGATATGCTCTTTAGTGACTTCGACTTCGTGGAGATGAACACACATTTACAGGTCATTATAAGTTCCTACTTGATATTTTTAAAAAAAAAACTTCTACCATCATGTTATGTGCAATTTAACTCCTTGTTTGATTTACAATTGTGGAGTTTTTTATGTTTTTTGAATCTTCACCAAATTCAAGGATTTGTTCTTTTGTAATCTTGTGTACCTAATATTTGGTAGATTACAATGCATTTATAAAAGGAACTCTCTATGCTTCAAAATTTAAATTCTTAGTTTCTTAAGGATGGGATACATTTGGTCAATTATTGGAAGCCCCCAATTCAATGCGATAGAAGCTAGCAAACCCTAATGTTCTGCATTGGGAAATCCATGGCTCCTAGTCTTCACTGGCTATCAAGACTCCATTATCTAGCTCATGTACTATCTAACTAAATTACATTTGATCTATTTGAATTGGAAGTGTTATCACAAAGTATGTATTGGAATTGTGGCACTTTACACCTAAGGTCTAACAAAGCAATGGGTATGTCAACTATGAAAGCATTATAATAGTTTGAAGATGGTGCAAAGGTTTTTTGGGAGGTGTTTTGCAAATAATAATGAAACGAATAGAATAAATATTCTTCTTAGACTTCAAATACATTAAAAGTTATGAAACTTGAAAGTTGAAAAATTATTGAGGCCAAGAGGCTATGAAACTTGAAAGTTGTATTCCTTGAAAACCAATCAGTAGATTTTAATGTCTAACCTTTGAAGTTGATGATTTCAAATATCTCAAGATATTGGCGGTTGGGGTGCAATTTGTAGTAGTTCAATGAAAGTTGTATATTGGGTTGCAATTATGTTTACATGATGTGATTTTCTGGGCATACCACAATTGTAGGTTTATGTATGTGTATGTTTTTATGAGTTGGTTTCTTGGGTGCAGCTTCAAAGTTAAATAGATCAATTGATTCACTTTCTTTGTTGGTTTACACTAGATAAATTTTTGCCCTATGGCCAACAACTAATAGAAAATTAGTTATGTTATTGGAAACAATCCAACTGCCCATTAAATATTCGTTGAATACTTCCATTTCATAAATATTTCCATATTTATTATATACTTGTATATTTATATATTTCCATTTTTATACTTTTTTATACTTCCATTTTCAAAGTATTCAAGGATTTCAGTACAAGTGCCAAAGGTGAGGATCTTTCCCTCCCAAATAGAGTTTTTGCTTGATTTAATATGTCCATGTAACAACTTCTCCATGCATTTGTATTATTAATTCATGTGTTTTTCCTCTTGTTATCTTACTAACTGATGGTGACCCATTGAACATATATTAATATGCATTGTGAATTTGTCCATTTTGGAAAAAATGACGCACTCCCAAGCTCTTTGATGGACTCAACTTCAAGTCCAAAAGTGAAGATAGCGAAAGGAGAAGGAGTTGGGGCGTGCTCCTTGGCTCGTAGTACTTTGGCGGTAAAAGGTCGTGTTGGAGCTTTGGGATGGGACTAAGAAGATTGACAAGCAATTCACTTACTCACATGAACCTGCACAAACCAAACAACAAGTTGGTTAATGTGTGGTTAAAGCACTTTGGTGCACGAACGAACCACGAGCAAACACGAATTCACAAGACTCACCATGGCTTGGACTTGGGGGAAATTACCACCTTCCCTCCTTATAATACACTATGTGTCTAGCCATAGGACCAACACCCAAATGTTGTTTTGTCCCACAATTGGGATTCCCGCAACTTTGGGGGCCCATAATTTTGTGTGCAAACCTTCAATTGAGATGAAGTATAAAGCAAAGTTATAGCCTTAGTCAAGAGCTTTCCAACGGTGTGTCGCAAGCCACCTGAAAGTAACGAAATTGGGGCGATTCCTGACTTTTAGTGGTTGGGAGTTAAATTACCAATTTGACTCTCGGCCCTTCTTTTGGCCATAACTTGTGCTTTAAGTGTCCAAATGGGTCATGCGAACTCATTTTAGATATCTACGTTCCAAGAGATTTTCAATGATATAAAGAACTCTTCAAAAAAATGGGTTTTGACCTTTGTAATCGTTCTTTGAAGATTTGAAAGTCCATTGAGACCCCAATTCCCAAAATGGTAGTTCAATTGGGAGTGTGAGGGTTCATTCCCTCACATTTTCTTACACTCCCAAGAACATGAAATGTGACTCCCGGGCTTTCTTCTTAGTTCACACCTTTGCAAGCCTTTGCCTTGGTCACAAACCCAAGACTAGGATTGCAACAGAAAACATGACTTGTGTCAAACTTACTTCTAAGAAAATAGATGTGTTACTATCAAATTGACCAACCACTATTTCACCCTCAACACATTCATCTACCCATGTGTGGTGGTCAAATGGTACAATTACTTCGTTGATGTTCTATTAGCTTCCTAAATGTGGCTAGATGCTCAAGTCTATCTTAGGTCATTGAATTTTTATGTAGAAAAACACAGTTAGGTTTTTCTTGTTTACAATTTACTTTTGTTGATTTTATTGCAAATGGAATGCCTAGCTAACCCAATGTATTATGGGGGAAGCCTATTGCCTTTTCCATGTGGAGTCATAGTGTCGTAACCCTAGCCTTGGGTTCGCGACCAAGGTAAGGGGTTGCAAGGTTGCGAACCAAGAGAGGAGCCCAAGAGCCATGTTGCATGCTCCCGGGAGTGCAAGAGAGTGTGAGGGAATAGACCCTCACACTCCCAAGGGAACTCCCACATTGGGAGTTGGAGTCCTGGTGGACTCCCGAATTTTTAGAGGGCGATTGTAAGGGTCAAAACTCAATGGCTTAAGGAGTTATTTATATCATTGGAAATCCCTTGGAACGTAGATGTCCAAAATGGGCTCGTATCACCCATTTGGATATTTAAAACACAAGTTATGACCAAAAGAAGGGCCAGGAGTCAAATAGGTAATTTGACTCCCGGCCATTAAAAGTCAGGAATCGACCCAATTTCCTTACGTGTAGGCAGCATGCGACATACCGTTGAAAAGCTTTTGACGAGGGCTATAACTTTGCTTCAAACCTCATCTCCATCGGAGATCTACACACAAAGTTATGGTGCCCCAAAGTTGCGAGAGTCCCAACCTTGGCAATTTCAAGACTATCACTTGGGAGTCCCAGGACAAAAAGCCATTTGGATGTGGGCCCTATGGGGAGGCGTAGAGTATACTATAAGAGGGAAGGTGGTGGCTTCCCCCAAGTTTGGGCCGTGGTGAATCTTGTGAGTCCGAGTTGCCCGTGGCTCGTCCTAGCACCAAAAGTGTTCCGACTATGCACTAACCACCTTGTGTTGGTTTTGTGCAGGCCCATGTGAGTAAATGAAGCTTGTCAATTCTTCTTAATCCCATCCCGGAGCTCCAAAATGCCCATCTACCCCTCCAAAGTGCTATGAACCAAGGAGCGTGCCCGACTCCTTACTCTTCCATTGTTTTCTATTTGGGGTTCACATTTGAGTCCCTCAAGGAATTAAGAGCGTGTCACTCACTATGGGGGGCCTAGTGGTCCTTATCATGGTGGAAAACTAGAAGTTCACTTTAGAAGGAACATGTTTGGGTTGGGTGGGAAGTTGGGTGTTCAATTTCTGTAGGGTGTGACAATCTTTGATGGAATTAAAATTGCACTTGGCATATAGTTCACCAAGATATGGCATCTATGAAACTATGTTTCAAGTGCATGGACACCACAAACTCAACTTGTACATGTTGGTGGGGATGAATTAGGGTCTATATATGCATCAACATTGAAGTTGAAAGAAATTTGGATCAGATGTGTATTTCTATATAATTGTAGTTGCCACAAAAGGGATTTGCTCTAGATGGTGAAGTAGAAGCATCAGTGGATCGTGTGGCCCCTAAAAGACCAAGTCATTATGGATAGTGTGGAGTAGGTGATACTTTTAGTTTTTGATAATCCTATTGAATCTAAAGTTATGGTTGTTGTCAAGTCTCTACTTATAGGCCTTGAGAGAATTTAAAAGACAAATCTTTCCAACATTTCCAAAGACTTTTTGGTGGTTTTTGGGTATAAAGACTTAATAAATGTGTTTGTTTTTAGGTTTTGAAAGTGGGCTTTGAATCAACCACTCCTAAGGCTCCACAGAAATTGAAAAAGTTTATAGAGTCTTATTTCTTGATCAAAGATCAAGATGATGAACTTGAAAGATTCAAGGGTGAAGATTTCACAATTGTAGGAAGATGCATGCAGTATAAATAAAGTTGTTGATTATGTAAATCCAAAGCTGTTCAATTGCAAGTGTTGTCTTATAACAAAATGGGATCAATTGTTGGTGGGTATCTTTTGCTTCACCACAATTTTGCTACATCTTATATACGATTGAAATATTTGTGACATTTAGGTAATTAGGAATGAACCTTGTTTAAAAGAATTTCATTAAAGATGCAACACTCAAAGAGTCAACTGGAGCTTATATTACTTTTGTTACTCAAACAAAGCCGCATGGTCATGGAGATGTGCACACAATACTTCATTCCAGTGGGCTCCTTCCCAAGTGGTACTGCATTTTCACAATGTTAGAACTACATGTAATTACTTGTAGTTGAACAACCTTGGTGGCTTAACTTAAGATGAGTTCAAAGCTTATTAATGTAAATGGTAGCTTTTCATAAACAAGCAAAGCTATTAGGAAGATGAGATGTTGATGTAATGTGGGTTGTTATGTTTAGGCAACAGGAAGGATGAATGTGGGCGCTTGCTTTTCAAGGTGAGTACAATATACACCTATATGGCAGGGTATCAATTTTTGCACATTACATAAGCTAGAACATCTTATGTGAAATAATCACAAGGTTTTTCCTTTGCTTTCCTTTTCCTCAAGCCATACTCATGTAGAAGGATATAGGTAATAATCCCATTCCTCCTACATTTACTAGTGATGGATATCTATTGATAGGAGAAACACAAGGACATGAGGTTAATGGATAGTCATAGATACCTAAAACTATTAGGTGTCAGAATGTTGAAATTTTCAATTTCTAGAGGGTAGTGAAAAAATTGATACTATTAGAATATGGATACATCTCAGTGCTTTGAATGCTGAAATCAATTGAAACAATTTGGCAAAACGGAGAGGCTTAAAAGATGTGTGGCTTTCATTATATTCAACCTATATTAGGTTAATAATCATTATGTGGTGGGCATGAACACATCTCTATCACCAATGATTTAAACATGGATAGTGTGTGTGAATGGTTGGATCCACATATGCTTCAAGAGAGGTTAATTATAAGCAAAATGCTTTTATATCTTGTTTAAGGAGTTTATCCCTTTTTTGTAAGTACATTGCATTTCTGGACAACATTATTTGCAACTGGATTTATTTTTTTGTTCTTTGATCTAAAAAGTCAACCACAGTTTTTTTTTGGATTGGTTGGTTTGTCTTCTTCATGAATTTTAATTGGACTAGCTTGTTTGTTCTTTTCTTCAAATGCTTCAAGCAAAAGTAATGTTTTCTTTAAATGTTTCAAAGGTTGTTTTTTTTGCAACTTTCATTTCTTCAATGTCAAAATCATCAAGCTCAACTATTTCTAGAACATGTCGGGCATTGTTAGATTTTGGATTTTTGAGCACTTGACTTGCCAATGAAACTTGTTGGTTAATCATTGATTTTTTTGCAAAAGATTCCACCTTTTGAAAAGAGATAACAAAGGGCAAGGATGTAGATTCATCTTTCACAACTACATCCAACTCTTGAAGAACATTCTCCATGGCTTAGTAGGACAAAGAAAAGTAAGATGCCATGTCATTCTTTTTGTCAAACTCAAAATACATACATTTGAAGTGGTATGGACTCAAAGTCCCCTTGTAAGTAAATTGTATTTATTAACAGATGAAATTGTATGCATCTCACTTATTAAAATGAATGTCATCTTGGTCATAGTTGACATTCAAAACATCCATGAGAATAAAAACATGACTTGAAACTTGTGAAAATTGTTAGCAATTATAGATGACATGTTTAATCCTAAGTAACTAATTATATGGAATACTCATATGAACATTTACATTATCCCCCTTTATGTGTTTAATTTCAAGTTGAACCTTAGATGACATAATAAGTTTTTTCATCTATATATGGACACTTCTTGATGAAGGAACTAGATTTCTAATTTTTACATCATTACATAGTTTGGTGGATCTTTATTTTCAAAGGACTAGGTTCAAACTAGGAATTTATGAAATTTCATACTATTTGGATGTCAGACCTAGCACATATTGTTGAATTGAAATACTCATGCAAAATAGTTATTGTACTTGCATCTATCTTGTTAAGTTGGGTTCTATGTTGTGCAACATTGTATTTGAAAATAATAATGTCTTCATGATCTAAAGTTCCACTTGGAGATGAAGGCTAGATGTGCCCAGTGTGTGAATGCAAAATGGTGTATAGAAATTATCAATGCTTAAATGAGCACAACCTTTGAAATTGACATCAACTGGGAAGTGTGTCCTTCAATCCTTTAGATTTATAGAAACTAAATTGTAACCTCTTGGTTTGATGGATTATATTCTATTTTAGACATTTGCATGAAGACATATTTTCAAACTATGTTTATGTACTTTTGTTGTTAAATCAAATTATGCCATGAAAGGCAAGGACTTTGTTACACAAAAATTAAAAATTAGATTGAAACATGACACTTTGGATTTGGAAACATGCTATTTTGATCAAAGATTCAACTATCTCTGTCAACAAGAGTGTGTGGAGCTTTGATGGATATCTATTGGTGTTAACATCAAAATCAAACAATATTACATTTTTAAATAAGAACTTGGTCTAAACTCACAGTTGGGCCTTTATATGTAGAATACCTAGACATGGCAAATAATTGTTGTGTGTTGAGAAAAATATTGTTTATTTTTACACCCAACCATCTATAAATTCTTTCAGTTGTTTGTAGCTTTGAAAATCCCAACATCCATAATTGTCCAAAAGTGTTTCTTGGCTCGTGGTAGCACACCATTATTTTTTTTGATGGTGACACTGATGTTTTGTTTAGTGCCAACATAGGAAATTGAAGTGCAGATTTTGCTATCAAATTTTGGAGCACATAATTTAGTGTACTTGATGAACTTGAAGCCATGATTGTAAAAATCAAAATCTCAGTTAGTTATTTGTCATTTTATTTCAATTTTTGGTACAAATTGAAATGGAAGTTGAAAAGACGAATATTGAAAAGCCATATGGTGTCTAATTCTCTTCATATTTTTAAATAGACAAACCCCTTTGATGTTCCATATAATTCACAACAAGCCTTCAACTTTTCAGGTTGTTACATTTAGAAATAATTATATGTCTTGTGGTGTTTTGAATCTACTAAAAATATTGGAAGTTTGAAAGGTTTAAGAATCTATATATGAGCACAATACATATGCTCATTTTTTGAATGTGACATTTACAATAAAACCTTACCCATTTGTCTTGTCTTCCATCTTCCTTTTTTTAGATATTTTTTCAAATGTTTTACTTTTGCATGTGTTCATTATCATTTGTCAAATCTTGTAGGTTTGTGAATCACTTTTAGTCTTTTGAATAATCCAGGATTCAATAGTCCTTTGATTAGCTAGGAGTTGTTAGTAGTCTTATCCAACTTACTTTAGTGATTAGGTTTTGTTTGCTTATTTCCAAAAAATACCATCTGTCAAAATAGAATATGAAAAAATCAATTTATAAAACATTGTAAAGTATATATACATATCTTCAAATCAAATGTGAATTGTAATTTTTTTTATTGAATTGTGTGAACACAAATTTTCCATATGTATTTGGTTTTTTATTGTACAATTTATGGCATCATCATTATTAATATAAAACAAAATATTTTTTAGGGTTTACATATATCCTCAAATTGTTGCACATGTGTTTGAACTTTGAATATAAAATCAATAAAAATATATGCATCAAAATAGATAATGACAAAATTGATTGATAAAACATCATAAGGTTATATATATATATATATATATATATATCTCTTCAAATTAAATGTGCAAGTTTGAAAATACTATAATGTAACATTGAAACTAATATGCACTATGTGCAATGCATATGATTAGTATCACCAATCTCCTCCATTCGATGTGCAAATTGGCTACATTTTTTATGGGTTCAAATCCCAAGTTGAGTTCTATTCTTTTGGCAATTTAGAAATATATATTCATGCAAATATACCAAATACATGTAGTACCATATATATTTTAATATAAATATGCACAAATTTTGTAAATCATTCTTTAAGGTTAAGTCTATGACTTCAATATTCAAAAAGATTAATATAAATTACATCAAAGTAATCAATTACATATCTATAATTGGGTATAGATGTGTGCATCTTGACATTTAATAACTAAAGAAATAGTTATCCAATTCAAAGTCTTCTACATTTGTATGTTATGAAATATCAAAATGCAAGCATATTAACTACAACAATACCTAATAAAAAATATTGCCAAATTGTATACATGTTGTTAAATGACAATATTAATTATTTCCTAGTTACAACAAAAAAATTGATAGATTCAATGCTCATTAAATGACTAATCTAAGTTCATATTAATTCAAACAATATATATTTAGTACATAGAAGTATGTTGTGTCTCCATTTATCGAAAGTGCAATTAAAATTATATTTTGATGTTTTAAATATCTTTCCATTAAGTTCACATGAAATTCTTCCATGTTATGTGTTCACGCCAAGTTCTCAATATATTATGTACTTCTAGTATTTGTGAAATCCAAATATGTTCCCAAGATTCAAATGTCCCAAGATGTTCCAAATGGTATTAATGACCACAATAAAAGGTTATGTAAATTTTCAAATAACTTCACATATTTAAAAAAGCTAACTAATAGTTGATAGAATGATGTAATGTGCTTTGTTGGTTTAATATTTTTGAAATATGCATAATCTCAATAACACTATAAAACAATGAAATGATTGTTTTACTACAGACATGAATTTTAAACATTATCAAATGTGAAATAAAGAATTTGTAACTAATGACCAAAAAATATATATGATTCTCAAAACATTAAATATCATACCACAAAAGCATGAAAATAACTATATTGAATGAATACATGCAAAGTATACATTTAAGCTTTGGTGAAGTTTGAAAGTATTTGGCAAAATGTGTTATGGAAAATCATTATAGTTGTAATAGATTAAAGCATGTCATGTGGTAATTGATACTAACTAGTTTATTTTATTATACCCAAAAAAAAAAAAAGTTGAAAATAGTAAAACTATAATTGACATTTGAAAATAAGGTTCTTAAAATCTTACAACATTGAATATTTTTATTAAATCAAAATAATCTTATGAAATTGAATTGCAAGCGAAACATAAACATTAATAGTAGAATAGAATATTTGAATGTAATTTTCAAATAATTTCACATGTTAAATAAGAATTGATAATTAATAAAAATAATTTTATTTTTTATTTTAGTTTAGTAATTATGATATATGCATATTTCAATCGATATAAAACAATTGAATGATCTTCTTAAAATAAAATTTAAATAATTTCAAATGTGAAATAAAGAATTTGGAATTGATTTCAAAAAAAAAGTTTTATAATTTTCAAAGGATTATATATCACACCAAAAAAAGATGAAAGGAGTCATATTGAATGATTACATGCAAAACATATATTTTGGCTTTGATGAAATTTAATTTTTTTGGAAAAAGATGTTATGGATAATAATTATAATTGCAATTGAAGCATGTGTGGCAATTGATATTAGTAAAAAAATCAAATGATTTATAATGAATGTTATAGGTAATATTTCATAAAAACTTCTTAAATGGAAATTTATAGTAAGTAATTTTTAATTCAACAAAAATGATTAATCCTATTTAATATGGATTAATTCAAAATATTTCCAAATAATTATATAGCCTATAATTATACATATCATTAAGAAACCACTTGTATGGAATCTAGATATTTTAGTGATTATGGATTATGATTATTCATAAAATATAAGTATACAATTGCAAAATATTTTTACTTTTGCATTGTTTTATTACTTGTTTTAAATAATTTTAGGATTATAATTTAACATGTTATTTATTTGGACTGTGCAATTGGTGGTATCATCATATATAATGTGATCCAAGTCATTTTCATAAATCAAAATGAAATTAAAAGAGAAGTGAAGACACCAACGACAAAACTATATAAATAAACAATAAAAGATTTTCAAACCTTTTGATAGTCATGGATTGAAATTGGAACATTGCATTCAAATTGGAATAAATGTACATCTTCATTCATAAAAAATATGAAATGTTGTGGATTTTGTGGATTTACAAAATTACACCTTCAAGGAACACATTTTAGTTTTGTTCTGAATACATTTGGAATTGTTGTTGGTGCAACATCATATGGTTATTATGTTTACATACACAACCACTAGTGATGATTTGCATGTGTATGTATGCAATGAATGTTTTAAATTCTATGAACCAAAACAAATGTATTTGTTGTATTTCAAAGCATGGATTATGTGAAACAAATCCTTGCTAACAATCCGTTGCATCTTCAACTTCTTTCACTTACTGATATATCAATGAAAATTGAATAATGAAATAATGGGTTCATGCATGGCCAAATATAACCATTGGGTTACTTAACAATTCTTTATTCTATTGGAATTCCAAGTTTCAACCAACTAGTACATCAAAAGATGTAAATTTGGCCCTCAAAGATCTTTTGCACCAAAATTTGTCTTCAAATCCACTTATACAAAAATACATCACCAATATTGAGAAACCAAATCCACCTCATGGATTATGTGTTTTATCTTCTTCCATTGTAGAAAAAATACTTGCAAAAACTAATATTGGTGAAAGGGATTTTTCAAGTATGGATGTGGAACCTTTCACTCAAAATTTGTTGGTATTTTTTTACATTTGTCCCAAAATTCCTTAGAATTTTGATGATGCTTTTGAAATTGGAGAATTAACTATGCACAACAATGACAACCCTTTCAAGACTGAAAGGTTATTAGTTCGAGAAAATGGCATGTGCACCAATCCAGCATTGAACATGTCACTTGAAAAGACATTATTCCCATTCCTATTTCCACATGGATGTGGGGCATATGATGGAATTGGTGGTTTATTGCCTTATTTGAAATAGATAATGTCTACATCATTTTTCTGTTTTTTACATTATATTCACCATACTTACTCTTGATGTACCAAGTGCAACAAAGAATTCAATTATTGAATGCTACAAAACATTTATGCTTGGAGAGGGATGTACAAAGATTAAAACACCAGCATCATCAAGGGTCAAAAATTGATGTTCTCAAGAATATTATGAAGTTGCCACCCTCTATTCCATTAACACCACAATGGCACCATACCCAATTCAAAGAGTTATTGGTGATGGTGGAGAACTTTGGAATGCTTCATTTTTTCCTCACTTTGGCTTCTGATGAAACATCAAATTTGAGATGGAAAGAAATTAAAGACATTGAAAATCTTGCTATGTTTTCAATAACACATTTTCTTGGAATGATTGCCTAATTGAATGTATGGCATTATTTTGTGCAAGGTTGCAAGCTTTCAAGTCAACCTATGTTCTTAATAGTGAAAACATTCATGGCATTGTCGAACATCATGCATGTAACACGATTGGAGTTGCAACATTGAGGTGGGTGAAAGCATAATTAATTTAACATAAAAAAAATAACAAACAAATACATTTTGATACAATCATTTATTAGACACTTAAATCCAACAACATAAAGCTTGAAACCTTGTCAAATTTTATTGTCAAAACACACTTACATATTGCATCAAATTTATAACAAGTTTAATATTGTATAATTTGTTGGAAAACCTTAGTATAATAATAATCACCATAAGTTAAATAACATAATCATTATTTTCATTGAAATAATTATGCTTTTTTGTTTTATTAAATGTGTTCATTTTATGGTACATTCCATTCATGCTAACAATAATCCAAAACTATTTAAATTCGCATTGTACTTTCACCTAGGTTCTGTACATGCACACATCATATTATGGATAAATGACGTTGATGTTGACCCCATCACAAATGAAATAATTACAATGGTACCTACTACTATTGATGAACAATTTGGAAAATTCATATTGCCAAACAATGAACATGATTTGACATTGTTCAACCTAGTGGAATGAAAACGAATGCATCAATGTGGTCCCTGATTCAAAACAAACAAGCACATTGGAACTTGCAAATATGGATTTCCCACTACTATATTTGCCAAACAACATGCAGCTCAACATCCAATCACACAAAGGTGGGTCAAAAAAATTCAAATCAAATGTGTGATTTTTGAGTTAATTAGTTGATTATTATCATTTTTATATTTGTGTAATCAACAATCTTTACTATTAAAAAAGATCTTAATTTTATCTTTGCAAAATTCTTCTTATTTTGAACACTTGATTATTCAAGTTCAAAATCTTTTGAATGTTTTTAAAACATGAACTTTAATATCAATTCAATCATAATCAATTTTTTCATTTAACACAATTTTCCATTGTTAACATGATATTCACATTTTAGTGGATATTTAAATACTCAAAATTTAATCATTATTTGAAATATTCATATGGTTTTTGACTTATTGAACTACTTATGAACCAGGTGGTGATACTATTGTCCACGTTGTGAAGATCGAAATGTGGTGCCTTGTCATTGTACTACATTGATATTTTGGGGTGCACACATGAACATTCAATGAATCACATCTTCATATTGGACATATTATCTTTTAAAATATGCTATGAAATGTGAACCACAAGGTGCTATTAAATTGGATGACGTCAGTGCAAGAAGTTTGGGATTGATTGATGCAACCCCTTTGCAACTTCAATTGATTTCAACAACAATAATAGCCAAACTTGTATTTCCAACTGAAGCAGCCCTCTCATGTTTACAAATCCCAATCATATGAAAAAGTGTTGGTGTAAAGTATGTTAATGCAAAATCGCCAAACTTGTGAACAAAAATGAGGACTAAATCCAAGATACTTGGATTCCATCCCATTGATATATATTGTGCGTGACCTTCTAACATAACCCAATACACATTTACAAAATATTGGAAATAATTTTCTCCACAACAACAAAAATTGAAGAAGAAGACATGTTTAGGCAAAGACAAATTAGGATTTTTTTAATATAAAAGTGAACATTTAGTGCGGTTCACAAACTTTAATCCTAACAAACATGTTGAACCATATTTTTTCAACAAATTGTTAAACAATGTTGTTTGTTTTAAAGAATGCGAATTGATATTTCCTGACGCGCTCCCAAGTTCCTTGGTAGACCCACTTAAGGGTCTAACTATGTGGAAATGCGAAAGGAGTTGGAACTTGGAGCCGCTCCTGACTTCCAACACTAAAGGGGGCAAGAGGGGCGTGTTAGAAGTCCCAAGATTAAACTAAGAAGAGGGACAATTATCTTGTTACACGGTCCTGCATCCAAAACCAACCACAAGTTGGTTAAAACTCATTCTGTACCCATTTGGTGTTGGGACAAGCCACGGGCGACCTTGGACTCACTTGACTCACCATAGCCCGGACTTGAGGGAAGCCACCACCTTCCCCCATATAGTATTCTCTGCAGCTCCCCGCGGGGGCTACACCCAAATGGCACTTTTTCCCGGGACTCCCAAAGAGGAGTCTCGAAACTATCCCAGGTTGGACTCTCGGGACTTTGGGCATCCATAACTTTTTGCTCAGACCTCTGATTGGGATGAGGTCTAAAGCAATCTTGTAGCTCTCTTCGAGAGCTTTTCAACGCCATGTAACACTCCTCCTGTACACGTCGGAATCGGGTCGATTCCCGACTTTTAGTGGTCGGGAGTCAAACTCATCTAAAGCCTAAGTTATGAGCAAAAGAAGGGCCGGGAGTCAGACTGGCAGTTTGACTCCCGTCCCTTCTTTTGCTCATAACTTAGGCTTCAAATGTCCAAATGGCTCATGCGAGGCCATTTTGAACATCTGCACTTCAAGACCTTTCCAACGGTATAAAGAACACCCCAATGCAAGGTGTTTTAACCCCTACAATCAAGCTCTGAATTTTTAGGAGTCTCAGAGGACTCCAAGTTCCCACTTTTGGGAGTGTGAGTTTCATTTTCACACTTAGCCCAAAGTGGGGTTGCGACATCTCCCACAAATCTAGCAAGATCATGTTATCATGATTTTTTTGTTTGTGGTATTATGGAAACTCTTAATTGTTTGCAAAACCTCATATTTAAATATGGGAAAAAAAACTTATATGATGATGAAAAGCAAAATCAAATATACAACAAGCTTTTGGAAAAACATTTTTTTGAGAATTCACAAAATTTACCAATCAATATCAATATTGATGTTACATGTGTTGGATCACAAATTGGTCTAGTTGATCCAAATTATTAGATACATGATTATTTGGAAAATAAAATTTTGTCACATGAACAAATGCATATATTCAACATCATTTGTTCTAAAAAAAATGGTTTGCATGTCATTTCAGGTACATAACTTATTTCATTTTATTTCATTTCAAATATTAAAATAACTACCATCCAAAAATTATGCATATTTCTATTACATGTATGAAAGATATATTATGGTAATTAATTTTTATATTTATATTTGAAAACAAAAATTCTACAAAATATTATGCATATTTACTAAAATTTATAGTTGTTATTCTTATAGCTATGCATATTCATTATTTGTGAACATATTTTATGTTAAGAACTCTTGGTAATGGAAGGACATTTTTCATTTGATATTTGACCAAATATTGTATGTTATTGAAAAAGAAGGTTATATTTACTTCAACAACAAGATGTGCAACATCAAGGCTTAGTTCAAAAGCTTCAAGCATCCACAACACATTTCATATATAATGTAAAGGATATGTTCGGTCATACAAAAATTAAGTGTTGAATTTCAAATTTTCAAAAAAACTGACATCATCATTATTAATGAAATGTTAATGATGACGAATAAATTGTTGCAAAACGTTGAAACTAGATTATGGCAAATTAAGAACGATACAAATGAACCATATCATTCTAAGTTACTGATTTTGGTGGGCAATCATGCATAAATTCGAGCAATATGTCATTTCCATTTGTTAAACACAAAAAAATTATTGCTAAAAAATTATGTTTATAATGTGATTGATTGGAATTTTGCAATGTATCATACATTGGAAACTTCAATAAAACATGTTGAAGATCCAAAATATTGTTCTTTTTTAACATAATCCGTTGTCAAGCACCAATAAAAGAAGAAATTTCATTAATTTTGAACAATTGCTACATTGATGAATATCTAGTAGAACCATACATTGATGATAAGACAACAATACTTTTCACACATCGAAGGGACATTGATTATTACAACGATTTGATTCTTCACAAGAAATTTCCAATTGACCAAATTTATGTTATTCAATTGGAAACAAATGCAACATTCAGTCTTGGGTGAACAATAAAAGATTTGATCACATGCAACATGTTGCATCGCCAACATTGGTTATGTTGATTGAAAACATTGATTTAAAAGTTGATGTGCAAATAGAATTAGTGGAATTGTACCAAAATTGGAGTTTGATTTAGAAAGTAATGTTTGTAGCATTTTTGTTGCACTTAATCCATTAGAATATGTGCAGATAGTTCAAAAAAAATCCATTCGAAACAAATATGATCATCAAGGACATTTTTACAAAGCATCATTTCCTTTAATGTTAGGTTATGCAATTATAGGGCACAAATCCCAAGGTGCAACAATATCATCCAAAGTGATTATACATATTTGTGAATCTTTTGCACAAGGATGAGTGTATGTAGCACAATCTAGAATCACTAGTCAACAATCTTCAACCTTCGGACATACAACCTATGTTGCCATGGATTTTTAAAAATGTGACCATTGTTGTAAATTGAAATACTAACAGATGTATCATTTTAATCTAGTATGCACTACGTGCAATTCTTTTGATTGGTTCTACCAATCTCCTTTCCACTCAATGTGCAAATTGGGTGTATTTTTCTACGTTCAAATCCTAGTTTGAATTACATTTTTAAAGTTTTATAGATGTCATATTTTACAAAAATCCCAATTGATTGGCCGAATGGCAAATTTAATAGCTTTCCTTGTGTCATTATGACCTTGGTTTCATGAACCATTGGAACAAAACAAACAAACAACCTTCCTTCATGTATATAAATATTTAAAAAATTCATTTGAACTTTTATTTGC
>Ga0116230_10001522_pt1 | contig 22180 bp, 11 predicted proteins | sample S1TSphfallax_3_FD_88678 | JGI IMG/M metagenome (GOLD analysis project Ga0116230, IMG submission 88678) | Host-associated microbial communities from peat moss isolated from Minnesota, USA - S1T2_Fd - Sphagnum fallax MG | ecosystem: Host-associated > Plants > Peat moss > Unclassified | place... | reverse complement strand
TTCAATGTTGTAAATTGTAATGTTCAATTTTTTTCCTTCAAGTATATATTGTCAAGTTTGGGATTGAAATGGAGAATGTTGAAATCTACAATGTTCAATGTTGTTGTCATCATGATAGCTGCAAAAATTTGTTACAAATCATCACCACAAATCATTTCATTATTCATTGCAAACTGTAGGGTTTGAAACTTAAAAAATATTTGAATTAGGTAATAGTAAAAAAATAAATTTGGATCTTCAAAAAGATTTGAACTTGGTAGGAACATTTAAGATTTGTTTATTATCAAGGGTAGATGCAAGGTTGAGTGGCTCACTTTCTTGACATAGTGACATTTTTTTCCTAGGTACCTTTTGTTCAAATGTGTATGGTAATTAATATATCTAAATACACAATAATTGGATATTGAATTTAAATTAATAACTTCATTATGAACACATCCATCTAGTTATTTTTTGAAAAAAAGTTCATTTGCTAATAGTAATGAACTTTTAAAGTTCAAAAATAGGGCTTGATTGACTAGATTCAAAATTTAAAAATGCAAAAAATTGTATTGAATTCCATTCTAAATGTGTTATAGTGATTCAATATAGGTTATAATATGAGATGAAAAACTCAAATAAAAAATCCTTCCCATGAAAATTTTAATCAAATGATAGTTATAGACTTTTGAACCATAGTTATTGGACCATATTTTCATAAATCCATAAAAGGTGCAATTTTGACTATTTTTCAATTTTCTCCCTCACAAGGGAATGTTTCCACAAAATCTACACGGGGCATTATTAATACGGATTCCTATCACTCCATGACACATGCTTGACCAATAAAATAGGAGCAAATTGCCAACTCATCATTAAGCTAGTGTTATTTTAGGACTTTTATGGAGTACAAAACTTGCCAATAGACACTCAATCTTCCATCCACCCTCAATTATGTATTTTGTTGAACATGTGTAATGTTATGTTTGGAATATGGTAGTTGTTGAAGATATTTATTTGTTTGGATTTGTTATGGCAAAATGATTCAAATTGATTATAATTTATTTTCTTCAAGTTCAATGTTACATCAACTATTGAAAAATGTTGAATGAAATGTAAGATTCATTATTGCTATTTATTTCAATGTTGTTATAGCTTGATGAAATTGAAAATTTGTCAAATGATAGATTAATCAACTTGGAGTAGTTTTTCTTTAGATCAATTGTTTGATATAACTAGTTTACAATTGTTTCTTGATTGTTTGGCAATATTTAAATCATTGGAAGAGGAGTTAGACATGTTGATTGGTGGAAGCATTTGCAATTGATCTTTTATGAAGGCATGACACATGGGTAAATGCAAGGTACGGTGGTTCATTTTTGGGATGGAATGGTGTTTTTTTGGGGTACCTTTTTCCCAATTGTGTATGGTGATTGGGCTTTTTCATGGTTGGGATTCCAAAAAAAGGAAAAAAGATTCAAGGACTTTTGTGGGGCTACTTTTTACAAATAACATTTATTTGAAACAAAGTTAAGTGAAAAAATTGAATAATCCAATTTAAATAATTCATGTGGTAGTGGTGAGTTTCACATTCATACATAATTGTGTATGAAGATTTTGGTTTATAGCCAAAAACATAAAAATTCCCAAAAAATGAGTTTCAATGGACAACCAAACATGTTTTTTGGCGAGATTATTTCTTGCACATGTGACCTGCTCTTCAAGCTAGAAATTTTGAACCCATTGAACACATTTTTTTTGTGAAATGGTTAAAAAAAAAGTACTTTTCCTTGCATCCATTGCCTTCAAAATTTAAAGACTTTGAAATTTTTGTATAATTTGGTTTTTCATCAAGTTCATATATTGAACGTATATTTTCATAAAAGGGGGCATGTTTTTGTTGTGTATAAAGCTTGAAATCAATTGTATGACTTTATGCATTCCTTTTGATTCCTTTTTTTAAAAAGTGCATTTAAAACAATTGATATAGTTAGTTTACATGATTCAAAATGACATTTACGTGGTATCCCAATTATTTTAAAATATTTTTACTATTTTAACAAAACATCATTTTATCTATTGGCATACAACAATTCACTACAACTATAATAATGTAAGTAAAAAAATAATCCAAAGTTGTCTTTTGCAATTTTAAAAATATAGGTCATTTTTTTTTGGCACCCCAATTGTGAATACAGCCAATTAATATGTCCTTGGATTGGGACTTGAATTTAAACTAACAACTTGATTATGAACATTTTTGTCAAAGTCTGTTTTGATAAATAATTTGTCCATTGGTAATAATGGACTTTTGAAGTTTGAAAATATGGAGTGGTCATTTGGTTGCAACATTATAAAATGGATAAATTCATATTGATTTTCATTCTAAATTCTTGTTAGTGACTTAGTATGTGTTGTAATATGAAATGATAAATTCATATTAGGAGCCCTTTCCTTATTAACCTTAGCCAAATCATAGTTTTGGACTTTTGAATGGTTAGAATTGGACCATATTTTCATAGGTCCATATGAATTATAGTTTACAATTGTTTTTTCAAAAAATTTCCCCCAAAACCATATTTTTTGAAAACTTTACTTGGGGCATTGTTCATATGGACTTTGTGGGTTTTCTTTTTTAAAATGGCATTAACATCTTTTGATGTAAGTTTTGACCTAGAGGTTTGTGAAATGTTCATAGGTGGGCAAACATTTATTAGTCAAATATTACAATAATGACATTTAAGAAAATAACAATCATGTCCATTTGAACAATTTTTATGGACTTTGTATGGAGTTATATGGAGTGTAAATTTTGTCATATTTGAACCATTGGACTATGCATTCATCCACATTACAAAGTTGAGGTTTGATAGAATGCTTACTAGATTCTTATTCATCTTGTAAGCCTTCATCTCCCCCTTTCAAATACTTGAAATGTTGTTTGAATGTTATCTCATGAGACTTGGTCCCGTTTTTGTCAATTTGAACTTGATTTGTGTTGATGTGGTCCATGGCATCCATGATAATCTTACCATTTTCATTAGTGGCTTCAATGATTGATAGGAACATTGATGTTTTTTTCTCTTGACTCCAATTCTTCCAAAAGTTACAATTATTGATATTCTAGGTGTTGGATGTCTCTTGGGTCTTGCAAATGTCATAAAATTAAATTCATTGAGGTTCATAAATGTAGGACATTGAAGAGTTCCATTACCTAATCCAAAGGATTGTGAGAAATCATCTAAGTTGATTGCATTGTGTGTAGTAGTTCCATGATTATTTCCCTAGTTGAACTGAGGAGCTTCTTGGCTTTTATCTAAAACATCATCTTTTACTACCAATTCTTGTATCAACAATCACCAGGTTGTGCAATTAAATGTTCAACCTCTTCTACTTTCTATTGTACATAAATTCCATTGCCTTTTGTTTACATATCCTTTAGGTGGATTGGAGCATTAATTTTTTTCCCCCCTTGTAAAACATCAATTGCAATATAACAATCTTCATTAAAATGTTTTGAAAAATGGAGTATGTTTTGTTTTTCCATTGTCAAATCCCAATATGAAGTGTTACGACCAATGCCTTTGTGATAATCAAATATCTTTTTATAATTGCCATTTATGTAGTTCCACCTTACACATCTCGTTGATTCTTGGAGTCTTTGAATGTGTGATCATTTGTCAATCTTTTGATAACTTGTTCCACCTTTGTGTTGTAAGTATAATGTTTGTTCACATATTAACAACTTCTTTCAAAGCAATATGCTTTTTGTGCTTACAATTAATTAGGGCCATCACCTCCTCATGGCTTAATTCATGTTGCATTGGTGGGAAGGACCTTCATTTTTTCTACCTTTTCCTTTGACTCTTGCTCTCATGCTATTTGATGAATTTTTTCTTGAATTATCCATTGCATCCATTTCCTCTTTATTGGCTTCAATTGTGTTGTTATAAAATACTTTTGCCTTTTTTGCATGTCTTTTACTATTGTTTGATGTTGAATTAACTCTTACTAAATTACCCATTGTTGTTAAGAATTTGTGATGATGACATTATCAAAGATGCATACATGGAGATGATACATGTAAAAAGACAAATGTGTTAATGCCATGAGAGGTGCAAAATTTGCAAAAATGATAAATGTAGAAAAACAAAAATGATGTTACAACACAAAATGACAAATGCAAAAACATGTGTACAACTTGGATATGAATTGTGATGGTGAAGTGCATGTGATTGAAGCATAAGTGCAAAGCTTGAATGCAAATTGCAATGGTGAGGCATATGTGAGGCATGGGTGTAAATCATAGGGGCGATGGTGAAATGTAAGAGATTGACCTTTATTTATAGGTGACATTGTCAATAAACTATTAGATTCAAGGCTATTAGGCTATTGGTAGTGTTAATGGATCAAGATTTTCATTTTTACATCATGGCAATAAATTAGATACAACTACAACCATAGCCAAATGAGCCAAAAACCATGTTAGAGGACCAAAAATCAATCAATTTTTCCAAACATATTTATGTATTGCCATTTTAATGTCATGTTGATCAAGGAAATTTGTGCTAAATGATTTATATGAATGTTGAAGAACTCCAAAAAAAATCATTTAATTTAATAAATTGAGTTTTGCTTTTAGTAAAGGACTTTTGAACTTTAACACCCTCAAATCAATTTTATAAAGCATTAGGCTAAAGACTCTTTTAAAAAAGAAGTTTTAATGGGATTTTTTTTGAAATGATGATAATCTACCATCACATATGAAAAACACTCATAATTTAAAAATCATTGTATTTGAAAATTTTAAAAGTTCCAAATATAATTTTAGAAGGTTCAAATTTCAAGAGTCATTTGCTAGATGCAAATGGGTCATAATGTGTATGACATATGAACAAAGTTGTGGTTTATGATAGAAAAAACTAAAGCTTAAAGTAGTTATCATATTTCAATATGATTTGAAATTATGATCATTTTCAAGTTGAAATGTAAAATTTGGCAAAATTTGTACACTTTTCAAAAATTCATATTTATTCAAAAAGATTTAACACAAGTAATGTAATTTATTGGGGGAATTATAAATATTTCTAAAAACATGCTACAAAAATAATCTTTAAAAATCTTTTTTATGAAAAAAATCAAAATGTTAAAAAAAAGGCTCATTTGTGGTTGAAGCCTTTATCACTATTAGCTCATTTGATTATGATTGCACCCAAACTCCTTCAATTTAAAAATTAGATTAATGATAATGGTGCCACATCATCATAATTTTCTTTTCATTTGAATAGATTTAATTATCACTCATTGTATTGCCCGTGCTATCTTCATGTTTGACTGTACCTTTAGTATTGCAATATAGTAAGGAAAGAAGTTGAACCAATTAGGGCAAAGTGACATTCTATAACGTGACAAGGCTTGTTCCAAAGGCTAACAAATGTGTCCAATGTTGATTCACATGAATGAAGATTTTATGTGTAGGATGATCTTAAATTTTTTGCTATATTTCATGTTTCTTGCCATGACTAAGCATGTCTATAAAAGATGAACATTGATTGCACCTAGTGCATGTATAAGGTTTAGGATGCACACATTGTGCAAGTGTAAATCTCACCTACCTTTGTGTACATGCAAGAATATAACATTTGATGTGTAATGGTTAGTAAATTTAGAGTCATGTAAGGCCATCATTTCATGCTTTATAGAATCATCGAACTAGAAGTGTAAAATATATATATTTACATACACTGTAATGACTATTAAAAATCATGTAAATGTCAAGTAAATAAATAAAACATGAAAAAAAAGAAAGCAATAAATGTAAAACATGTAAACTTGGGGGGTTTTTTTTCATGTCAAGTGTTTGACCAATCTTTGCAAATACATTTTGAAGAATGAGACACATAATGAATTCCAAAATGGAATGCATTGTGATGTAAAATATCCACATTACACACTGCCAATGTGATTTGGGGTCAAATCAAAATACTCTAATCAACTTCCATGGCATTATACATATAAAAAAATACAACATAATCAATGCCTTCAACAGAATAGAGTTGGCAAGCAGCATGACAAAGCATCCATGATGAGTATTGTAACACCCAAGGAGCAGGGCATTCCTAAAATAAGCACCCACACAAGTGTAGAGCTGAAGAGGTCGGGTCCTTATTTCAGGAAGGGCTTGCTTAATTGAAGGGCATTACTTGAAATAAAACACTGGCAAAAATAGATTTTTTCATGATATGTTGGTGGGTATCATAGGGGGAAAATGAAACATAGGCAGGCATTTTGAAATACCCAAACACTTGCCCCTTTCGTGAAGGAAAAGTATTTGTGCTAGATAACATGCCCTCTATATACACTAGAAATGATCAGCCTCTGGTGCTTGACAATATCCACAAATATCTTCAATGGAATTGACTTTGGAATAAAGCTTGATGAAGCATCCATGTGACTTCGCCCATACAAGCAAGCAACGAAGAAAGGAGGAGGCAGAGGAGGTTTTTTTTTTTCTTTCTTTCTTTCTTGAGAAGGAAAGAGCGAGGAGGGTATGAAAATGAGGAAAAGCAACCAGAACGGCCTCCGATTTCTCCAAGGAATCTCAATGTTCTCCAGGACCTGAACAAAACGACGGCCGCAACGGCCTCAAATTTCTTCAAGGAATCTCTCATTCTCCACAAGGTCCTCTCTCTGTGCTTGCCTTCTCCAGACAACAAGGAGGAGGAGGTGGTTTCAGGAGCACGTAAGTAATAACAACAACTTTGCACCGCTATTTGACGAACCTGATCACCGGCCAAATCCAAGGTCGGTCGGTCGGTCGGTCGTCAGCGGCGGCCCGAGAGCTCGTCGCGGGGGCCACTCAAGCGATGGCGGTCGCAAACGCAGCAAAGGATGGCTGGCCGCCAGTAGTGGTAGCCAGCGACCGAAAGGCGGCGACTAGTTGGTCCCCCGCTACAAGACAGCTGGTGTACAGTGAAAAATTTCACTGCCATTTTCAGCGGAGGAGGAGAAGAGGGCTGTGGGACCGACTGAAAGTCGGTGGCAGGCCTGCCACCTCGTGTACGTACTTATATATACTTTACACAACGGTCTGTTTGCGTGGGCGGGCGCGTTGCCTGCAGTGTCCACTGAAAGGGCCACAGTGCACACCCAAAACGTTCCAAATTTCCACGTTCCACACTGCGCTTTCTGGCAATGCTATTAGCTGCTGTTTCTCACTGGCCATGCAATGATGGCATTTGCTTAGCTTTGTTTGTCCATCCAGATTCCACACCCATCTTTGCCCTGGAGTCATGATGCCAACTCTGAGTTGTGGTTGTTTATCCAACAATGTCCCCACCCGCCCGCCCCCGCCCCAAGTGTAGTTTAGCAACACAAGGCAATTTAGAGGCTCTCATCTTTATAAAGGATATTGAGGGAATATTATGCCAGTTTTGAGGTTCCTTCCATTTGCATAAATCTCATCCAGGGTCACCTGGATTAATTAAATGACCTTGTCTCCTGTCCATATATAATTTACCACAATAATCAAATGTCCTTCTTAGCGTCCATAATTTAATACGATTTTCCTTTTCCAAAAATGTTACCTTCCTTTTGCAACAACATAATCATCCTTTTTCCAAAAGGTGACACAAAATCTTTTATGGAGGAAAATAGGTGCACGCTTGACCATTGTTTCAATTGTGCCTACAAGCTCACCATACCAAGCTCGCTTGCAAGCTTTAAGTTTGACACGATGGTAAGGGGCTTGCCCATTCTCTAATAAAGTAAAGCACTAGTAGAATTTGTTTTTGTGTATTTGGAGGGCATGTTATCATGGAAACATTGTCCTCCACTAATGGTGGGTTGTTTCAAAAGTGAAATGCCGGCTCCAACATTTCCAATAGGCATTCCACTTTTCAAAATGTCTTCACCTCTTTTCTTCCATGATACCCATTGGGTTTCATGGGAAAAATGAAAAAAATATTCTGCCAATGGTTACACAAGGTATCCCCCCGCCCCACCTCAAAGTGGGTTGTTCCCAAAACGAGTGTCCGCTTGAGGCTAAGTTGAGGGGCACTTGTTTTAGGAAGGACTCACTCCTTGGGCATTACCATACAATATTACCAAAAACGAAAGGTGATTTTCTTGCTATGTTGGGGGCTGGGTATGAATGAAGAGGGGCAAGAGTTCTTCTCTCTCTATCCGAATATGTTGGGGGCCCATGAATGAATGAATGGTTGGAAGAGTTTCTAATTTGTTAAAGAAGGAAACGATTTCATAGGTATTCTACATAAACACGTTTTATCCAAGTAATATGCAAATCCCACAATAGTATTCTCAATAATATGCTAACCACAGTCATGGTAGCCCCAAATTAATTGCAAATCCATGGCAACCCTTTAAATTTGATGTCCCATTTCTTATCCAAGTTCACTATTCTTTTGGAAATTTTGACATTTTTGCAACTGTATATGCTAGCTAAGTTGCAATTGATTTTTAGGGCAGATTCTGTCAATTTCTTAAGTAAATTTGGGTAAATTTGATCGCAGAATTGTCTTTGTTTTGTAATTGGCAGCTGCTTATAAACTGAGTACAATGTGTGCAACTTGGTCATCTGATAGGAAAAATGGATTGCATAATGAAATCAGTTCATGGATTGCATAACAACCCTTTGTACAAGGTGTGCTGCCCATCTCACCCTATTGGGCTCATTGGGCAGCTTACCCTCCACAATGAGTAGGGTCATACCTATTCCATAACTCTACATGCAACTTTTGGTTGTTGGATATTTTATTTCAGCCTCTTTAAGCATGCAACCTCACTTATCTCTGAAAGTTCCAATGTCCAACTCTCTGTTTCAAATGATTTTGTGTCAAAGTGGCAATGTGTGTACCATATTACATTTGTCTATAACATTGTCGTTTTATGTTAACCATAGTACTTAGGTTAAAAAAGGAAATTAGCCTCTCCAGTGAATCCAAATCGTTTGTAAATCAACATTCACACAAAATTACCTAATATAATTTGGACACCCGTGAAAAATTTCAACATCATTCTGGAATACAACATATTTGGTGTTCTCCATGTTTTTATGACATCACCACCGAGGTATAGAGCCAAGACATCAACCAAGGTCCAAGTTTTCGATTTGCCAAAATTTTGTTGAAAGAGTATATCATCTATGTGCACATGTGGTGTTGCTTAACATACTTTGGCTATGCAAAAAAAGTTGAATAGAAACTTTGTGCAAATATTGATTAGTGGCCACTAGGTCAAAGTTTGCTTTCATAGGTTTTGAAGAACATAGGTTTGAAAAAACTAATCAATATCCCCTTTTTTTGTCAATAATTATATGTCAATGAAATGGATCACAATTACTTATATAACTTGCATCTCAGTTATACATCAATATGCAAGTACTTTGTCCATTCTTGAAAAGAAATTTAGTACTTTGCATCAAAATATTTGGTGGTCATTATGTTAGCATGATTCAGAATTTCAAGAGACATCATTGAGTCATTACACCAAATCACATACCTGAATTCAGATTTGTATAGTAAATATATGGTCGAGAATTGAGTAACCAAATTTTTAGTATGGTAAATCTTTGTGCTTATGAATAGAATTGGAGAAAACTACACTTGGTGCCCACAAAATCCTTATAACAATGAACAGCTGGTTTGTTTCCACAGGCAAAAAAATGTAATTTTTGGGTGTCAAAATGAAAAATAACAAAACATGCATTTCAACCCAAGTTGTTACATGTAAATCTTAATGTCAACTCCTTGTACTCATCAAGTAAAAACCACCGCATTAATGCTATCATCTTTATTCTAAACCTTCAATACAAGTTACACCCTTTTCATCCTACTAATTGAACATACCAACAACTAATATTTAAAAAGTACATACATGTTATATATATATAATTCTAATACCTATTATTGATCCATACCTTACATATCTTAATCATATATGAATTTTGAGTATAAACATAATCCTATTATATAATTAATTAAATTATATATTTTCCTCAAGAACTAATATAGGGGGGCTTATATTTTTACCCACATACTTTTCAATTATAAAAAACAATGTTCCCCTTGCTTGCTACATATATACCAACTCACTTCATGTTAATTTACTAGTGACTCTTTTGGTTTGCCTATCCTAGTAATATCTTTTTATTTACATTTGGGTAATTTTCATTACCTAACAAGTATTATTACTATAAATGAATAGTATCTAAAGAACTTGTGGTTAAAACTCATTTGATCTTATTTGTAATTGAAGATTACAAGAGAATCATTATACAAAGCCATACTACATGCAAAAAATTATAAATGTGGACTATCTTTTAGGAAATGATGATAGAAATGTTTTTACAACATAGTTGAAATGTTGCATGTTGTCAATTAGGTGATGGTTAATTAGATTGTGCAATATTGTTTAGAGTTATATTTGGCATTGGTTTTAGTTAACTATAGCTTATGTACTTAATTCCATGCAATTAACTAGTTTTATTTTATTACATACAATTAATTCATGCTAATTTAAAATATGTCAATAGGGTGTGCACTTCTCATATTTGCATTTTACATCCCTCATTCACACCTTACCACACTAATAATATATATATATATCCTTATCCTAACAACTCTTCTAGATTACAAACTCCTATTTGCGTTATTCAAAATAATAAAATTTGATCTTTATTAAAGGTTTCATAAAATTTCTACATGTTATTCTTGTGTAGGAACATAAACAACTTTTATGTTGTTTTTCTCGACCTTCCCCTAAATATAGTGGTAATGGAGCTCAATGTGCTTGTATTTATTGTGTAAGATGGGATTCTTCACAAGTTATTTTTGTATTATAATTATTACAAAACAATTTGGTGGGTCTTTGTTCATCACTAAATTTAACTAACAAGGCTTTACTTGTTACATTGTTTTTTTGACGTGCTCCCAAGTCCCAAGTTAGGCCTAAGATGGGCCTTGGTTTTTAAAACAACAGAATTGTGGGGACTTGAGGGCACACTCCTAGCTCTCAACACTAAAAGGGGTAGAGGGGTGTGTTGAAGCTCCGAGATGGGACTAGGAAGAGGGCCAAGCTTTAATTACTTATTTGAACCTGCATCAAGCCAACCAACAAGTTGGTTAGTTCGCATTATGGAGCACCTTTGGTGTTAGAACAAGCCATGGGCAACTTTGGATTCACAAGATTCACCATGGCCTAAATTCGAGGGAAGCCACCACCTTCCCCCATATAATATTCTTTGCGTTACTCCATGGCACCCACATCCGAATGGCTTTTTGTCCCGGGATTCCCAAGGAGGAGTCTCGAAACTATCCCGGTTTGGACTCCTGAGACTTTGTGAGTTCATAACTCTTTGCTCAGACCTTCGATTGGGATGAGGTCTAAAGAAAACTTGAAGCTCTCCTTGAGAGTTTTCCAACGGTATGTTGCACTTCACCTGCACACACCAGGGTCGAGTCAATTCCTGACTTTTAGTGGTCGAAAGTCAAATTGCCAATTTGATTCCCGACCTTTCTTTTTGCCATAACTTGTGCTGCAGATGTCCAAATGGCTCATGCGAGGCCATTTTCGACATTGACACTTCCATAGCTTTCCAATGGCATGAAAAACGCCTTAAGGCGAGACGTTTTGACCCCTGCAATTGAACTATGAAGTTTCGGGAGTCTCGAAGGACTTCCAAGTCCCATTTCGAGAGTATGAGTCATCTTCACATTTTTCCAAAAGTGGGGTTGCGACATTCTTACACTCCATCCACAAAGGGATTTATATTGTATTTCAATTGTGGATAACATTATTGTGAACTACAATTTGCTATTTCAATATCCCAAAACATTTTTATTGGAAAAGATCATCATGTAGTTGATTTTCTCTTATTAAGGCCCCTTGCCTAGTTTACATGCATAAAACTTGTTAATTTCAAATTAATTAAAAAAAAAACTCATTAATTGATCATAGTTTTGACATATCATAAAATCTTATGAGTTACATCTAGGTGTGGATGCTATGGAGTATACATGAATATGTTCATACAATTAATTGAAAGGGAATATGGCCAAGTGTTAGTTAGATATACAATTCTTCCCATTTGGATTTGATAGAAAAAAAAATTCATTTTCTTTGATCCCATATTTAATTGCAACCTTATCTAATTACAAAGTAAAACCTTCTTCCATTAGTGTTTTAACATGATCTATCATACATTCTATACTTCTATAATAATTTGTATACATAGTCGTTAGTATAGTAGTAACATAGCCTAAGGTAGATAAACATACTCTATTCCAATGTAAAGAAAAAAAAGATCTAGCTTAAAATTTCAAAGCCCCCTTCTAGGCTATTTTGTATGAACTACAACTTAGTCATATTGTCTCCATTAGTAAAAGGTCATCCACATATAACACTATGATTGTGTGATGACCTTCATTTATACAAAGTACAAATTGTGGTTAGATGCAATTTGTTCATTATTTATTCTTGTAGGAAACTATCAATTCGAATGTACCAAGCACATTCAATTTGTTTCAACCCATAAATTGCATGTAGGAGTTTATAGATTTTATATGAACTTCCATCATGGTGCAACCCTTTAGGTAGCTCCATAAACACCTCAACATCCAAGTCCCCATTCAAAAATGTTGTTTTGTGAATGTCTAAAAGTTTGATAGGCTAGTTTCTTTAAACAATTAAATTCACAATTACATGTATAGTTGTTCAATTCATAATGGGTACAAATGTTTTTTGGTAATTGGTGCCTTGTGTTTGTTCAACCCATGTGCAACCCATTATCTCACCTTGATCTTTTTGAAAGTTCCATCTATCACTAGCTTGGTCTTAAAAACCCATTTTGACATTATTTGTGCCTTTCCTTTGGTTCAATCCACAATCTTCAAAGTTTCATAATTTTCTACATATTGTTTTAACTCTTTATTGATTTTTATTTCCAATGAGCATGGCTCATGACTTCAACATAACTTGGTTCTTGCATCTCAATAAAGAACACAAAATCTTTTAAGAATATTCTTGAGGGTTTGTGTCTGCAACTAAACTATAGAAATAAAGTTTGTTGATACTCTTCAAGATTCACCACATTTGTTGGTGGAACTAACTCCTCTACAATGGTTGCTTTGTTGGTTGATCTTGTAGGAGCTCATGCAACTTTGGTGGTGAATTTTCTAGTGACAAAATTTTCATCTCATGTGGTTGTCTCATTGACATTCATCTTGATGCTTGATTAATTTAGCCCTTTTTTTGGTAAGTGGTAGTATTGTCATGTCACATTGTTCAACATGTTAAAGTCATATGATTTGTTGCACAATTCTTGGATTAATTTTTCCATGACCACATCTTTTGAAATCACCATTTTTCCAATCCAAGGGTTGATTGATAGTATGTAGCCTTTTGTGGTACTATCAAATCCCACTAGCATGCATGTTATATTTCAAGAATCCAATTTAATTGGTTGAATTTGTGGCACATATACATATGTGAACAAGATAAAGATTTTCAAATGATCCGCTCATAGAGTCATGCCTAGATATTTTTCTTTAAGGTTAATTCTTTTGTTGGCTTTGCTTGGGCTTTGGTTTGATAGGTCTATGATGGTGCTAATGGTTTCCATTCATAAATAAGTTGGAAAATTACATACTAGTGCCATACCTTTTGCCTTTTCAAAGAACACATCTTATTTTTTTCTTTGTTCACCATTTTGGTGTGGTGGTGTGCAAAAGCAAGAGGTTTTGATATATATGCCTAGTTCTTGGAAAATTTTGATGAATTCTCTTACCATGTATTCTACTCCTCAACCCATTCTTAACATCTTAATCCTTTTCCCTTCCACATTTTTTACAAGTTTCTTGAAATGTTTAAATTTTACAAAAGATGGGATTTTGAATACATACATTTGGAAATATGTTAAGTTGATTTTGTACATAGTAAGTATGTCCATGCCTTTTCATTGGAAGAAATATTGTATGATGCAACCATTCAATTTGTGACTATATGCGACTAATTGTCATTTGCAATTATATTTTGTCATTTTTACAACTAGATTTCACCATCCTTTTCAATCTATTATGCACAATGGTGTGATTAGTTTGTGACTATTAAGTTCTCCATCCTTCCATGTTGACTTAGTTTTTAAGCTTTTCATCCAAGAAAGGGTCTCTATGTCAAACTAGTTGGAAAAAGAATCACAACTTGGTTACATTTATGTGGTGTACCTAAGATGTACAACTAGGATGTTTAAAAATATATTAGGGGTATATTTATAAATCCATGTATTTATTTTGTAGTGAAGGCATGTTCAATATAAATTTTATATATATTGTGGGTTGGCTAGGTAGTTAAGTAAATAGGTAGGTAGGTGAATAGGTAATAGGGCTACCTAATGACTAGGTATTATATTGAATAACTATTGATAGTTAAAAGTTAATTAGTTAATTATTTTTAAATAAAATAATTAATAGTTGTTGATGAATTATTACTATTAATCATTTAATAATAGTGTAGAGTAATAGGTAGTAAGTAGGTTCATAAGTGGGTAGGTAATTAGTGAATGCTTAATTAATTAATTAATTCTCTAGTTAAGTAGTATTTAATCAATTACTTATTTAGTTGTATTATTTACAAAATTAAAAGAAAGAATAAAGGATGTAGGATATGCAATTTAGTTTGTGATTAAGTTGTTTGGTTGTAAATTAGGTTGCAATTATAAAGTTTATCCCATATATGCTTTGTCCTCCATTTCCATCTTGTAAATCATATAAAAAAGATGTTTTGTCTTACATTTTCATGCTAAAAAAATGTGCCATTGGGGACATGTTAATCAAATATGTTTAATTGTAAAAGCTAAACCCAAAGTAAAATATAAATATTTATGTTTCGACCCCATAGCTTACCTAACTACATAATCTTTTCTACTCATTTACCTAAATATTGATTTAAATTAATTTTGGCCAAAATTAATTTTATTTTCATGAATTTCACTCAAATTGCAATAGAGTAGAATCCCATTATAACAAATTATGCCATTTGGCATATTTCCATTGATAAATGTGGTGACATTGTAGGGATTCCATTTACATTTTGAAAAGAAATTAAAAGAAAATTTAGTATGTTATCAAGAGGCAGGTAGTTAGTGGGTTATATGTTAGTTGCAAAAATGGGGATTAATTGCAAGTTGCATATGGATAATCAACATATGAGAACATATGTGTTAACCATATTCATCATCCATATGAAATTTGTTGACATTAAATAGAATTCTATTTTTTGCAACCAAGAAATTTATGACTACAAGCCCTAAATGACTATATGTATGGTTTTAATTATAAACTATTATTTTTAATTGTATGTGTATAAACTCATAGTCATATATTACTTTGGCATGTCACTAGTAGATGATGAGGTGGTAACAAGATGGAGGGTGTTAGTTTTCATCACTTTTATTTAATCTATATGCACTATGAGAAATCATTTCCATTAAAACCACACTACATTGTAACTAGAGCTTTGAAACAACTAATATACAACTACATTACAATTAGAGTATGGAAATATGGGAAATTAATAAACAAAATGCCATTTAAAAAAATCAAGGAATTGTATTATACAATGTAATGTACACATTATACATACAAATGCAGTCAATCATGTTTGAGTTTTCGGCAAGTTGCATTTGAATTGCACATGGCAACTACATTACAATTAATGTAAATGTAACACCCAATTATTAATTACGTTGTGACTAGTGTACAATTTTGACACATATGATCATGCCACATGTACACATTTCCACGATTCATCAAACATGACACTTGCAACTAGTTGTTAACCATGATCCCCATTGATACAACTAGTTGTGCAACTATGTTGTCATTATAAAAGTATTACTTTTCCATTATTTTGTGACTATTGTTCAGAGTTAATAAATAAATAACTAAAAAATTAGTATTTAATCCTTAATATTTAATAATGAATTATTTTTTCAATAACTTATTAACTATTACATATTAATTAGTAATTAATAATTAATTTTAATTAATCAATCTAATTCAAACATTTAGTTTGTTAGTTGATTCAAATAAATAATTTATAAATCATTACATAACTAATTAATCTTTTAAATAAAACCAATTCATAAAAACATTAAGTTGAAATAATTAGTCATCAATTCAAAAATTCAAAAAGTTAGTTTTTGATAACTATTTATTCCACCCAAATTCATATTTAATCTTTAATCTTCAATAATTTTTTTTTCAATCATTTACTAACTATTAATTAATATCAAATTTACTTGTTTATTATGAAATAATTAATTAAAATGAATAATTAATTATTAATTTAAATTAAATATTTTAATTCAGATAATAAATGACTAATTATTATTTGAATTAAAATAATTAATTTGAATAACTAGCTCAGATAATTAATTCAAATATCTAATTATTCAATAATCCAAAGAATTAAATTTAGGATTCTATATGACTAATTATCTAAAATTTATCTAAATTCAGATCATTAATTATCTAATAATTAAACAACTAATTACTGAAATTAGACTAATGATTTCAAAAAAACTAATTTAATTGACCATCTCAGATAATTAATTCACATAAGTAATTATCAAATAATTACTATTTAGTTGTACAATTTAAAAATTAAAAATAAACCCAAAGGATGTGGGTAAACTTTGTTTTAGTAAGAATTATTTGTAATTAATGTCCAATTAGAGGATTTAACCCATAAGTTTTGTCCTTGAATCTTATTTCACAAACTATATAAAAATGGTGTCTTTTATGTGTGCTCACATTAAAATACACGTATCAATTTGGGATGAACTCAAAAAAACTTAATTGTAAAGACAAAAAATAAATAAAATAGAATCATTTACATGGCTATTATTTAATTCACCTACCTTTTTACCTTCGTACCTACTTTGTCATTTAAAAAAATGTAAAATTGAATTTGACATAATATTTTCATGAATAAGATATTTTAGAATTTGGTTTGACCTTAAGTATTTTCAATTTTCAAATTATTATGGCTCAAAGTTATAAAAACATTGTAAAAACACATTGTGAAATAAGAAATCATATTTAGTTTTAGATGGATTTACATAGTCCATGTAAAATCCTTTGAGGATTGACCTTTCATTACCTTTTTTCTTTTTCCATTTTTGAAACACTTCATCTTTCTAACAAAACAAAGAAAATCAATGATTCCTTTACATCTTTTTAAAGCATATTAATTAGTTAATAGCTGCATGTCTTGTTGACAAGTTGTTTGGGAGACATTTTTGAGCCTAGTGGTCAAATTCATGGTAATTGTTGCAATTACCTTGACACCCTATACCACCTCAATAAACAATTTTATCATTTGATATGGCACTCTATCAATGTTTGTTGTTGGGACTAGAGTTTGGTTTAACATAGCTTTGAGAACCCCTTCCTAATGGACAAAATTTCCTTGTGTTAAGTAATAGTGAACTTCATTTGAGTTTCTTGACTAGTATCTTGTTTCACACTGAGCCTTTTCAAGCAACAACTTATTTGGAAGTTTTTCAAATTTAAGTAATTCATCAAGGCTTAACATGAATTGAATGTATTAATAATAATTGTTGGGGAGAGCTCCCAACATAATTTGCATTACTTTCGATTCAATACAATTCACCATGCTAGCTAGCTAAGTTACTAGTTTTTCAAGATGTTTTAATGAACTTTGTGATTAAAATACCTTCTTCAATTGGAGTGGAGTTTGATGATCAAGTGTAATATTCTTGCAAAGTTTTGAAACTCATACATGTCTTTGAATACTTTTCAATAGGCCTTTGGATCATCATCCAAAATTATGAATCCAAGATGATCTCACTTTTAACTATCATAATTAGTCCATGCTTAGATCCTTTTTCTTCTTTTCTTGAAGAATCACTACTTGTGGTCTCTCAAACATCTCAACATCACTAGATGAAGCTTCTTCAAGACATATGATTTCCTAGAGTTTCTCCCTCTCGAGTATTGCCTTAACCTTGACACCATCATGAATGGGTAGTTAATTGGATTAGACAACTTCTTTGTTTCAAACATTTTGAATCCACCTTTTGACATTGTCATCTTCCTCCAATTGTTAATCACACTATTGAACAAGACTTCCTATTGCAGATCAAATTTTAGCAATATTTATTATCTTTTTGCAACCTTGACTATTACAAAAAAAAAACAATGCAACCTAGCTTTCAAGTGAGAAAAAACACCTTAGCTTGATTAGCACTGTGATACCATGAATAACTTGTGGTGAAAAACTCACTTTACTCTATTGTAATTGAGGATTCCAAGAGATAGAAAGCCATAATACATGGTAAAATTTATACATGTGAGATATGTTTTAGGAAAGGGTGGCAAAAGGGATTCTATGGTGCAACCAAAGTGTTCCATGCACTCAATTGGACGGTGGCTAATCAAATCCTGTGGTGCTGGAGTTGTAATTAGCAATAATTTACAATTGGTGCTAGTTTTAGTTAATTAGAGTGTACGTACCTACTTCTATGCAATTAAGTATTCTAATTAATTATATAGTATTAAGTTCATGCTACTATGTGGTTTGTAGGTAGGGTGTGCACTCTTCATACCTACAATCTATGATCTTGGTGAAATGAGGAGAGGACCTTGAACCTTAGTGCATTTGAGTCTTTGAACATAACAAATAAATTGGTTTCAATTAAGGTTGGATGCCACTGCCCCAATGCAAGACTTCCCCCTTCTTTATCTTGATTTGGCTCTCTATGTCTAAGCTAATACTTGCTTATCCAAGGGTACTGCTCTAAGTATCAACTAGTCTAGAACTCGGGGTTTAAAGTCCAAGATAGGTATTAAGTTAGATGATGGGTGAATATTGTTTCTGTAGTTGGTACCAGGGACAATACCTTTTTTGGTGCTTGCCTTTCAGCTCAATGCTTGCCCAACATTGATCTCAACACACATTTAATGACCTGATCTTGGCTCTTATTTGTTTACAGGTGGAAAGAACTTGTGGAGTGCCAAGTTAGAACCAGTGTTGGGTGGTTCTTTGGGGTCAACAACGGTTCTTTGCCAGTTTTCAGACTGGATATATATAGGTTTAGTATCCCTGGTGATTACCATTCTGTGAAATCCCCACCCCCAAAACTGACCTGGAAAATAAATAAATCATGGTACCTACACTTGGAACCAACCCAGCAAAAACAAATGCTTGGTACCCACCCCTGGAACCCGCCCAGCAAAAATGTAAAATGTCAAAGAACCTGGAAATAACCGGGAAAGAACTGGCAGTTCTTTCATGAGAACTGGTGGTTCTATGACTCTGCTGTTTTTGAAATACTCAAAACCAGTTGGTTTTTTATTTCTGATTAAATTTATTTATTTTTTCCAAAAGACACAAACATTTCTGATAAATTTTTGAAATTCCCGGAACTGGTGGTTATTTGATTCTAATTTGGGGGGTGGTGTGTGGTGGGATACCTTGAACCAGCAGTTCTTTGAAAAATAAGAAAACTGCACAACACTGTTTAGAACTTAGAACCTTGATGTCCAGAGGTTATCTATCTTTTTGAGGTTATACATTCTACCTAAGGTGGACAGATCCTTCCATGAAAGGCCACCTCTCCAAAGAGGACCTTAGGACATGGTTCTCCAAGACCCTTTAGTGGGCCTCCCTCATCCAGTTTAAGTGGCATTTATCTTTATGCATTCAGTTAGTTTTCACTAGGATTTTCCAGGTCCCCTTGTTTGAGCTTTGCCCCTCCTTGGCCTCATGCCAACTTGTACTGTTTCTTCAAGTGAGGTCTCTCTTGCTGAAAGGTGGACAGATGAAAGCCCATTTGAACTTGGGTAACAAAGTCACAAACTTGATGCCAAGGAAGACATTCTCAATAACAGTTGTTTTGTCAAGCTTAGTGTTTAAATGGGTTGAGCTTAGTGTTAAACCAGGTTTGACTTTCTTGTTTTGTCGAGCTTAGTACGTAATAACAATGCCACAAAGATGCCAAGGAAGACATTCTCAATCACAATTGTTTTGTCGAGCTTAGTGCTAAACCAGGTTGACGTTCCTTGTTTTGTCGAGCTTAGTAGGTAACAATGCCACAAAGATGCCAAGGAAGACATTCTCAATTGCAGTTGTTTTGTCGAGCTTAGTGTTAAACCAGGTTGACTTTCCTTGTTTTGTCGAGCTTAGTGTTAAACCAGGTTGACTTTCCTTGTTTTGTCGAGCTTAGTGTTAAACCAGGTTGACTTTCCTTGTTTTGTTGAGCTTAGTGTTAAATCAATTTGACTTTCTTGTTTTGCCAAGCTTAGTGTTAAACAGGGTTGAGATTAGTATTGAACTGGTTGACTTTGTTGTTTTGTTGAGTTTATTGTTAAACTCGGTTGATTTTCTTTTTTTGTCATCTGTATGGTGAAAGCTTCCAGGTTTCCTTCCAGTGAGGAATCTCTACATTGTCCCAATCCGTTATGAGTGGCGTAATGGCAAGGAGCAGGGTGTTCCAGAATTAAGCACCCACCTGAGGTGGAGCTGAGGGGTGCTTATTTCAGGAATGCCCCACTCAGAGGTGATTAATTGACATAAACCACTGGAAGAATTTTTTTTAATTTCATTTTTTCCCATTATACCCAGTGGGTATCACGGAAAAACCAGAGAAGCCTACTTACTGGAGGGTGCATACCACATTTCAAAATGTGAAGTAATTTGGGGAAAAAGTTCCAATTGGTAACATGCCCTGCAGAGAAAATGCACTTTAACAGATGCAAGTTTTTCTCATAAAGAATTGTTAATAGTCATATTTTTAGTTCTAGTACTCTCCGGGATTAAGAATATGGTTAAGTAATCCTGGCAGTTTACAACAGACTTTGTTGACAGGAGCAAAAGAGGCAAATTGAAACACCACCAGCTGGTGGTGATTTGAACCTGCACTCTTGTTGCTATGTAAGCCTTTTAGGGATCATGGCTCTGATGAGCCAGCTGACACACAGATTGGCAAGCCTGTCACCCCAAATCCATGGAATTGCACTTGCTGACTTGCTTACGATCATCTAAGGTTGGATAAATTTGTCCCTTGATGACTTGTTATGGATTGTTGTCACATACTGGGAGCATATACTTCAATCTCATGTTTCAATCTAATGGCAAAAAAGAAAAGCCCCAACCCTAACCATCAGCATTTTGAACATGACGACTAAGATCTCATGCAAACCAGCAATTGTAATCAAGTTCCAACAACCATATCACTTTCATAAGTGTGAATTAAACTAGATATTTTAAGGTAGAAACTCAAAATCAAACAACTTCATGGAAATTATCCTGATGTGTGGGGGGCAGAGCTTAAGAACAAAACCAGAATTGGGCCTAATTAAGCCTCAGGTTATGGCTGTTCATGATGAGCTTTCAAGTAATTGGCTCCATAATCAGGCAAGTAATTTACTCTTTTTCTTTTTTGTGGGGGGGGAAGACGCAGCATTAATATTTTGTTCTTTGTTGTTGTTCAGTTGCTTTAGTCAGTAGGGATGTCTTCATTGGAGAGACATCCCTCTAACACTAACATGTGATGAACTTGGAAGTCCCAACAACTCTAGTGTTCACAAAGACCTGCTCTGAATATTTTACTGTAGTTGCAGGGCATGTTGTGTGGTATGTGTTTTCCAGTGTGGGTGGGTATTTGAATCATCGTTGGGTATTTGTTGATTCTTAGGCCAGATATATGCATATATGATAGTTGGGGGTTATTTTTTCAAAAACCCGGAACCACCTCAAACTTGGAAAGTTTTAGAAGTTATTGCTCACCTCCGCCTCATAACCGGCCACTTATAAAATTAGATGTATGTAACTAGACTCAACCCCAGGGGAAATAAAGGTCCAAATTATTTGTCAAAAATCCAGACTCACACCCTTTTGATACCCAGGGGAGTCCAAATTAGGTTTAGGGTTAGGCTTTGTTTTTGGTATGTGTTTGCAGGTTGTAGTGTGTTTGGTTGTCTCCTCTTGTTTTCTGTTGTCTCCTTCACTTTTCACAACTGTCACATTTCACATTTGCAGCATTCATAATGCATCCTGTCTTTTCAGTGATACCTGATAGGTATATCAGAGGGAAAATAATTTGGAGCAGGTCTTTATATTCGGTAAACCCCCTGGCCTCAGGCTTTACCCTACACATAAC
>Ga0116230_10001521_pt1 | contig 22190 bp, 14 predicted proteins | sample S1TSphfallax_3_FD_88678 | JGI IMG/M metagenome (GOLD analysis project Ga0116230, IMG submission 88678) | Host-associated microbial communities from peat moss isolated from Minnesota, USA - S1T2_Fd - Sphagnum fallax MG | ecosystem: Host-associated > Plants > Peat moss > Unclassified | place... | reverse complement strand
GGGAGTTCACTTGGGAGTGTGAGGGTTCACTCCCTCACACTCTTTGCACTCTTTGCACTCCCGGGAGCATGTGATGTGACTCTCGGGTCTACTTCTAGGCCCGCAACCTCGCAACCTCCTTGCCTTGGTCGCAAGCCAAATGCTAGGGTTGCGACAAGTTTGATAGGATAACTATTATTTGTTAATATATACGTTCTTCTAATAACAACCATGACCATTTGCCACAACCTTTGTGCTTGTCCTCCGATCACCTGACATGTTCACTTGGTGCGTTACTATTGTATGTAACAACATACAAATTAACAATAGATTATGTTGTTCCCATTTCCATTTGTTCATGTAACATCAATAGACTAATAGTGTGTCCCAAGCACTTTTTGTACGGGTATTTGTGTTCACTAAGGTAACAAAAAAATCTTCAACTTGTTTTGGACCTATCTTAGTATTTTGTATACTATCAAATAAAATATAGCCTAGTCACAATGTTTGATTGTTGAAGCAAGAGAAGGTGTTTTCCCAAGTGGCACACTTCCATTATGATATTGTTTGAAGTCGTATGCACATACATCCAATCCTTTTTTGTTGTCAAGGGGCATAAAACCTAAAGGGACAACTTATGGATGAACATTTCCATGTTTGGTTAGGTCATCAAGGCCCAATTGTGCTAAAATTATTTGGCTTCAATGTTGTATCAAGAGTTGCAAATGCATCCTTGACAACAAAGCCTTTGATGCGAATTTCATGCATAAGGGTCAGTGTTATGTCAACAACCAAATTCCCTATGAATCTATGTTGGTTAATGCTTTGAATTGGACCTATGTACACTTGTAGGAATTTAAAAAGTCAATGAATTTTTTTGGGTATTCATTCATAGCTATATGCATTGTTGATTATTGAACATACATTATAGAATTTTTTCAGATGTTAGCACCAGAATATTGCCATGTACATCTCTTACTATTGGTTGGTCACTCATATATTGCTACAATAATTTGCTATTATTGTGTCTTATTGATTATTCATTATCTAATTCATTGAGATTGATGTATTGAGATGGATGTGCAAAATGAAAACACCCTATTTGGGGAAGGCATTTGGATGTGAATTTATTATTTGTAGAAGGCATTATTAATTAGGTGAACATGAAATAATTACTAACATATATGTGGATTTGGCTAAGGAAAAAAACAAATGTAAAGAGAGTTTGCAATAGTAGCTCGTCACAAAGGGGTGAAGGGGGAGCTTGCTTGCTTGTCCTAGTAGAAGGACAACTCCTCCACAAACAAGGGGGCCTTACATAAGGTTATAGTGGGTAAGCATGGAAATCAACTTGTAGACAACAAGAATGCCCACCACAGTCTAGGCATTGTAGACAATTAGGGACATGGAGGTTGTCAAGAACGCTAGCAAAATTGTTCCCAAGGTAGGTGCTTGAACAATCAACCCCAAAACTAGCATGGGCTTGTACCAAGTTGCCTTAATATGGCTATTGTGAAGGATAGGTGACCAAAACCTAATTGACATGAGTGAGTTCCGTAGACAATTAGATGATTCATTCAAGTATGTCAATCATGAGCTAAGTGCACATAATTTCAGAGACTACATAAGACAATTCATGAAATCTGAATGAGTTCAATTAAAAAAATGTTATAAAAGGAATGGGCTTGCAACATGCCTTATGGATGTGGATGCAAACTAGTGGGCAAGTTTGGTGGCATATTGGTCTAAACGGGAGACCAAGAAAAAGACAGATCAATTAACATATGTAAGAAGTGTAGTCATTAATGTTAACAAATATGGGTGTGGGGGGAGAACTGGGGTTGAAGCAAAAATTATATGTCACTTTCAACCTTTTTAAAAAAATCTTTGACTTTCTGTGTATATTGTTGTTAACTTTTTATAGTGAATGGGTCATTAGGTTTCGAGATTTTATTGAGTTGCAAAAAATGGAGAATTGTCAAAGCCCATCATTATGAAAGATGGCATTGCAAGGTTGGACTCTGTTAGTAACCAAAATTAAATGAATGCCCACAATTTGCAAACAAGATAGATATGGAAATGCAAATTCATGTGGGATAACAAATAATATTACTCAATAGTTGGTGCTCAATGTTGGTAAATGATTTACAATTGTGGTAGGGGTCATATTCGGTTATTCTTTCTACCCAAATTTGAGCAATTGAAACACAACTGCTAAAAACAATCGGGCATGTTGAGGTCTTAAAAGCAGCCATTGCTCGAGGCATTGAACAATTGCATGCAACTATCGAATTTGTCATGGAATTTTTTTACCAAATACAAATCCAAGGGTCAATGGTATACAATCAACAAGTGTGAAGGAAATTCTAGTAATAGGAACACTTGGGGCAAACCCTACTCTACCAATTGGGGCAAATCCTATTATTGCAATGGGGGTAGACATTATAGAAAGGATACAACCTCAAACCCTAAACAACATTTGGGGGGGGGGGGGGTTGCTATTAAAGATGGCAATACTCGTGGATGGCAAGATGCAAACAAAATTACAAAGGTATTATCAATGTTTTGTGAATTATGAGGATCATAATCACAATTATAACAATAAGTAGTTCAAGCACATAGTTGTACCTATGTGATAACAAATCATTTGCAACTTTTTAATGTGAATAGTGAGGTACATCCAAAGTTAATATAGCATGTGTGCCAACAACACTATTTATAGCACCATTTTGGAATTTATTTATTCTTGAAATAATTCCTAGGAATTTGCCATAATAATATAGATAAAGACCACAACTATTAAATGTGACAAAAGTGAAACAAAAAGTGGTTTGTATGCTTTAGGTTGGTTAATAATTTTGGGACTTGTGATGATTTGATGTTATTAAGGTAAATAAGTGTTGTTCTAGTAGCCAACATTAGTTAATAAATTAATGGTGGGGTCAATGGGAATTATTGTGATGGCAGAGTAAAAATAGGAAGACCCTACACATAACCCCAACTAGTGTCAACACACAAGCACGGTCTATTGCAAACAAGGTATCACGAGCTAAAGCAAAGGTGGGATTGGGCAATAATTGGTTGATAGGTTTAGTGAGGTTCAAACATCAAAACTATCACAATGGGTTCAAATAAATTGGTTTCAAATTGATATAAGACAATGTTAAGTTGTACAAGATGTTGTTGTGGATGTGTAATTTCAAATGGGGGGTTCGATAATTTTTTATTTATCCTACCAAAAAAATGGTTATTGCAACATGACTAATATCAAGGATCAGTGGGCAAGCATGTGTGCACCATGGCACTACCATTAACACACTTCGAACTCCTTGAAGGACTCAAATGTGAGTCCCAAACAGAAAACAACGGAAGAGTAAGGAGTCGGGGCATGTTCCTTGGCTCGCAACACTTTAGAGGGGTAGAGGGGCGTGCTAGAGCTCTAGGATGGGACTAGGAATAGTTGACAAGCTTCACTCACTCACACGGACCTGCACAGAACTAACGCAAGGTGGTTAATGCATAGTTGGAGCACCTTTGGTGTTAGGACGAACCACGAGCAACATGGACATAGAAGACTCACCACGGCTCGGACTTGGGAGAAGCCACCACCTTCCCCCTTATAGTATACTCTTCACCTCTCCACGGGGCCCACATCCAAATGGTTTTTTTTGTCTCGGGACTCCCAAGTGGGAGTCTCGAAATCGCTAAGGTTGGGACTCCCGTAACTTTGGGGTGTCATAACTTTGCGTGCATACCTTTAACTGAGATGAAGTTTGAAGCAAAGTTGTAGCTCTTGTCAAGAGCTTTCCAATGGTATGTTGCATGCCATCTACACGCATGGAAATTGGGTCGATTCCCTACTTTTAGTGGTCGGGAGTCAAACTACCAATTTGACTCCCGGCCCTTCTTTTGGCCGTAACTTGTGTTTTAGATGTCCAAATGAGCGATGTGAGCCCATTTTAGATATCCAAGTTCTAAGAAATTTCCATTGATATAAAGAATTCTTCAAGTCATTGAGTTTTGGCCCCTGCAATCGCCCTTTGAAAATTCAGGAGTGCACCGAGACTCCAACTCCCAAAGTGGAACTCCCTTGGGGTGTGAAGGTTCATTCCTTCACACCTTCTCACACTTTTGAGAGTATGTCGTGTGACTCCCAGCTTCCCTCTTGGCCCGCAACCTTACAAACCCTTACCTTGGTCGCGAGCCCAAGGCTAAGGTTGCGACAACCATTGAGGCTGGGTGGTCTTGAATGTAACTTAGTCAAATCATGGAGGGTTTTGGCAATATTCCATTGCTTGTGAAAAATGAGGATAATGATCCCCCTCAACTGAAATTGCATGATATAGTGAGTAGTAGTTTGGTATGGAAATTGTAAACAAAATGAGTAGTTAATGGGTCAAGTTTCGAGTTTATAGGCTCTAGTGAACTTATCATTGGTTTCCATACTATGTGTGCATAAACAAAAGGCCATGTTTTTGTACCATGGCACAATTTTGGCTAACTTTATCCATATGGAACACAAGCTCATATGATCAGTAAGTTAATTCCCATCATCAACTTAGGCAAAAAAACTAGATGTTTGTACATGCTCTAATTCTTAACATGGAGGTTGTTTAAACTTCATTACAAAACTTATATGTATTCAAACCTTAGTCCTTTCTTGTTAGTTCATGTAGTTGATGGTAATGTCTTATAGTAAAATGCAATGAGGATAATCTTTATATCTTGCTATTTGTTTGGTAATCAACAAGTTGTTAATGGGATATATTTTATATAAATTTGTCAAGGAAAGGCAAATGTCTTAACCCTTAGTCCTTTACATAGATTAATATAATGTGAAAGGGGTTGTTGCAGGATGAGCAAGGGACATCAAACATGTATTAATTTGCTAAGGCAAATTGCAATTTAGACATGTGCAATGGAACAAGTCATTCCAATCTCAAAAATAGACTGAATTAGTTTCAAGAGCTTGAGCAAGGAAAGTAAAAGGCTCAACTAAAACAAACATCTACAAGTTTTGATCTTGCAAGTTTTACAAATATTTCTCCATTCCCAATGTCAAATAATGCTACACACTCAAATCATTGCCTTGGCATTATCAAGTGGTCAAGTAACCATAATGACCATTGCTCATTATCATATATCAATGACTTTCATGCGTGTAAGTATCATGGCCCATAAATTAGGACCAATTATATAAAGTAATCCACCTGGGCTAATGGATAACAATCTTCCCACATTGACAAATTTTTGGCCTTATTGTGTAATAGTAATTTCACCTTGCATTGATGTATACATGGTCACATGCTTTGCTTGGACGTATGTGTGAATGTGTCAGGCAATCAAGCACCAATATGTCTTGGCCATAAAGGCATTTTGGTTACATGTAATGGATCTGGGATGCAAGGTTACTTGTGTATACCCCCAATTGAAATGACCATCAAGGGATCAGCTTTATATAGTGAAACCATAAGCTGACATGCCCCTCATTATATGGGGTCTACGCAATCCTACCTTAGATCTTTTCGACAAATTTTTTTCAACTCGCGGCGATACTGAGTGGAAATTTTTCCGCACCACATCTACCATATTCACAATCTTGATTTTTTATTCACTATTTATGTTTTCACAAATATCAATTTCATTGTATACCTCTATGTTGGGTTAATGTGTTTAATTTGTCTATTCCACATCTACCATATTCATAACCCTGATTTTTTATTCACTATCTATGTTTTCACAAATATCAATTACGTTGTATACTTCAATGTTGGGTTAATGTGTTTAACTTGTGTTTTTGTTACAACTAATTCATGTGAGGAATTGTGCTTATGGTGAGTGTTTGGTGCAAGAAATGTGTGGACATGAGATTACACCATGTTAGTTCAAAGTTACCCACGATATGCAAGTGATTCAAGTTTATAGTTTTATTTATTGCTTGGTTTATGCAGGGTCTAGAATTGAAGGTATTTGATAGCTACATCACCATTAATATAATTAATGGGTGTTGTAATCAAAGTTGGAGATTTACCCATGTCCACATCAACCTAGTGACAAGATTCAAAGTGGAACTTTTCACAAAGTTGTTGGGAAATTCAATAACATGGCCAACTTTCAAATTGCAGTAGTAGGACAACTCGTGTAGATGAAAAAAATCTAGTTGAATCCAGAGCTATTGCAATTACAAAAAATATTCATAATTAAACATGGGTATGATCACATGTCAAGTTGCATAAGGGGAAAAAAGAAATGTAGGATTGTGTGATTTATCTAATTTCTTGGATTACAGAATGAATTTGTTGATAAAATTCCCATCAAACATTTTGTTGTATAGTGGTTGGACAAATGAAATCATTATGAACTTGTGTTGATAAAAAAAACTATGCATTGTAGGAGTGAGAATTTTTGCTTTTTAACTTGGTCACAAATCCACATTGTAGTGTAGCAACTAACCCCAAATGATATCAGGAAAAACAAATAGTAGATATAAATAAGGCTTAAGTTGTTGTATTGACTTGTGTTGGTCGGACTTTGGCAAAATTTCCCCTTTTTTCTACCATTATATTGAAATTACATTCAAAGAAAAAATTAGTTGCAAAAATGTTCAATTTAATCCCATAGTTGCAAATACTCCCAAAAGTAATTGCAAAGGACAACTAATCACATGTAGTTGCAAAAAGGGTGGTTACAATTTGGTTTATTTCTACTAGTGAAACCCCCCTTCAAAGTAAATAAAACACATTGTGGATGAAATTGTGAATGATGATGAACTTATTAAGGATGATAATTGTATAGCTTTGAAAGAGAAAGTAATGGAAAACATGGAAGGTAATGAATCTACATCAAATTCATCTTTTGAAGAAGAATTTTTTTCATTAGAAGATGAAGGTTTGAATGAATCACAAGAAGATGGATGAAAAGGAAGGCCCCAAAGACAACGGAAGGAATGGCCTCACGATTGGTGGGTTGCCACCAAAGAGGTGGAATGGACCACCATTGTTGCAACCCTAGCCTTGGGCTTGTGACCAAGACAAGGGCTTGCAAGGGTGCGGGCGAAAAGGGAAGCTTGGAAGTGTAGGAGAGTGTGAGGGAATGAACCTTCACACTCCCAAGTGAGATCCCACTTTGGGAGTTGGAATTTCAATGAACTTTTGAATCTTTAGAGGGTGATTTAAGGTATCAAAACTCATTGGATTGAAAATTTCCTTATATTGTTGGAAAGCTTTTATAACGTAGATGTCTAAAATGGGCTTGCATGACCCATTTGCACATTTAACACACAAGTTATGGCCAAAAAAAGGGTTAGGAGTCAAATTGCCAATTTGACTCTGGACCATTAAAAGTTTGGAATTGCCCCGATTTCCTTGCATCTAGGTGGCGTGCAACATACCGTTGAAAAGTTCTCGATGAGGGCTACAATTTTGCTTTAGAACTCATTTCAATTAAAGGTTTTCACACAGAGTTATGGCCCCCCCAAAGTCACGGGAGTCTGAAATAAAATGACATTTGGGTGTTGGTCCTGTGGCCAGGCATAGAGTATATTATAAGGGGGAAGGTGGTGGCTTCCCCCAAGTCTAGGCTGTGGTGAGTCCTGTGAGTCCAGATTCAAGCTTGATCTTCTAGTTCCTCTTCCTAGTCTAATATCGGGACTTCTTGCACGCCCCTCTACCCCTCTATAGTGCTGGAAGTCGGGAGCGCCCTCCAAGTCCCAACTTTCCACAACTCTACATAGTTGAACCCTCGAGTGGGTTCAATAAGGGACTTAGGAGTTCGTCCATGACTTGTCCGTGCACCAAAATGTTCCAACTACGCACTAACCAACTTGTTGTTTGGTTTGTGTAGGTCCGTGTGAGTGATTGAAGTGCTTGGCAATCTTTTTAGTCCCATTCCGGAGCTCCAACACACCCCTCTACCCCCGAAGTGCTACGAGCCAGGGAGCGTGCCCTGACTCCTTTTCCTTCTGTTATTCACCTTTGGACTCGAAGTTGAGTCCATCAAGGAGCTTGGGGGTGCATCAACCATAGCCTTTTCAAACCATGGAAGAAGCATTGAAGAGTGAAAATGCAAAGAAGTGGGAGATTTCCATGCAAGAATAATACCACTCTTTTGTTGTCAACAACACTTGATCCTTGGTGCCACTTCCCAAGGGTAGGAAGCCCATTTCTTGCAAATGGATGTTCAAAATCAAACATGGGGCTAATAGTGAAATCAAACGTTACAAGGCTAGACTTGTGACAAGAGGTTTCACCCAAACATTTGGAGTCGATTACAACAAAACTTTTGCACCTATTGTAAAGTTTGTGTCAATTCTTTATATTCTTGCATTGGCGGCCATTGAAGACATGGGGATTCATCAAATGGACGTCAAAACCACATTTTCTCAATGGTGACCTTTAAGACTAGATCTACATGGAACAACATGAAGGATTCACACAAGGAGGCAAACATCTTGTGTGTAAGCTTCAAAAGTCTTTGTATAACTTGAAACAATTATCAAGAGCTCGAAACCAAAAGCTAAATGCCTTCTTGAAAAACATTGAATTTGTGAAAGCCGATGAGGATTATAACATGTATGTTGCGCAAGTGGGAGATGTCAAGTTTTTCATTGTCATCTACGTCGATGATCTCATCTTGGTGTGCAATAATAAGGACAAGCTTTTGCAAGTGAAAGATGAACTCTTTCGAAAGTTCAAAATGAAAGATTTTGGCATTTGCATTTATTCCTTAACATGGAAGTGCAAAGGGACTATGCACAACATCTTTTGTACATCAACCAAATTGGGTATCTCAAGGAGATTTTCAAATTTTTTTGCATGGAGGATTGTAAAGCTATCGAAGTACCACTTGATCCCAAGACAAAGTTGAAGAATAATGTGAATAAGGATGTTGAGATGGTGAAGGTTCCTTATCAACAAGTTGTGGGATCCTTGATGTATGCCATGTTGTGTACTTAGTCAAATTTGGCATATCCAATAAGTGTGGTGAGTCAACACATGGCCAATCCAAGCTTAGAACATTAGATTGAGATCAAGCACATTTTTTGATACTTGCAAGGAACCTTGCAATTCAAATTATGATTTAGAGGATTACCACCCAAAAAATGGTCGAATATTGTGATGTGGATTAGGCCAGTGATCTTAAGGATTGGAGATGCACCACATGGTTTGTATTCATGATGGGAGGTGGAGCCATTTTTTGGAATACCAAATGACAACCCATAATTATTTTGTTAACAATTAAGGCTGAATACATGGCAAGTACACAAGTTACCAAATAAGCCATATGGATGACAAAACTCATGAAGGAACTAGGGTACATGAAAGAAAAGAAGGCGATGGTGATTCAATGTGACAACCAAGGTGCAATATCATTGATGTAGAATCCCACCCAACATGTTCAAACAAAACACATTGATGTTCAACATCATTTTATTCGAAAACGAATTGAAAATGGTGAAGTCACATTCAAATATTGTTCAACGAAAGACATGGTGGCGATTGTGCTTACCAAGGCATTATAAAAAAATGACATAACAAATTGATAACCATGTTTGGATTAAAAACTTCATTAAGTGGGAGTGTTAGAAATATTATTTGTTTTTAATTCCCAATGTTGATGAATGTGTTAAACATTCATGAAAAGGATGAATAGTATTCACATCCTTATAGTAGTTAGGTTAGGTTAAATAATGGCAGATAGGGTTTAGAAGTGGAGGCTACATTAGGGTTTGGCGGTGACTAGGGTTAGGGTTTGATGGCGGCTAGGGTTAGGGTTTGGTGGTAGTCAAGGTAGGGCTAAATGATGGCTACTTTAGGGTTAGTAGATAGTATATATTGGAGTGGTTTTGAATAGTCTTTCATTATCTCCTTTCATGGTTTTGAATGCATGTAGAACCTTCAAGCCTTGTTAGTTGTTGCAAGCCATAGTTTTGTGATTATAACATTTAAAACATAAAACCTTTGTAATCTTCTTGTTAGCTAATACAATTGTTCCATTTCATGAACCTTGAGTGTTTCATTTCTTGCTCATTTTCAAGTTGTTTCAAATATCCCTCACCTTGGAGGTTTTTTTTGAATATATGTAGCCTAGTTTTTCATGTTCAAAATTTCCACACTCATTTAAAGTCTAATTTTTTCAAACCTTTGTGGCCTACTTCTTCATGTTCAATTTTCTTTGTTCTTACAATGGAGATTTCCATAGTTAAAGATGTTGTGGTGAAGTTGTATTATGAAAAATACCCTGACTTTTGAGATCGCCCAACAATGAAGTTCCAAGGGTGGATGGAAAAAGCTATGGAATAGGTTAAGAAGGATCATCACTCAACCTTTTGCAAGCACTTGGTAGTATGTGATCCATCCATGGGTCCAATTTTCTTAAAGGAAATACAAGTTCATTATGGAATTCGTAATCGAAAATGCTAACATAAAAGCTCCATATGCTTGCATACTCTATGTTTGACCAAACAAAAGTTGTCATGGTTTAGGATGTGGGATGAATATGTTTTTTTTAAGGAGGCCAAAAATTTCCCCAAGCCCGACTTCTTTGATTCCCAATTTGATAAGTGGTTGCACAAGGCAACATTTTGGCATCATGTATTCTACTTTTAATTGTTATGTCTTTATTTTTTATTTCTTCTTCAAGACTTTCCTCATTGCACTCTTGTTCTTGCAGATAGATATTGAGGTGTTTAAACTATTTGATGTAATAATCTCCAATTTTGGTTTAACTATGAGAGAGGTCTTGGATATGATCTCTCTCTCCTCATATATCCAACAATGGAGGTTGGTAGTGTGGGAGACTTGTTTATTCCAAAAGTTCAAGCCCAAGTATGTAGTAGTATTACAAAAACATGGTTTTTATGCCCCTAGCAAAGTGACTACAATGATTGTAGAATCACAAATAATCACTCCATAATGGTTAACCATGTCTTTTATGTCCAATATGACTAACTTTGAGTAACATTCCCAACTACACGTGGAAATTTGTTTATTTAGATGGATTGTGTAACTTTAGAGTGACAAAAAATAGTCATCTTTTTTTTGATGTGGATTACAACATGTCACATATATGACTGAATTATGTTAATATTGCTACTAATATAATTTTGACATGGATTATAAAATATTACACGTGAATGATTTAGGTCATCGTTGCAATAAAAGTTGCCACATGAAATTAATATATGGATAATATTCCCAAAATAATTTCTGAAATATTGAAAAATCTAATTTTCTAAGTTTATATTGATAATGCATATTGTTCTAACCAAATCTTTACCAATTAATATGAAGAATCAATTTCTGAAATGTTTATTGTTATTATTATGATGAACACATCATGTGTTTTAAAAATCATCAATTGCATGAAAATAAAAAAACTAACAAAAACATGAAATAATTTCAATCCCCTTTTAACTTAAAAACGTGAAAGAAAAATTCACATCATATCTTTATTGGCCCATTTTCAAACAACATTTAGACATTGTAGCAAATTATCACAAAACCATTCAAGTTCAACATAGTTATTTGCGACAAACAACAGATGATGAATTGATCTTGATTTACAAAAATTGGGTATGATCTTAAATTGGGCATGAAGGGTAAATGGAGATATTAACCATCATTACCATAATTTGCTACAATTTCTTCTACACTTTCTATTCCATCACTTTCCCTTCCACTAGGCACATTAATAACCAAATTTGTTATAGCAAATATAGTACCTCTTATAATCACAAGAGGTTGAATTGATTCATCAATGGAGATTGGAACTTGCAAACTTACATATGCTTTAAAATTTAAAAACCTAAACATGTCAAATTCTATAGGGTCAATCCAAAATTTATTTGTTATTCATTTCCCATGAGTTTCCTTCCTCACAACTACTTTCCATCCCTTTTCCTTAAGGTCACTAGAAGAAAAAAAAATTGATTTATATGTACTGGGAAAGCAAATGACTAGTATAATATGGGAATTAAGGACCCAAAGTTTATAAGAGTGAAACCATATTCATCTTTTTTCACTGTTACATAACTCTCAATGTAATTAACTTTCACCCAAATGTTGCACCCAAAAAAAAAAACACATTTAGTACCCGATGATTCAATTCTACATTCTCTTCAACCCATCCCACATTGTTGCAACCTTAACCTTGGGTTTACAACCAAGGTAAGGGCTTGCAAAAGTGCGGGCCAAAAGTGAAGCCTGAAATTCACATTTCATGCTCCTGAGAGTGTAGGAAAGTGCGAGAAAATGAACCCCCACACTCCCGAGTGAGCTCCCACTTTGGGAGTTGGAGTCTCAATGAATTTCTGAATTTCCAGAAGGTGATTAAAAGGGTCAAAATTCATTGGATTGAAAAGTTCCTTATATTGTTGGAAAGCTCTTGGAATGTAGATGTCTAAAATGGGTTCGCATGACCCATTTGGGCACTATAACATAAGTTAGGGCCAAAAGAAGGGCCAGGAGTCAAATTACCAATTTGACTCCCAACCACTAAAAATCAAGAATTACCTTGATTTACTCATGTTCAGGTGGTGTGCGACATATTGTTGGAAGTCTCTCAAGGAAGGCTACAACGTTGTTATAAACTTAATTTTAATCGGAGGTCTGCACAAAAAATGTTGGGCCTCCAAAGTTGTAGGAGTCCCAATTTTGGGAATTTTAAGACTCCCAAATTTGGAGTTCCCGAGACAAAATGACATTTGGGTGCAAGCCCCATAACTAGACATAAAAAATACTATAAGGGGGAAGGTGGTGGCATCCCCCAAGTTTAGGTCGTGGTGAATTTTGTGAGTTTGTGTTTGCACGTGATTCGTCCGTGCACCAAAAGTGTTCCAACTATGCACTAACCAACTTCTTGTTTAGTTTGTATAGGTTCGTGTGAATAATTAACCCACTTGTCATTCGTCTTAGTCCCCATCCCAGAGCTTTAGCACGCCCCTCTACCCCCAAAGTGTTACGAACCAAAGATCATACCCCAACTCCTTATCCTTTTGTTGTTTTCACCTTGGATTCGTAATTGAGTCTATCAAGGAACTTGGGGGTGTGTCACACATATTCTAGTTTTGCAACCATTGGTTTCTAATCAATTGGTCCTGACACGCATTCAAAAATTGTTGTTATGCCACTATCATGTGTTGTTAAATGTTATTTAGAACTTGAAACCCGAATATGTTAGCAAATGGCCACATTGCTCTATAATTTTTGGCCTCAATTATAGGTGGCATGGATACATGCACCACAACTTTCAATTTGATCCCCTTCTTTGATTATTATTATAACTGAACTTCTTATCCATTCTAGAAAATGGGGGCATTTTAAAAAAGTGATTTGAGGGAACACGTGAACCCTTGCTTGAAATCAACCTAAGGCATATTTGAATCCACTCTTCTTTTAGTTTTGTGTTTGTACTTCTTTCGCATATTTCTTGCCACAATTTTCATTGCTAATTTAATTCAACTAAATGAACTATGTTGAAAAATCAAAACTTGACAACATTTTGGAAGAGGTTACATGCACCATGTTGACATTAAGTCCACATTTTGTGGCACAAATGAATGTGCCATATCCCGGAAGTCTGCAATCATGATTTGTGCATGCCCATTTCCTTGAACCACTTCATCATTCATACAAGCATATTTTTCTCATCCCAAACTCTTCGACTTATGGCTACAAAATCTTATGCAAAACCTTAATGCTTTTTCTAATGCATAGTCCTCTATCATGCTCCTTTCTGGTTTTGCTTTATTTTCACAAATCCTTTTAGGATTTTGAGGTAACATTCAATAGGGTACATCCACCTTGTGTGGACTAGACTGCATAGTTCCAATTCCTCCACTAAATGGACCAAGAGGTGTGTTATAACATCAAAGAATGAAGGAGGGAATTTTCATTCCAACAACAACAATGTTAATGCCACATCTTGTTTAAGATCCCCCACTATGGCCGAGTCCACAATCTTTGAACACAATTCTTTGAAAACCCATGATAAATGAATAAGGGCCATTCTACAATCCTTTGCTAGGAAATTCCATAAACACAAAGGCAAGATTTCTTGCATCATCACATGATAATCATGTGACTTCATCCCCTTCATCTCCATCCTTGTGAATTATCTTTCTTAATGAATACACATAATGAGATGGTGTTTTGAAGTTGCCAACAATTTGTATGAACTTTTTTTTCTCTTCATATGTCAACACAAATGATCTTGTAGGTTTAATCATCCTACCCGTAACCTCTTGGGCCATATGCCGCATTCTTTAAAGTCTTCCCGAACTATTGGCATGCCCTTTGCACCAAACATTGTCTTCATCACATTTTCACATGGATTCTTTTCATAGTGCATCACATCCAAAATGTTGTGAATTATCAAACCCTAGCCAACAAAAAAATAATGCATGAGATTACATTCAGTACCTAAAACTCACTAGATCACCATCCCCTAAAAGCCATAATGACATATCTATCCAATCTAGGAATTATAATTTACAAAAATAATTCAACATTAGGGCGTAGTAATTGACTTACCAGCTCCCAATATGGCAATTGAAACATGATGCCAAGTTTGTGTATATGGTCAAATTTGGCACCAATTATGTTTCTTGGACCTTTGTAGCCATGATTATTGTTTAGTGGCCCATTGTACTATTTATAAAGCAGTTACTCGTTCATGTGTAGCCCCGAAGTCTCCCCATTGAAGGCAGTTTGAGCTCTCCAATAAGGATGGTTCTTTAGCAAATAATGCCAATTGCCACAATATAAAATTTTCTTCAATTTCTTTGAAGATCAAGATTCAGTAGCTAGATCGTAAGGTGGGCATCCCACATGCAATTTGGTTACACAACCTACAAAAGGCCCATAAGTTAGAAATTCATGTATGCTCCACGTACACATAGCTTTTAATGTGAATGCCCACCATGAATATGCATCAAAAGTTTTAACCCTTGCCAGAAGATTTGTAATTTTTCAATTAATGGTTGCAAGCACACACCCACATTTTTCTAAATGCTACTAATTCTTTGCTAAGAGTAATTAAAACATCATAAAATATCTTTTAATTATTAGACAAAACAAAAAATTGTAATTTAGTACAATCATACACCATGTTGAATGGCATGAATTCAAATAACCAAATAGATTAACCCAGTCAAGTGCCAAACCTAATCTCACATTTCATGAGTCATTGGCAAAATTTGGGCATTTATCATTTTTTTTTTTCCAACTCATGGAATTTGGAACACATCAAACTAGACCATTTGAACTCGCTCCATCTTTGTGCAAGGTCAACAACTCTACCAAGGATTTGCACATGTACATGCGTAATAATCGTGGGATTAAAGGGAAGTGTTGAAACACCTTCAATGGAGTTCCTATAGACCCTTCAACAAATTTACTAATGCCACATTTTGGACATTGCAGCACATTGAATAAAGTTTTTCGAAAAAGCACACACCCATTTGTGCATGCATGAATAGCTTATTAACTTAATCCAAGCACACCTTGATTTTTTTCAATGCGTCATATGTGGTTGTAGGCAACTTGTTCCCCTTTGGCAACAATTCCTTCCACAACAAAAAGTTAATTCATCCATGAAGCTATTGTTAACCCTGTGAAATGTCTTTAAATTTAACAATAGTAATAGGGTTGACACTATACTTGTGGATGAACCTTCATACAAAGGGGTTGAAGTTTTTGTGAGCATTACTTCCATCAAGGTTTCATGATGTCCTTAGGGAGGAGGGATATTAATGTCCTATGTAGGACCCTCCCAGGGTTGACTGTTTGATGGGTTATGCTTTTCACATACATGGTGCAACTCGTCGACTATTGTAAAGGTTTCAACAACCATCATGTAAATTTCAACTTTTGGGTCAAGTAGATGCAAACTAGCCAATTCAGATGTCCTTGGGTCTTTTAAGCTTCCAAATTCCTTTTTTTAATATTTAACATTCCTTGGTGCATCTCCTTCAATGGGCCTTTGTTTAGTCTAAGCAAAAAACCAATGTCAATACAACATTAGATCAACAACACATTATTTGCCCTAAATATTTGTAGTTCATACATGTGTGTATTAAAAGATTCAAAGTTGACGAGATTGAGGTGGGAGAAAATACAAATAGATTTTGACTTTATGTACATCTAAAAAGAAGTTCAAAATCCTTGTAGAAGTTTTAAATGTTGAAGAATTTTCCATACCACCATTGGCTATTGGAAACAAGGATCATGCCCATACATTCTCAAATGTTTATTAATTGTGCTACGGTATTGTGGCCTTGCACCATGGCAACACATACATGGCCATTGATAGCTTGCCAAGTTGCCTCCAAATCTTCAACCTCAAATAAGGTTTGAGCACTGATAAACCCCTACATTTTTGCTACATCTATTAAAATTCTTGCAACAAATTACAAAGATGGCATTAGTTCATATATATCATGCCAAATCAAAGATGGAGAAACATCAAAATCAAAACCCATCTCTTCATGTTTCCTAAATTAGGTCAATTTATGCAAATTTCAATCACTAATTATATTCATACATAAAATTATATTCAAAGTCCCTTGTCAGATTAAATTGTCATTAAACAAGTACAACTTGAGTAGACATACCCACATAAACACATATGTTGGTGGCCATTTCTAAGTATTTGATGGGTTAAAACTCAAATACACCCTCTACATATAGAAATGGTGCATCAAAGAAGGTGACCTTAATTTTGGAATTACAATTGCAAACAAAGGAAATAGGATTGACAAGCAAAGTGTGTGATAAAATGCAAGCAAGTGAATAATCCCACATGATTCTGGGTCATGCCCTAAGATTGTCCACCTTGATAAACAATTATAGTTTGACAGTTATGCATGGTAGGCAAAAGACTTAACATTAATGATGTAGGTCCATCAAGTTCCAATGCATTGCATTAAGAAGATTAGGGATATAGTAGTTTGAAGGTTGTTAGCCAATTCTTTGGTTCCTTGAACATTTACACAATTTTTTCCATGTAGAGAAATACAGTCTTATTCATTGATATAGTGGGGCCACAATGTCAAAGCAAATACATAGCTAAACATTGTGTCAAGTAAATTCTTTTTGACAAGGCTTAATAGATTCCATAAAAGATGACACAATTCCCAAAATGAATGACATTCAAAAGGATAGCTTGAGAAAGCAAGTTCTATGTTGGATATTGATGCACAATGTCATTGGGTTCCAAAAAAAAGGTTATAGACATTCCAAAAACAAAAATAATTTCAAGGTGGGGTGACTAAAAATAAAAAACTAGACTCAAAACCTTTGGTAGTAATTGACCTTGCACTTGCAGCATGGCCAAAATTGAGTTGATTATAAAAGCTCAATCACATTGATTTTGCCAAATGCATGCTCCAGATTTTATTATGATAATGCCAAAATTAAATGTACAAGCATCAACAAATAGGTAATTTTAGGGCAAAGGGAATAATTGGTAACAAAAAAAACATTCAATTTTATGGTAGAATAAGAGAGGTTAGCATCATACATTCTATTTTATCTGCTAAAATAATTTTTGATGGGATAATACTTAGTTATAAATGGTAGACATAATTGAGCTATTGTTTTGATTAAATATATTTAAATATTTTATATTATTACATTATTATTGATTCAAAATGTTGGTACACATGGATTTGCCTCACTTTCTAATTGAGCGTGTTAGTTATATATTGATTAATAATGCGCATTACTATATTGAATACTTTAATTACGTCCCATTTTTCTTAGCCTTAACCAAAGACTATTTGGGTATTGTTCCTATGATTAAAATATTCTGTCAAGTGTAGGCATGGTAAAGTAGACAAAAAAAGTAGAGGTTGAAGTTGTAGTCCTCAATTTTTTCCCTAAATGGATGAAAAAGTAGGCAATAATAATACAATATGGTTCATTTATTTGCATGACACTATACTAGGCATATGTAGCTTGTGATTGGCGAAAACAAATGTTAAAATTTCAAATTAATCATTCTATTTTCATGTTACTTTATAAATTATATATTTGGACCTATTTGAAGACAAGTAGGTGCAAGTATGTCTATAAAACTTGAAACTTGAAAATTACACATATTCAACACCTTCCAAATAGATATGGTGGACACTTTTATGACATGAAAATTGTAGATGGAAGTTTGTTTTAAAGAATAAAATATGTTTGAAGTGCACAAAAGTGATGTCCATTCAAACATATTTTGGAATACTATTTTAGGTCCAAATAAGAAAAATGAACATGTTTTAACTGTGATTACACAACCAAGGGCCCCACATAATTTTTTGGAGAATTTAAATTTATTTTCTTGTAAACATTGAAATTTGTAAGTAGAAAACCCAATTCTACTAGACTAACAAGTAGATAAGTGGTAAACTTTTGATCTATATCGTTGATCTTAGAAAAAGAATAGGGTCTAGGGTTTAATGAACTTGAGACCTTCTCAATTAATCTAACTGAATGCCTAACACTTAATTTGTTAGAACTTTTGGAGACATGCCAATTTTTGGCGGCCTTAGGGTTACCAATTGTCTTGCCTCCGCATCTACCTTAGTCATATGGTTTCCATGTGACCAACAATGTGCAAAAAAATGAAAAAAATGGGGGCTCTACATTAAGGAGCCTTGGACCTTAAACAATCCACCTTTAATGTTTCCTTTCCATGAAGCTTTTGACCTTTACAATGCTATGAAACCTTTGTCCCCTTTCCTCCAAGGCTATATCCAACTATCATTTTTACTTGCTTTTAGTTAGAGATGGTGAAGACTATAGCACAAAAACCTCTTAGTCATGTTGCATCCATTGGTGCACAAGGCATAAATGTGTTGGAGATAGTCACATCAAATAACATAGTCAAAGTTTTTCCTCACAACATCACCATGCCCTTTTCAATTATGGCTTGTAGGTAAGTAGCTTCTGCATTGTTGGGTATTATTTTGGGTTATCTTACGCACACATTCATAGCATTTTAAACATGCATTTGAAATTTGCTAGATTTTTTTTTCTCTAGAACCTAAACTTAACTTTCATATTATTTTAAAAAGGATTTTCCTTACAACTTGATTTGGTGAAAATAAAAGAATTGGTAGTGCAACTTCTAAAGATGCACAAGGGCTTTAAATTTTGTTGATGAAAATGTGTATGCACTAACTTGCTTAATGGACAAGTTTGAGCTAGTTTGTTTGAATGTTATGCATTCACACACAATAATTGGATGATATATTCATGTAATTTGGGTTGTTTTCAACATCATAGTTATTGGACATTTTGTGGTTATGCAATTTTACCCCATTAGTTCACATCAATTTCGCTAAAATTTCTTTTACTGTACATCAAGGTTTTCAAGCTATTTGTTGCTTTGTGAATGGCAAGGAAAGGAAGATGAAAACTTATAATTATTGATGCCAATGATGTAATACTATCACTACAAGGATTTCAAGGAGTTGCCACCAAATTAGCCAAGCTTGAGTTGGTTTTTTTCAGGTTTGTATCCATTTTAATATTCTATTCAATGTGGGTTACATGAGTTCTAAAACCTTCTATGTCTAAGCAAGGGTTGAAGGACTTGTACGCGCACATATTTTGTCACAATAAGTTCATTTCCATAACTACCAAATTGATTCATACAGGTACATTAAAACATAACAAACACTTGTTTTCAACTACATGGGTCTATAATGGAGGTTTAAACAAGAAGAACAAGGGTGTGATTCTAGAGATAGAAGCCAAAAACCATGTTAGATAGTGGTGAAAACTATGAATTTTTTACATATGTTTTTTTCTTGACATTTTAAAGTTATGTTAACCATTTTAAGTTGTGTTAAATGACTGATTTGAATGTTAAGCAATTCAAATTAAAATTTCATTAAATTAAATTTTGAGTTCTGGTTTTTTAAAAGGACATTTGAATTCAAATATGTGTTGTGTCAAATTATGGTTAATTTTACAAAGGACTAGGTAAAGGACTATTGTAATAACATAATTTTGATGGTAAGAAAAATTAGATGATAATAACTTACTACCCAAGTTCAAAAAACACTCACAATTTAAAAGATATGGAATTTTATTTTTTTAGAAATTCAAAGTCTTTCTCAAAAATTTTAATTTTCAAGAGTCCTTTATCACATGTAAATGGGGTGTAATGTGCATGACATACAAAACAAAGTTATAGTTTATGATATAAAAAAAAAACCTAAAGTAGTTAGCATATTTTGGTATGATTCAAAAGTATGATAAATTTCAAGGTGAAATACAAAATCTAATAAAATTTACACATTTTGAAAAATTCTTATTTATTCAAAAATGATTAACAAAAAACATGTGATCTATTGGGGCAACTATATGTTTTTTTTATAAAAAAGTTGCAAAAGATTTCATTCAAAAATTCTTTCATATGAAAAAGTGAAAAAGGACTAAAAAGGACTCGTAGTCCTTTTGTAAAGTAATCTCATTGGCTCCTATCCATGTAATTGCACTCGCAAGGAGGTTGTTAGGAATTAAGATCCCAAGGAGGGCCTTGAGTTTAAATGGGATCAAACTTTTCAGAATTTTGACTTGATGACCTAATTATAGATTTTGCATACTAATCCACATTATGCCATTGCAAAGTTGACAAGATGTATTATGTACTTTACATCTCATTAACAAAGCTTGGAAGACATAGGTTTGAGGATTGGGGATGCTTGAAGGTGGATAATGATGGCAATTGAGGCAGCCTTTGACAAACAAGATTTGAGTTTCGAGAAGAAAGGAGGGAACAATGTGGTCCAAATGAATTTTCAGAAGCTGAATATTATGACTTTGACCAATCACCCAAGTGAGATCGGTAGAAGCTTCTGTTAAGGATCTAGCTTTTGTTAAGGATATGGAGGTATGCATCCCACTTAAAGATTTTGAATTTTGGGTTAATGTGTGTTGTTGGGTTTTGGGACACATAATCTTGATTTGGATAGATGTAGATTGACTTAGCACAATTGAATTGGTTTGTAGATATGTGACATATATATGCTAAATTGTAATGTTCATGGAGTTCATGTCTCAATATTGAGATTGTGTAGATGGGCTACTTCGAAGAATAAGTGCAAGAGCTTGGCAGATAAAACACGATTAAAGAAGGAAAAGTTGGAAAAAATAGCAAGTCATGCTGCTATAAATGAAAGTAGAGCAAGGTAAGCATATGTGTTGGTTTGATCTTTCTTCTCGCTGACATCCTTTCCAATTGCTTTGCTTTGGTTCAATAACCTAAATCTAACCAGACTGTTAATATTAAGTTATGAACTGCCTACTATATGTGTATGTGATTTTGCTCCAAAATAGTGTATAGACACCATTGGGGTCCAAGCATGTTGTGTGCTTGAGGACCCCTGATGTATAGGTTTGTAGGCTTCCTAAGTTGAGATCTGATCTATTTTAGTTGAATTATTTAACATTGGCCACCTTTTGTTACTAGTGTAGGGAACATCCAGAGGATCATGAGGATGAATTAGAATGTCATCATCAAGAATCAGTGCAGCCAGAAGTGGCAGATCTGCAACAAATTTTTGAATCACTCCCTAATTCTACACTAGCAAGTGGTAGTACCTCTTTGATTGTTGCAGCCCTGGTTTCCTCCTGGAACCAGTGTAGAATGTGGAACTTGTGGTCTTTCACCTTGACCCAAGTACTGATAGGATTGTCCAAGTGACAAGTTGACATGTTGGTTTTTGTCAAATAGTTGTTGGTGGTGCTCCAAGCTCAACAAGTTTCAAATGTGGTAGGGAGTAGGTGTAAGATCCAACTCCTTCTCATGATGTACATAAGTTTAGGCTTACAATAAGGTTCACAGGGGTTAAGGCCTATAGGTTGGCGGTAAAGCCCATAGGTGGGGGCATTTCCCAAAATATGGGGCTGGACTCAACTACCATTGAATTCTAGGCCCCTTATTTTGGGAATGCTGCGCTGGGGCTTTACCCTGCACTTGCAGCATGCCCAAAGTGTCAGTATCTAACCCATTTGGGTATCCTATTCTGGGACTATTTCAGGCGTTTTATACTAGGGTCTTCTGGTTCCAGTTGTGGTGCCTGTCAGCTTCAAATCAACAGTGGAGAAAAAGTTTAAGTCTTAAGCAGACCCTGGTATAACCTCTTAATACCTTACAATCGCTGCCTGCCCTACTGCGCCTACCATGTCCTAGGTGGAATGGGCCTAGTACAT
>Ga0116230_10001520_pt1 | contig 22191 bp, 15 predicted proteins | sample S1TSphfallax_3_FD_88678 | JGI IMG/M metagenome (GOLD analysis project Ga0116230, IMG submission 88678) | Host-associated microbial communities from peat moss isolated from Minnesota, USA - S1T2_Fd - Sphagnum fallax MG | ecosystem: Host-associated > Plants > Peat moss > Unclassified | place... | reverse complement strand
TTTCAAAAGTCATTTTCATTGGAACCAAGAGGATTGAAAGAATTTTCCATGTATTATTGTACGTATATGTGTAGAATTATTTTGGAAATATTTGTATGTTTCTTAATAATGTTGTTATTTTGTGAGGTCATCAATCATATTGTTGTTTTCAACTTAAGGTGATTAACATCAAAGGTCAAATGAATTTATGTGTAAACTTTAAATATATTGCAATATGGTCATTAACAAAAACAAGGATATAATTAAATTGTTGACGAAACATGACCAAGTCCTTCACCACAAAGGTTCATGACCTCCATTTTGGATGTGTATGTTGCTTGACATTTCAATGTTCAACATTGATAATCCATATTTTTTTAATGGCCTACCAAAGTTGGGTTGGCTATAATATGTGACTCTAGCATTATGTAATGTTAAATTTAACCTACAACCCTTGTTTAAGAATGCTATGGGTCCCAACCTCATGGGTTATTGGCTTGATGTCTCATTAGCATATACCATTGAAGGTCGGTTCAACGGATTATTGAATCATGTTAAATATTATTAATTACATTTACCAACCAAACCATAATTATAATGTCACCAAATCAATCATTCACTTTTTTTAAAATGGTATTCAAGGCTTTAGCACTAGGTGAAAACATATGCCTTATTGCAAAGGTGTGAAGAAATATTTAGTCTTGAGTTAAATTGGCATGTTTTGCATCATTTTACATATAAGACTCAAACTTATGGAAGAATTTTATACCTTGTGATCGATTCAATGACTTCGATTGCTGTTAATGATACTCGATGTAAAAGCCCTTTTTTTTCAACTCCACTAAAAGATGATGTGTGTTTTGTGGATTTTCCATAATCATTTTTTATGTCATCAATAAATGATGCCCTTTGCAAGTGTTGTTCAATATTCATCACAGATGTGTGCCGTGAAGATCCTTTGCCATTAATATTTGGAGTTTCATCAATTAGACCATTTTTTTCCAAACCTTTCCAATTTCTTGAATCAATTTCCAAGTTTGTATCCTTAGTAGTCTTTGGATCATGAACACCTTCAGAAATAATCCATGTTCTTTGTGATGGTGTTTCCCCAAGAATTGTATCAAATGGAACATTAGAAGGAATATCACTACAAGGCAATTTAGGAAATGTCCCATCATATGTCATTTCCATTGCATGTCCAACATTAAGATTCATCTTTTCATTAATATCTTGGATTGGAACATCAAGAAATTGACTTTGGTTTTCATTGGTAGGAGGAATTTCAACCTCTCCATTAATAAATGAAATATCACTAGTTTGTGTAGGCATGTGTTGTACATCATTACTTGAAAAATTGTTTATTGGAACATGCAAGGGCATTTGAAAGATGGATGGAATAATATTGGTTTGTAAAAATGAACTCCTTGCAATAGGAATGGAAAGTTCTTCCTTTTGCATTGTATCCATTTCAACTTGATTTGAATTTTGGGGCATTGTTTCTATTTTCTTGGAAGATATTATTTCTTGAGTTGCAACTAAAGGATAATCAACATCATTAAGAGTAGAAGGCTTTGTATTATTATAGTCGAATTGGGTGTGTAACACATGTTCTTCAATCACACGGGGAACCAAGTTAGTATTATCAAGGATGGAAGATTCAACTTCTTCAACCACAATCATGTTGTCTTTGAACATTGAAGATGTTTCATTAATTTGTCCATCTTTTTCGACAATAATTTGTCTCCCAATAACTTCTATATCAACATTTTCAACATTTTGCGTATTCTCGTCTAATAACATAATATTTGTAATAGGAAGAGCAAGTCCAATTTCTTCATCAATGATCAATTTGTTTTCAAGGTCTAGAAATGATATATTTTCATTGGTTCGTATATCTACAACATCATCAACATTTTCTCCATTGGCTTCCTTAAGCTCTTCACCTATTTGAAGCTCTTCATTCCTTTGTATTGACATACTTGTATTAGGAAGAAAAGGTTCAACTTCTTCACCCATAATCATTTTGATATTAGGGTTTTGAAATGTTAGGTCTTCATTGGTTCCTGTCTCCACCACATCAAAAACATTTTTTTCACTACCTTCCTTAATGTCTTCACCTATTTGAATCTCTTGATTCTTGTGTATTGATGCACTTGCATGGGGAAAAGAAGGTGTAACTTCTTTGCCCATGATCATTTTGATCTTAGGATCTACAAAAGTTACATCTTCATCGCCTTGTATCTCCACAACATCACAAACATTTTCTCCACTAGATTCCCTAAGCTCTTCACCTATCTGAATATCTTCATCCTTTTGTATTGACAGAATTGCATTGGGAAGAGAAGGTCCACCTTCACCCGTGATCATTTCAGTCTTAGGGTTCATAAATGTTATATCTTCATTGGTTTGTATCTTCACAACATCACGAACAATTTCTCCACTGGATTCCCCAAGCTCTTCACCAACTTGAATTAGTTCATCCTTTGGTATTGACATAATTGCACCAAACTTCAAAAAGTGGATGTATAACACCTTTCCTATGTTCCACCAAAAATTGTAATATTCATCAAGATCTTTTCTTGATTGCTTATGTTCTAAAGTGATCTTTAGATGATCTTACTTTTTAGGTTTCTTGACACAATGTTACAACACATGTTTTTTATTGTGTTAATCATACACAAACAAGTTAAACGCTATGGATGTTTTTACAAGTTTGATTTGAAAAGCCAAATCATGAACTTTCCTCTCAAATCTTTTAGATAACATCTTAAATTTGTAAAGCTTTCTCACCTCACATGATGAAATAATTTGGTTCAAAGTTTTCGAAATCCAATTTGATACAATATGTCAACTATATCATAGAATCCCATCATAAGGAACATACAAGTATACATCACAAAGTGTAATTTTAAAACTCATATGCAAGCCATGCAATCTAGATGGTAAACAAGCAAAGATGCTCAATTCATTTCATGGGTTGGAATTCTTTTATTTGATGAATAATTTAGCACTCCCCTTAATTGATGTTTGTTCATGATGTTGCATTCTAGAAAAAGTTGAATGTTGTTCCAAATGCCTCAGAATCTGCACAAGAATTGACAATCAGAAACTGAAATTTGCAACTTCAATAACAATTTCCACATCCCACACAAAACATTGCCAATTCAACAATTTACTCATGCAACAAAGTTTCATAAAGAGAGCACAAATCAACAAGTACTTTGTGACAACATAACAATTGAGCAATCAAATGATACACATGCATTTGAAGGGTTTGGTGGAGGAATCAACAACCAACATCCCACCAAAGTGCTCACAGCAAACCCAATACTAATTGAACAAGTTGCATCCTAGTATATATAAAACTTTGGAAATTTGTACATGTTTGGGTGTGGCACCATACAAATCCAACCATGCATGAAATTGGAGCATACATTTGGACTTGCTAAAGCAAAGAGTGCAAACCTTAGGTTAGGGCAAAGGAATTAGTTGTGGAACAGTTGCTGTTGGATCGTATTTCAGACTTAGGTTGCAATGTGACAATGCATCTTTAACTACAAGTTAATCATGGTTTACATGTTCAATGATTATTGTTTGTGAAGCATAAGCATACAGTTTTATTATGTATATATAGAATGGGGAAAAGGAAACCAAATTATTCAAGTAAAAGGTCAATATTTGCAGTGCGAACTCACAATGTAAATGGATTGTCATTTGTCTTGAAGCAGTGGATTGTCATGCATATATGTACCCTTTTGCTTCCATGCTTCAGTTTGACCAATCTGTCACAAGGGACAACCAATTGTGTTTGAACCACCCAGCATACAAGTAAGAGCCAACACATTTAATTGCTTACAAATTATTTTGCTGGGTCCTTCAAGTACGTCTTACTCTAGTAACTGAAAGTAATCCCACAATTTCATGGTTATGCTTGTTTGGTAGCCAAACTCAGATTGATTGATGATGAGTGGAGAATAGATGCATAAAACCTAAAAGAAGTAGCACAAAATGCAAGTACCATTTTCAACATCAACTTGCACATTCATAGTGAATGAATCTGCTTAGAGATCTTTGTGGCAACCCAAGTTGGCCATTCTGCTTCTGCTTCTGCTTCTTCTTCTTCTGTGTGGATCTCTTCTGTAAAATCAAGCATGGGTACAGTATTCCTCAAAGATCTTAGATCAGTAACAGCACCTGAACTTTGACAAGGTCCTCCTATTCCAGCTACGTGAGTCTCTTTCATCGAGGACAGGCAATTAATGAGGTACAAGCTTTGGAGTACCTTTTGACTGCAGGTGCAACAACAACTTTGACAACCTCTTCTTGGATTCATGTAGCAGCCATTTGAGTGTCTTTTGAGATGAGAACAAGCATTGAGCTTCTTCAGGAAAACCTAAGTGCGGGAGGGAAAAAGAAAACAAAGTAAAAGCTTGTGGCAAGCTTCTTGTGGAATTTGTGTTGCTTGAATCTCTTCAATGAGACGACAAGTGCAGTGTAAGATTGTAAGATTTCACTGCAGGAGCAAATGTTGTCAATGCTCTTCCTCCTGGAGCCTCTGCTGCGGCCCATAATTTAGGGTTTAGGCAATGAGGAAAGGGTAGATTATCAACAGATAGGGGCGTCCTTATGGATGTAAGACATCCGTGAGGAGCGTTTGTCGTGTTCTTAACGAGTCTAGGGTTCCAGACACATCCGACCCCGCAAGGGAAGTCAAGGAAAGAAACGTGAGATTATGAGTTGCCAGGGGGTCTCCTTATGGATGAAGAAATTTGCATGAGGAGATTTTCTTGTCTGGATAAGAAAGAGACAAGTTTAGGGTTCCAGAGATCATCTCCTCCAACCCCCATTGGAGAGAAGATCGAAGGAAGAGAGAGAGAGAGAGAGTATGAGGGAGAGAGAATCACTGCAACAGAAGAAAGAGATTGTGGTGTGGTTTATTTTGTTTTTGGTCACGTGCAATTCGTGTTTCAAAAGTCGGAGTTCAAGGGAAGTGGAAAAAATGCGCTGAATTTGCAAGATTTGTGAAGATCTTTTTTTGGGTCCTTTTTGGGCATCTTGAAGAAGTCATCATCCTCACGAAGAAGGGGAGAGCTCCGACGGCAACTGCTGGTACGTTTCTTTTCGGTCTTCCCTGCGATCCTTCTTCAGTGTCGTGTGTTTTTTGGCTTCGCATGCAGCAGAGAATTCCCTTTTTCTCCGGGACATGTGCATGCTTCTTTGAACTAGCAATTATGATCATGCTGTGATGAATTCTACACGTTTGAGGACATAAAGATATGTCATAATAAATTGGAGTACCTGCCTATCGTTTAGACATATCTGGACGGAGAAAATAGCACTTTGTTTTGGTGAAATTCAAACATCTGCAAGTCTTGTGCCGAAGAACTATGTTGTTGGCCGGTTTTTCTGTGAAGAATTGTGCTTCTCCATGCATCAGCATATGCAGGCAAAGATGTGACCTTAACAGAAGGGTTTGTTTTATGTTCTAAAACCCTCCCCCAGTCATCTGTGCTTACAGGGTTTTCTGAAGATCACATATTTGTTAGTCAATGGTGTTGAAAGCTGCGAGGTCTGCAATCAGACAATTGGTTGAAAAGGCCATTGTCACAACATGTTGGTAAAAATGGCAGGACCAGCACAATGCTTACCAGGAGGGCTTTCCTTTCCCTCAATGGTCTCCAGGAGACTTGGCGGTTCAGAATTCACAAGCCTTCCCTTGAATGAATTTTATGCTTCCACTTCTTCAAAAGGATTATTTGTACCTGGAACAAATCATTTCTTGTCTATAGATTCAAAACCTGCCAAGCTCTTTACAAGGGGTCCAGTGCGGGCAAATATAGTAAAGTTCAAGGCGAGACGAGAGGTGAAAATTCCTTTTCGGGAGAGGTCAGTGCCAGCTTCGAATTACCTCAAGGAGACAGAGAGAGTGGTGCGAGTCACATTTCCTGATTCAGCTCGGATCAAATATTTGGGGGATTCCAAATGGCAATCACGCCTGCGGCCTGTGACTTTCTTCTCTTTGTCAGCCACACCCTGTGTTGAACTAAGGTGAGCCCTAGATTCAAACCATCCTAATTGCTTTCCTGGCATGCTCCAGCCTTCCTCTTGAATTCCTCTTTTCCTTGTTGACAAAATGTCCAGTGTTTTTTTGTTTGTGTGTACAGTGGCAGGCTAAAATGAAATGAATGTTACCCTCAAAAACTCATTGCAGCTTGAATGAGGGTACTTATTTCCATCGTTTTTGGTTAGCCATGTTGTTTCAGTGCTAGCTTAGACCATAAACTGAGTCTCTGGTTGCTTCCAGAAACTTGACAGAGACTCAGGATGCAGATTCTTTTAGAATTATGTTTGCCCAAAACTTTGATCAGATTATTATATTCTTATGTACACCTATTGCTGGGATCATGAAGTAATGGGGAGTAAGAGCAGCTCATCAGTGCAATTCATGATCAAGGTGATGCTCTGATACTTTGTTAGTGACACTCACAAGGTTATGACTGCACTCATTCATGATATATTTGTATTTATTGGGCCTGAACTAACATAGCATCTACCTTCACAGTGCTATTGTGGATTTTCTCTGCAAAATTGCAGACAGTTCTTTTGCCTGAAAAAATCTTCCGACCCTAAAAAGTTGGTCTGTGCAAAGCTATATTCAAGTTCGTTGTCATGCTGCAGGGTGACCTATGAAAAGGGGATGCTCCGCTTGTTCTCAAATAAACTGAGACTGGATACAATAGGGCTTCCAGAAAGCATTAAAATTCCAGACCTGCTTTTTTCTCTACAAGGTGAGCTTGGGGTGTTGCCAGGGCCAATGGGCCCAAAGCAAGTACCCCACATGTGCAACTTTGTGGGTTCTGTGAACCTAAGCCTTGGGGTTGATCTTCCTGCGCCCTTTTCTTTGATCCCGGAGGGTATTGCAATGTCTGTTGGGGATGAGATTCTTGATCGCATCATTGGTGCAATGGAGGGTGCGCTTCTCCAAGGTATTGTTGATGACTACATTATCTGGTGCCGGAAGCAGAGTAAATTAGTGCAGCCAACACAGGTGCAAATAGCTCAATATTCACCTAGTCCAGGGCAGTAAGTACGATATACAAGGACAGACTTGCATCTTTTAAACTCCATAACATTGAAAGTTCTGAAAAGCAACTGCTAAGACCCTTACCATGCATTCTGACCCTAATCTGCAAACCTATGATGCTCCTTAGTTTCAATTTGGAACCAAATTCATCCGTGGACAGATATGTTCCCAATGTAAGGTCTGATAAAGATCCAGTTGTGTAGCAGAGTAGAGCAAATTGTTGAGAGGGGCCTATTTGATTTATGGTAGCCCATTTAAGCCCAATTGTAACTTTATCTCACATTTGGGGGTGAAGATGCTTTATTTACAGCAGCTTATTGTTTCTTGCTCATCTGCTTACTGTCTATGGATTCTTATTTTCCACCAACCACTGTGAACCATAGCAGTCTGACAAAGGTTGTGCATAAAAGCCAAGAGGAAATTGCAGTCCAATAGAGTTTTGGCAAACCCGTATTGGAATGGGATTCAACATTGTGTAACCTTTAAGGTTATACAACTTTTCCTTCACAACAACATTCAGATGATTCCCCAGATACTAAGATTAATTTTCCTTTACTGGGGATGGTTCTATGATGGTCCTCAGAATAATAACAGCTCAAATTAAGACTCTTATGCAATGCTGAAGTGTTCCTGTTAGTCGGAAAATGAAGCAAAGATTTCATATGGCGTTCAAGATGGGTAGAATTGTCTGTGAGTGTTGACAATGTAAGTGAAAAGGTATGAATGAGGATGGTGTGTCAATGTCATGCCTTGAAGGTTTGACAAAAAAACTAACTCTATACAATAATGTAAGGGAAAGAAATTTGTGAAATTATGGTAGAAGGGATTGTGTGTGTGGATGTTTTGCTTGTGTCTTTGTAGTTATCACATGAATTGTATGTGATCTAAGAAAATGAACAATATGTGAATGAATAGTTGTAGTGAGGCTATTGTTATGTGATCTGAGAAAATGAACAATATGTGAATGAGTAGTTGCAGTGAGGCTATTGTTAAATCATTAACTCCTTGTCCATTGTCTCTTGAACATCAAATTGCTTGTATTCTCACTTTCTCAATTGCTTGTGGATGGATGTTTGTGTTGATGAATGATGTCAACTAGAAACCCATGAAGTGGTAAATATAATGAAAGAGTTCTGGTTAGAGCATGCCTCCAAAAGGTTGGCATGCACAAGGGATAATGGTCAGTAATTTCATTGTAACATTTAGTTTAATTAGGTATTACAATTTTGTCATTTTTTAAAAATCATCAATTATTGATTTTGCTCAACTATATCACATTTATAGCATGTATATGCTAAACAAGATTATTGATAAAACATATGAACCATGAATACTTAATGTAATTAACTTTGTATTGATTATGAATTGTCAATTTGTAACTAAATCCAAATTATGATTAAAACTTAAATGTTTGACAAATCATTGTTTCACCCTACTTTAGGACATCCATTCTTACTTCAGTGAATCCATGTCTAAGCAAAATCAACAATGATCCCGTTCAGTCTAATACCCTACCTATGTACACAATTTTGTGTATCAATATGCAATTGTGTATGTGTACTAAATGAAATGTACTTGAAATTTGAATTGGGTGTTTGATGTGTGCATCTTGGTGAGAAGTTGGTGATTAATGTTGCCACTAACACCTTCAAGGTTTGTTGATCAATTTTTAGGTGTCACAAACAATTTGTTGAATCTGTTATATATTGAATTTTTTTTGTTGAATCAAATTTGATTCGATGAGGATCACATGGAATTCACCGCATTTCCTTGCTTCAATGTCCCCAAGTTCCTTGCTAATCATTGTTGAAGTTACAACTTTCACTTAAGATTGCAAATCAAACTTTACAAAACATTTGAAACCATATATTCTACAATTGTATGTAATATCATTAACATATGAACTTTAAATGCAAAGACTTCATGATAATTGATAATCTAAACCTCCTTACTTCACAATCTACTTCACAACTTACAAAATAATTACATTTACACATTGTGATTGTATAAACAATTAGATTTTATTATAAAAAAATTCCATTATTCTAAAATATGTTTCATTCAATAGGTCTTATTGATAAACAAATACAAAATGTTCAAATGAGGAATTGAAGTATTTGGGGTTTCAATTTAAACTTACAAAACCCACACATGTAAGTCAAAGATTTAGTTTTTTTAAAAAAGTGTTAAACCTATTTTTGATGTGAACAAAAAACAAAATGTGATCAAGGAAAGCTTTGGTGATTATTACATTATCAACCTTTTGGTAAAGTAGTGAGAAGGAAAGTGTTAAATGTTTTTTGGTGCAAATATGGGGAAATCTTTGTGACAATGTGATAGACAAACAAATGATCAAGGGAAGCTTTTGGTGAACAAACCACAAACTTTTGGTGGAAGTGCAACAAAGAAGGTGTTTAAAAGGTTTTTTTTGGCCCAAATATGGCATTGAACAAGAATGATCAACTTAAGGATATTGGGGAAGAAAATATTTCTAACATTGAAGATAAACAAATAAGTGAAGAGAAAATGATCATGGTTGATGAAGACATATCTTCTTTTTCCAATACAAATAATATGGTATTAGTCACAAATAAAGAAGATCAAAATGTTGAAAAGACTAACATTGAAGCTAGTGGAAAAGATAATGTTGACATGGGTAAACAAACTAATGAAATATCTTCAACCCTTGAAGATAAAATGATGATGGTTGAAGAAGGTGAATCTTCTTTCCCCAATATAGATACTATGGTGTTAGACGCAAGTAAACAGGTGAAAATTGTTAAAGAAACAAGCATTGGATTTAATGGAAAAGTTAATTTGGATAAAGATGAACAAAAAGAGGAAATGTCATCTATCCTCGAAAATCAAATTATCACAATTGAAGAAGTTGGACCTTCAAATGTTGAAGTTGGCAACATATTTCCCCAAAGTATTGAAGAAAATGTAACTTCACCTATTATTTTGGTAAACACACCTTTTGATTTTGCTAAAGAAAATCTTCCTACTCTTCACACTATTGATGATATTTTGATTTCCACTAAAGAATTGGTTCCACCCTTGAAAATTGAAGAAATGATTCAAAACATAAATCAAGTTGAAATGCAAACAATTGAAAATGAAGAAGGTGGGCCTTCCACTCTGATTGCAACACGAACATCACTTCACATTAATATTATTCCATCAATTGATGAAACATCTTTGCATGATGATCAAGTTGGTCATCCTTCAAATCTTGATGTAGAAGGTGAATATATGAACACCCTAACCCATGAAAAGATCACTCCCAATGTTGGAGATAACATGGAAATGACAAATAATGAAACCCCTTCTCAATGGCCTTTTGATGATGTCTCTTACAATGGTTTACATGAAACAATCATAGATGAACCATCAATTGTTAATGAAGTTTTCCATGATCCTACAACCATTGAAAATGTAAAAGAAGAGATTGATACAAGAGATTGGAGAGGTTTGGAAACAAATGAAGAAACTCATCAAATTTTTGAAATCGATAAAAAAGGGCCTTCAAGGAAAACATCCATGTTTGGTGAGCTGAATAAAGAACAAAATTTGCAAATGGCATCATTCATTGATGATGTTGACAATGAACAAGAAACTTCAACACCTTATTTATCAATTTTTGGTGGAAGTGAAAATAAAGAAGGATTTTTACGTCGCATATCATTGACTGCAATTGAAGCCATCGAATCAATCACAAGGTGACAACCTAATTCCCTTGGATTCAAATTCATAACACACAAAAATGCAAAGTGTAATGAATAAATAAGGTAAAAAAAAATTCACCCTAACTCCTATTGATTCCTTTTCAAATTGGGGAATTATAATAGCCTAATATTCACCTAAGGTTGCAACCCTAGAATTATTGACACTAATTAATTAATTATTTTACCAATGATGCCACTATAGTTGTGTTTTATGTAACACTTAACATATCCTAAATATTAATTCAATGAAGTGAACACTACAAGGTGACGCTCAATTTCCAAGATTTCAAATTGATTGTTTTGATCTTATAGTATGAAATAAGATGTTTGTAGCTTCAAACTTGCTATCAAATTACATGAAATGAACCATGCATCAAACTTTATGCACACTTTTGCGTTGAACTTGGAAAAGCATGTAATATGTCATGCAATAATATCATCAACAATGTTAAGTCATTGGCCTTATAAATTGGTCTTAGGATTTTTGTGAATCAATAGATAATGTGGTTGGGACATACGTAATGATTACACTATAATTGATTGTGAGTTTGATTCACCATAAATCCACATTGAATGTTATGCATTATAACCAACTTATTTAAAAAGGGGTCATTGATTAATTAATCATCAAAACTTGTTGGTACTTGGGGTGTCAAACATTGATAAAGGGTTGGGTAACCATGTTACTTCTATTATGAAGATCAAAATAACCAATTCCAAAATGAAACCCTTTTCCCTTTAACTTGAAAAACCATTTAATAACATGGGAATGACAATATACATGTTTCTTCAATTTGATATATATCCATATAATAGCCTATAGTTATATCCATTTTGAATTTCAAATGAACTTCCAAGACAAACATTATACTCAAATGAAAACAACATTGGACAACTAGTGTCATCATCCAAAGATAATATTGGAGTTGCCTTCAAAGAAGGAAATACCATATGCCATTCTTACAATGTAAAGAAAAAGGTTGTTAATCATGACAACTTCAAGTAAACTTTGATTATAAGGAATAGGGTGGCAATGTCCATATTTTGTATAGAGTTTGATATATAATTCAAGTTGTTTAATTGGGTTATATGTATTTTTGGACATAAGAGAGGAGTTCAAATAGTTAATTTATGGGAGGCTTAAAACAAAACTATGTGTTCAAAGTACAATCAACTCAATGTTAATGAAATATAATCGATACATATGTGGATTGTTAATGAAGTCATTACCATTATATGTTGGAGGGCACATAGGTCACAAGATCCAGAGGATGATCCAAATTTTTCAACAATGAATCCAACTTGGGAGGACTCATTAGATGAAGGTATTGTTGATGAACAAGGGAAACTGGAATCCAATGCAAAGGTGCAACAAGCCAAGTTGCAAAATGCCTTGAATGCAATTGCTAATGCAAATAGTGGTATTTTTATTGGAATTAACGATAGCATTGCTGCTAGACGATGGAAAAATGCATATTTGACCATTAAAAAACTTTTGGTATGCCTCTTTAATACAATCACTATTGATTTTTTATTTTTATTGTTACATGATTTGTTTAAACACAATAAATGTTTTAAAATTTAATTCTTCAAAATTTAACCCATATTAATTATATTTTTTAATGGAGTAAAGTTCTTAACACAATGAAAAATTATGTCCATCTAAACTTAGACTAATGGAAGAACACTTTTCAATATTTAAAAAAGTTTTATATGATAATGGTGACTCTTCCATTCATGGCAAAAATGTGTTCAACTCACACCATTTGACTACTAATCAAGATCTTAATGAATATATTTGTTGTTATGTAAAAAGATATAATGTTTAAATTTGAAAATGAAGATATCAATTTTCTTTCCCAAGTTTTTAGTTAAATTACTAATGTTCATTAGGTTATGGATTCACCAACTAACTAGTTACATTCTTAGATCATGGGAATTCACATACAATGAATCAATGGCCTCCAAATTCCATGTTCATAATCATTGATCATGTCAAAAATGTAGGTCACACATTTTTTGTGGAGTTAATACATAAAACTATTGAACAAGTTGTAGGGAAAAAATAGAGCTTTGAAAATAATGTCAAACCTATCAACTTGCAATCAATAATGGCATACCAAAAATTCATTATTAAACTTATCTTATCAAGGAATACCTTTTGATAAAATATTGTCTTACAATTTTTTACTTTATCAAAATAGATGTTATCTAATGTAGTTGCAAGTCTATTCAAAAACCTTATATATTTTTTGGCAAAACACCTCCACCATATTGAATTTCATAACTCACTAAAATTGTTTATGAAGTTTGGACAATTCATGTTCATGTAATGATTGTAGGTATTACGACGATGGGAAAAACATAGTAGCTTAGGGCCCGGAGCAGATTTGGCTGGGGTTTCATTAGGGTTTTTCAAAGTTGATCACCCAATGCGAAAGTTATTGTTTAAGAAAGTATATACTCAGTATCCTACCATGTTTGGTCCATAGATTATATGAAAAATTAACATGGTCATAAACAATTATGTAAATGTTTTCATAAACCAATTTTTTTTCATAAATATACATCTACATACATAATAAGTTATGCACCACTATGTCAAAAGTTAATTTTGGAAAAAAAGAAGTCCACTATTAGGTTACAATATATTTTTTCCTCAAAAATATAGTTCTCAAAAGGTTTCATATCATAAAATGGTTGAATACATATAAGTTTTGTGAAGTTATGAGTTTGAAATCTATAAATATATTCATTTTTCTAACCATTCAAATTTTGTCATATTATCTTAATTTCACAAGCCCTTGCAATATATGTGCATGGCATGAGAAGTTAGCTTTTACATTTATCAACTTAGCCATATAAGGTGGATATGAATATTCACAATCATAATCCCTTTGTTTTGCATCATAATGCTTTTTTTCTTTTTTTTAAGCTTTTAGAACAAGGATGAAATATTATTGAACAACATATGAATAAGTCCATCAAATAAACTATTTTTCCATTTATAGCTTCTAGACTATTCAACCCATTAATATAACATGTTCATATTAATAAAATCATTTCTAAACATATGTACATTATTGCAAAGTACGTAACCAACATCTTGATATTATTTTTATGTAAAATAATTTTGATACATGATTTCCTTTACTTACATGCAGAAAGGCTGAATATGTTTTATTTTTAATAATAATTTGTCATTTGCTTGTACTTATTCTCATAAGTACACAGAAAGGAATAATTGTGGACAAAAGTATCCTCAATGTAGTAGACATCATAATCACATTAATCTACACGTAAGAATCCCAAAATTTATTTCCTTTCATCATGTAACATTTCCAAGGAACACCAGAATTGAAAGTGGATCATTGAAGACAAAAAAAAAAAAAGATGACATAAATGACATGTTTTTGTGACCTTAGGTTTATGATTGTATTATAAATTGATTTTTTATTGTTATCTTAACATGTGTTAATAAATGCTTAAGTCAAACTTCATGCTCATGATCTTGATTTTGAATACCCTAATGTTGATTCAGAATGGAGTGTCTTGTAAGAATTGTCATCTTGGGTTTTGTTAAAGGGCCTACTTCATATCTACAAAACAACTACAATAAGCTTGATTTCATTATTGTCATCGACTCTTGGTATTAAACTTATCATATTGCTTTTAGATTTTTGAGACTTGGGTTGCAAAAGAATCACAAAACACATACCTAACTTGGTAGAATCACAACTTATATAGAACACCTATGATCCTACGTACAAAATTTTCAACCTTGTGTTGTCTTGTTCGAATTAGTAAAAATTTTAACTCATTTTTAATTGGTTTTTTCATAGGGTTCACATTTATAAACGAAGTTATGGTGAAGATGGGTTTTTTCGATTTGCAATTTTTCGAACATTTCGAGCCTTGCTAGCATTACGTAAATTTGCATTTATCACAAATGTCATTGTAAGGAACCTATAAGAAAAAAAGAATTGAAATGCTCAAACTTGAGCTATTGTATTTGATCATACACTTTAACAAAATTAGTGTTTTACATTAATGAAGATCATGAAACCGTTGTCTTGAGTTGAATGTTGTCCATCATCCATATACCCTATGATAATTTAAAACAATCAAGCTCATATTATAAATGATCATGTCACTTTCAACTAAGAAATAGGTTTTCAAAATCAAAATTGATGATATTCTAATTTGTAAACATCCGATACTTTCAAGACATATATTATTTCTTGCAAGAATCCACATGCATGATAATTATTGATATCGTGTATTTAATATTCTTCTTTTAAAATGCTTGTTAACTTTATAACATATATATTATTGTGCACATTTTGTTCTTGTAGGCTATTATGGATGCAATCCAAGGGGCTTTTGCTCCTTTAGCCAATGTCCTTCTTTTTATTGCAATTATCCTTGCATTTTATGCACTTGTGGGTGTTCATACTTTTGGTGGTCTATTGAAAGCAAGGTGAGTAATTTGAGTTAATGTTGAAATTGAATGTTTTTCCAATTAATGTATATTTTCAATAAAAATTTTGGACATTAAATTACCAAACTCCATTAATTTTGAGAAATATATAAAATTAATTAATCTTTCATGCATCTTATTTATATTAGTACATGCACACAATTTACTAATACAAGATAAACTTTTTAAATGTTATTTTTACCCAAATAATCCATCTAGTGTTATCGTAATTGATTTGGTCTTTTGCAAAGGTGTGCACGAAGAGCAGATAACCAACCCTCATATCTTAATGAATTTTGTGGTGTCAATGGTGTTGAAAAATCTTGTGATAATGATTCTACGACTTGGACACAATCACCAGGGCTTCAAAACTGCAATTTGGTAATTGAAAATATTATTCAATTTTACATGAATTTTAAGAAATTGGTATAGTTATGGAAAAATGATTGCATGTTATTCATGTGCATCCTCATCCTTTAATTCTATGTTTGGTAAACAAAAAATCTCACACAACAAGGATGCCTTCAAAGTCACTTCATTTTCAACAAAAGAAACCATTTTTTTGGGCAAATTTTTGAGAGTAAAAAAAGGTTGTGAACCATAATTTACATATTATATAATATAATATCTAGTCATATTGTACTTGGCATAGATTATGATTCAAGGAATGAAAAGGGATTTGAATTTGATAGATATATAAAAAGATATATAAAAAGACACAATGATCCTATTATGGATGAATTATGTTTGCTTGGAACAAATAAAGTGCAACCTAATTGTTGGGAGTAAATTGAACCCAAATGGATTTTGAGTTCCTCAAATTTTTAGGCTAGAAGTCATCTTGGGAATATTAGTGACCTTGCAACTTAGCATTGATAAAACAACTAAAGCCCACGTCTCAAATGAGACAATACTTACAAAATAGGGAGGGGGATTTCACGATCAAGTTCATTAGTTGTAACGAGTGACAAAAACTTTGGTTGATTTAACGCATTTAATGTAACTTGGTTCTTTTTACATTAAATTGAAAACATAGCTCTAGATTATTGCATTTTCCCTCAATTTAAATTTTATCAACATAATATGGGTTGAATACCTTCTTAGGTAGTCACAAATTTAAACTATAAGTTGGATAACTTAATTAATGTTGAGTATACCATGCATTAATACTATCTTTATTTTTTTAATTGTAGACTTTTGGTAACCCGAATTGGGGAGCAACAAATTTTGATAACTTTGCATATGCTATTTTGACTATATTTCAGGTTTGTTAATATGCAACTTATATTTAACAACCTTTTCCAACATTTATATGCATCATTCAAATTATGACAACTATGGAACAATTACAAACTTGTGCATTTTTTGAGGCATATCATTTATTCATACTATATAATGTCAAAAATAATTTCAAAAAATGTAACAAGGCAACCTTAATTTTCTTGATCATATTTTTTTGCATTTTACACGTATTTAGTATTTATAAAATTGGTTTAATGTATTTCAAAATATCTTTTAATTGATCTTGTTTTGGACATGATATTTAAAGAAAATTGCAAGCCAACTTCAATCATAACAACATGAATGTAACATTTGAAATTGACATTCAACATATTGAGTTTACTAAAAACTACTTGATGTATATGAATAAAAATTGATTAATTGGTCAAGGCCAACATTTGTGTGATTTCTTTGCATCAAATCAAGTACAATCAATCATAAACACTACAAGTTGAAGAACATCCAATGTCAATAGCATAATAATTAACATTCCTATGAAAATGACACAAAATGAATCAACTACAAATTACTTCCTATCACGATGCAACCAAATGCCATTGGCATTAAGCCAATAACATCTTAAATTGGAAAATTGTATATCATGATTTTAACCCAAAGCAATAAACATGTTTAGCATTGTAATTGAATTAGTTGGTTTTGTAACCAAAGTTGATTTTCAACAATGCAAATATTAATATATCAAACATTAGATGAAAGTAAATTAAAAATTTGAAACATGGAAGACACATTCAAGTATGTCTTGTGTAGTTGGAAATCTAACACGTGATATACTTTGTAATAATAGGTCATCACACTTGAAGGATGGTCTTTGGTTATGTATAGCACTGCTGATGCAGGGGGCAATCTTGCACGTACATATTCAGATTTGATACTTAATAACCTAAACCATTTAATTCCTAGCACAATTACATAAAGAAAATTATGCTAAGATCATGGTAGATACATTTCATATATCTTTTTTTCTAAATCTATCAATTAACGTCTTGGTTTACATTCCAATAACATGTGTCTTCAAATTTAATTACGGTTTGAAAAACCTAATTCAAAAACATTGGTTTTATCTTGAGTTTGATATTTTTTTAAGTTACATTTGTATTCAATTGTCATGAAAATTTCAAAATTTTACAATCTAGATGTTATATTTGTGTGAGATGTGGTTATCTTGGCTAGTGATCATGTTTGACATTCAAGCACACAATATATTTACATGCATTACCAATTCTAATATTAGGATAATTCTATTTTGAGAAAAAAATTAGGAATAAAATAGTTTAATTTAGTAATCACATAAAACATGACTTTTTAGAATAAGATAACAAACAACTTACCAACACACATCATCCCCTTTATAATATTAGTTGAAATCATTGTTGGCATTAGAAAAAAAAATTCTCACAAAACTTGAAATGAGACTATTTGTGATTGGTTGAACATACCAAAGCTCCAGAAAATAAAATAAAATTGCAATTGAATTTGTATGTGTGATATGGTTGCATTTTTCCACTATATAGTTTTTTTTGGTCATTATACTTGACTAACATGTTTAATTTTGTTAGTTATTAACTAATGTACGAAATGCCATTTTTTTGTACGAATTTGCAAGATTTTTTTGTTTAAAATTTGATTTTGTTTTGTGCCAGGAATATATTTCATCTTTTTGATTATCATTGGGAGTTATTTTTCAGTGAACATTTGTGTTGCTGCAATTAGTGGTGTTTTCCTTCGTGTGCGACATGAACATCAGGTTTGCCTAGAATGTACACTACTAGTACAATGTTGATCGATAATATGACACAACATAAATATAAACAATTATATAGGGTTGTGTGTCATAATTTATCCACATCACTATGTTTTGACTTTGTGATAGGCCAATAGTTGTTCAAACCACGTGAAGACAACAAACCTTTTCAAACACACAAATGTCTAAATTATTAATTATTACTTTAGCGATCATGCATTGTATATAGATATATTTATATGTTTATTTTGATAGGTTTTCCTTTCCCTAAATTTGAACAATATTCCATATAAGGGAGTTGGATAATTATGCATTTTTTCCATTTGATTCACCTTCAATAAAAACATGTTCTAAATCATTTACAAATTTTATAGAAAAAAAATAAAAAATTGGGGTCGTATATATCATCACAACATCTAGGGAAAAATGATTTCTACAATTATGCACATTATTGGAAACTGCATAGTTATTCATATGAATGTGTATCCATCATATATTCCACGAAATCATGTGCATAATGAAACATTTGTTTGTGATTCCTTTCCCCCAATTAAGAAATTTGGGATAGGACAAATTATGTATTCAAATGCAAGCATGTCAACCACCATAGAATACAAAGTGAATTTCGTTGGAAACAAATTAAAAGTTTATTTCTCATCATTTACCCATTGATAATACATTTTGCTAATTGGCTTAGAGAAATAGTGACTCAAAAGTTATCAAAATGGTATATATAGCTATTATAATATTTCTAACAACATTTTACATGTTGCAGATACTTTTGAAACGACATAAAAAAGAAAAGAAATTTTCTTTCCATAATGCCATTGTGTTGGCCAACCTTCTCAAAAATGTTATCCACACCGATGATGCAAAATTAACATTGTTAGAAACCATCAAGCATCGAATTATGTTATATGAACAACGTGTGATAAGATTTGTGAAACAAAATACCATGAAATTCACAAAATCTTTTCAAAATGTTCCTTCTTTCAAAAGATCATTTAAGAAAGGAACGCCACTTAATTCACAAGAAGAGGATGATGAATATGATGTTGATGATGAAGAAAATGAATATGGATTGTCACTTGAAAAGACCAAAAAAAAACAACTTAGAAAGAACTTTAGTCGTTCTTTAAGTCGAACTGAAACCTTTCAACATAGTGTGTCTCAAAATGCACGTTATGCAACCCAAAAATTGAATGAGACAATTCAAGGCATTGTCAAAAGTCGATTCTTTAGATATTATGAATTGTCATGTATTAGTATCAATTTTGTCATCCTTTGTAATTATAAAGCAGATATGTCAACAACTCTAACTTTGCAACTTTGTATCCTAAATGTCAATATGAACTTTGTCCAATAGATAATGTTTTTATTGACAACAACGAATGTGCACATTGTAAAAATGACGGAAGGTAAAATATGATACCAAGTTTAACTTTTTTTTCTTAAATCATAGCTAAATTTATGAAAATTGGATAAAATGTCTTGTTTGAAAACTTATATATTAACAGACGTGTTGGAATTCTTCATGCTTATAGCATTTGGGGTGGAGATGACTTTACGTATTATGGCTCATGGATTTAATGCCTATACTAATGATAGTAAGTTTTTTTGAATGAGAATCAGCTTTTATGGTATATTATTTCAATTTATGCATGTGCATCAAAATATTAACTATATGAAAGGTTTTGAACTTTAATTTATTAAAAACATAATTTGAAATGCTCATCCAAATATCAACAAAGAGGTTTTGAAATTCAATTAATATTTATACTTCCACTAATTTTTTTCAAACATATTTGAATTTTTTAGTGAATTCAAAAACAACAAAAAAATGCATGGGGCTTCATTGGAGTGGTTACTAAAAGCTTGATTATTTTGTAATAATTTTTTTTGGAACAGTTATGAACGTATTGGACATCATTGTGGTGGTTATATCATTTATTGGATTAATTTCAAAAAAAATTCCAAACATTTCAGTTGTGAGATTGTTGAGATGGTTCCACCATCCCAATGTGAAGATTGCATCAATGGATTCACCATTACCATTGGTGAGTGATACATATGTGGTTATATGTAAATATAGTTTTTAAATGTGGGCACAATCAAACTAGTTATCAAAATGAATCATATTTAAAAGTTGACAATTGGGTATGTGGTGTAATTTGAACAATAAAGTAAAATAATAATAAATTCACATGCACTTTTTGGGTGTTAACATGATAATAAATAAATTGTGGTATAAGGTAAAAAGTTATCCAAAAATATAGGTTGTAGTGAAACATTTCAAATTAATGCCTATCCATTTCACTTAAATTAAATATGGAACCCCATATTTGGAATCCTTCATCTCAACTTATTATACCTAAAAGGCATGATTGTGCCAAAATAATTTTCCCTTTGAAAGGTGTGTTCTACCTAGTTGCCCTAATGAGCTCCTTGGTTGATCAATCCTAATGTGTCATTCAACCCAAATAATAGTATCATTTAGTTGAACAAAATTGGATAATCCATCTAAAAAAATGAATTCCTTCAAATTAGAAAACTGTGTCATAAGATGTAATCCTTTCATGTTTTATAATTGGTACATTCATCTTAACAAGGAATATGAATTTTATAATATTAATGGCATGAAATTTCAAGTTCCACTTGTGAATGTGTCTTCTTCTTTTGGATTATTGCCTCATTTATATGGGCATTCTTTGATTGTAGCATTAACAACCTATATATAGGGATAATTTAATAGGGATTTTGAAATTCGTACTTATGATTCCACAAGTTGAATGATTGTCGACCTTGTAAAAATATTTGGAAAATGTAACTTTTTGTTAAACTTCTAGATGACTATTGTCACACATTGATCAAAACTTGTTGGAATGGAAATTTTTTTGAGTCATAACCACCATTTAAGTTAGTAGTTATACATTATATCTAACATTGTTCCATTAAAAAAAAAGTGATATGAATACATAAATGTATAAAAGGAAGTTTCTACATTATATGGTGACCTTCGTTTATATTTTAAGTACAAAATAACATTATAGTTTAAGTTTGATACATCTTGTTAAATATTCCATTAATGTGATTTTCATGTACTAGAATAACATTAGATTTATTATTTGAAATTAACATCACATTCAAGGAAAAATAACTTTTATCTAGTGTAATTATTCCCCCCAAAGGTTTTAAGTTATTATCATGTGTACATGAACATGTGTAGCCAATATGCATTAAAAGCCTCAAAGATTTAGGGAGTTTACTATTCTTTTTCATTATAATATTGATCATTTATGGAATAATTGGCATGCAATTATATGGAGGTGAATTCCAAAATTTTCCCGAAGGTTACCCAAGGGAAAATTATGATACATTTTTATCATCAATGTTAACTTGGTTTACTATCACCACTAGTGAGAGTTGGGTTGATCAAATGTGGAACGTTATGCGACCTGAAATAACTTATAGGTTTGAGATTTATCCATCAATATCCCATGCAATTCATACAATTGTTTATAGCATAATTACTTAAGTAAACAAAAATTTCAGATGTATATATTTTTAATATGTAAGAAGTTGTTTGATGTTCATGATGGGAAAATAAAAGTCATTTAGTAAATGTATGAACTAAAAACATGATCATGTAACAGGTGGATATCACCATATTTGTTTGTGTTTTATTACATCCTTACTGCATACATTGTTATTGACCTTGTCATTGCAATCGTACTTGAAAACATTGAATTTACAGATAATAGAAAAAAATTAATTCAAAAGGTATGTGCATTTACATCCACATAATTTAAAATTTTGAATTAAAGTAAAATGATGCCATCAATATAATTGATTTGTTTCAATATATATATATATATATATA
>Ga0116230_10001516_pt1 | contig 22226 bp, 20 predicted proteins | sample S1TSphfallax_3_FD_88678 | JGI IMG/M metagenome (GOLD analysis project Ga0116230, IMG submission 88678) | Host-associated microbial communities from peat moss isolated from Minnesota, USA - S1T2_Fd - Sphagnum fallax MG | ecosystem: Host-associated > Plants > Peat moss > Unclassified | place... | reverse complement strand
GTGACGGTGGCTCGCGCTACGGCGGCAAGGGTGTCCTGCAGGCGGTGGGCCACGTCAACGATGAGATTGCCGCAGCGGTCGTCGGTCGCGACCCCTACGATCAGCGCTCGCTCGACCTTGCGCTCATTGACCTCGACGGGACCCCGGCCAAGTCACGACTCGGAGCAAATGCGATCCTCGGCACGTCGCTCGCCGTGGCAAAGGCCGCTGCGGACGATCTCGGTATCAGCGTCTTCCGCTACGTCGGCGGCGTCGGTGCGCACATCTTGCCGGTGCCGATGATGAACGTGCTCAACGGTGGTGCGCACGCCGACAACAACGTCGACTTCCAAGAGTTCATGGTCGTGCCGGTCGGCGCGGCCTCGTTCTCCGAGGCGCTGCAGTGGGGCGTGGAGACGTATCACGCGCTGAAGGGCGTTCTTCACGGCCGTGGGCTCTCCACCGCCGTCGGAGACGAGGGGGGCTTTGCTCCCGATCTCGCGTCGAACGAGGAAGCGTTGCGCGTGTTGATCGAGGCGATTGAGGCCGCCGGGCGCGAGCCAGGCAGGGAGATGGCGATCGCGCTCGATCCAGCCACGACGGAGATCTTTCGTGACGGCGCGTACGTGCTCGCCGGTGAGTCCCGCATCCTCGAGCCCTCGGCAATGGCTGCCTACTGGGCCGATCTCTGTGCGCGCTACCCGATCGTCTCGCTCGAGGACGGGATGGCCGAAGAGGACTGGGACGGCTGGGCCACGCTGACGAATGCGGTCGGCGACAGTGTGCAGCTCGTCGGGGACGACTTGTTCGTGACCAATGTCGAGCGACTCAATCGCGGGATCACCGCAGGCGTAGCCAATGCTGTGCTCGTCAAAGTGAATCAGATCGGAACGCTGACCGAGACGTTGACCACGGTGTCAAGGGCGATCGGCGCGTCGTACCGTTGCGTGATGTCGCACCGCTCCGGTGAGACCGAGGACACCACGATTGCCGACCTCGCTGTTGCAACGGGATGTGGCCAGATCAAGACCGGTGCTCCGGCGAGGTCGGACCGGGTCGCCAAGTACAACCAGCTGCTCAGGATCGAGGACGAGCTGGGCGAGTCAGCGGCCTATCTCGGCGCGGCGGTCTACGCCCGACCGTGATGTCGATCCGCCGAGCGCGTCTGTCGCTGCTGGCGGCAGTGGGGGTTGCCGCTGCGATCCTCGTCTTTGAGCTCCCGGTCAACGAGCTGTTGCATCAACGGAGCCAGATCTCCGAGACACAAGGTCAGCTCTCATCGATCGAAGCGCGAAACGCTGCACTGCGGGCGAGCATCGCTGCACTGCGCCAGCCTGCGACCATCGGCGCCATCGCGCATCTCGACTACGGCCTCGTCAAGCCGGGCGAGCAGGCCTATGCCATCGAGCCGGCGTCGTCCAAGGACGCAGCGGGTGCACAACGTGCGAGCGACTCGTCGGGATCGCTCTCAGACACCAAGCTCCCGAATTCGGACTTCGCCATAGCGAGCGCAACGGCACTCGGCATCGGCTCAGGCGGAAACGGCTCGGTCAACAGTTCACGTGGCACATCGACGCACGCCCTCACCACGTCCGCCACACACGGCGGGCGCAGCTCGACGGCGGGGTCGCCGGGGCTGTGGAACGAGGTGCTCGGACGGTTGGAGTGGTGGAGAAGTGCCTTTTGAGGCCCTTGCGTCCGCCGAGGGTCTGTTGAGCGCTAGCTCGTGACGCAAGGGGTCTTGGCGGGAGGCGAAGGGTAAGTGCGCAGGTCGCGGTGGTAGCTTGGCCACCGAGGGAGCGTGCATGACCCTGCAAGACGGAACACCATGGGACGGAACGGGACTGCCACCTGCTGCGCAGGCTCGAATTGACCGCGCCCGAAAGTCCCACGTCCGATCGAGCCTGTTGTCGGTCGGTGGCCACGTCGGCATCGAGAGCTGTGGCTTTATCCCTGTCGCCGAGGTGATGGGCTGCATCGTCGAATACATCGGCTTCCAGGGCTACGGCGGCTGCGGCTACTACGGCCAGATGGGTGGAATGGGCTACGGCGGTGGGTATGGCGGCGGTGGGTATGGGGGCGCCTACGGTGGCCAGGCTCCCGTGGTGACAAGTGGCTCGGGATCTGGCTGGTCAGGTTTTGCACCGTATGTGAACGCGCTCTATCACGGCTGGGACACCGCTCTCGACCGCATGGCGAGCGAGGCTCGCCAGCTCGGTGCCGATGGAGTCGTCGGCATCTCGCTCACCGAGAAGCATCTTGGTGCCGGTAACCGCGAGTTCCTTGCCATGGGCACCGCCGTGCGGTCGAGTGGTCACACCCACGTGAACACGCCGTTCACGACCACACTCGACGGCCAAGATGTTGCCAAGCTCGTGCACTCCGGATGGATGCCCGCAGCAGTTGCCGTCGGAATCTCCGTCGGCATTCGCCATGACGATTACCAGACTCGCATGAGCCAAAGCGCATTTGCCGCGAACATGGAAGTCGTTGGCTTTACCCAGCTCGTGACGGCAGTGCGCGCCGACGCACGTCATCAGCTCGAGCGCCGCACAGCTCGAGTCGGCGCTGATGGCGCAATTCTCGACACGCCCGTCAGCCTCGCCATCCACGAGATGGAGGTCGCCGAGGGACATCGCGACCACATCGCCGAGTCGAGTGCCGTGGCGAGCACACTCGTTCGGTTCCACAGACAGGACACCTTGCCGCCCGTGCCGGGCATGGTCATCATGCTCAGCGGGCCTGGCACATCTGCACGACGAAGGGGCTCTCGATGAGCGATCAGGATCAGGCGACTCTTGGCATTCCCGAAGACGCCATGCGGCGCCTTGCGGAGATGCGACCGGGATCACCTGGAGCACTGTTCACGTCGGACCTGACGGTGAACGAGTTCCTTCTCGTACGCGAGGCAGGGTTTCGTCCCCTTGGTCTCGTGCTCGGTTCGAGCATCTACCACGTGGGTCTGCAGGTGGGTCGGTGGAGTCAGAACATGGAGCTCGACAAGCTCTCCCAAGCGATGTACCACGCTCGTGAGCTTGCGATGACCCGCATGGAGGCTGAAGCCGATGCGCTCGGTGCCGACGGCATCGTGGGCGTCCGACTCGACATCGAGTTCAAAGAATTTGGCAACGACCTCGCCGAGTTCGTCGCAGTCGGTACGGCGGTGAAGGCCGACGCGCCCGGAACCTGGCGCAACGACGAAAACAAGCCGTTCACCTCCGACCTGTCGGGTCAGGATTTCTGGACGCTCATCCAAGCCGGCTACGCACCCCTCGGCATGGTGATGGGGAGCTGCGTGTACCACATCGCCCACCAGCGGGGCTTTTCCGCGCTGTCCAACGTCGGGAAGAACGTGGAGATCCCACAGTTCACCGAGGCCCTCTACGACGCTCGCGAGCTGGCGATGAGCCGCATGCAGGCCGAGGCCGAGGAGCTGCACGCTGAAGGGATCGTGGGCGTGCAGTTGCTTGCTCTCCCACATCGCTGGGGAGGCCACACCACCGAGTTCTTTGCGATCGGCACTGCCGTGCGCCCCTTGCGCGCCGATCACACCATCGCCACGCCACAGCTCGTTCTTCCGCTCACGGACCGGTGAGCACCGAGCCTGACCACAGCGCCCCTGACCCGTTTGCGCTCGAGCCGCTCGGTCTCGCGTCGCCCGGTCTCGAGCCGCTCGGTATGGTCGCACCCGCTGATACTCCGGTTCAGGTGGGAGATCCAGCAGAGCTTTCGGTTGTCGGCGTCGAGTCGATTGACCTGCTCGCGGCAGCGCTTCGCTCGGACGGCTCGGATCTTGCGTCATTTGAGCGGGTGCTCTTCTCGACGTTGGCCGACAGCCTTCCCGCCGGAGTCGTGGAGGTCGACCACAACCGCTCGATGTCGGACCGCGTTGCCGGGCGCCCAGGGACACCGACGGCGATCAGGATTCACCTCGGTGGGGAGACGCTCGAGCTCTCTTCGGGCCGTCACGCCCCCATTGCACGTATTGCAAAGGAAGTGCGAGGTGTCGTGATCAGTCGCAAGGAAGTCACACTAGACGAGTGGACGACGCGCTTTGCCGAGCTCCTTGCTCAGCTTGCCCAGCAAAATGCAGCAACACGTGACGCGCTGGCGCGTTTGCTCGGAACTGTCTAGCTCCTCGAGTTCATCCAGCGCCTAGCTGAGGCCAAGGATCGCTGCGCATGCCGGCCACGGCGACCAACCACTGCCGAGGTAGAGCTTGTAAGCAGCGCCGTCTTGGACGGCAGGTGGGTTGGAGCTCGGCAGGCCCTGTTGGCCAAGGCCTTCCCACGTGCCAAGCGAAAACTGATAAGCGCCGTAGTAGCCGTTGCCGGTGTCGAGGGTGTAGACGTCGCTCGACTCGCAGTTTCGGATGCCGGCAAAGTCGTCAGCAATCGTGCCCGCCGGGATCGGATCGGACGACGTCGAACTCGATCCGGCTGGCGGCCCAGATGCTCCGGCAGGCGAGCTGACGGTCCCCGTAGTCGTTGCCGTTGCCGAGGCAGCTTTTTGCGCAGCGGCTTTGGCTGCAGCGCGTTCCGCTGCGGCCTGCGCGATGGCTGCCGCGCGCTCGGCGGCGACCTCCTGCTCATGGACGAGCACAGCGAGCTGACCCTGGATCGAGGAGAGCAGTCGCTGGTCCCTCGCGACGGTTGCCAGCACGCTCGCACGATCCGCACTGGTCAGACGCAGCGCTGCGGCTTCGGTTGCTGCAAGATGTTGCTCGGTCACACGGGACGTGGTGAGTGAGTGCTCGCTGTCGTCCAGCGCACTGATCGCCGAGCTGAGCTGATTCGAAGCCACCCGGAGATAGGCCTGGCCCTCGGGCAGCGAACTTTCCGTCCCGGTCAAAAAGAGCGAGAGGCTGCTCTCGCTGCCGGCGCTCACATAGGCAGAGATGGCTGCGTCGAGCACTTTGGTGTGGTCGGCGTGAACGGCGACCTCGGTGCGGTTGATCGCTGCCGTGAGCACGCGACTCCGGCGAAGTGCGCCGGTGTAGATGGACTGCTCGTCGACGTACTTCGTGCCAAGGGCCTGCACCTCGGCGTTGTCGGCCGTGATCCGCGCGGAGATCGCCGCGGCACGTTGTTGCAACGTGGACGTCGAGCTCGCGGCGATGGCCGTTGTCGAGATCGCCCTGGACGAGGTGGCGCCGGCCGACGGAGCGCGAGCGACGACCGATCTTGCAGTGGCAGAGCTCGCAGCGATAGGGCTGGCTGCCACCGTCCAGGCTGAACCAGTCACCGCTACAAAGAGGGCGAGAGCGGCGGCATGGCCTACGGCCGACGTGCGGGCGGATCGTGCCCGTGGCCGTGGCGCCGGTCGGAGCAGCGAGCCGGACGGAGCATCCCGCCGACCAGCCGCGTAGGCGGTCACGCCTCCAAAGCTATTGCGCCCCGAGCCACCGCGCAACGTGGCAGCCCTCGCGCCCCTCGCCGTCGCCCGTCACCACCTGGGCGGCCACTACGCTTTTGTGGTGTCAGTCGCCGGTGTCGTCATCGCTCTCACCCCAGTTGCAACTCGTCGAGGTGGAGGAGCTGGCAGGCCGACTCGCTCACGCAGCGGTGCTCGACCGCTCGCCGCACTCGTCGCACAGGCTGCGCTCGAGTCGGGCCTCGACGAGGTCGTCGTGGTCACGATCTCCGAGGAGGTGGCACTGTCCATGCCGGACCGTGCCACGGTCCTTCTCGACGAGTCGGTGGAGCCCTCTGAGGCCTCGGCGCTGCGTGCTGGCGTCGACTTTTGTGCTCGCGAAGGGTTCGACGCCATCACCGTCGCCCTCGTGCCTGTCCAGGGAAAAGACGCACCGATCACGGCCGAGGCATGGCGAGCGGTGGCCCAGGTCGCCGTCAGTCCCGTGGTCATCGGGACTCGCGCGGGGCGGCGTGTCGGGCCTGTCCGCATCGCCGCCCAGGCGTGGCCTCTGCTGCCGCTTACCGGGGCGGTCGAAGCGCTGTGGCGTGGACGGCCAGAGCTCGTCCATGAGGTCGAGACGGTCAACGATCCACGATCGGCGAGCGGAGCCGCACCGGCTGAGGATGCGGCAGACACTGAGGATGCGGCAGACACGGGGGCCAACGAGCACGCTTCGGACGACGATATTCGGGCCGTGGAGCTGCTTCTCGGGCGGCCCCCCGCCGGGAAGTTCTCTGTCGTCGTACGAGACCGTGCCGGCGCGCCCGTGGTGATTCGCAACGCCCCGCTCCTCGACGATGGCACACCGATGCCCACGCTCTACTGGCTGGTGGGGCGAGCCGAGCGCGAGGTTGTCGGGCGCCTCGAATCCACCGGGGGTGTCCGTGACGCAGAAGCGGCCGTATCGGCCGCAGCGATCGAGGCGGCGCATCGCCGCTACGCCGAAGAGCGGGATCGAGCGATGCCCGAAATGTTCAGCGGACCGCGTCCCACCGGTGGCGTCGGTGGTACTCGCCAGGGTGTGAAGTGCTTGCACGCCCACCTCGCCTGGTATCTCGCAGGGGGTGCCGACCCGGTCGGTCGCTGGGTCGTGGACCAGTTGGACGGCGCCATCGACGGACCGGTAGCGGCGATCGACTGCGGGACGAACTCGACGCGTCTGCTCATTCTCGATCGAGCGGGCGAGACCTTGGAGCGTCGCATGACCATCACGCGACTCGGCGAAGGCGTGGACCGCACAGGGGAGCTGACCGAGGCGGCGATCGGCCGGACGGTCGACGTCCTTGGGGAGTACCGGAGGCTGATGGACTCCTTCGGCGTGGTCACGTGGCGTGCGACGACCACTTCTGCGGCGCGTGATGCCCGCAATGCCTCGTCGCTGTTCGAAGCCGCTCGAGCAGTCCTCGGCGGCCCGCTTGAGCTCTTGGACGGGAAGGAGGAGGGGAGGCTCTCCTATCTCGGCGCCACCCGGGGCCTCATCGCCGAGCGTGGACCATTCCTCGTGGTGGATCTCGGGGGAGGCTCCACCGAGCTCGTGTGCGGGGCTGCGAACGCAGAGCCGGGTGCCGATCCAGCTGCGACGATCTCGCTCGACATTGGCTGCGTCCGAGTGACCGAGCGCTTCCTCGCCGACGACCCGCCGACGACCGCCCAGATCGACGCCGCGTCGACCTACGTGCGAGAGCTCGTCGAGTCGGCCTTTGATGGACTGCCGGCGCTACGCAACGGGGCAGCGATGGTCGGTGTGGCCGGCACGGTGTCGTCGCTCGTCATGATCGATCGCACCATGGCGACCTACTCGCGAGAAGCTGTCGACGGCGCCGTCCTCACCCGGGATCGAGTTGCCGCACTTGCCACGGAGCTGCTCGCTCAGAGCTCGGCCCAGCGCCGCGAGCGGACCGGCGTGGAGCCAGGTCGCGCCGAGGTGATCGCCGGGGGCGCGCTCGTGCTTGCACAGGTCATGGCCATAGCGGGCCATGACGAGCTCGTCGCCTCGGAGTCCGACATCCTCGACGCGCTCGCGCTGGAGCTGCTGAGCACCAGGTGAGCACGAGGTGAGCACCAGGTGAGCACAGCCTGACGGGGCCGCCCTCGCTCGTCGTGGCGGAGTGGCAGATAGCCGGGACGCGCGAGCGCCTTGCTCAGGACGTGCGCTCCCGCGCGCGGATTGGGATGACGAGGTCGCGCATCCGCTCGACGAAGTCGTCCATGCGGCCGTGCTTACGCTCGGCCCACGCTTGGCCTTGAAAAGCAAAGCGATCCCGGATCCGACGATCTGACATGACACGTACTGCGTCGATGAGCTCACCCACGTCCCGGTACCACAGCCCCCCATCCGCATCAGCCGCATGCTCGTGGCCCGCGCTGTGCTCCGGCACCACGATCGGCGTGCCGAGCAGCATCGACTCGATCGACTCCCGGCCGATCGGGCCCGGAGGCCGTAGGTCGACGGTCGCCACAGCGTGGGCCATCAGTCGCCAGAGGTTGACTCGACTCGGGCTGACGGGAAGCTCAAGCGTGTTCTCGCGGTCGCTGATCCGCCACTGCTCACCGTCGATCTCCGCGACCGAGAGCCGACCAACGGTGGACCGCAGCACCTCATGGGTCGCGGACCGCTCCCACCGTCCCCCCCCGGGAGGAAAGCTCCGGATCGTGAGCACGTAGGTCCCGAAGAAGCGCACGCCGAACAGCCGGTTCGACGCAGCCCCCCGGTTGATCGAAAAGCCGCAGTCGATGGGGACGACTTCGCCCTCGGCGCGTTCTGGGTAGGCGGCGAGCACGGCACGGCGTTCGCCGGAGTGCGCCACGGCGATCCTGTCGGCGCGAAGGAGCACCTGCTCGACTGGAGCAGAACGCAACACGGTGCTGTCGGCCAGGTAGGGCATCGCAATGACACGCGGCGCGCCGGGTGCGTCACGCTCGCCGAGCGCGGCGATCTCCCATGGCTGGTGGTGTCCGGCCAGCACGACGGCATCGGGAGCCAGTGATGCCAGGAGCGTCGGCACGTCGTCGGCCGACCCCTCGAAGCTGTCGAGCAGTTGCGCCGCGATAGGAGGGACGGAGCGGCCACCGTCATAGGTGGCCAACGCTGCGCGCACGAGCCCGGCCCGGAGGTGGCGCGAGCCGTGGAGCGGGACGCGATGCACCGTGAAGACGCTGTCGTCGACGACGGTTGGCTCTTCGGGTGGGGCGACGAGGTGGATCACGTCGACCTGGGCATTGCGTGCCAGTGCTCCAGCGACGAGCCGCGTGGCGTCGGTGACCTCGTCGAGGCCTTCGCCCCAGTGCGCGGTGACGATGACCACTCGTGCCGAGGGGTTCGCCTGGCGCGCGATCACGGCGTTCAGGAGTCGCCGAGCCGAGTGTCGATGCGGTCGTCGACATAGCGGCTCAGCTCGAGAAGGTCCTTGCGGATGATCTCGAGCAGCGCCCGCAGATCTGAGCTGGCGATCTCGTCGACTCGGTAGGCAATGGCGTCGATCGACTGTGCGAGGTTCGCCCGGTACTCCTGCTCCTCGGTGAAGTACCGGTCGAGGGCCGCGCTGACAATTCGAGCGAGCAAACGTCGACTGAGCGCCTTTGGTCCCCACCCACTCCCGGCGTGCGTACGGGCATGTCCCATATCCCAGTGCCGGTGCAGGTGGTGCAGGCTCGGATGGAGATGGATCGGGTCGCGATCGGCCCGGATGAGCAGCTCGTCAAAGGTGGCCTGGGGCAGCCAGGTGCGGGGGTAAGCGCCCGGGGCGTTGTTGACGAGTGCCCTCAGCTGCTCGACAACCGCCCTCGCGTCGAGACGGACGTCTCCAGGTAGGTCTTCCATCGGTCGTCCTCCTGTGCGGTCGACAGTGGGCACCAGTATCGCCAGTGGCTCAGGTGCGGGTTGAGATAGGGATCGCCAGTGATGATGACATCTGCCCAGCGCTCGAGGATTCGTCTCGACTCCATGAGGTCGTCGGTGTGGCCCCGGCTGCGCGACTCGTGGTGGATCAGCTCTGCGAGCGGCGTGTAGACGACGAGATATTCCTTCTCGCGCAGCTTGAGGCAGTAGTCGACGTCGTTGAACGCGACGGGGAGGTGCTCGTCGAACCCACCGACGGAGTCGAAGACCTCGCGCCGCGTCATCATGCACGCACCGGTGACGACCGAGCAGTCGCGTGTCTGGAACGCCATCGAGTTGTAGCCGGGGTGATCGCCGGGAAGGCCACGTAGCACGTGCCCGGCGATGCCCCCGAGGCCGACGACCACGCCGGCGTGCTGGATGTCGCCGTCGGGATAGAGCAGTCGTGCGCCGACAGCGCCGACTTCCGGACGCAGCGCATGACCGAGCATCGCGTGGAGCCAGCGAGGGGCACGCGCCTCGATGTCGTTGTTCGAGAAAAGCAGCACGTCGCCCTCGGCCTCGGCTGCAGCGTCGTTGTTCAACGAGGCCCAGTTGAACGGGCCGGGTGCGTTGAGGATCTTGACGCGTGGCTCGGAGCTGAGCCGGTCGAGCAACGCCGCCGTCTCGGGTAACTCGCTCCCGTTGTCGACCAGCACCAGCTCGATGCGGTCATAGCCCGGATCGGCGCGCAGCGAGTCACAGCACGTCGCGAGGAGAGCGGGCTCGTCGCGAAAGGGGATGATCACGCTGACGAGCGGCTCGGAGGTGAGCTCACGGCGCACGTGGTAGCGCCCGGCAAACTTCGGCGCCTTGGTCACCTCGGCGGCCTCGCCCCGTCGTTGCATGGCATCTTCGATCGCGCGAAGGCCGGCCTCGTAGGCCCACGGCTTTGCGACCACACCGGAGGAGTCGCTCGCGGCCGAGCCGGGCAAGGTGCGCCAGTGGTAGAGGACCTCCGGGATGTGCACGACCTTGCGGGCACGCTCGGTGGCTCGAAGTATCAGGTCGTAGTCCTGACTTCCGTCGTAGTCCGAGCGCAGTCCGCCGAGCTCGTTCACGAGGTCACGGCGCACGAGGGTGAGATGGCCCACGTATTGAAATGACAGCAGCAGGTCCGGTGACCACTCCGGCTTGAACAGGGGATCGAAACGCTCCCCGGCCGCGTCGATCTTGTCCTCGTCGGAGTAGAAGACGTCCGCATCGGGGTTCGCCTCGATCGCGGCTGCTGCCGAGGAAAGTGCGTCGGGCGTCAACTCGTCGTCGTGGTCGAGGAAGGCGACGAAGCGTCCACGAGCGAGAGCGAGCGCACCGTTGCTCGCTGCGGAGATCCCGCCGTTCGTCGGGAGCTCGGTTGCACGAATCCGTCGGTCGAGGCGCTGTGCTCGGCGGAGAAAGGCGCTGAGCTCGGGATCGGCCGATGCGTCGTCGCACAGGCACAGTTCCCAGTCGGCGTACTTCTGGCCGAGCACGGAGCTCACGCATCGCTCGAGCACCCAGATCGGCGTGTGCCATACCGGCACGACGATGCTGACGAGCGGCGTGCGTCGAAAGATCGGGGCGCGAGTGACGGCGCGGCGAAGGGGAGGGTTGCTCGCACCGCCGACGATGACGGGCAGACGCCGCGCTGCGAGCCACCGGTGGTAGGCCCGACGGTCCTCGCTGGCATTGAGGGGGTAGGGACCCTCCTCGTCGGGCTCGCTGTCGATGCCCTCCTCGTCCGGCTCGTCCTTCTTCTGCTCGAGGACGAGATCGCTCGGTGCGGGCCGCGGGGTCATCCGCACGAGCGGCTCCATCTGGCGGGTCGCCCAGACGAGGCCATGGAAGACGTGCGCAAGGTCGGCCTCGAGATCGAGCAGCGCCCCTGACCATGGGCTCTCCTCACCGAGTTCCATCGGAGCCATGGCCGTGTGCGAGCCCGAAAGATCGTCGAGCAGCGCGGCGAGGCGCTGGTGCTCGGCGAGTATCAGCTGGTCACCGTCGCCTTCCGACACGACGACATGACGCTGCGCCGGATCGATCAAGGCCGCTGCGCTCGTGCCGGCCAGTCCCAGACCAGCCGCTGCGCTCGTGCCGGCCAGTCCCGTGCCAGCCGTCGCGGGTGCCGCCGAGCGGGGCGCGAACCCGACACCTGACTCTTCGAGGAAGCCCAGCACATCCTTGGCGAAGGCCTCGTGGTCCTCGATCAGCTCGTCGTAGCGGGCGATGTGCACCGGTTCGCCTTCGAGCGATCGGAGCGCCGTTCGCAGGTAGCGCTCGTAGAGGGCGAGACCACGCACCACGGGTACGCCGTCGCGAGCTTCCAGCGAACGGGCAACCTCAAGCGGAGCGCGCACGACGAGCACGGTGGTGATCGGACGCTCGAGCACACGCCGCCAAAACGGCATCACGAGCGCGAGCCTCGGGTCCTTCCACACAGGTGAGATCTCTGGGTGGGGAAAGGTCGCGTCGAACAGCGCCGCGGCCTCAGCGACAAGGTCGTCGAGGGTGGGATCGAACTCCCATCCCGCATCGAGGCGAGGGGGTCGGTCCCAGCTGCCGCGTAGTCGTGCGAGCAGGCGCTCGTCGAAGTCGGAGAGCGAGCGGCTCTCGAAGTGCCCACCGGGGTTGCCGCGCCCCGGCCCCATCAGGTCCTCGCTGGTCGGTAGCGCCAATCCGAGCGCTGCGATCGCCGAGCTGACCGCCGACGTCCCCGAACGGTGCATCCCGGTCACGACGACGCAGGGAGGGCGAGTCAACGGCACGGGCGTTTCAAAGGCGCAGACAATTCACGAGCACGAGCAAAGCCAGAGCACGAGCACGAGCAATTCCAGAGCACAGTGGCCAAAGTGTACGTGAGGAGACGGCGACCACGGCCGAGCGCGAATCTGCAAGCATGACCGTGTGCACTGGACGGGTTGCAGCGAGACGAGCTGGCGGGATGCCTGCACTGCGTGAGCTGAGCCACGAGTCGCCTGGGTCACGGCTTCTCGGGCGACGGGTGCTCTTGCGACCGCTCCGGCCGGAGGACTATCCCGCCTGGCACGAGGTGCGCGTCCGCTGTCGTGACTGGCTCGTGCATTGGGAACCTCGGCCGGCGGGCATGCCTCGTCCGAGCGAGGACCGCAAGAGCTTCGAACTGCGCTGCACCACGCGCGATCGCGATCGCCAGCTGGGTGCGGGTTTCGGCTTCGGCATCTTCGTCGGCGAGCGCTTCGCCGGCGAGATCAATCTCTCATCCATCCAGCGGGGCGCCTTCCAGAACAGCTACGTCGGCTACTGGATCGATCAGGACCTCGCAGGCCACGGCTATGTCCCCGAAGCGTGCGTCGTGCTGTTCGAGTTCGCCTTCGAGCAGCTCGGCCTGCACCGTCTCCAGGTGGCCATCGTGCCCCGCAACACGCCCAGCCGACGCGTCGCTCGAAAGCTCGAGCTGCGCGGCGAGGGAGTGGCGTGCCGCTATCTGGAGATCGACGGACGTTGGGAAGATCACGTGCGCTACGCCATAACGGCCGAAGAGTGGCAGGAGCGGCGCGAGCGCTACCGCAAGCAGTGGCTGGGCGCCTGAGCGCCGAGTTGAACCTCGCTGCTCGCAGGCTTAGGGGCGGGCTGCGCCGACGAGGCCGTAGTAGTACATCGGCGCGTAGGAGACGTCTTCGCCGGTCTCTGGCGCCTGAATGAGGGTCTGGGTGCCGTAGGGGCCGCTGCCGACGTACATCGCGACGTGGGTGACCGGGTCGCCGCCGTCGCCGGGGAACCAGTAGAAGAGCAGGTCGCCCGGCTCGATCTGGGAGAGCGAGATGTGGGTCGACTCGCCGTACTGGAACCACGCGCTGTGCAAGAGCGAGACGCCCGCCTGACCCCAGGCCAGCATCGTGAGCCCGGAGCAGTCGACGCCGTTCATCGAGGCTCCGCCCCAGACGTAAGGCACGCCGAGGTAGCTCTCCGCCGACTGCACGGCGACAAGCCCTGCCGGGTTCGTGCCGGCTGGCTGTAACGGTGGCTCACCCGCGCTGCTCGCCGCCGCCGCAGAGTTCGTGGCGCTGGCTGCTGCGTCGGTGAGGGTGGCGTTTGACGGGTCCGAGCTCGAGACGGCTGTAGCGACGCTCGCTGCTACGCTCGCCTGGGCCTCGGCTTTTTGCTGGGCGGCGAGGGCCTGGGCCCGCGCTCGGGCTTGTGCGGCGGCCTTGGCGCGCGCCGCAGCTGCTGCCGCAGCGCGCGCCCGAGCTTCGGCAGCTGCGGCGGCCGCGGCTTCCTGCTCGGCGACGAGCGTTGCGATCTGGCCCTGCACGGCGTGCAGCTCAGCTGACGCAGCTGCACTTGCGTGTGCCGCTGCAGCCTTGCTGACGCTCGCATGGGTGACAGCGAGCGAGGCTGATCGGACTGCGGCGATCTCTGTCACCGTGCTCGCTCGCAGCCGGGACTGTGCGCTCTGCAGGCTGGTGACCGTACGCCCGAGGTCGCTCGTGGCGACGCCGGCGTAGGCCGAGATCGTGCCTGCCTCGACGATATTGGACGAGATCACCGCACCGAATTGCGCATCGGCACTGTCGCCGTAGACGTAGGCAGCCACCGCGGCGCTTTGCACTTTGGCCCGAGCGAAGCGCACCGCTGCGGCTTGGAGGGCGAGCCGGTGTTCGTCGACGGCAACCTTGGCCTGGTCACGACCGAGGCTGACTGCTGCTTCGTCGTAGGTCTCCGACGCGATCTGCTCACGCTGGCTGTCCGCGGTGATTTGTGCCTCGACGGCAGCGGCCTTCGCCTGCGCGGATTGCACCTGTGTGGCAGTAGGTGAAGGTGGTGTCGTCTCCCGAGTCGTTGCATCGGCGGGGGCCAGCACGCCCAGCGTAGGGACGATGACGCTGGTCAACACGACCACCAGGACACCCATTGACAACACGCGCCACGAATACCTCACAGACCTCATTATGCAACGTTCACCACAGTATGTGGCACCGTCAGCGCAGATCGGCGACTGCAGGACTTGTCCGGGCCGAGATGACGTCGAGGCCGAGCTGGCGATGCGGATGATGCGTGCCTCGCCGCTAGCTTCGAGAGAGTGCCCGCTCCCGTCGTGACCACACGCTTTGGGCCGGTGCGCGGCAGGGACGAGGACGGTCTGTGCGTCTTTCGGGGCATTCGCTTTGCCCGTGCGCCGATCGGGCCGTTGCGCTTTTCGCCGCCCGTCGATCCCGAGGTCTCGATTGCGACGTTCGAAGCGATCGAGCACGGGCCGATCGCCAGCCAGCCGGGCTCGGGCCCAGGCAGCTACGTGCCCGGCGATCCGATTGTCCAGAGCGAGGACTGCCTGACGTTGAACATCTGGACACCCTCGTGTGACGAGGGTCGTCGTCCGGTGATGGTCTTCGTCCACGGTGGCGCCTTCCTCACCGGAAGCGGCTCGAGTGTCATGTACCGGGGGGAGCTGCTGGCGCGCCGGGACGTCGTCGTGGTCACCTTCAACTACCGGCTCGGAGTCCTCGGCTTCCTCGCGCACCCCTTGCTTTACGACCGCTCGAGTGAAGGCTTTGGTAATTGGGGTCTGCACGACCAGATCGCCGCGCTGCGCTGGGTGCGAGACCACGCGGCGTCCTTCGGCGGGGACCCCCAGCGGGTGACCGTATTCGGCGAGTCCGCCGGTGCGATGAGCATTGCCGACCTGCTCGGTGTGCCGGCAGCCCGAGGCCTGTTCCGCCGAGCCATCCTCGAAAGTGGCGCATGTACCGCGCTGCCTGCGGCGCCCGCTGCACGAGCCGCTGAGCGGATCGCTGCGCTCCTTGGGCTGGCCGAGCCCTCACGCGAAGCGCTCGTGCAGGTGCCGGTCGGCGAGCTGATCGCCGCGCAGCAGTCGGTGACGAGCGCAGTCGACGACGGGTTCGGCATGCCCTTCCGTCCCGTCGTCGACGGTGGATTGCTCCCCCGCTTTCCCGAGGACGAGATCGCCGACGGCAGCTCCGCCGAGGTGGACCTGCTCGCCGGCACGAACCGGGACGAGTTCAAGTTCTTTGCGTTTGCCGGGGGAAGGACACGCTCGACGAGCGACGAGGCGGATGTCGCCGCACTGATCGACGCCTATCTCGTGGGCGGCGGCGTCGATGACGGCGCGCTGAGCGGCAAAGAGGTCGTCGCCGCGTACCGGGAGGCGCGCGCTGCGCGCGGCGACTCGATCGAGCCGTATGAGCTGCTCTGCGCGATTGCGGGCGACTGGATCTTCCGGGTGCCGACGCTGCGGCTGCTCTCGGCCCGAGCGAGTCACCGGGCGCGTCACCGGGCGCGCAGCTTTGCGTACCTGTTCGACTGGGAATCCCCCTTTGCCGGCGGGATGCTCGGGGCCTGCCATGGTCTGGAACTGCCGTTCGTCTTCGGGTCGGTGCGCAATCCCGTTGTTGGGGCGTTTGCCGGAGGAGGTGACGCGGCGGTCGAACTGTCGGATGCGATGCAAGCAGCATGGGTCGCCTTTGCCGCCACCGGCGACCCTTCTGGGGCAGCGGTCGGTACCTGGCCGCCGTACGAGCTCGATCGACGACAGACGATGGTGCTCGGGCCGTCGATCCACCTCGTCGACGCACCGTACGAGGCCGAGCGCCAGTTCTTCGAGGATCACCTCGGCCGCTACGGCCAGGGCGGTCCAATCGAGGGGGCGACGACGAACACGGTCGCGATCCTCGCCGAGCCGGAGGCGTAGTCGTGGCCCGACCGGTGTGGCGAGCGCGAGAATGGCATCTGAGTCGAGCGGCCAGACACGTGGCCGTGGAGCGCAACGGGGACGTAGCCCAATCGGCAGAGGCAGGGCGCTTAAAACGCCTCCAGTGAGGGTTCGAGTCCCTTCGTCCCCACCATTGTGTCGTTATACGAACATCCAGGATCAGGAGCCTGTCGATGTGAGGCCGTTGAGGGCGGCGAACGGGTCCCACGTCGAGTCGCTGTGCGGCTCGAGTTCCACCCTTGTGGCGACTTCGGCGGCTACGTCCTCTCCGTGCAACGAAGCGATGAGCGCGATCGACATGTCCATGCCGGCCGCGACACCTGATGAAGTCCAGCGGTCACGATCGTCGACCCACCTCGCTTGGGCCTCCCAGTCGACGTTTGAGCCCTGCTGAACTGCCCAGGCAAATGCTCGTTTGTTGGAGGTTGCCCGGTAGCCGTCTAGGAGGCCCGCGGCGGCAAGGAGAACGGATCCGGTACAAACCGACGTCACCAGTGCCGCCCGCGATGCCCAGCTGTGAAGCCAGGTGAGAAAGGGTTCATCATGGGCAAGTCTGCGAGTACCGATCCCGCCCGGGACGAGCACGATATCTGGGAGCGGAGTGGTCTTGTAGACATGGTCAGCCAGCACTTGGGGACCTTGGCGCTCCGCACGGGATCGATGCCGGGTCCGACGAGCCCCATCGTGAACCGCTCCGGGAGCATGCCGAACAGTTCGAGCGGGCCAAACACGTTGAGGAGCTCGAAGCCGTCGAACAGGACGACGGCGATCCGCCTTTGGTCGTCGTCACTCATGGCTGCTTGCCTCGGCGTCGTCGAGAGCGTCCTCGGTCGGGACAACGGTGATGATCCGGCAGCGTGCTCCTGCTCCGGAGCGCTCGATCCGGCTGTCGGCGGTAAGCAAGGCGGTCTGATGTCGCTCCGCCGCCGCGACGTAGATGGCGTCGGCATAACGGAGCGACCGTTCCGAGAGTGCCCAAGCCCGATGCACGTCAGTCCAAGGGGTCCCCTCGATGTCGATCTCGTAAGACTCGGCGTCCTGAAGAGCCTGCGGTAGATCGGAGGCCTTGAAGGGGTGGTCGGGCCGGTTGGCAGCGGCACGCAACGCGGACATGATCTCGAAGGCGAAGTGCCCCGGAGCGATCAACGGCTCGCTCGGCGACTGCCCTCCCAAGGCGCTGCGAGCGGCAACACCTCGTCGTCCTGGATCGCAGACGGCATCGACGACCAACGACGCGTCGACGATCATCGCGTGGAAGGGTCGATGAGCTGATCGGCCCGGGCAGCGTGCGCAGCGTCGAGCGCATCGAGCACCCCCTGCCGCTGCTCGTCGGAGACAGCCGGGCGGCCCGCCAGCCGCTCAGCGGTCCGTCGGAGAGCGGCCCGCCGTCGGAGGTAGGCCGCCTGGGTGTGCACGGCGTCGAGGAGGTAGCTCTGGAGGGACATGCCGTGCTCGGTCGCCGCCGAACGAAGTTCCTCGAGGTCGTCAGGCGGCACGTCGCGGATGAGGACGTTCGGCATGACCTTGATGATATCAATGACGCTTGCATTAATGCAAGCAGACAAAGCTGTTGAAGCGGACCTGGCTCAGTCAACATCCGATGTTGGCGGACCTGTAGCGGGTGTTTGGTGGGGCCAGACCGATCAGGCCGCCCTCAATGACGGCTCTGACCTAGTCTTTCTCAGATCCAGAGGCGTTCGCATAATGCCACCTCGCGACCATCAAAGTGTCGTTATCCGAACACCCCCTGATCGCGTCCCGCGGTGAGGTGTAAATCGGCCGAGTCGGAGTGACCTCGACGCGAAGAGTTTGTCAGGCCGTGATGGCGATCGGCAGATCCTCCTTCTCGAGGGGCTGGGGCTGGTCGATGAGGGCCATCGACTCCTCGGAGAGATAACGCCGCTCGGCGACCTCCCACTCGTCGTGCTGCTCGACAAGGACGGCGGTGACGAGCCGGAGCACCGAGGCGTCGTGCGGGAAAATGCCGACGACGTTGGTCCTCCGCTTGATCTCCGCGTTGACGCGCTCTAACGGGTTCGTCGAGAAGATCTTCGTCCAGTGCGTGATCGGAATGGCACTGAACGCGAGCAGGTCGGGACCAGCGTCGCTGAGATGATCGGCGACGTCGGGAAAGCTTGGTCGCAGCACCGCGGCGACCTCATCGAGCTGGCGGGCGATGTGCGCTCGGTCGGGCTGGACGAAGATCGTCTTGATCGTCGCGGCGACCATCTGGGCCTTGGCGCGTGGCACCTTCGCGAGGGCATTGCGCTGGAAGTGGATCCGACAGCGCTGCCACGAGGCGCCAACGTCGCAGCCGAGCACCTCCCGGTTTCCCGTCGCCGTGACGCCGGTGACGACTACGACGACGGCTCTCGAGACCACCCGAGCGCGTACGCGGCCTTTCACGTAGGTGGCGTCGCAGAACAGATAAGGGAAGGCGACGTGGTCGAGCCGGCGCATCCGGAAGCCCTCCATCTCGTGGTCGAGCTCCGCGCAGATCCTCGACACCTCGGACTTAGAGATGGCTGTCGCATCCTGAGCGCCTGGACGAGGTCGTCGACCTTTCGCGTCGAGACCCCATGCACGTAGGCCTCCATCACAACGGCGTAGAGCGCCTTGTCGACGCGTCGCCGGCGCTCGAGGATCTGGGGGAAGAACGAGCCCTGCCAAAGCTTCGGGATCTTCAGCTCGACGTCGCCGGCCTTGGTCGTGAGCAACCGGGCGCGATGGCCGTTGCGGTAGTTCGTGCGCTCGTCGGAGCGTTCGTGAGGAGCGGCGCCGATGAACGCGGTCGCCTCGGCGTCGATGAGCCCTTGGAGGACGAGCTCGACGCTCGAGCGGATGAGATCGACGTCCTCGCCGGCGCGAAGCGCGTCGAGGAGCGAAGACGGGTCAAAATCAGACTGGGCCACCGGTGGTGATCTCCTTGATCGTGTCTGCCAGGACAAGATCGAGGATCATTCCGGCGGCCCACGAAGTGGTGGACCCTCGGCTCGATTTACACCACGCCAGGGGGCGCCAACGATTCGTCACGTGTGACGGTCAATCTGCAGATCTGGTCTGCGCTGTGCCGCAGGTCGCCCCCAGCACCTACTACGCCGCGAAGTCTCGGCCCCCGTCGGCCCGGACCGAGCGTGAAGTCGCGCCAGGCGTCGTCCGATCTCATCGTCGCCGTGCTGGTCCGGTGTCCGGTCGGACCCGCCGTGTGCTGCGAGACACGACCGCTCGCCGAGGAGGGGACTTTCCGCTTCCTCAGCGCGGCCCTCGCCCGCTGGCGCTGAGCCCGACGTCACGACGCGCGCACTCGAGACACCTCCCGATGGTCGACCGGGTCGGGCTGCAGCGCCGGACCGCTCAGCTGGATGTCAACTGAGTTGCTCGAGCGCGGTACTTGGGGTGCCAGCGGGTCGTGAAGCCGTTACCGCTGCCACTGGTTGCACTGGGCCGACCGTTGCGCAGCGCCGAACGGCGCTCGGCCTCGCGCAGCGGGGCGTTGCGGTCCGACGTGACCGGTGCCCACGCGGTTTCGCGCGCGGGCACCGGCACGTGCGCGACGTCAGCGAAGGACGAGGAGCGCCGGGTCAGCCTCGGCCTCGGTGAGCCCCCACGACTCCATCCACGCATGGGTCTCGGCGAAGCGGCCGCGGTCGAACGGCTCGACGTGGGTGTAGCGGAAGAAGGCCGTCTCGAGCTCCTCCGGCGCGAGCTCGCCCTCGACCGCCTCGAGGATCTTCGCCCTAAACCGGGTGGGATGAGCGTTGATGAGGTCGACCGCCTCGTTGATCGCCGAGAGGTAGGCCTCCTGTCCGGCGCGCTCGACGGTGGGCGCCACGACTTCGGCGCCCCGGTAGAAGGTGGCAGTGATGACGTGCGCACCCTGTTTGAGGGCGAGGCTCACGAACGGCTCCATGAGAGCGGCGGCGCGCACCGTGCCGGCGTTGAGCGCCTCGAGCCGCGCTGCGGGCGAGCCGATGTGCTCGATGACGATCTCTTCACGCGGGATGGCACCTTCGAGGGCCTGGAGCGTCGTGTAGTGCGAGCCGGTGAGCTCGTTCACCGCGACGGGGACGCCGCGCAGGTTGTGGGTCTCCTGGATCGAGTCGTCGAAGCTCACGATGACCTGCGCGACGACCGCCGCACGTAGAACCGCGATCTGGCCACCGCGACTCCCCCGCTCCATGCGGTCGATGCTCGCCCACTCGCAGATGTTGTAGACGTCCGCCTCACCCCGCTCATAGAGCGCCTCCTTCAGGCGGGTGAAGACGTCACGTCCGCTCGGGCCCGCCTGCTCGTGGCCCGCAGCGAAGCGGACCGAGAGGCCCGCCCGTTCGAACAGCCCCTCGTCGATTGCGACGATCGCCGGTAGGTCAAAGACTCGGCCGTTCGGCGAGATGAGGATTTCTCGGTTCGTAGTCATGACTGTTGTGCTCCTATCTGTCGTGCCCGCCTGTTTGTCAGCGGTTCGGTGGTTCGGTGGTTCGATGCCGCGACACCTCCGCGTGACGGCATTTCGGATCCGCCAGCCGGCACGTGCATCCGGCTCGGGCGCGGGTTGCGCCTTCGCCCGGGACGGACGCCCGTCCGATCCGGCCGTCGCACGTGCGCGCCTCAGCCCGCAGGTGGAACCTGGGTATTGCCCGGGAGGGCGCCGTACTTGCCCTGCAGCGCGGTGTAGAAGCCCTGTGAAGCGAGCTTGTCGACGTAGCTGTTGTTGACGAGGTCCTTCAGGTTCACCTTCTTCTGCTCCGACGCCGGGAGAAACTGGATGAACTTCTGGAAGCTCTGCGCGTGGCACTTCGTCGCGGGGTAGGAGACCGGCGGGAGGTACGCTTCGTAGCCCGACGTCACAGCCTTGGCCTGGGTCGGGTTGCTGAGTGAGTCACCGAGGAAGCTCGCAAGCACGGGGAGCGCGTCCTTCTCGTTCGTGTCGTAGAGCCAGGTGCCGGAGGCGTAGCCCCGGAGGTAATCGAGGATCGTGTTCCCGTTCGTCTTCGCCCAGGTCGACTTCACAACGATCGGCGTCGGCGGACCGTCAGATGCCCCGAGGTCGAACAAGCCCTTCGCCTTGGCTTGGAGGTTGAACGGCACCGAGAGCGGTGCGGCGTCGATGTCGCCGGCCTCGAGCGCGGCGAGCACGTCCGGGATCGATCCGAGTGGCACGAAGGTGACCGAGCTGATCGGCACCTTGTGCTCCTCGAGGAAGAGCTCGGCGCCGAACTGCGGCGCGCCGCCGAGCGACGGGACGCCGATCTTCGCCCCGGCGAGGTCAGCGGGCGCGATGATCGAAGAACGGGCGTACAGATCAAAGCTCGTGGAGTTACCGGTGCAGCCGACCGCCTCGATCGGGTAGCGCTTGCCGGCGAGGTCGAGAACGTCCGAGCCTGCGAGGCTGACGAGCGGGTACGCGCCCGCAGCGAAACCGCTCTTCAACGGACCCTCGGACGAGAGCGGCTCGGAGACGGTCAGACCGAACCGCTTGAACGACCCGGACGAGAGCGCGAACACCGTGTCGCCGACGCCCGCGGACGCTGCCCCGAGCGGGACGGTGAGCGTCGGGGTCTCCGGCGCGCTCGACGATCGCGCCCGAACCGACGCGCTGGCCTGGCCAACGGTCAGTCCGGTCAGGGCGAGCGCTGCGACGGCACTCGACGCAAGCGCGACGCGCGCCGGACGGAGCGACCGTGGGCGAAGGCGCCGTCTCCGGCGATAGCGCCCGTCGGCCCCCGGTCTACCCGTCAGCGAGGCCGTGATCGAACTGGTGAATCTGGCGGTGCGGTACATCGGGTGGATCCTCCATGTGGTTTGGTTCAGATTGATTGGGTTCAGATTCCGTGACGTGGGACTGCTCGCCCACCGAGCACACCGGTGGATGGTCGTGGTTCGGACGCCCCCCTTCGAGCGTCCCCGGTCCGGACCGCGCCGGACCGGGGACGCGTCCGGCGTGCGGCGGGTGACGCGAGCTCAGGTCGCCGGGTCGTGTTCGCGCATCGTGTCGTGGATCGCCCGTGAGGCCTCCGCGAGTTCGACGCCATGCTGGAATGCCTCGCCTCGTGGACGGATCGTGTTGACCTCGACGGTGTCGAGGATCCGACCGGGGTGTCCGCCCATGATGTGGACACGCGTGCCGAGAAAGACCGCTTCCCGGATGTCGTGGGTGACAAGGACTGCCGCGGTCCCGAGTGCGGCGAGCGACTCGTCAAGGACGAGCTGCAGGCGCTCTCGAGTGAGCGCATCGAGCGCGCTGAACGGCTCGTCGAGCAGCAGGACCGC